>WNGA01003909.1_pt1 | contig 22122 bp, 14 predicted proteins | sample 5400061 | NCBI WGS metagenome assembly WNGA01 (sample SAMN13153366, study PRJNA577476) | soil metagenome | isolation source: 100 cm soil or saprolite under grassland replicate 2 | place: USA:California | collected 2016-06-15
GAGCGTGAAGGCAGCGATGAGGAACAGAAGGCCCGTGATCGCCATGTACTCATAGGCGCCGAAGCCTTCGAGTCTGAGACCGTTGCGAAGCCAACTCACGAACAAAAAGCTGATCAGCACCAGTCCGGCGACGAAGAGCGTGGCCGACACCGCGATGCTCCGGTTGTAGGTGAAGACGCTCGGCCACCGCTGCCGCGCGTGCCCTGTCTCGTCGTAGATCATCTGCGCCAGGCACCCCGAGAAGAAGCTCTGCAGCCCGACGACGGTCAGCGTCACACCGACGAGCATCCAGTAGAGCGAGAACTCGACCGGCCCGATCGTGATCGGCCCGAACGTGAGGGGGAGCGTGAGGATCAGGCCGAGACAGGTGGCCACGATCCCCGGCCGATACACGAAGAAGTCGGCGCCGTAGACGAACATCGCACGCAGGTTGGTCCAGCCCGCCTTCCAAGGCGACAGCCAACCTCGGCGCTTGTGATGGCTCACCCGACCAGGGGGATCGCGGAGGAACCGCACCGGGACCTCCGCCGTCCTGAGGTGCATGTGGACCGACCGGAGCACGATCTCCGACGCGTACTCCCACGACTGGGAGCGAATTCCCATCCGGCGGAAGGCGTCGGTGGTGATGCCGCGCATGCCGCAATGGATGTCGGAGAACTTGCTGGCGTACATGCGATTGAGGATCCACGTCGTGAGCGGGGTGCCGAAGTAGCGATGCAAAGCGGGCATTGACCCAGGCTCGATCTCGCCCTTGAACCGGGAGCCCATGATGAACTCGTAGCCCTGGCGAAAGAGCTCGACGAACTGCGTGATGTCGCGGAAGTCGTACGTGCAGTCGGCGTCCCCCATCAAGATGTAGTCACCACGGACGTAGGGCAACGCGTCGATGTACGCACGCCCGAGTCCCCGCCTTGGCGTCCTGAGGACACGCGCACCGCCGGCGAGGGCAATCTCCGCCGTGCGGTCGGTGGAGCTGTCGACGATGAGGATCTCGGCGACGACGCCGGCATGTTCGATCCCCTCCTTGCACCAGCGGACGAACTCCTCGATCGTCAGCTCCTCGTCGAGGGCCGGGATGACGATCGACAGCTCCGGCGCGTCGACGTCGTTCTCGGGGACGTAGAGCTCCACGCCGGCCGCGGCTGTGCCGGCCGGGCTCTGCAGTGCTTCCGTGTTCGTCATCCGTCCGTGAGGTTGGGATCAGCTTCAGTCGATTGGCCGGCTGTGGGGCGGGCCATCTCCTCGCTGAGGTCAGCGCAGTGTACGGCCGTCACGCGGTAGCGCGCCCCGGCGCAGTACCGGGGACGGCACGCAAGTCGATGACGTAGAAGCCGTTGACCATCTGCGTCGCTTGGGGGTAACGCTGAGCCAAGTCGTCCATGTCGTCGAAGAAGTCGAGCACGTACGGGGCCAGGAGGCGGTACGCGAGGTTGCGGCTCCGGAGGAAACCCGAGATTCGACCGTGCTCGTAGCAGAGGTTGTTCGCGCCTGGCGAGACGACGAGGTAGTCGTAGTGGTTCCTCCGCAAGGCTCGAACCTTGGCCTCAGGGCCGGAGAAGAACGGGAAATCTCCTTCCGGCGCCGCACTGCCAGGTTCGTCCATGCTCTGGAGATCGGCACCCGTCGTCAAGAACGCATCGGGCTCCGAGACGGCGAGGATCGTCCTCGCACCGGGAGGGATGCCCGCCAGTGCGGCCCGCGCATCGGCCACCGACGCGTCGGATGTGATCTGCGCATCGGGATCGCGAATGTCGGCTGCGTTCTCGACGAACGAGCGCGCCGCATCGAGACTCGAGACCTTTACGATCGCGTCCGGGTTTCTCGTCCCGATCCAGAAGAACGCCGCAACTGCCACCACCGCGAGTGCCGCAGGCGCAAGGGCCGCGCGCCGCGCCAGCGACGACTCTTCGTCGAGGCGAACGAATGCTGCGCGTAGCACGAAGAAGAGGACGCCACCTGCGAGAGGAAACGAGTAGCGGTCGAAGTCGCCGATCCCTGCGACCGACAGGTTCAGGGCGAGCAGCACGATATTGGCCAACCCTGCTCCGACCATCAGCGCCGCGATCGGTGCCGTCTTCGGGAAGATCTTGTGCGCGACCACAATGATGACGAGCAGGACAACGAGCGCCACGGGGTAGGTGGCGGCGCTGAAGAAGTGGCGCACGCTGTGAAGGAAGTCGCCGACGTCGATCGAGCTCGTGCCCGCTACTGACGGTACGCGTGCGTTCTCGTTCCCGTGTATCAGTGGATAGAACGGCGTGCCCGACGACTCCCACATGGCAACCGACCACGGCGCGAAGGCGGCGACCCCGGCCAGCACCGAGATCGTCGCTGCTCGCACCTTGTCCCGTGCCGTTCCCGCGATCGTGGCGGCGCCCACGACTGCGATGAGCGCCGTGGCGGGAGCGACATTCGTTCGAATCGCGACGACGGCGGCTGCGGTCACCCCGATGGCTGCCGCGGCAACCACGGTGCCGCGACGGTTCGCTTGCTCAGCAGCGCGCCGAAGGACGAGTACGAGCACTCCGAGCCCCACCAGCAACGGGACTGGCGACAGCGTGCCGGCTGTGTTCGCCCGCGCGACGTCGAAGAACGGAAGGAACATCAGCGGCACGAAGCTGAGGACGCGCGTCAGCGGGCGCCGCAGGGCGGAGGCGATGAGAAGCCAGAGGAGCCCGACCGGAAGGATCGTCTCGGCGAGGCCCAGCGCATCCTTCCCGAGGAATCGGATGTAGGTCGCCTGCAGGAAGGTCTGCCCACCGAAGTTCTGGAGCCGGCGGGTGCTCCAGGGCTCGACAAGCGTGTGGGTTGCGAGCAGGCGCCGTGCCTCGGGGAGGTAGGCGAGCACGTCGTCGCACACGTTGAGGTGGAACGCGATTCCGACGCCGGCCTGGGTCAGCAGGATGAGTCCCAGCGCAACCACTTCGACCCCGAGCACGAGGGCCCAGATCGCCGTCCAATGCGGGCGGGCGCGCGCGACGTGGACGACCTGGAGAGCAATTCCGATCACGGAGAACGCGACGACGGTCGGCGCGACGGGTATGCGCAACACGACGCCAAGACCGCCGAGGGCGACCAGGAGGGCGAGCCCCAGTGCGGCCGAGACACCGAACGACAGAGGTCGCGCCGGGCTGTTCTCGCCCGGCTCGTCGAGCTGGGCCCATCGCAGGATCGCTCCACCGACCCCGCCGCACGCGATGAGCAACGCGGCGGTGAGGACGATCGCTTCAGCGAGCCTGGGCAAGGTGGTCGCTCCCGGAGTGCGCGTGGCCTATCGGTCGACGGCGCATTCTTGTGTTCGAACTACGAGTCGCGGGCGCGCGTGCGTTGGTCGAGGAGAAATCGCACCCCGAGCCGTCGCTCGCCCGTCCGATACGCTCCGCCGGATGGCCGCCGAGTGCCTGCTGTGCACGGACAGCGCGGCGCGGTCGTCGCCTGCAGGTCGAATCCGATGATGCGTTCGCCAGAGGATAAGCACACCGCCTACGGGGAGGCCGATTCCCTCACCTTCGTCGATCGCCTCGGCGTCTGGCTCTCGGCGCGGCGATTGCGACGCAACGTCGGATCGTTTCGCGGCAAGCGCGTCGGCGACATCGGCTGTGGCTACCACGCGACCTTCGCCCGCTCCATCCTCCCCGAGGTCCGGAGCGCCTTGCTCGTGGACGTGTCGATCGCCGAGGACCTCAAGGCCGACACTCGGGTGTGCGCGGTCGAGGGACAGCTGCCGGAGGCGCTGACGTCGGTGGCGAGCGAGTCGTTGGACGTCACACTCTGCATCTCGGTGATCGAGCACCTCCTGGAGCCGCTGGAAACACTCGTCGAGCTCCGCCGGATCACGGCTCCGGGCGGTATCTGCCTCGTCAACGTGCCGAGCTGGTACGGGAAACGGATGCTCGAGCTCTCGGCGTTCCGTCTCGGGCTGAGCCCGCTCGAGAGCGTCGACGACCACAAGATCTACTACGACCCACGCGATCTGTGGCCGTTGCTGGTGCGCGCCGGATTCCGCCCTCACAACATCCGCTGCCACCGACACAAACTCCTGTTGAACACCTTCGCCGCGTGCCGGGTCGACTGACGTGTCCGTGAATCGGGAGCCCGTCGCGTTTCGACAGCGGCTGTTCAGGAACCTCGCTGCGCCCCTGCGGCGGTCGGGACGGTTCGAGCGGCTGCTCGGCTTCACGCGCCTCAAGGGTCAGGACCCGGCGATCCAGCATCAGCTCGTGGTTCCGCATGCCACGTATTCGCCGTGGTGGACGGACCGATCGTTCATGACGGCGTTCGAGGCGGTTCGTGACGCGACCCTCGTCGACATCTATCGCCTCTACGAGCTCTGGCGATCGGTGGAGCAGGTGGCGGCCCTCGAGGGCGATCTGCTCGAGGTCGGCGTGTGGCGAGGAGGCTCGGGCTGTCTCGTCGCGACCTGCGCTCGAGAGCGGTGTCCTGATGCCAGTGTCTATCTCTGCGACACCTTCGAGGGTGTCGTGAAGGCAGGAGTCGAGGACAACGAGTTCGTCGGCGGAGAGCTCAGCGACACGTCTGCCTCCCGCGTGCGGGATCTCGCGCATCGGCTCGGCCTCGACAACCTCACCGTCGTCGAAGGTGTCTTCCCCGACGAGACCGCCGACCGGGTTCCGGTGTCGAAGCTTCGCTTCGCCCACATCGACGTCGACGTGTACGAGTCGGCTCGTGACAGCTTTCTCTGGATCTGGGATCGCCTCGTGCCCGGTGGTGTCGTCGTCTTCGATGACTACGGGTTCCACGACTGCGAGGGCGTGACCAGGTTCGTGAACGAGATCGCCCTGCGTCAGGATCTGATCTTCGTTCACAACCTGAACGGCCATGGCATCGTCGTCAAGCGCTGATCAGCGCGACGAGTGGGAGTCGCACTGGAGCGACTTCTACGAAGCGAGTCAGGTCAATCCGGCCGGCGCGTACCGCCTGCGCATCGTCCTGCGATGGCTCGAGCGCACTCTACAGCCGGCGTCTCGGTTTCTCGACATTGGCAGCGGGGCAGGCGATCTCGTGACTGCAGTTTGTACACGTCACCCGGCGGCGAGAGTTCGCGGGATCGAGCTCAGCGAGACCGGCATCGCAATCGCGCGTAGGCGTGCACCTCGTGCGGAATTCCTGCAACGCAACCTCGTCGACGCCGCGCCACCTCCGGATTCGTGGTCGCAGTGGGCGGATGTGGCGGTCTGCTCCGAGGTGCTGGAGCATGTCGACGACCCGGGCCGTCTGCTTGCGAACGCGGGCCCGCTCCTTGCGCCGGAGTGTCGTGTCCTCGTCACCGTGCCCGGCGGGCCGATGTCGGCGTTCGACCGGCACATCGGCCACCGCCGTCATTACTCGCGCCGGGATCTCCGCGTCTTGCTCGAAGGTGCGGGGTTCGAGGTGGATCGGTGTGACGCGGTCGGATTCCCCGTCTTCAACCTGTACCGACTCATGGTGGTCGCTCGTGGTGGGAAGCTCGTGCAAGAGGCTGCTGCCGGGCAGACAACGAGCGGACCTGCAGCACGCGTCGTCGGCGCGGCCTTCGACGTGTTGTTCCGACTGAACCCACCCTTCCGACGGGGAGGCTGGCAGCTGACCGCGGAGGCGAGGCTCGCCCCGAGCTGACGCCGGACCGTCAACGCCGCCAGCCGACCGGTTGAGCACTGACCCCGTAGCGCCGGTCGACCACACGCGATGCAAGCGACCACGGAACTGCACCTTCGATCGGGCTTCGGCTCTTGAAACGGAGGTTCTTGAGCACCTTGTAGCGAATGAGGTCCGTGAATCCGGGGAGGAATCCCCGACTCGAAGGTTCGAGACCGGCGTCGCGGAACGCGATCTCGAGAGTGACAGGCTCGAAATAGCCGACGTGCACATCGGGCTGCACATAGCTCCAGTTCTCGAGACGACCCCGAAACGGCGCCGCGTTCCCGGTCGTCAGAAAGAGCACGCCACCGGGTCGGAGGAGACCCGCGATCTGACGGAGCGCCGCCGTCGGGTCCACAAGATGTTCCAGAACCTCGATCGCCGTCACGACGTCGAACGAAGCTGCCCTCGCGCCAGGGGCCGAGGGTGCGAGTGCCGGGATCCCTCGCTCGCGCATCCGGTGCGCTGCATACCCTTCGTCGAAACCGACGATGTCGACGCCCCGTCCGCGGGCGTACCGGACGAGGCCACCCAAGCCGCAGCCGAAATCAAGCCACCGAACGCTCTCGAGCGAGCCGCGCAGGTGCTCGATGATCGTGAGGATCCCGCGCCATTCGTAGGCGCGAATCGTGCGCCGGTCGTCCAGCTCACGCTCGAAGTCGACGGTTGGGTCCGCTCCTCTCCCTCGGTAGTAGGCGGCGTCGTACAGCGATTCGAAATCGGTCCTGGGGTCGACGACGAAGGAGTAGTGGCAGGCCGGGCAGTGGGCGAGCTCGAACGTTCGGTTGCTGAACGACGAGTGCACGGTGCCGGTCACTGCGGCCGGTGATCTGCAGACTGCGCAGGTCAGAGCCTTCCGATCCACGTTGGCGCTCGGATTACCGGTGGTCGCTCGACTGCAGCGTTCCCGTGTCACACGCGGCTTCGCGTCGATCCCGGCGTACGGGACGGTCATGCAGGCGGGCGAACCGGAAGCGCATGCACGCAGCGATCCAGGTGGGCGGATCGCGGAAGAAGCGGATCTTCTTGCCGCCGGCAAATGATCGAGCGGCGTAGCTCACCGGCACCTCGGTGGGGACGAACCCCAGACGGACCAACTTGCCGACCAGCTCCCAGTCGAAGTCGAAGCGGTTCGACGTGAGGCGCACGCCTTCAAGGCACTCCGACCGGAACACCTTGTACATGGTGAACGGATCACGGAGTTGCACGCCGTACACGACGTCGAAGAGCCCCGTGAACATCCAGTGGGCGAGGTTCAGGACCTTGCTCGTATGGGCCGCTCCGTCCATCATTCGGATCGGTTTGCCAGGAACATGCCGGCAACCCAGTACGAAGTCGGTCGCTCCCGAGAGGATGGGGGCGATCAACTGCGGATAGTCATCGACGGAGTACTCGAGGTCGGCGTCCTGGATGAGGATCACGTCACCGCTCACTCGGCGGAGCCCCTCTCGGACTGCGTTGCCCTTCCCGAGGGCCTGATCCTGCAGGACGACCTTGACGCGCGCGTCCGACCCGAATGGCAGCACAAGGTGACGGGACCCATCGGAAGAGTTGCTCTCCACGACGACAACCTCGAGCTGCACGCCCGGAATCTCGACGCCGAGAACCGAGGTCACGGCATCGACGACGGTCTCGGCTTCGTTGAAGACCGGAATGATGATGCTCAGAGTGACTGGGCCGGTGAGCTTCGGAAGAAGTGAACCTTGTCCGCGCCGGCGGCGCATGCGGCGCTCCCTGTTCCTCGCACGGCAGAGATCTGACGGCGATGCTAAAGCAGTTTCGTCGACACAGGGCACCAACGACGACGTGTCTAGCAACTCCCGGTGCCGGCGCACGGTGTGAACGTGATGGCGAGGTTGAACACCACGCTCGCAGCCAGCGCGGTGATCCAGATGGCGTTGCCCAACCACATGACCCGTGACGTTCGACGCAGACTTCGGTTCCACGCGATCCAGGCAAGAAGGCTGGCAAGGACGACGAGCGGAGCGAAATCCAGCTCGTAGCGCATCGTCGCGCCCTGGAATTGGTAGGAGACGGCGAAGAGCATCGCCATCGCGGGGAGAACCAGGAGCAGGAGCGTCGGGCTCACCCTCGGAAACCGTCGAGCGGCGCGGCGGAAGCGCGTCGCAAACAAGACGAAGCCGGCGCCCACGACCGGCATGTTCGTCAGAATTCCAGCCACCGGCTCGCTCAGATACATGTGGAGTCCGGGGCCGTTCGCGATCAGGGTCGCGTCGAATTCGTTCTTGCGGAGAAACAGGTACGGAAAGTCCGAGACAACGCGGGCGGGGGAGAGCAAGTACGCGTAGAGGCCCTTGGGTACGTAGGAGGGATGCCCGAACGGATACGTCCGGACGTTCACCAGCGAGAGTTGATACGACTGGCCGAACTCGCCGATGGAGCCGAACCGGGCGTAGTTGAACAACGCGATCAATACTCCGATCGCAACATACGGAGCGAGGAGTGAGATCAGCAGAGCACCACGACGACGCGCCGCATCACCGCTCCGGAGAACCACCACGGCCGCTATCGCAACCAAGAGGACGCCGACCATGAAGTCCGGGCGGGCGGCGACCGCAAGCGCGAGCGCGGTGCTGCCAAGCGCGAGGTACACGGCGCTCGACCCCGTGAGGCAGCCGCGCGCGAGGCAATAGAGCCCGGCGAACAGGAGCATGTAGGCACAGGCGATCGTGGACTCGTAGTCGCGCCCGACGTAGACGACCCACGCGACTGGAACGCCGAGGCCGAGCGTGAACACCGCCACGCAATGCATCCATATCGGGATCGTGTCGAAGCACCAACGGACGAGGAGCCGGAACAAGGCAATCGAGAAGAGGAATCCAATCGCCGCGAAGATGAGTGTCGCGATCGTCGGCGAGAGGTCTCCGGCCTGGAAGATCCGGAAGGGGATGTAGAGGAGGATCGCGGGCGCGGGCCCGAAGTACGCGTAGAACTTGCCCTTGTAGAGGCTGAAGTCGTGGATCCCTTGCGCGCGGAACGGGTCGTTCGCGAGCGGATCGTACGGATCGGGCAGACGGAGCAAGCCCGGTTGCGGCTTGACCTTCAGGCTCAGCTGGTGATCGAGGAGCGCGTCCGCGATCGGGTTCTGGAAGTTGCCGTACAACGGCGGATGATTCGGCGCGAGCGCCTTTCCGTAGGACACGGCGGCGCGTGCGTAGACACCCAACACGATGAGTACGCACACCACGACGAGGAAGCCGGCGCGGAATCTCATCCTTTTGGCGACACCGTGGCGATCGCCCTCTCTCGCGGGGGAGTCTCGCTGTCGACGTCGAGCGGGACCCCGTCAGCCGCTCCGGATCCTCGGGGCACGACCGCGAGTAACCACCAGGCGAATGCGACGGCCACCGCCGCGAACGCCGCCAACAACAGGAGGGCCGGCAGTGGCGGCGACCACTCGGGCCGAACCCAGAACGCGAGGTCGCCGTTGTACCCGACCATGTATCGACGGAGGTTTTGCGCGAACGCGACGATCTGCGCGCCGCTCAACACCGCGCCGACCGCCAGGACGAGCCTCGGCGTGGTGAGCTGACGACCCCGACCGGTCATCGACAGGACGGCGGCGGCGAGGATCGGGATGCCGACTGCAAGGGGCAGTGTGTACCGACCCTGCCATGTCAGCGTCCCGGCGTCGGTGAACGTGGCGCTCTCGATGGCGACGGGCACGAAGATCGTGGCTGCGACGAGCCCGAGCAAGACCGCGATGTGGCGCCGGCTCGACCACACCACCGCGCCCAAGACGAGCAGTCCGATCAGAACGGTCCAGGGAACCCAGGTGAGCGCGGGTGAGGGGGCATCGAGCCATCCGAACGAGCCGATCATCTCCCGATACCGGGGGAACGTCCTGCCGATGGTGGTGCGCAGGATTTCGGACAGCTCGATGTTCGACGGCGCGTTGCCCGAGCGCTTCACCTCGAGCGGTTTGGCGATGACGTCCCAGCCCACCTGCACCAGCGACGAGGCGACCACGAGACCGGCCCAGAGGCGGGCCCAGCCCGACCGCGCGAGGTTGCGCAACGCGGTTCGGCTGCTGACACCCAGCATGGTCAGCCCCATGAGGGCGAGCCACAGCGGCCCGAGCTGGCGACTGAGGGCGAGCACGCATCCGGCGATGCCGACCGCGGTGACGAGGCGGGCGTCGACGCGTTCGCGTGCCCGCCAGACCAGGAGGAGCCCGCACAGCCAGACTGCGAGGGAGGCTGCGACCTCGGGGGCGCTGGGGTTCACCGCGCTGCTGACGAAGAGCACCATGGGCGTGATCGCGATCGCCAGCCCGATGCCGAGAAGTCTCGGCGCCGCGGTCCACCGGAGTGCGGTGATCGCGGTGGCGACGAGTGCACCCGTCATCAATGCACCGATCAACCGCATGAGGCGCACTGCGACGGACCCAGGCGGAGTGATCAACGAAACCGCGCCGACCAGCGCGTAGTACGCGGGAGGATGCCGGCCGACGTACGTTCCCTCATCGGTGTTCCGCGTCGGACCGTCGAAACGAAGGCACGCGGCCGTGATCGAGCGGTGGCCCGGGAAGCAGGCCGACTCGCTCGCGTCTCTGTAGACGACCGGCACCCGGACCACGACATAGTCCTTCCGATCGGTGAGGTCGAGACGCCGTGCCTCCGCCTGACTCGGCGTTCGCCCGATGACCTGGCCGTGGGCGAGCGCAACCGCTCGGACGACATGTGCCGGTTCGTCGGGTGCCGCGTACAGCGGGTTGGCGAGGCTCCACAGCCCACTGAGCAACGCGACGAGCACGAAGCTCGTCCACCAAACGCGGCGCGTGCTCGATTGCAGCCCTCCGACAACCGAACGCAACCACGTGCCGACCCGACGCGTACGCATGGCGAACGGCATCCTAGAAGGCCGCCCATCTGACCGAGCAGCGTGAGGATTAGTCTTCGAACCCCGTGACACGGTTGCTCGGCGCGCTACGAGGTGAACGCCTGTCGTCGGACGATCGGTCACAGGCGCGGCGGGAATGGTGGATCTCGTTCGCGTTGCTCACAGCTCTCGGAAGCCTCTGGCTGTTGGCGACGCCGATCTACGGTGCACCTGACGAACCCAGTCACGTGCTCCGCGCCGCGTCGGTTGCCCGCGGAGAGGTCGTCGGCGACGAACGGCAGGGGAATCCGGCCGCGTGCCACCAGGCCGACGTCGACTGCGCCTACTGGCGCGGCCACTTCCACTATGTGCGCGTCCCCGCGGGACTGGTCACCGAAGGGCGCGAGGTACCTCTTCGGGATCCCCGGTTCCACACACCCTGCTTCGCATTCCGACCGGACGTGCCGGCGAGCTGCTTCGGCTCACTGCCGAATCGTGGAGGACTTCGGACGACGCCGACGAACGTGGGCCTCGACCCGCCGGCGTACTACGCGATCGCCGGGGCTCCCAGCCTCGTCGTGCCCTCGCGACCGGGCCTGATCATCTACCTGATGCGATTCGTCAGCGTGCTCGCAAGCGCGGCGCTGCTCGCATCGGCATTGCTCACGCTGCGGTCCGTCCGGCCGCGATGGATTGCCGCATCGGGCTTCGGGCTCGCGCTGACGCCCATGGCGCTGTTCGTCATCGGCAGCGTCAATCCGAACGGGATCGAGATCGCCGCCGGCATCGCAGCATGGGCCTCGGCTGCCGTGTTCGTACACCGGGCGAAGGACACGATCGACCACCGTCTCGTGTCGCGCACCGGCATCGCGATGCTCGTCCTTGTCTTGATGCGCGGGCTGTCCGTGCTGTGGCTGGCGCTCATCGTGGCGACCTGCATCGCGCTCTGCACACGCGTCGGATTCCGACGGCTCGTCGGGTCACGGTTCGTACGCAGGTGGTCCGCTGCAGTCGCCGCGACCACGGTCGCGTCGCTGGCGTGGGTGCTCTGGTTCCGTCCCCTCGATCATCTTGGACGTCATGGCCAGGACCTCGGGCCCGTGAGCAACGCGACGCTCCTGAAGGACTCGCTCGGGACCACCTGGCGGCTGTACCAGGAGATGATCGGCAACTTCGGCTGGCTCGACACGCCGACGCCCACGCTCACCTACCTGCTGTGGACTGTCGGCCTGGGTCTTCTGGTCATCCTGTGCCTCGCCATCGGCTCGCGGCGAACCGCGGCGCTGGTCCTCGCGCTCATCGGACTGACGGTCGCGGTTCCTGTCGTCATCGACGCGTCTCAGGCCCGCGAGCTCGGCATCGGATGGCAAGGGCGCTGGACGTTGCCGTTCGCGGTCGGGGTGCCGATCCTGTCCGGGTTGTCGATCGCCTGGAGCCGGCGGCGCGCCCTACTGGACCGATCCCGTCTCCCGGCCGTGCTGGCGACGGTGTTCGTCGTCGCCCAGTTCCTCGCCTACTTCCAGCACCTTCGGCGGAACACGGTCGGCGCGGGCGGCTCGTTGACGTTCTGGATCAGCCCCGACTGGTCGCCGCCCGTGCCGCCGTGGCTGCTTCTCGTGGGCAGCCTGGCGGTGCTCGTCGCCCTCGGGTCGTGGATCTGGCGCCCGGACGAGCGCACGCGAGCGCCGGCGGCCGACGCCGCGGCGTCGACGTCATGAGGACCGCGGTGCGCGAGTCCGAGCCACAGACCCTCGTCGAGCCCCGCGCCCGATGGTGGGAGCGGGTGTCGCCGGCGGTGGTCGGCGCGGTCGTCGCCGGCGCGCTCGCGGTCTGGTCGACGCGGGGCGCGTGGGGCGCGCGGCTGCCGTCGGGCGAGGACATCCCGGCTCATCTCGTGCGCTTCGACATCGGGATCTCGCAGCTCGTCGCGCACGGTCGGCTCGACGGGTGGCTGTCGCGCTACTACCTCGGGTACCAGGAGTTCCTCTTCCAGGGGCCCGGGCTGACGTGGGCGGTCGCGGCGCTGCGCGGCGTGACGCTGGGTGTGTTGTCGAACCCGGGCGGGGCGAAGGTCATTGGGGTGCTGTCGTTCGCGGCCGTACCGGTCGCCACGGCGTTCCTCGCGCGGTCGCTGGGGCTCGGCCGCCTGGCCGCCGGGATCGCGGCGGTGCTGGCGCTGCTGGTGTCGAACCCGGTCGGGGTTGGCATCCAAGGCGTCTACCTGTGGGGCTTGCTTCCCAACCAACTCGGCGCCGTGCTCTTCTGTCTCGCGCTCGGCGCCTTGCTGCGCATCCCGATCGACGCACGAGCGCGCTGGATCGTCTTCGGCGCCGTGTCACTCGGGGCGTTGGTGATCACGCACCTCATCTCGCTCATCGTCCTCGCCGTGTTCTTCCCGATGCTCGCGTTCGGCCTCGGGCGCAAACTCTTCCATCGGGAGCCACTCGTCCGGCTCGTGATCACGGCCGGGCTCGCCGCCGGACTGGTCGCGTTCTGGCTGGTGCCGGCGGTCGTGCACCGTGACCTTCAGGGCCCGGTGGCGGCGTGGCCGACGCCGCCGTTCGGGGACCGGGTGTACGAGATCGTGAACGGCGAGATCCTGTTCCGCCCGTACACGATCTGGCTCCTCGCCGCGGGATGGGTCTACGGGCTCACACGCGTGCGCCGCCGGCCGTTCGCGCTCGTTCTCCTCGTGTCGCCGATTCTCTACGTCGCGCTTGCGCACTGGGCGGTCTCGCAACGGCCGAACGAAGTCACGCTCCAGCTCGCAAACCGCGGCCTCGGGTACGCGGGCCTGCTCGCGATCATGCCGCTGGCGGCCGCGATCGCCGCCGGAGCGCGACTCGTTGCGCGCTCGCTGCACGGCCGCGGCTGGGCGGCGCCGGCGGTCGTCGCCGCCGCCCTCGTCGTGGCCTCCGTCGTCGTGCTGTCCCCGCTGGGCCCGCCCCGCAGCATTGCGAGAGAGGTCAACGGACCCACCCCACAGCTGCGCCACGCGGCGGCGGAGTTGCGCCGTGTCGTTCCCGACGGGGCGCGATTCGTCACCCGGCGTGAACTCGAAGAGATCACGGACGCGAACGAGATCCAGCCCGCGCGGCTGGGTCACGTCCAGCCCGGGTTCTGGCTCGCGTACGCGTCGGGCCGCAACTCGCTGAACGGGTTCGGCATCGAGTCCTCGAACACGCCCGGGCCGAACGTCGAAGCCGACGGGTTCGCGCTGGGGAACCCGCCGGTGGCCGAAGCGGACACGCTCAGCCGGTGGGGCGTGTCGCACGTGGTGACCATGACCGACGCGCTGGCGGACCACCTCGCGGCGTCGGACAGATTCGAGCTCGTCTGGCGAGAGCCGCCGGTCGCGATCTTCGCTCTCCACCCGCGACCCGGGCAGCCGGACCCGGCGTCCCTCGTCGCCACGGACGCACCGGCCTCGGCCCGGATCCGCCGTGCCGACCCCGAGCGGCTCCGCATCTCGGTCGACGCCGCGCGCGCGACCGACGCGACGGTCGCCGTCGCGTGGTCGCCGAAGTGGCACGCGACCGTCGACGGCCGCGCGGTGAGTCTCGACCGGACCGCCGACGGGCTCATCGCGCTTCGACTCCCGGCGGGCACGAGCACGCTCGAGCTTGCGTACCGACCTGACGCGTGGGACCGGGTTGGCGTCGCCGTCAGCGCGCTTACGGTGGCGGCGCTCGTCGCGCTGGGCGGGACGTGGTGGCTTCGGCGCCGACGCCGTCACTCGACAACGATGCGTTGAATGTTGACGGCCGCGTCGCGGTAGACGGTCGGGACCGCGTCCGGGCAGGAGCTCGCGACGCCCGGTCCCGCCTTCGTGATGATGTAGCGAACGTGGCCGAACGGGCGGGCGAGCCGCTCGAATCGCGTGAGGTCGCACGTCTCGAGCGCGTCGACCATTCGCGTGGCGGCGGATTGGCGTCTCACATAGTCGACGAACGGGTTCGAGTACTCCGGGATGTTGATGTCGACGGACTTCCGCCCGGCCAACCCCGGGAGCAACACGCCGTTCCACGTCCCTTCCCCGATGTTGAGGAACCGGTCGTCGGGGCGGGTATGGGCGCGTATCCAGTCCACGACGGGGAAGCCGTCGAGCCGTGCGTTGATGTTCTTCGCCTCGTCGCGACCGCCGGCGAGATCGACGCGGTCTCTCCAGGTCGGCACCATCGCGACCGCCGTCACTGCCACCACGATCACGACCGCAACCGCGCCCCATCGGCGGTTGTGGCTGCCGAAGATGGTCCGGACGATCGTGTTGGCCGCGAGGCCGAACCAGACGCAGAGGGCGACGCTCAGGGCGAGCAGGTAGTGGTGTGAGGGTGAGTCCGGCAGGGGGACAAGGCTCACGACGGCGGCGTCGCGGTACACCTCGACGAACAGCATCAGCACCGCGAGCACGGTCCAGGTCGTCAGGATCGACACGCCGTCGACCCGTAGCGGGCCGGGCCGTCGCGGCGACCGGCCCCGGACGATCCACAGTGCCAGTCCGACCGCGATCACCAGCATCGGCCAGCGCCAGAGGAACTCCCGCACGAACCCCCAGAAGTTGCCGCGGTCGAGCTCGGGCCACGAGTAGGAGCCGGCGCGCGAGTTCTCGACGCGCCACTGGTAGCGGATCATGATCGGAAGCCAGAAGGGCGCCGACACGATCACGGTCGTGAGGACCGAGATGCCCGCACTCCGGCCGCGTCGACGCAGGGTCGGGCCGTCCGCATGCCAGCACGCTGCGAGGAACTGCACCGCCGCCACCGCGACCAGCAGGAGTGCGTATGCCGGGTGCGCCAGCACGACGACGCCCGCCGCGATCCCGAGAACGACCGCGTCCCGTGCCGACCCCCGGTTGACGGCAGCAGGCAGCGCGGCGAGAGCGAGAATGAAGAGCCCGGTCGCGTAGACGTTGACGAACAGCCACGGTGAGTAGGACGCGACCGCCCACGACGGCCAGTTGTCGCCCATCACGAAGAGGTACGCGACGAGGGCGATGATGGCGACACGCTTGCCGAACCACCTCGCCGTGACTCCCGTGAGCGCAATGGGCGTGACGAGATTGAGGACGACGCCGCCTTGCGTTCCCAGGCGATGGATCGGCACGAACGAGACGATCGATCCGACGGCGAGCAGAGCGGACGTGAGCGGGCTGTACCACGCGGCGGCGCCTGCGTAGTGCGCGTCGCTCAGGACGCCGCCGTCTCGGAAGGTGACGGCATTGGCGATGTTGCGGAAGTGGTCGGAGTCGAACGGCCATTCCAGGCCCGAGACCACGTGCCATCCTCGGACCGACGCGACCGCGATGAGCACGCCGCTGATCACGACAAATCCCGCCGTGCGCGCGGCACGGTCGTTCAGACTCGGCGGGAATCGGTGCTCAGGCGATGAAGTACTTCGCCTCGGGGTGGGGGACGATGATCGCCGAGGTGCTCTGCTCGGGCACGAGGTGGAACTCCTCGGTGAGTGTCACGCCGATGCGCTCGATGTCGAGCAGCTCCGCCACCTTGGTCTGGTCCTCGAGGTCGGGGCACGCCGGGTAGCCCCACGAATACCGAGACCCGCGGTACTGCTGCCGGAACAGCCCCGCGAGCGTGGGCCCATCCTCGTCCGCGAAGCCCCACTCCTCGCGGATCCGGCGGTGCCACAGCTCGGCCAGCGCCTCGGCCATCTCGACCGACAGCCCGTGCAGCAGGAGGTAGTCCTGGTACTTGTCGGCCGCGAACAGCTCCTGCTCACGTTCGCTCGCCGTGTCGCCGATGGTGACGACGTGGAAGCCGGCGTAGTCCTTGTCACCAGCCTCGACCGAGCGGAAGAAGTCGGAGATGCAGAGGTACGGGTCCTTCTGTTGACGCGGGAAGCGGAACCGCAGGCGCTCGGTCGAGCGCTCGTCGTCGGTCCAGACGACGAGGTCGTCACCGTCGGAGTTCACGGGGAAATACCCCCACGCCACGGCCGGGACGAGGAGGCCTTCCGCCTTCGCGCGGTCGAGCTGGTCGCGCAGGACGGCCCGGATCCGATCCTTGAACTCGGCGTCCGTCTCGGCTGACCGGCCGTCGCGCTTCTCGGGCCGGAACTGCCACTGGTTGCGGAACAGCGCCGTCTCGTTGAGGTACGACGCGATGTCGTCGATCGAGATGCCCTTCGCGACGCGCGCCCCCAGGAACGGCGGCTCGAACACGGCAACGTCGGCGGCGACGTCGGAGCGCGCCGGCACATCGGCCTGCTGCTCCTCGGCGGCGCGCTGCGACTTGCGCGGCGGGAGCGCCCGTCCCTCGAGGGCTCGTCCGAAGTCGGGATCGAGCTGCCCGCTGCGCTTTCCCTCGACGAGCGTGTCCATGGTGCGTAGACCCTCGAAGGCGTCCTTCCCGTAGAAGACCCGCCCCTTGTAGACCTCGCGCAGGTCGCGCTCGACGTAGTTGCGCGTGAGCGCGGCGCCGCCGAGGAGCACCGGGATGCGATCCAGGCCGCGGTCGTTCAGCTCCTCGAGGTTCTCGCGCATGATGATCGTGCTCTTCACGAGCAGACCGCTCATCCCGATGGCGTCCGCCTCGACCTCGGTCGCCCTGTCGACGAACTCCGTGAGCGGCACCTTCGTTCCGAGGTTGACGACCTCGTAGCCGTTGTTCGTGAGGATGATGTCGACGAGGTTCTTGCCGATGTCGTGCACGTCGCCCTTGACGGTGCCGATCACGACCCGGCCCTTGCCGCCGGAGTCGGCCTTCTCCATGTGCGGCTCGAGGAACGCGACGGCCGTCTTCATCGTCTCCGCGCTCTGGAGCACGAACGGCAGCTGCATGTCGCCCGACGCGAACAGGTCGCCGACGACCTTCATGCCGTCGAGCAGCACGTCGTTGATGACCGACAACGCGGGGCGTGTCGTGAGTGACTCGTCGAGGTCGGCCTCGATGCCGTCCCGGTCGCCGTCGATGATGCGGTGCTTCAGGCGCTCCTCGACCGGCCACCCCGACCGGTCCTCCTGTTCGACCGCGCTCGCCTCGACGCCCTCGAACAGCGCCATGAACTCGGTCAGCGGGTCGTAGCCGTCGCGTCGTCGGTCGTAGACGAGGTCGAGCGCGACGTCCTGGATCCGCTGGTCGATCTTGTGCATCGGCATGATGCGGGCCGCGTGCACGATGGCCGCATCCAGGCCGGCTTCCACGCATTCGTGGAGAAACACGCTGTTCAGGACGTGACGGGCGGCGGGCTTGAGGCCGAAGCTCACGTTCGAGACGCCGAGGATGGTGGACGCGCCCGGCAGCTCCGCCTTCACCCGCTTGATGGCCTCCATGGTCTCGATGGCGTCCCGGCGGAGGTCGTCCTGACCGGTCGAGAGCGGGAACGTGAGGCAGTCGAAGATCAAGTCGGTGGGTTCGAGTCCGTAGCGCTCGGTCGCCATCTCGTAGATCCGCTTGGCGATGCGGAACTTCCAGTCGGTCGTCCGGGCCTGGCCTTCCTCGTCGATCGTCATGCAGACGACGGCGGCGCCGTACTCGCGCGCGAGCTTGAACACCCGGTCGAGGCGCTTGCCTTCGCCGTCGCCGTCCTCGAGGTTGGCCGAGTTCAGGATCGCCTTGCCCCCGAAGTGCTGGAGACCGGCTTCCATGACCTGCGGCTCGGTCGAGTCGAACACGAGCGGGATCGACGCCTGCGTAGCGAAGCGCGACGCGATCTCGTCCATGTCGGTCGTGCCGTCGCGCCCGACGTAGTCGACGCACACGTCGAGCACGTGCGAGCCCTCCTTGACCTGCTCGCGCGCCATCTGCACGCACGTCTCCCAGTCCTCCTCGAGCATCGACTCGCGGAACTTCTTCGAGCCGTTGGTGTTCGTGCGCTCGCCGACGACGAGGAACGACGTCTCCTGGTGGAAGGGCACGTGGCTGTAGATCGACGCGCAGCCGGGCTCGTGCACGGGGTGGCGCTCGAGGGGGGCGCGGTTGCCGATGGTCTCGACGACCCGACGCAGATGCTCGGGCGTCGTGCCGCAACAGCCGCCGACGATGTTGACGCCGAGCTCGCTCGTGAACCGGTCGTGCGCCTCGGCGAGCTCGTCGGGCGTGAGGTCGTAGTGCGTGCGCCCGTCGACCACCGACGGGAGCCCCGCATTCGGCAGCGCCGAGAGGAACGTGCGCGCGTGCTGCGACAGGTGTCGGAGGTGCTCGGTCATCTCGCCGGGACCCGTGGCGCAGTTCAACCCGATCACGTCGGGCTTCAGAGCCTCGAGCGCGGTGAGCGCGGCGCCGATCTCGGTGCCGACCAGCATCCGGCCCGTCAGCTCCACCGTCACCTGCACCATCAGGGGCACTTCGCGACCGGCCTTCGCCATGGCGCGCCGCGCCGCGACGATGGCCGCCTTGCCCTGGAGCAGGTCGTACACGGTCTCGACCAGGAGGACGTCGACGCCGCCGGCGAGCAGACCGTCGATCTGCGTCTCGTATCCGTCCCGGAGCTCGGCGAAGCCGATGGCGCCGAGCGAGGGAAGCTTGGTGCCGGGGCCGATCGAGCCGACCACCCAGCGGGGGCGGTCCGGCGTTGCGAACCCCGAGGCGACCTCCTTGGCGATGCGAGCGGCGGCCTCGTTGAGCTCGTAGGTCTTCTCAGGGATGCCGTACTCGGCCAGGACGACCGGGAACGACCCGAACGTGGCCGTCTCGACCGCGTCGACGCCGACGTCGAAGAACTCGCGGTGCATCTCGGCGATCAGGTCCGGCCGTGTGAGCACCACGTGCTCGTTGCAGCCCTCGAGCGCCGGGCCGCCGAAGTCGTCGGGTGCGAGATCCTGGTCCTGCACCCACGTCCCGAACGCGCCGTCGAAGATCAGGACGCGATCACGGAGGGCGGCGAGGAAGTCGGACATAGCGGCCAGGCTACCGGAGGCGCTTCGCCGAGCCCCTTGCTGTTCCTCGGGAATTGGTGCTTCAGTTCCGCGCTCCGGGTGACGATCCTCGACGGAGAGGGTCCGGGATGCCACAATTCCCCAACCCGTCGCGACCCGGACATTCGCTGACACGCGGGAGCCCCCTGATGGATCGACAAACGCGCCGCACCCGCCGCGACCGGGTCCGCTCGCGCCGCACGAAGGTCATCGCCGGCGTCGCGATCGCCGCCGCGTCGGTGGTCGTGCTGGCCGCGACCGCGTTCGGGCAGCAGGGGCAGGGGCTCCCCGGCAAGCCGCCGCCCAAGGTCGACCAGGTCGACCTCACCGCGCAGCAGCCGCCCGTGAACCCGGGGTGGGAAGGCCAGGTCGGCACCGAGGCCAACCTCGTCGCCGTCCAATGGAACGGCGATTCCTCGGCCCAGTACACGTTCGAGGTCCGAAACGGGGACGGCGACTGGACGAAGGCGGCAGACAGCGGGACGTTCGACAACGGGCCGGACCCCGGCTCCAAGGACGCGAACGCGGGTGGGGCGACCCCGCAGACGAAGAACGTGACCGAGCCGGTGTGGGTGGGCAAGAACGTCACCGGCGTCCGGGTGCGGCTCGACTCCGGGTCGGCGCAGGACGTGACACTCCACGTCATCGACTCGACCACAGGCAAGAAGCCCGACACGAACATCGAGTCCACGAGCCCGACCCCCACCACGGCGCCCGCGCCCCCGCCCCCGCCGCCGAGCGCGCCGCCACCGTCGGCCGGCTCCGGCTCCGGCTCGGGGGTGACTCCCTCGTCGACCACGACAACGACCCAGCCCCTGGAGGGCTTCGGCCTCGGTCAGGGTCTTGCGGCAGCCGCGCTCGCCAGCCTCGCGGTGGCGTTCATCGTCCGCCGGCGTCGCATGCTCGCGGTGCTCGTCGTCGTAGTGGTCGCGGTCGGAGTTGCCTGCGCGCCCACCAAGGGTGGGCCGCCGCAGGGTGCGGAAGGGATCGTCCCGCGGTCGCAGTGGGCGCCCGATCTTCCGTGGAACTGGGACGCGTGCCCGGGCGGACCGGAATACACGTACGTCGCCAACGCGATCGTCCATCACACGGTCAACAGCAACAACTACGGGCCCGGCGACGCCGTCGGCATCATGCGTGGGATCTGGGCTTACCACGTCCAGTCGCTCGGGTACTGCGACATCGCGTACAACTTCCTCATCGACAACTACGGCGTTGCGTACGAGGGGCGCCTCGGTGGGGTCGACCAGCCGGTGCTCGGAGCGCACTCGCTCAACTGGAACACGGGCACCACCGGGATCGCGATCGTGGGCACGTTCAGCTCGGTTACCCCGTCGAACGCCACCCTCGGCACCCTGGAAGGTCTCATCCGGTGGAAGTTCAAGGTGCACGGCGTCAACCCGTTCGAGGTGGACTACGCGCACATCCTCGGGCATCGAGATACGTATGCGACCGAGTGTCCGGGCCAGGCTTTGTACGACTACCTGCCGTACACGCGTCACTACGTGAAGCTGTACTGGTAGCGCGCGCTCAAGGCGCGCTCACGACGCCCGGCGCCCCACGGTGATGCCCTGGTCGGCGCGCGCGAGGAGCTCGCGGTCGCCCGTGCTGTCGCCGTAGGCCCAGACGAACGCGGGCTGGCGGTCGCCCTCGAGCCACTCGTCGAGTCGTTTCACCTTTTCCGGCCCACGGACGTTCGGCCGGGCGAGCTCGCCCGTCAGCTGCCCGTCGTCGCCGACCGCGAGCTCGGTTGCGAGCGCGGCGGCGAACCCGAGCTCGGCCGCGATCGGCCGTAGGTAGGTCGAGAACGACGCCGACACGATCACGAGCTCGTGGCCTTGGTCGCGGTGCCACCTGACGCGCTCGACGACATCAGGCCGGAGGTGGCGGGCCACGACGTCGGCCGCGAACCGGTCGGCGACCTCGTCGAGGTGGCCGGCGTCGTAGCCGGTGAGCGTGCGGCGCACGAGCGCGACCTTGGCCGCGTCGCGCCGGCTGTTGTCGAGTGCCGCGGCGACGAGTCGCGGGCTGATCGTGAGCATTGCCCAGGCCAGGCGGGCGGGTCCGACCGCCGCCCGGATGAATGGGATGACGTTGTCGCGGGTCGACAGCGTCTTGTCGAAGTCGAAGACCGCGACGACCCGCTCGGCGCTGTCGCTCATTGGTGTTTTGGCGTCGCTGAGTGCCGGTATGCGTTACTGAGCGACGCCAAAACGTGAATCGTCACAGCGGGAGCTTGCGGAACACGGGGCGGGGGAGGTGCCGGAGCGCCGCCATCACGAAGCGCAGCGCGGGCGGCACCCAGACGATCTCGGTGCCCCGCTCGAGGCCCCGGACGATCGCGGCGGCGACCGCCTCCGGTGTCGTTGCCAGCGGAGCGGGGTCGAGGCCTTCGGTCATCTTCGTGTGCACGAACCCCGGGCGGACGATCATCACCGACGCGCCCGTGCCGACGAGCGCGTCGCCGAGGCCCTGGAAGAACGCGTCGAGTCCGGCCTTCGTCGAGCCGTACACGAAGTTCGAACGGCGCGCCCGCTCGCCCGCCACCGACGACAGCACGACGATCGTGCCGTGTCCCTGGGCGCGCAGCCGGTTGGCGACCGGGACCGCCACGGCCACCGGGTCGAGGTAGTTGACCCGGGCGATCTCCACGGCCGCGCCGGACTCGCGCTCGGCCTGGCTCTGATCGCCAAGGACGCCGAACGCGACGAGCACCACGTCGAAGTCGCCGTACCGGTCGAACATCTCGTCGACGAAGGCGTCGTGCGTGT
>WNGA01005082.1_pt1 | contig 22116 bp, 19 predicted proteins | sample 5400061 | NCBI WGS metagenome assembly WNGA01 (sample SAMN13153366, study PRJNA577476) | soil metagenome | isolation source: 100 cm soil or saprolite under grassland replicate 2 | place: USA:California | collected 2016-06-15
GGCTCTTCGACGTCGAAGAAATCTCCGCTCGCAAAGGCCGCCGCATCGATGAACTCGAAGACCGAGCCCGCGAAGACGCAGAGGGAAGCCCAGCGCAGGCTCGTCTAGGTGACAGCCACCTGATTTCGTGCAACTAGAAGCCGCATCGTGCCGAGAGGTCTCTTGGAGATCAGGATTCATGCGATCAGCGGGGTATCTATTGGATATTGTTTCAATCTCGTTCGCACCGATCGCCAAGAAGGCGACCGGGCGGCCTTTCCTGATCTTGACCGGTGCGATGGCTGCCCAAGCTCTCGGATGCAGCACCATCCTGGGCTTCGAACCCGGAAAGCCCTACCCCCCCGACGCGGGTCTCGCCTCGGACGCGGAGTCAACGAACGACGGAAGCTGTGGCGATTCGTCGTGCGATGCCGCGTGTACCAACGACAATCGACTTCTCTGCAAGGATATGTGCTGCCCGTTACCTCCGCCGAACACGACCATGAACTGCGACGTCGGAGTTTGCACACCGCACTGCATAGGTCTGACGTTGAGCTGCGCTGGCGGATCGATTCAGTGCGGTAGCTGGAATTTCGAGTCCAACACTGGAGAGGGCTGGCAGCCCGTCCTGACGCAGATTGGAACCGCCTCGAATTTTCAGATCAAGAGCGCTCCTGGTGGCAGCCTGGCCTTTTCGTTCACCATCAACGAACCGGACATGACCCACAACGGTACGAGTATTCGTGTCCCACTGTGCAACGGCCAAAATTCATCAGCGAATGGCCACTGGATTACTGCACAAGTCTACGCCGAAGGTCCTCCGTTCGTTGTGCAGAGTAACATGGAGAGCAGCGTCAATTTCTATTGGACCGACTCTGGCGGCAACAATCCGTTCGGTACCCAGTATTTCTTGTTCTACCCAGCGAATAGCTGGGTGACCGTCGGCGACAGTACATTCTCCACGATCTCCAACATCTCGATGGATGCTGGGGTTGCCTATTTGGCGGTCAACATTATCGCCGAGCGTGGGTGGGTAGGAACGATCTACGTCGACAATATCCAGCTTCATTGAGGAAACGGCGGTTCATGAACAAACGGATCGCGTGCCTGCCGGACACGTACTGGAGCCCCCATAGGATCGCACGAACCTCGAGGATCCAACCCGCCCATAAATAACCCATAAAACGTGCCGGCCACAAAGCGTATGTTGCGCAGCGGGCACCGGCTCTGCAAGAATACGCGCCCACACACGGCCTGGTTGGCGAGAAACGGTTTTCTCGTATTTCAACCGGTTGTATTCTTTGCCGGAGTAAAACCTGTGAAAACCAAACTATTTCGCCATGCGTCGCTCGGTGCAGGCGCCTTCTTCCTCATTTCGGCCTGCTCTTCGGACGACACGAGCACCCCGAGTACAAGCGCCTCCACAAGCACGACCGCCACTGGCGGGGCAGCAGGCTCAGGAAGCGGCAGCACCACGGACGTTGGCTCGGGTGGAAGCGCGGGTAGCGGCGGCGCCGGTTCTAGCATGGGTGGTGCAGGTGGCGGATCAGGTGGGGCCACGGGCGGCGGAGGGGGAAACGGCGGCTCCGGAGGTGGCACCGGGGGCAGCGGCGGTTCGGCAGACGGCGGCGTCGCTTGCAACACTTCGCCGGGCAAAGCGATTCAGGTCAGCGGCCCTGGGGCGGACTTCGTTTCCGGCGATCTCGGCATGGATCTTCCGGGAGGAGACGTGCCGCGCACGATCGAAGTGTGGGCCAAGTACACGGGAGCGACGAGCTGGATACGCGAACAATCCATCATGGAAACGGGTCTGGCCCCCATAAACGTGCTGAACCGGGTCCTGGGGCTCGACACCAGCGGTTACACGGGCACGACCGCCGAATTTGGTCCGTACACGAACGGGTACAGCGACAACAATCACCCAGACGGTGTCTACGTCATGAACATTCCACAGATAGGATGGATCCACCTGTCTTGGTCGTATGCGGGTAGCGGCAAGCTCTCCTTCACGGTCAACGGAATGGAATATCCGATCAAGACGTCGGGGGCGCCTACGATCAACTTTTTCCCCGGGATCGTGACCCTGGGTAGGTCCCAAACTTTCGGCGCCAATTGGACCGGCGTGATCGACGAAGTCCGGATCTGGTCGATTGCGAGGACCCCTACGGAAGTCGCGCGCGACATGAAGGTGATGCTAAAAGGGACGGAGACCGGGCTCGTGGCCTACTATCACCTCGACGAAGGCACCGGCATCGTCACCGACGATGTGAGCAAGAAACCAAGCCATCGTCTCACCACCTGTCAGAGCGTCGTCGCTGGGACGAGATGCAACAAGGTCGCGAATCAGAATCCCAACCTGGTGACCTGGGTGACTTCGGACATTCCCGGGCCGTTCACCTGCGCGCCCTGACGCGATCCCCGTTCACCGTTCTCGCGCCTCAGCTGCCCGACGAGCGTAGTCGCGCAGCAGCTTTACGCGTGAAGTTGGTGGCGGCCGGGGGTGAGACTAGGTGGGTCGACTCGGACCTACCTGGCCCGTTCACCTGCGCGCCGTGAGCGCGCTCAGGTTCGTCGACCCCTCGGCGAACGCATGCCGAGCTCGGCCGGCGGTCAGAACGTTCCGACTGCCGCCAGGCCGTAACCGGTCGTTCCGACGCGCGACGGCGCCATCATGACGCGCCGCTGGGGTTTCGACGCCACCACCGTGCGCGTTTCCGGCACGATGAAGGCGGCCGCGAGCTCGATCGCTCCGATGGCCTGCAGAATCCCGTCGCCGGCGAGTAACACCTTGGCGCCCGTCGTGCGGCCGCAGGACTCGTTGGTCACGTTGGCAACATTGCATTCTCCCTCGTTCGCATAGGCGAGCCAGGGCCCTACGACCGGAACGAACAAGTTCTTGTCGCCGTCACGATCGCTTTCTGCGGCGACCACCACCGAGATCCCGTAGGGCACTCCAAAGGTGAAAAGACCGCTGGTGAGAAGAAACGCGTTGGGACCACCCCGCGTGACTGTCTCGCGCGCCGGCGGTGCCGCGACGACCGTGGTCGGCTGAGTCGACGGCGGCGCCGCGACGACCGTTTGTTGCTGCGCCGGCGGCGCCGGCTGCGGCTGTGTGACGACCGTTTGCGCCTGGGCGAGCGAAACACAGAGTGTCGACGCCAACGAGGCGCCCATCGCAATGGCAACTTGCTTTTTCATGGTCGATCTTCTCCCTCATCGAACTGACGTTCGACACCCTCAGGGGAGCAAAGTCGGTACCAATGCGCTTGCCCTGCGTACGTGCAATGCTTGCAGCTATTCCGTTCGCGACGGCGGCGCCCGGGACCAACGATCGAAACAGAAACAGAACAGAAGTGCTCGAGCGTTCGCTGTCGCTGCCGATCAGACGTACCGGGCGTACCGGGGAACCTTGCCGGCGAGCGTGAACACGAACCGCATCGCCTTGTGTCCAAAGTCGGCGGTCGGCTCGAACATCAACCGACAGCCCCCATCGATGACGTGGATGCCGCGCGCACGGCCCTAGCATTACTGCGTCAGATCTTGGCCATGACAGATCACGATCGGCAATTGCCGCGCGTCGGCGAGGTCAATGACGGCGAGGTCGTCGGAACAGCGTTTCAGAGGCCACTGGCCGCGAGGCATCGCCACTTCCGCGTTGCCGAACGCATGTTCCGCCTGTCTGGTCAGTCGTTTCGTGGGGCATGGCTACTCCGACGCAACGATCTGGTAGCGAGAATTTGACGCAGTAGTGATAGGCCGTGGCCGCCTCCGAGACGCTACCGGCGCCAACCGAGCGATGCATCCAAGCGTATTCGATACCGAGCTCGGCGCATTCGCGCATCGTCGCTTCGGCGAGCTCGGGTCTCGTCGCGATCACGACCGCTTCGAGGCCGCCGGGGATCGATTTCAGATCCGGGTAGCACCGGTCCCCCTCGATTTCGGTGGCGTTCGGATTGAGCTACGGCCCATCGACGTGGTGGCTCGGCTCGGATATCCTCCGGCCAACGGGGGCCGAGGCCGCTCGATCATCTGCAGGCGGCGACGAGCGAATGGTGCGACGCAGGTGGGCAATGTTTTCGATGGCGGCCATCGTGGCTGTCTCCCTGAGTTTCGTTCGGCTGGGCAATGCCGACCTGGTTCCCGTTCCCTTGGACCGGCAGGCCGAGCTTCTTGCGCGCGTCGCGGCTTACGACCGCAACATGGCGGCGCGCGCAGGCGATCGGGTGCGCGTCTTGCTCGTCACCAACGAGAGCGACCCCGAGTCGGTCGGCCTCGTCAAGCGCATGGAAGCGACGCTGCGCTCCCTTCCCGACATCGCCGGCATGGCTCACGAGGAGCGCATGGCGCCTTTCACGAGCGGCGCCGAGCTGGCCGGGCAATGTCGCTCGCAGCACATCGCGATCGTCTACGTCGGGTCGGGACTCGCCGACAAAGTCCGGGCCATCCGCAGTGCGCTCGACGGAGGGGACGTGCTCACCGTCGCGGCGGTCCCCGAATACGTCGAAGCTGGCATCGTCCTCGGGTTCGATCTTCTTTCGGGAAAACCGAAGATCCTCGTTCACCTCAGCCAGGCACGGCGCCAGCACGTCGAGCTGCGCGCCGATCTGCTGAAGCTCGCGAAGGTGTTCGAATGACAGCGCGGCGACACTCCCCCTTCCGGTCCGCCCTCGGCGCCGCGCTTGCTTTCGCATCGGCGAGCGCTCCGGTTCGCGCCGACGAATCGTCCGAGCTCGATAGACTGCTCGAAGAAAACATCGTCACCACTGCCTCGAAATCCGCACAAACAGAAACCACCGCGCCGGCGACGTCGTCGACGCTCACCGCGGAGGACATCCAACGTTACGGAATTCACTCGCTGGCGGAAGCCATCAACTACTTGGGGCTCGGCGCCGTCACCTTCGATCCGCTGTTCACTGCCGACATCAGCGCGCGCGGCGTGTTCTTGAAGGGCGACCAGGGCAATCACTTCCTTTTGCTCGTGGACGGGCACGCCGTCAACGAGCAGCTCGCCGGCTCCGCGCGGTTCGATCGCGGCCTCGGCGTCCCCATCGAGCTCGTCGATCATATCGAGGTCATCTTGGGTCCCGGCTCGGTTTTGTACGGCTCCAATGCGATGCTCGGCGTCATCAACGTGGTGACCAAGCGCGCCAGGTACTGGAGCGGAGCCCACCTGACCGGCGAGGCGGAATTCGGCAAGAGCGCGCGAGCGAGCGCAGGAGCCGGCACGACCTTCAAACTTCTCGAGCTGCCGAGCGAGCTCACGCTCGCCGTCGAGTACTACAAGCAACAAGGTCCTGCGTTCACATTCGAGCCGCAACCTTACGGCAACCTGGACCCGTTTTCGGGGATGCCGTATCGCACCGGAAGGGTGGGACCGCCCACCGGTGTCTGGGGAGGCACTGCCTACCGCTCGTATCACTCAGAGGTGCCCGCAGGCCAGCTTCGCCTGGTGGCGGGGCCCTTCGAATTGAGCGCCCATGCGTCGATCTTCACGCACGCAGCGCCGTACCCGTCCTACGTCATCAACCGCGACAGCGACTTCGACGATCCAGAGAGCCGCACGATCGACCGGTCGCTCTGGTTCGATCTGAAGCATCACGTCACGATCTCGGAGGCGGTCGCGCTGCAGAGCCGCATCTACACCGATTCGTTCGACACCCGAACCATCGCCGACGTTTCGCGCGTGAGCGGCTGCCGTTATCCGGGCACGCTGACCTGCTCGTATCGCAACACGGGCGCATCGCGCTGGGTTGGGCTCGAGCTTCAGACCACGATCGATTGGCTGAAAACGGGCAACCTGGTGACGCTTCTCGGCGTCGATGGGCGCCTGCGCGAAGCGAAGTTCCAGCAGGACGTCTTCGATTACGATAGTGGGGGGCCCCTTCGCGACACGCAGGCCATCATTCGCGAGAACGACTCGACGTTGGGTGCGTTCTTGCAACAGACGCTGAGTCCGTGGAAGCCGCTGTCACTCAACGGCGGCGCGCGCTTCGATTTCGATAGCCGATTTTCGCCCGTGCCGTCACCGCGCCTCGCCGCCAGCGTCAACGTGTGGCCGGGTGGCACCATCAAGGCCGTTTATGCCGAGGCCTTCCGCGCGCCATCCTTCATGGAGACGTCACTCGCGACCGAGGACATCATCGTCGCGGACACGCTGGTTCCGGAACGGGTGCGCTCGTTCGAGGTTTCGGTCGACGAGCGTTTCGGCTCACAGACGATATCGATGGGAATCTTCCGGTCTTCGTGGCGCAACATGGTAGAGCTGCACGCGCTCAGCATCGACGAGCTGCGAGCGGCCGCCGCCCAGGGCAAGCTCGATCTTTTCAAGAACATCGTCTGGTCGCAATACCAGAACGTCGCCACGATCGACGACGTCGGGTTCACCGGCACCTACGAAGGGTCGCTTCTCGAGGGCTCGCTTCGTTATGGGCTGAACGTCACCGGCTCGATGGCCCGGCGCAAAGACCGTTCGGGAACGGAAAGGCCGTTGGAAGTCGCGCCACGGTTCTTCGGTAACGCGCGCATTGCCTACGATGTGCCGGGCGATTGGCCTACGCTCGCGGTCGCGGCGCAGTTCAAGTCCGGCGCCCTCACCGATCGATCGCTCGACGGAGGATGGCCGCAAATGCCGACGGCGCCGGGACAGCTCGAGCTACGGGGAACTGTCTCGGCACCTTTGCCCATATGGAAGGCGCTCAGCTACCGCGTCAGCGCCGACTACGCATTCGTGGACCGTACGCCGTACATCGTCGGTCCTCACCAGACCTATTATGCGAACAACCGCGCTTTTGACACTTGGTACCTGGCGCCGGTCGATACGTTCCGGGTCACCGGAGGGTTGCAGCTGGATTGGTCGCCATGAAGAACAGGCGCATGACGATACACTTGGATCCGTTCACGATCAGACTGTTGATGGCGACGAGCACAATGGGCGTTGCCGGATGCCTCGACATGCCGATCATTCACGTGGAGAGGCCGTCCGGCGACGCCGGCGATGCCGCCCCGCCCTCCGACGCCGATGCGACAACCGACGGTGCCGACGCCTGCGAAGCGTGCCTGCGCGCGCCGTCGCAAGCGGGCTATGGATGCGGCGACGAAATGGCGGCGTGCACGACCGATCGGGTGTGTTCGGAGACGATCGAATGCGCGATTGCCAAGGGGTGCTTCCATCTGAACGGACAGGGTGCCATCGTCGACTGCGGAACTCCTTGCGCCCGTGAAGCCGGGCTCGACCTCGCCTCTCCTTCCGTTACGCTGATCTTCGCCGTCATCGGCTGCGCGCAAGACAAATGTGGCGCGATCTGCCGAGGCGAGGTCGACGCATCCGTCGATTGATCCGCGGGGACGCGCGATATCACCGACTGCAGGTTGCTCACGCGAACGCCGGTTAGCTCGATGCTCTGCTGCACGAAGGTGGCGCCGTTCCCCAGCGGCGTTAACACGTGGGGCTTGCGCAATGGCCCGCTCAAGATCTAACCAACAAGAAGCATGACCTTCCTCCTCGGGTTGCTCGGGGCTGGCAGGGGCCGTGATGGCTCTCGTCCTCGCTTCGTCGGTCGCTGGCTGGTGGGTCGCCAAGCACGTTGGAGCCGATTCGTTCCAGCTCTTCGACATCGCGCGCCCCTCTCCAAGCAGGCGGCATCGCAGTCCTGGTTCCGGACTTCGCCCTGGTCAAAGAATGGGCCTACGCAGGCATGTTCTTCGATCTTACGGGAGCGGCGGTTGCGTCCGCCGCTTCGGGCAATGAGTGGTGGCACATTGTCGCGCCGCTGACGGTGGCCCTGGTTCTCGCCGCGTCGTGGGCGCTTCGCCCGGAAGGCCGCAGGCTGAAGGGCGCGACGCCGCGAGGGCTTGGCCTGCAAGCGAACTGACGCGCGCACTCCGGCGACGGAGACAACGGGATGGTCGCCGTGCAGGGCGCCCCCGCAAAAACTCGGCCCCCGCGATTTTCTTGTCTGCTCCGACGCCCCTCGAGCGCCTTCTCTTTATGAGAAGCGAGGTATTCTTGCGCGCATCGTTCTTGCTTTCGACTTTCATCGCGGCCGTCGTTGTCACAAGCTGGTTGGCCGCGGTGGGATGTGGCTCGGAAGGGGTCCCCCCGCCCGGTGGCGCGGGCAATCCTGTCGATGCGGGAGACGACTCCGCGGGCAACAGGGACGGTAGCAGTATGCCCCTCGGGCCGATTCGGGTCACCCGCACGCGCGCGGAGTACCGAACCGATCCCGCGGGCATCGACGTGAAACGACCTCGGCTCGATTGGCTGCTCGCATCGGACCAGCGCGGGCAAAAACAGACCGCTTACCAGGTTCTGGCCGCCAATTCCGAAGCCAATCTGGCAGGAAACCTGGGCGATCTCTGGGATTCGGGCAAGGTCGCTTCCGACCAATCCATCCAGGTCGTCTACCAAGGTACACCCCTCGGATCACGCCAGCAGGCGTTCTGGAAGGTGCGCGTTTGGGACAAGGACGACGTGCCCTCGGCGTACAGCGCCATGGCTTCGTGGGAGATGGGGTTGCTCTCGCCTTCGGACTGGACCGCGAGCTGGATCGGCGCCCGGACGCCGGGATTCGCCGCGAGTGGCCTCTACTGGATCTGGTATCCGGAGGGGGACCCGCTGAGCAGCGCACCCGCAGCCAGCCGCTATTTCCGAAAGAGCTTCAACTTGATGGCGGCAACCGACGTGAAGAGCGCCACCTGCACGGTGGCGGGCGACAATCAGGTCGATCTCTACGCCAACGGAGTGCATCTCGGCGGAGTCGCCGATTGGCATCTCAACCCGTCTTTCGACATTCGCGGGGTTCTGGTGACCGGCAAGAACGTCGTTGCCATCCAAGGGACGAACGTGGACGGCCCGGCGGGTGTCCTTGCAGAGTGTCACCTCGAGCTCGGGTCCGGCGCGCCCGTCGTCGTCACCTCGGACCATACCTGGAAGGTCAACAATGTCGGCGTCGCCAACTGGCAATCGGCGACGCTCGACGACGCGGCGTGGGTGAATGCCAAAGAGCTCGCACCGCTCGGTCAGGGGCCCTGGGGCCAATTGTCGGGTGGCGGTGCGGGTGGCCCCTGTCCGTACCTTCGCAAGACGTTCGCTGTTGCCAATGGGGTGCGGCGCGCACGCGTCTACGCCACCGCGCTCGGGGTCTACGAGCTCTGGCTCAACGGCAAGCGCGTCGGCGTCGATCGTTTCGCGCCGGGATGGACCGACTACAACAAGCGTCTGCAAGTGCAAACGTACGACGTGACGTCGCTGGTGACCCAAGGGGACAACGTACTCGGCGCGATCCTCGGCGACGGCTGGTTTCAAGGGAAGCTCGGCTATCTCGGTCGAACGGGCCGCTACGGGCCTGGTCCGGCTCACCTGAAGCTCCAGCTCGAGCTCGAGTACGTCGACGGTCACAGGCAAACCATCGCGAGCGATGAATCCTGGAAAGCCACGACCGGTCCGATTCTCTCGGCCGATCCCCTCGACGGCGAAACGTACGACGCCAGGTTGGAAATGCCCGGCTGGGACGGCGCTGGTTTCGACGACACCGGTTGGCAGCCGGCGAGCATCATCGTCGACGACGAGCGAACGCTGGTGGCCGACAGCACGACCGGCGTCCAGGTGATCCAGGAGATCGATGCCAAGACCGTGAAGCCGACGACACCCGGGACCTATCTCTTCGATCTGGGTCAGAACATGGTCGGCTGGGCGAGGTTGCGAATGCGCGGCAACGCCGGCAGCACGGCAACGCTTCGCTTCGCGGAAGTCCTGAATCCGGACGGTACGCCCTACTTCGCCAACCTTCGGGGCGCGAAGGCGACCGATCAATACGTGTTCAAGGGCGGCGGCAGTGAAGAGGTGTACGAGCCGCGCTTCACCTTCCACGGATTTCGCTACGTCGAGCTTTCCGGCGCGAGCCAGGCTCCGCCGCTCACCGCAGTCACCGGGGTCGTCCTTCACTCTGCCATGCCGCGGACGGGCACGTTCGTCACGTCGTCTTCGATGATCAACCAGTTGCAGAGCAACATCTTGTGGGGTCAGAAGGGCAACTTCTTTTCGGTTCCCACCGATTGCCCGCAGCGCGACGAACGGCTCGGGTGGATGGGCGACGCGCTCATCTTCGTGCGCACGGCGACATTCAACATGGATGTCGCGAGTTTCTTCACCAAATGGACGCGCGACGTGGACGACGGACAGACCCAAGCCGGCGCGTTCGGCAATGTATCCCCCAACGTCGATCAATCGGGGACGCCCGCCTGGGGCGATGCTGGCGTCATCGTACCGTGGACGATGTACCTGGCGTACGGCGACACCCGCATTCTCGAGGAGCACTACCCGGCGATGGTCCGCTGGGTCGAGTACATCCGAGGTGTCAGCACCAACGACCTCTGGCAGAATTCGCGCGGAAGCGACTTCGGCGATTGGCTCTCCGTTGCCGATGACACCGACAAGGCCGTGCTCGCGTCGGCGTTCTACGCGCACTCCGCCGATCTCGTCTCGCGCGCGGCCGCGGTTCTCAAAAAAGATGCCGACGCCAAAAAATACTCGGACCTCTTCAATGCCATCAAGGCCGCGTTCCATCAGACTTACGTGTCGAGCGACGCAACCATCAAGAGCGACACCCAAACCGCGTACGCGTTGGCTCTGCGATTCGGTCTTTTGCCCGACAACCTGCGCGCCGCGGCCGCGTCACGGCTCGACGCCGGCGTGACGCGACACGGCGGGCACCTCAGCACCGGGTTCGTCGGCGTTTCGCATCTTTTGCCGGCCCTGACCTCGGGGGGCAAGCTCGATCGCGCGTATCAACTCTTGAACAGCGACACCTATCCTTCGTGGGGCTACGAGATCGGCAAGGGCGCCACGACCATCTGGGAGCGCTGGGACGGCATCCAGGCCAACGGTCAATTCCAAGATCCCACGATGAACTCGTTCAATCATTACTCGTTCGGTTCGGTCGGCGAATGGATGTACGCGACGATTGCCGGCATCGAGCTCGACGAAGCCAGCCCGGGGTACAAGCGCTTCACCGTTCGACCACGCCCAGGTGGCGGGCTCACGTCGGCCAAGGCCTCGCTCGACTCGATTCACGGCACCATCGTCAGCGACTGGAGCGTCAACGGAAACGTCTTGACGCTGACCGTCACGGTTCCGGTCAACACCGCGGCGATCGTGTACCTGCCCTACGGTACCAACGTACAGGAGAGCGGGAGCGCTCCGCCGGCGAAGAGCGCCGATGGCGGGTATCCCGTCGGCTCGGGAACGTACCAGTTCACCGCCACCGCTCCGTGAAGGTTTGCACTCGCCAATCATCGGCGGCGTTGCATGCTCGTCTGCACCGCACTGGCGATCCGCGCTCAGGGGACGGCGGCGCCCACCTGGACGCGGCGGGATCGGTGAGAGGGCCGTGCGCGCCTCCACCGGCCCGCTATCGTCCGCTCCCCCACGACCCAGCGCCAGCATCGCCGGCGCGACCAACCAGGCCGTTCGCGATTTCATGGGCGGAACCTAGGTCCCGATTGCCCGCCCGCCAGCCCCCACGCACTTCGGTTTGATGTGGGGAGAAATGCAACAATCCTGCGGTGCTTGCTCTGCCTGGGTTGCATCCGTCGACGAGCGACGAGGACTCGATGCACCCAAACGCCGCCGTGACGCCGCGCAACGACGATCGATTCCGGAGCGGGTGCCGGTAGACGTGCGGGCGTCGCGACAGTCTGTCGCGGCGTCGGCCCGATTTGACATCCTGATCATCGCGAGCACCCGAGTTGATCACTGCGCGTTGCGGCGAGCCCAATCGTGCGGCTTTTCTCACGACACGGAGCACCGAGATCGCTGGCTTGGATTCTGCAATGCAATGGCTCCGAGCGAGCGACACCTGCCACTTCTTTCCGTAGAGCTTGCGAGGAGATCATCATGAGCACACGTCAATGGTTCGCAACTGCTTTGCCCGTCGTCCTTGCCGTTACTTCCAATGCCAAAGCGTCCGACGTCCCCGGAGCGAGCGACGACTCGACGGCCACGCCGGCAGCCGCGGAGCAACGCGAAACGCCCGCGCCGAAACGAGAGCATCTCGGCCAACGCCGGCAAGTCCTCATCACGAGCGGGGCCCAGCTCGATATGCGCCGCTCTCTGTACGCCAGCCCGTTCGCCGGGATCTCGGGTGGGTCGTCGGTCTCACTGGCCCCCTCGCTCGATTACATGCTCAGCGATCATTGGACGCTCGGCGCGAGCATCGGACTCGGATTGTCCAGAGCCGATGAGGGTAGCAGCGGTATGTTCTTTTCGCTGTCCCCCCGGATCGGGTACCTGGTACCGCTCGGATCGAGCGTGTCACTCTGGCCACAGATCCACGTCGCCTACGGAATGGGTTCCGTTGCATCGGACGAGTACACGCAGTGGAGCGTCGGGGGGGCTGCTCCCATCATCGTCGAGCTTGCGCCGCACTTTTTCGTCGGAGCGGGGCCCGATTTCACTTTCAGCAGGACCACGATCGACCTCAACGAAGGCGATCTGCTGTTCTCGTCGTCTGGCGTGACGACGCTGATCGGCGGATGGATGTGACCGTGGCCGACCGCGACCAGGAGCTAGGAACCACTCAAGCGACCAGCCGCACTGCGCAGCGACCCAGGCGCCGTCGGCTGGATCGCAATGTCGTCATGTCCGGGATGGTGTCACATTCGCGATGCTCCTCAACGCCTCTCGAAGGGGTTGGCGTCGAAACGCTATCGGAGCTCGCCGCCAACGGAAGGAGCACCCGAAAGATTGCGGGCGCGACGTATGCATCCCGTGCGGGTATCGTCCCGCCATGACGATGTCCGCGTATTCGGTCTTGGCGCTCTCGTTCAGCGTCTATCTGGCACAGGCCTGTGGCCATACGCTGTCTCCGTCCACGACCGAGCCGGCGCGCTCGGCATCGCCCCCGAACGCGCTACAGCCCGAAGGCGGCTGGCGAACATCCCTGGATCGCGAACACCCGCTGGTCGGTCGCATCTGGGATTGCCAACGTCGCGCGTATACCGATACGGAAGCGGTTTGGCAGCGAATGCGAGGTGCACGCATCCGTCTCCTCGGAGAAAAGCACGACAACCCCGATCATCACCGACTGCAGGCGGCTGCGCTCCGCGCGATCGTAGCCGGAGGACGCCGCCCAGCAGTTGCCTTCGAGATGTTCGACAGCAGCCAGCAGCCGTCCATCGACGCATACTGCGCCGATCCATCCGCGGCCGCCGACGGTTTGGCCGCGGCAACCAACTGGGGCTCGATGGGGTGGCCGCCGTTCGAGCTCTATCTCCCGATCGTACTCATCGTTTTCGAGAATCGTTTGCCCATCGTCGCGGCGAACATTCCGCCCAGCCGGGTACGGCCCCTCGTGCGCGAAGGAACGCGAGCGCTCGGTCCCGACCTCCTGGGGCTCGAGCTCGATCGTGAGTTTCCGCCAGCGCTCGAGGCCTCGCTGGAAAACGAGCTCCGGGCGTCGCACTGCGGGCAACTGCCTGACTCGATGATCGGAGGCATGGCGCTCGCGCAGCACGCGCGTGATGCCTACATGGCTCGAGCGGCGCTCGGCGCCGACAACGGCGACGGCACCGTGCTCGTGGCGGGAGATGGGCACGTTCGTCTCGATCGAGGAATACCGTACTATTTGCAACGGCAGAAGCCCCGCGTCTCGGTGGCCAGCCTCGCATTCGTCGAGGTCGCGACGGGCATGACCGAGCCAGCCGCATACGCAAAGCCGCTCGGTGCTGCCGACCTCCCGTTCGACTTCGTCTGGTTCACCCCGCGAGCCGATGACGCGGACCCCTGCGCCCCGTCGAGGAAGAAGGAGAGGTAGACGATCGACGCATACCTGGAGACGCCCTAGTTTGCGAAACGCGAGCCACAGGAGGAAAGCGCCATGCTCAAGAAAGTCGCGTTCACCATGTACCCGATCACCAACGTTCCGCGCGCGCGGGACTTCTATGAGAACAAGCTCGGCCTGAAGATCGGCAGCCACGGAAATCGCGGCGATCGTTGGTGGGTCGAATACGATTTGCCCGGCGGCGGCTGCTTTGCCCTCACCAATTTCACCGAGGAAGAGCCGAGCGCCGGCGCTGGCGGGACGATCGCCTTCGAGGTGGACGATCTCGATGCTCTGATCGCCGACCTGAAATCGAAGGAGGTCGAGTTCAAGAGCGACATCATTCACAGCCCCGTCTGTCGCATGGCGGTTTGCCTCGACAGCGAAGGCAACTCGATCCTTTTGCACCAACTGAAGCCGGAAGCGGCCGAGTAGGCGCCGCGGCGACATCGCTATCACCCGCCGCTAGGCGTGCACACATTGGTATTGGGGGGCTGTTGCCAGCATCAGGCATCGCCGCGTCGCTCGTTTGTCGAATGGCCTGCGTCGCCTCGGTTCGATGAACAATCCCTGGTAAGCTTCGTGCGTGAAGCAACGTGTAGCTGGCCACCCAGTTCCGAAGAAATCTGAGCCGAAAGATTTGCCGCATCGCAGGAGATTCGGGTGCTAGGTCCCGAGGGAGCCATCGCATTCGCCAACACCGCCGCCGGTGCCGGAGCGCCCGGCGGCGCTCATTACGGTATCGCCGAGCGATTCATCGCAATCGCCTTCGATCCCACGTGGAACCTCGAGCACCGTCTGGTCATCTTCGCGGCGATCATGGGGCTGCTCTTCCTGTCAGGCTTCGGGCTGCCGCTTCCCGAGGACATCCCGCTCACGCTCGCGGGCTTCACGACCATCAAGCAAGCCAACGACCATTTCGTGCCTGGCCAATACCTGACGACCTTCGCGATCGTCGTGATCCCCATCCTATTCGGCGACCTCATCGCCTACGGACTGGGCTGCCGGTTCGGGACCGGCCTGCGGGAGCGAATCGGCTTTCTGCGTCGAATGCTCTCGCCTCCACGCCTCGCGCGCGTGCAAGCCTGGTTCGACCGCTATGGCGCCTTCGCGGTCTTTTTGGGGCGCCAGGTCACCGGTGTGCGATTCGTGACGTTCTTTACGGCGGGCTCGATGCGCGTGCCGCTGCCGAGATTTCTCGGCTTCGATTTCCTCGGCTGCGTGGTCAGCGTGCCGATCTGGTTGACGCTCGGCACCCTCGCCTCGCGCTACGGCGAAGCCTGGCTGCACGCCGCAATGAGCCGCGCAAGCCACCTGATCCTTCTCGTTGCAGTCCTGCTCATCCTCGTACTGGCAGTCGTCACCAAGCTCCGCAACGGTCGCGATGCGGCCGGCGCGGACCAGTCGAGCGACGTCCGCTGATACTTCGGCACGACCGCAAGCAGTCGATGTGGCACTGCACCTTGCCTTCTTGAATGTCGGCGGGGGACTCCAGGTTTTGGCTCACTTGCATCACCGACCCATTTCTCCAAGCATGGCAGTATCCTTCTCCCCGGCGTTGCCGGGGGATAAGCGTGCGCCCGTTTGGCGCAAAGAACCGTGCTTTAGCAGACCTCGGCGCGCACGCAGCTCAATAATTGACCAGAGTTCAACGGGGAATTCGCATCGATCCTGTCCGGATCGAAGCGGTCCGGCGGCTGATGCACCTTTGGCGCGCTCGATACAACATCGCCGAAAAAGGTGAGCCGCCGGCAGCGTCGTGGCCGACTATCCGTCTTCCATTCGTTTCCGCGATCCTGGCTGGATATCGTAGAGTCCCCCGGGAAGGAGACACCTGAGATGCCGACAATGAACTTCAAGCAGGAACTGACGGCCGCTTTCGGGTGCCCGATCGCCGAGAACCCCACCCAAGCCATGATCGAGGCGGCCTACCGCCACCATGGTCTCGACTGGCGCTACCTTACGATCGAAGTGAAAAAGGAGGAACTGGCGGACGCCGTGCGCGGAGCGAAGGCGATGGGGTTTCGTGGATTCAACTGCACGATTCCCCACAAAGTGGCGGTCATCGCTCACCTCGATCGGCTCGGGGAATCCGCATCGGTGATCGGCGCCGTCAATTGCGTCGTCCGCCGCGGCGACGAGCTCATCGGAGAGAACACAGACGGCAAGGGATTTCTCGAGGCGCTCCGCCTGCACGCCGATCCACGCGACAAAACGGTCGCCGTCTTCGGCGCCGGCGGTGCCGCACGCGCGATCGCGATCGAGCTGGCGCTCGCGGGGGCAAGGTCTTTGACGATCGTCAATCGCAGCGAAAGCCGCGGTAGAGAGCTCGTTCGTCTTCTGACCGAGAGAGCAAAAGTACAGGCCGAATTGGTCGTTTGGCGCGATGAGTTCCACGTGCCCTCAAACACGGACATCGTCGTGAATGCGACTTCAGTCGGGCTCTACCCGGACGTGTCGGCGCGCCTCGCGCTCGACGTGTCCACGCTTTTGCCATCGATGATCGTAGCCGACGTAATACCCAATCCGCCCCGCACGCGATTGGTCCGCGATGCCAAACAGCGCGGATGCAAGGTCATCGATGGGCTTGCGATGCTCGTGAATCAAGGCGTCATCGGCATCCGGCACTGGACGGGCATCGATCCGGACCCCGCGGTGATGCGCAAAGCTCTCGAGGACGTGTTCGGGAACTCGTAACGAAGACCGTCGCGCTCACCGAACCGGCGCCGCCCGCGACGGCACGCTCGTCGTCATGGTCTTTGCACGACCGCGCTCGCTTTTTGCGGGTCGGTGTCTCGCTTGGTACGCTTGAGCGTCTGGGGAATCGATGAACCCTCGCTTGACAACGCTTCCGCGCGTCGGTCTGACTGCGATGCTCGTTTTCGGCTGCGGTTCGCAAGTGCAAACGAGCAACACCAACCCTGATGCGGGCGCCGGGACCGCCGGCACCAGCGGCGGTGATCGGGACGCCTCATCGGGCACCGGAGGGGGTTCGAGCAGCGACGCCGCGACCGGATGTGACCATCGTCCGGAGGGCACTCCGCCCGGTCCGGCGATCTTCGATCGCAACGCGATGTCCTCCCCGCGTGTGGCACCCGCAGCGACTGCCTTTTCTCCGGAGAGAAGGACACCATCGAAACCGTGATAACCCAGGTCACTATGGTCGTCGCCCAAAACCCGGGTGACCTGGGCCATGGTACGGTGACGATTACCGGATCCGCGCTCGCCGAGCTCGACGCCACGCCGATTCCAGCCACGTTCATACTGCGGAGCCTCGCCGGCCAACTGATCGTGTCCAATCTTCCGTCGATGTGCCCTTCGGAGCGGACCGTATCGATCCAATATGATTTCGCTCGCTTCGGCGAGAGTCACCTCCGGGTGAACGTTCTCGATACGCCGGACTGCTCGAATCCGAACAACTACTGCAAGGGCTTCCTCGACGCGAACCTCGGCCCCCCCGCCCGTTAGGACCGCGGGGACAATTTTACGTCGCTAAATCAGCGGGCGCGCTTTTCGGCTAGCCATGCCTCGGCTTGCGCGGCTTGCTTCGTGCGGAGCACGCCGCTCGCCGCGTAGTCTTCGAGCGCGCGCGCCGGGAGGTCGAGCGCGCGCTCGCGATCGCCGCCCGTTTGCCAGAGCGCCCGGGCGAGCGTGAAGCGCGCGTTGCCTTTGTCGCCCCGGTCCACCTCGGCCGTCTCGTGGATCTCGACGGCGTGCCTGAGCGGAGCGAGCGCTTCGCGTGGCCTGCCCATCGCCATGTACGTCAGGCCGAGCGACGTTTCCACGTAAGCGCCGAACGAGCCAGGACGGTCGCGTCGAGCGGGTGCGCAAGCGCTCTCCGATCTCGTCCAAGGCCGGGGCCGAGGAGTACGAGCGTCAGCTCAAGACCTCGATGCTCACGCCACCGTCCGCGCAGCCCAAGGAGGTGCCCCGGTTCGCCGCGTTCGCGGCGCAGTTCATGAAGACGTACGTCGCGGCAAACAACAAGCCGAGCGAGCAGGCCACCAAAGCCCGCATCTTGAAGCACCACCTGCTGCCAGCGTTTGGCGACGTTCCTCTCGATCAAATCCGCATGCACGCGATCGAGGCCCTGAAGGCCGAAAAGCTCGCCGCTGGTCGAAGTCGCAAGCTCGTGAACAACATCCTGGGATGCCTCGGCAAGATTCTCCGCTACGCGCACGAGGCCAAAGTGCTCGCGAGCGTGCCGAAGATCAAGCTGCTGAAGCTCCCGCCGTCAAAGTTCGACTTTCTCACGTTCGAGGAGCTCGAAAGGCTGCTCGACGCGGTGAAACGGGATGCCGAACGTCGAGCGCTGTTCTTGCTCGGCGCCGACGCTGGCCTTCGTCAGGGCGAAATCATCGCCCTCGACTGGGACGACGTCGACTTCACGGCGGGCAAGATCTCCGTCCGTCGCTCTTCATGGCGAGGGATCGTGGACTCCCCGAAGGGTGGCCGCGAACGCGCTGTTCCGCTGACGACGCGGCTCGCCTCGGCCCTTCGCGCGCACCGTCACCTGCGGAGCGATCGCGTTTTCTGTCGATCCGATGGAACACCCTTCACGCCATCGGCGATCGAGTCGGCCCTTCGGTACGCGTGCAAACGCGCGGGGCTTCGCTCGATCGGATCGCACGCGCTCCGTCACACTTCTGCTCGCACCTCACGATGCGCGGTGCGCCGCCGAAGGCGATTCAGGAGCTCGCGGGTCACGCCACACTCACGATGACGATGCGGTACATGCACCTGGCGCCGGTTGCCCTTCGCCAGGCGATCGATCTTCTCAATTTTGGGCAACCGGTGGGCAACGCAGTCACCGCGGCGGGCGGAAGCACGCAGTAAGGTTCGCAAATTCGGGTGCGAAAGGAGGGAATTGAACCCTCACGGGAGTTACCCCACAGGAACCTGAAAGTGGTGATCAAGCCGTATCCTCGCGAAATCAGGGCGGGGTGCCCGGCCAAAAAGGGCCGGAAAAAGCCACCTTCAGCCAGCATTCTTGTGATCATCACAAGAATGGCCTCCTGACCACCGCCGACCCGGAGACCCTCCGAGTCGCGTACCTCATCGCGCTCGGACGACAGGCGCTCCGGGCCGCCGACGAGCGTCAGGCCGCCCGAGTTCAAGCGCCACGAACACCGCCAGCACCGTCGCGGGGCCGGCGATGAACACCTACCGCGAGCCCGTCGACTACGGCCAGCGCATGGCCGCCCTAGCCCGCAGCTTTCCGAGCCTCGCGCTCGCGGACGGGCTCAGTCCCTGGGACGTCGACCGATTCGAGCGCTGGGTGCGCTCGGGGGCGGGACACGGCGCCAAGTGCGCAGGTGAACCCATCCACCCGCTGGAAGTGCGGGCGCTTCGATCTCCACGAAGCGCTCGCCGTCTGGGATGCGCGACATTTGGCGGCATTTTTGACGTGGGCGCGGGCGCCGTGGTGGCCATGAGCGTCGAAGCTACCGAGCTGGTGCTCTTCGTCGACAGCGATGAGCCGTCCTACCGGCAAAAGATGAGCATCTCTCGGGCGCTCGCGCGGAGGATGGATCGGGGCACGTACAAGGGAGCGCTCGCTCCGAGGGCGTTCGCGGCGCTCCTGAACCTTGCGGCCAAGAAATACATTCAGCAGCACCGATCCCCCGACAACAAGTGGAGTCAGGTGTTTTCACCGATCGATCGGCGCGCAGCGGCGCTGATCCTCGTCGACCACTTCGAAGATTGGTACGCGACGGACTACCAGTCGCTGAAACGGCCGCCGACGGCGGGAGGCACGACGTGAAGCCACGTCCGTACGCGGCGGGTACGGAAGTCCCCGTCGAGAAAAGCCGCGCAGAAATCGAACGGCTCCTCTCCAGGCACGGCGCCGCCCAGCTCGGAATCGTGAGCGACGCCGAGCAAGGCCTCGCCGTCGTCCTGTTCACGATCGCGGGGCGCCAGGTCCGCCTGCGCGTGCCACTTCCCCGCCTCGACGACGTCAAGGCCGGTTGCCGCGGCGGCGAGTTCCGCGGCGATCCGGTCCAGCGGTGGGAGCAACTCAGCCGCGAACGCTGGCGAGCGGTCTTGCTTCTCGTGCGCGCCAAGCTCGAGCTCGTCGAGCTCGGGATTTCGACGATCGAGCGCGAGTTCCTCGCCGACATTGCGCTGCCGAACGGCCAGACGGTCGGTGAGCACCTTCGTCCGCAGCTCGAGGAAGCGTACCGCTCAGGGCGCATGCCGCCGCTGCTGCCCGGAGGACCGTCGTGATTTCTTCCCCGCACGAGCTCTACGGCCGGGAAAACTGCGGGTGCACGCTCATCCGGCGATCCGCCGGTGATGGGTGGTATTTTTACGAGTTCCACGGCTGCCGCGCGCACCCATGGCGAACCACGAGCCTCTGGATGGCCCCATGCGATTGCGCACTATCGGGTAACGGCGAGCGGGCTCTATGCGAGCGGCACGAGTACGTTGCGCCCTTTCAGCGGACCGCGGGGGGGCTGCACTGATGCGCTTCGTCGTCCCGGCGAGAGGCGTGTCCGACTCGATCCATATCTCATCCGCCTGTACGGCCTGTGCGAGAAGGTTCGGCTGATGGAAGGCGCACCCTCAGGCTATGCGCGCCTCGATGCCGAGTACCTGCTGCGGATTCGTCCATTCCTCAACGACGCCGAGAGTCGCGTCTATGAGGCTCTGGTATTGACCTGCGACGGCTGGTCGCGGCCGACGAGCTCGGCTGCGATCGCGTCGATCACGAAGCTTCATCTCGACAGCGTGCGCAAGGCGTTTCGCTCGCTCGAGCGGCTGTGCCTCATCCGCGCGGACTGGACCGGTTCGCCGACCAGTCCGCAAGCGCAGCGCAGGGTCCAGATCGTGCGCGAGTACGGCGCCGCGCTCGAGGCGCTCTGCAGCGTCGGTCGACGGAGTTCGAACGAGACCAACGCCGCCGACGACCACGCCGTCCTGGACGAGGGACGGCGCAGTGACGGCGCCCCGGCGGAAACAGACCGTGGTGAGGGGGCGCCGGGAGCCCGCCCAGCCGGCGAACAATCAGCCGCTCTGGGCGGGGCGATCCAGAGTACCTCCGCCGAAGCACCGGAAACTCTGGGTCCCCCCGTCCAGAGTAACGAGCCCCGTCCTATGCCGTTCTCTACAGCTCGGGGTCCGGCGACCCAGAGACTCTGGCTCCAGCGACCCAGAGCTCCCACGACTCTGGCTCCGCCCGCCCAGAGACTCTGGGTCGGGCAACCCAGAGACTCTGGCTCCAGCGACCCAGACCCCTCCTTAGCCAGATCTTCCAGATCGGATCCAGATCTTCCTCCCTCCCTACCCCCCCTCCCCGCTCCGGCCGCGGCCCGCGCCGCGCAGGCGATCACCGGCGAGCAAGCGACGGAGGAAGGAGGAAGAAATCGACTGGTTCCGGACGAACTGGTGACCCTCTGCCGCAAGCTTTGGACGACGAACGTCACCCGCAAGGCCGCCAGACGCTACCTCGCGCCGCTCCTGCGTGTCGGGACGCCCGTCGCAACGCGCGAGGAGGTCGAGCGGTACCTGCGCACGTGTGCCGAGACTTCGCGCGTGCGGCGGGCCAACTTCCCGATCGCAGCCGCCTGTATGCCCGAGGAGTTCGCCGACTGGCTCGAGCGCTCGCGACGCGTTCGCCTCGTGCCACCGGCCCGCGCGTCCCCCGCTCGCGCGGCGCCGACGACGTCACCGCACACGCTGACGCTCGGCGAAATTGGCGATCGCGCCCAATTCTGCGCCCGCCTCGCGCGCACCGAGCCCGAGCCCACCGAAACCTCGTCCGAGCCAATCATCACGCCGCAACCGCAGCACCAAGAGAGAGCAACAACATGAGCCGAAACAAGCCGCGAACCATGACCTACGCCGCCCGCCGCCGGCGGCGCTCGTCGAACCCCTTTGTGCACATAAGACACATTCTCGAAGCAAGGCTTCGGGAGCTCCTCGCCCTCCAGCAGAAACTCACGACGACAGCCCCCACGGGCTTGGCACTTCTCGCGTCGACTCCCGAACGCGTGCAGATCGGCTGCCGCATCGACGAGACGCGCGAGCTCGCCGATCGCATCGGAGCACTGGCCTACGAGCGTTACGGCCAAATGCTCACCTTGAGCGAGAAGCTCGTCTCGGCGGCCGATTCAGCAACCGGAGGACGCGATGGAAGCGAGTGAGATCGCCAAGAAGCTCGCGGAGCACGGCTTTCTCGAGATTGCGCGGGAGCTGGCGGTACGGCACCACGTCACGCTCGACGAGCTCCTCGGCCGGAGCCGGTTCAGTCCCGAATCAATCGCCCGCCGCGAGCTCATGACCAAGCTATATGAGCTCCTGAATTCGTCACGATTGG
>WNGA01010264.1_pt1 | contig 22097 bp, 22 predicted proteins | sample 5400061 | NCBI WGS metagenome assembly WNGA01 (sample SAMN13153366, study PRJNA577476) | soil metagenome | isolation source: 100 cm soil or saprolite under grassland replicate 2 | place: USA:California | collected 2016-06-15
GGAATAAGGGATAGCCTCATACTAATCAATTCAATTACTGAGCAGATCTCGCTGAGCGAAACGCGGGCGAAATAGCGAAATGGGGTCAGCCCTCACTATTGACACAAGATCGTCAAGATTTCGCGAAGGGAACGGAATCACCTTTCTAACTTGAATGCCACGGTGGACAGCGGCGGCAAATGGATCAGGATCGAATTGGCGGCCCATCCAAGGAACATCTTGGGTTTGGACACCGCCGAAATTTCCTACGTTGCTGCCGCCGTACGTTTCAGCATCGGTGTTGATGATCTCACGATAGAAACCGGACTCGGGCGCACTATTCGCTCTTTTCATTGAGGAAATTCGAGGTGAGAAATGAATGCGGTGATTGATCTCAGCGCATTTCAAAATCTGCGACTTCGCGGCGATTTCAAGATTATTCGCCTCGAGTTCACCGATGAGCCGATAGCCGACGCGATTGGACGCGAAGCGGTCGCACGCACTCGAATTGTTGGTTTGGACTTCGACCTACTAATCCGCGCTGGCCTGTCGCAACGTGAGCTCTCGGTCACGCTTTATCACGAAATTCTTGAGGCGGCCACGGTCGCAGTCGAGAATCCGCCGGCCGCAGTTCGGGAGTTGAACGAGGGTGACTTCAATCGAGCGGCGTATCAGGCGCACGAGCAGTTTGGGGAAGTTTCTCCGCAAAATCTCGACCGGATGTTGCAACTTTACGGGTTCTGACGAAACTAGCTGCGTGGCCAATGGCAATAGGATTCAGATCGAGTTAGTCAAGCTCGCTACCGGGGCGCGGCTGCTGCGACTTACAGAGCCAACGTCGGGGCTCGCTCTTGAACGAACGCTCGATCCGAAGGTGCCGGTCAGCGCTCAGAAAGTGGCGCTCGCGAAAGTCTTTCAAGCGGCCCTTGATCAGGCGCAGCTGGCATTTGCCTGAGCAGAAAAGCATCGCGAATCGTATGGGCAAACGGAATCGCGCTTGTCAGCGAGTTACCTCTCTAGCTTGAACGCGAGCGTGGCCAAGGGCGGCAAGTGAATGAGGATTGAATGTTCGCGGCCCATCCATTCTCGAGCTTCGCTGCGCACGCCGCCGAGGTTTCCTACGTTGCTGCCACCATAGGTTTCTGCATCCGTGTTGATGATTTCGCGGTAGAAACCGGACTCGGGGACGCCTAGCCTGTAGTTGTAACGGACCACCGGCGTCGCGTTCACGACGAACACGATAACGTCGCCCCTGCCCGCATCGCTACGCTCAGGCGTTGCGGGCGTGGCCTCGCGCGATTTTCTGAAGAATGACACGACGCTGTTCTCAGCGTCGTGAAAATCGATCCAATCAAATCCGTTATAGCTGTCGTCGAGTTGCCAAAGCGCTGGCTCGTTCTTGTATGTATAATTCAAATGTTGCACCAGCCGGCGCAGCCCGTCATGGCGCGGCAACTTTAGTAGCTCCCAGTCAAGGTTAGTATCGTGGTTCCATTCGTTCCGCTGACCAAATTCGCCGCCCATGAAGAGCAGTTTTTTCCCGGGATGGCCGTACATCCATGCCAGAAACATCCGGAGATTGGCAAACTTTTGCCATTCGTCGCCTGGCATTTTGGATAACAACGAGCGCTTGCCGTACACCACCTCGTCGTGACTGAGTACAAGAATGAAATTCTCCTGGAACGCGTACAACAGCGAAAAGGTAATGTTGCCGTGATGATAGCGCCGGTAAATCGGATCGATGCTCATGTATTGCAGGAAGTCGTGCATCCAGCCCATGTTCCATTTGAACCCGAACCCGAGCCCGCCCAGATAAGTCGGACGCGATACGCCGGGCCAGTCGGTTGATTCCTCAGCTATGGTCATGATCCCAGGGAAACGCTCGTAACACACTTCGTTGAACTGTTTCAAAAAATAGATGGCGTCGAGGTTCTCGCGGCCGCCGTAAACGTTTGGGATCCATTGGCCGGGTTTTCGTGAATAGTCGAGGTAAAGCATCGACGCCACGGCGTCCACGCGCAGACCGTCAACGTGATATTTGTCGAACCAGAACAGCGCGTTGCCGATAAGAAAATTGCGGACTTCGTTGCGGCCAAAATTGAAAATGAGCGTGCCCCAATCCTGTTGCTCGCCCTGGCGCGGGTCCATGTGCTCGTAGAGATCGGTGCCATCGAATTCGGCCAGCGCGTGCGCATCCTTTGGAAAATGCGCAGGCACCCAGTCCATGATCACGCCAATGCCGGCTTGATGACATTTGTCGATGAAATGGCGGAGGTCGTCAGGCGGCCCGAACCGGCTTGTTGGGGCATAATAATTCGTGACCTGATAACCCCAAGAACCTTCGAAGGGATGCTCGGCAACCGGCAACAACTCGATGTGCGTGTAACCCATTTCGAACACGTACGGCAGCAACTCCTCGGCAAGTTCGAGATAACTGAGCTGGCGATTTCCCTCTTCAGTTTTGCGACGCCACGAGCCGAGGTGCACTTCGTAAATGCTAATGGCGCTCCTCGGCCAATCCCGCGTTCGGCGCGATTCCATCCATGCACTATCGTTCCATGTGTAACGCTCCAGATCGTACACCAGCGATGCGGTCGATTTGCCGGGCTGATTAAAAAATGCGAATGGATCGCTCTTGAGCAGCAGCGCGCCGGTCTGAGTGCGGATTTCGAACTTGTAGTGCGTGCCTTGCTTGATCCCGGGCACAAATAATTCCCATACACCGCTGCCGATGAGTTTGCGCGTGGGATTGACTCGGCCATCCCAGTTATTGAAATCGCCAACCACACTCACGCGTTGCGCGTTAGGAGCCCATACAGCGAAATAAACGCCTGCCGCATCGCCGATCGTGCGCACATGCGCGCCAAACTTATCGTAAATTTTCCAGTGTTGCCCTTCGACGAAGAGATGCAGATCGACCTCGCCCATGATTGGCCCGTACTGATATGGATCTCGCGTCAGATGCTGCGATCCGTCCCACGCAGTGAGCCGGAGATGATATGGAAGATCGCGGGGCGCGCCGGGGATACTCGCGCAAAAGAATCCGTCCTGCTCAATCTTCTGTGCTGCGATCGGCTTCTCCGGTGCTCGATCGAGCAGTATCTCAACCGCGCGCGCGTCAGGGCGAAAGACACGAATCTCCAAATCATCACCAACGCGGTGCGGACCCAACACGCGGAACGGATCAGAATGAATTCCCCGGACGAAGCGGCTCACCTCGTCACGCGGCAGTCCGGCAATCTCGAAGGCTTTCATGCTGTTCTCTTGCACCTTTCAAGCGGTAAAACGGATTGCTTCGCGCTGCAACGTTGCAACGCACGCAGACGCGCAACGCGCCAACGGTCTGCGATAACTACAGAAAGGAGAATAACACTGCCATGGCTAAAGTCGTTAAAGTTATTGAACTGATGTCACAATCGCCGAAGAGCTGGGAAGACGCCGCGCAAGGCGCAGCAAAGGAAGCCTCGAAAACCCTACGGAACATTCGCTCGATTTACATCAAGGAATTCACCGCTGAAGTGCAAGACGGCAAAATCACAAACTATCGTATCAACGCGAAGGTCAGTTTCGATTTAGAGGCGGAACACTAAGGCAGGGCCGTAGACACTTTGCTGTGCGAAGTGCGCGATGTTCGCGTGGCAATCGGATCACATCGCTCGCAGAGCGACGGCTACAGTTTTCTCGGCCTTAATAAAGGAAACAGGATCACGTCGCGGATGGATTCCGCGCCTGTGAGTACCATGGTGAGCCGGTCCATTCCTACCCCGATGCCGCCGGCCGGCGGCATGCCGTGCTCGAGCGCGAGCAAAAATTCCTCGTCGATCTTTTGCTTTTCTTCGCCTGCCTGTTCTAGCAGACGCTGGCGTTGCACAAGCGGGTCATTTAATTCGCTGTAGCCAGGAGCGATTTCCACCCCATTAATGATCAGTTCAAAAACATCCACGAGCGAGTTGTCAGCTGCGTTTTGTTTTGCCAGCGGCACCAGCTCCTTCGGGCAATGCGTCACAAACAGAGGATCGACGGTCTTTTCCTCGACGAGTTTTTCGAACACATGCTGCGTCACTTCGAAATCAGCCAGTTGCGGCAGGATTTCCAATTTGAATTCATTCGTGGCGCGATCGCGCCGCTGCTCCCTGGAAAGCTCGAACCAATCTCTCCCGGCAACTTCCCGCACCACATCATGGTAGCGTGCTCGGCGCCAGGGCCGCTGCAGATTAATGGTGCGAACAATTTTCCCGTCAGCGCCTCGGTGCTCGATTATTAGTGAACCGCAGATTTTCTCGGCAAGATAACAAATCAGTTCTTCGACGAGACTCGCCATCTTCTCGAAATCCGCATACGCCCAATAGGCTTCGAGCATTGTGAATTCGGGATTGTGTTTCCGGGAAATCCCTTCGTTTCGAAAGTTACGGTTGATTTCGAATACCTTGTTGAATCCGCCGACGAGCAAACGTTTCAGATAAAGCTCCAGCGCAATGCGCAGGTAAAGATCGAGGCCGAGCGCTTTGTGATGCGTTGTGAATGGTTCGGCTGCTGCACCTCCAGCGATCGTTTGCAAAATTGGCGTCTCGACTTCGACAAATCCGCGTTCCTCCAAAAAGCGCCTCGTTTCGCGGACAATTGCGATTCGTTTTTCGAACACCCCGCGGGAATGCTCGTTCGTGAGAAGATCGAGATAACGTTGCCGGTACCGTGCTTCGATGTCCTGTAATCCGTGCCATTTGTGCGGACCTTCAATGTCGGTTCTCCGCTCTTGGTGATAAAGCATGTGCCTTCAACCCCGATGAGGTCGCCAATATCCAGCAGGCGAAAAAGATCGGTTAGGTCCGGGCCAACTTCCTTTGCGTGAATATAGATTTGAATGCGCCCCGTCGCGTCGCGCAGGTCGAGGAAGTGGCTTTTGCCCATATCGCGATGCGCCGTGATGCGGCCTGCCGCGCGAAGAGTTTCGCCTTCCTTAAATTGCGCGCGCACCTCCGCAATGGAGCCGCTCACTTCAAAACTAGAACTGAATGGCTCGATCCCTTTCGCACGGAGGGCATCGAGCTTTTTGCGCCGCAGCGCGATCAGCGCGTTTTCTTCTTCCATGTTCGGCGGTCGGATTTAATTTGCGAAAGTCCTCGCCTTTGTCAGGGTGAACGCGCTCCAGTCATCGTCGGATGCGCGGGTTGATACAGGCCGATCTCTCCTCCGCTGGGCAGCCGAAGACTCGTGCTGATTCCCCACTCGGCTTCTACCGGCGTCGCACAGACTACGCCTTTGCTACCCAGCATCTGCATCACACTGCGCAAATCAACGCACATCAGGTAGAGCACGGCTCCGAGCATTGGGTGCTCCGCATGCATTTGCACAAATCGGCCGTCACCGGGATGAACGGCCAGTTCAGCAGGCGGCAGCGAGAACAGCAGCCAGCCGGCGCCAAGATCAATCGACGGAAATTCGAGGACGGTTTTAAAGAACGCTCGATCGGTCTCCGGGTCCTTGCTGTAGAGAAGAACATGCGCTCCCGCAATCATTGCGGCAGTATAGTGAGGATGTACAAAATGAACAGTCTCCGTAACGCGTTGAAGCGTTAGAAGATATTGGTTTGCCAACAGCAGACTGAAAATGAGATACTCCCTGTGGCGCGCCCATCAAAGGTTGGTCGTGGCGTCATTATCCAAATGACTGTTAACTTGCCAGAAACAACTTCAAAAATGGAAGGACCGCTGGTGAAGCAGTTCTCCGTATTTCTGCCCAATAAGGTCGGGGCGATGTTAGAAGTTGTGAAACTGCTGAACACGCAAAACACCCATGTTGTCGCGCTGAGCGTATCGGAGTCTACCGACTCGGCCATTGCGCGTATAATCGCGAGTGATCCTGCGCGTGTGGAGAAATTGTTCCGGGAAAGAAATGTTCCCTTTGGCGTAAGCCAGGTGGTTGTGGTGGAACTGCGAGAAGTCGCGACTCAATTGGTGAAACTACTCGCAGCATTAGTGATGGCGGAGGTCAACGTCCATTTCGCTTATCCATTGCTGATCCGGCCGCGCGGTTTTGCCACGATCGCGCTGCACGTGGACGATACGGAATGCGCGTCCTCCGTGCTAAGAGGGGAAGGATTCAAAATCCTAAGCCAGGACGACATTTCGCGATAGAAAAGACCGGCGCGGCCGCATAATTTTTACCAGATCGATCTTGTTGTGCAGATCGCCGTCTTCGGTAGCTTCTAGGTTTTTAACGATCTAACGTAAGGCGGCCTGTTGACAGGCTGGCACAGGCGCGCTTACAGAAATGGGTTTATTGCGCCATGCGCACTCTTCTCTCACGCGCGATCCAGGTTGATCCAACCTTCCACATTGGGCTCAGCCTGATTGTGATCCTGGCCATAGTCGAGATTTTCGCCGCGACCTCCTATTACGTCGGTCGCACTCGGGCTGCCCGAGTCTCCGCACCGTCAGTCGCCGCGACCGTGACGCGCGGACCGACGGCCTTGCCAACAGCTGCACCGGCTGCGGTACAGCCCGCGATTTCGCCGGCGCCGGCCCTCCCCACTCCTTCTCAGTCGCTTGTTGATCAGTTGTTGCGAGAAGGCATCGAATCACGCGATCGCGGCGATACCACAACCGCCCTCGCTCGTTTTGAGGAAGCATTGGACAGCGAACCGAACAACACCGCCGTGCTCGAGGAGATTGCCAAGACTTATGAATCCATGCAGCTACTTGATCGGGCGAACCAAACCTGGCGCAGAATTCAGGAAATGGGCCCGTCGGCTGGCGCAGCCTACGAGCTGGCCGATCGACGATTGAAGCTCGGCGTACCGGTTGCGGGAACGACGGAGTCCGGCGTTGCGGCTGCATCAGTCGACGTCGCACCACATAAGGATATCGGCGGCAATCGGGACGGCTCCGTAATGGGAATCAGTGAGGTAAAAACCACGGAAACACCCGATCCCGATGCCGAGAAGAACCTGACGCTGGAGATCGGTATAAAAAAACAGCCCGGCGCGACCATTGATCACATGAAAGTGAGAATTTTGGTAGAGTTCTACGACACGGTGGGTGACAAAGATATTAAACTCACGAACGCGGACGTGAATTACGAATGGCTGACGCCGAAACACGATTGGAGCGAGACGAACCCAGAGGTCCTCTCAGTGAGGTACGTGCGCGCAAAGACAGCTGGTGGTTCGCCCGAATCATCGCTTTCTGAGGCGGCGGCAACAGTCCGGCCTGGCCAGAAAACTCGAGGCAAAAGTTCTGGGGCGGATGCCGGACAACGAAAATACCTGGGTTACATTATCCGGGTGTATTACGACGATGACTTGCAAGCGGTCCAGGCAGAACCGTCGCGGCTCTTACAACATTTTCCTCCTTCGAAGAGTACGCTGGCACAATGATACGATTCGTCATTCTCGTCCGGGAAGCGGCATGAGCTTCGCCGCAATCTGCATGCACTGGCGAAAGCTGACGCGCGTTCTCCCGTGTGCCTCTGTTCTGTTTTTTGCCGCAGCGGCGAACGGGCAGATTCAGGTGGACCTGAAATTCAAGCGCTTGCAGTACATCGCGTACGAACCGGTGGTAGCGACACTTGCAATTACCAATTTGGCCGGGCGCGATATTGAGCTTTACGACAGCGACGGGCAATCATGGCTCGGGTTCGAGATAACGGGAAACGAGGGTCAGCCGATAGCGCCGCTCAACAGTGAAAATGCGCAACCGCCTCTGAAAATTGAAGCCGGCCAGCGAGTCACGCGACAGATTGATCTCGGCCCGCTCTATCCCGTGCACGATTTCGGCGCCTATCATGTGCGCACGCACGTGCATTTCGCGGACCTGGGAAAATTTTTTTACTCTGGAACACGGGTTTTCGAAGTGACCGACGCGCGACCGATCTGGCAGGAGACAGTGGGAATTCCAACCGGCGTTGCCGCGTCCGGGGAGGTGCGCACGTACTCGCTGCTTACCAACCGATTCCCAGATCATACGTCTTTATACGTGCGCGTGCAGGATAAGGACACGGGAATTGTGTATGCGACTTATTCGTTAGGTCGAACCATCACCTTCGAACAACCGCAGGCGGAGATCGACCGCTCCAATCAATTGCATGTCTTACATTGCGCAGCGCCGCGCGCCTGGTCCTATTCACGAATCGGCTTGAATGGCCAACTCCTGGAACACTCGTCGTTCATGGAAACCAAAACCCGGCCTCGCCTTGCCCATTCGGCAAATGGCGAAGTAGCAGTCCGCGGCGGCGTGATTGAAGCGCCAGCGCAGAGCTCGCGCAGCACGGCACCGAAACTTTCCGCTCGCCCGCCCGGTTTGCCTAACGAGGATTAATAATGGGAACAGTTTTCTTCCAACGTCAGGTCTCTCTCGCAAGTTTGGTGATCACGCTGGTTGCGTCGGACAATTCTTCTGCAGCGCAGACCGGTCGCAGCTCTGCGAGCAGCAGCGCGCCCATTACCGTAGTCATCGATGCGGGGCACGGAGGTCATGATCGCGGCGGAATTCCCGGCCAGAGCGTCGCGGAAAAAGAAATGACACTCGACGTGGCGCAGCGTCTTAGAAATGTTCTGGCCGCCAGCGGGTACCGCGTCGTAATGACCCGGGATAGCGACGTCTTTGTCCCATTGGGGACCCGCGTTGCAATCGCCAATTCCTACGGCAACGCGATCTTCGTCTGTATCCACTTCAACGCAACAAAACGGGCGGGTGCGAGCGGCATCGAAACATATTTTTACAGCCGCGACAGTCTACCGCTCGCCTCAGCTATTCACTATTTTGTGACTGGCGGCGCGCCTTCGGCTAATCGCGGCGTGCGCCGACGCGGCTATTACGTCTTGCGAAGAACAAGCGTTCCAGCAGTGCTCGTGGAATGCGGCTTCCTTACCAACCCAACCGAAGCAGCATACGCCCAAAGTGCTTCGTACCGGCAAAAACTCGCAGAAGAAATTGCAGCTGGAGTCCGAGGACGCAATTCCGTTGGCAGTGCCATGTCCACCACTCGAGTGGCGACGAGTGAGACCATCCCTCTGCAACCGTACATGGATCAAACGAAGGTGACGTCATCTAAACACTCCAAGTCCAAGCGTTCGCACAAAAAAAGCGCGCGAAAGAAAAAAAGCTCATCAAAACCAGCCGGCTCAGAAGCGCGTTCGGGCTCAACAGACCGGGAGGGCTGATTTGGACCTGCCGATCTTGACTTCGGCACAGATGCGAGCCGCGGAAGAGGCCGCGTTCGCCAAGGGGGTACAAGTCGAAGCGCTCATGGACCAGGCAGGCGCCGGTGTCGCGCAAACAGTAACGAAGTTTTTCCCGAAGTCCGGCAAGTGCATTGTGTTCGCCGGAAAAGGCCATAACGCGGGGGATGCGCTGGTTGCTGCGGAAGTGTTACGACGGCGTGGATGGAAAATCGAAGTCCGGCTTGCTTTCAAGCAAGAGGATTGCAGCGAACTGATGCGCAAGAAGCTCGAAAGTTTGCGGCGCCAGCCACCTGAGATTTTGGGGACCACATCCGTCAGCGGCGCTACCGATCTCGGCATTACTCTTCTCGAGCTTTGGGCAGAAGGCGCGGACGAGTTATCTGCCGCGCAGGAACGAATTGCGGCAGAGGCGTACCTGGGCACGGCCGCTCCCTTGGTTATTCTGGATGGTCTGCTTGGGGTGGGCGCGAGGCCGCCGCTACGCGAGCCGATACGATCCGCCTGCCGTTCCATCAATCAGCTCCGGGCCAAGAATGGCGCCTATGTGTTTGCGGTCGACCTGCCAACAGGCCTCGATGGCGACTCAGGGAAAGTAGATCGTGACTGTGTAACTGCCGATTTTACGGTCACCATCGGATTTGCAAAGGCGGGTCTGATCGCGGACGGCGCGCTGAACTTTGTCGGCAGGCTTGAAGTTGTACCGTTGCCTGATCTGCACTCGCCGGACAAGAAGGCCAAGCAAATCATCGCTAGCCCGCCGGCTTTTCAGCGGTTACTCCCGAGACGGAAATACAGTGCGTACAAGAATCAATTTGGACGAATTGGCGTCGTAGCTGGCTCCAAGGGATTCGTCGGCGCTGCCCTGATGACGTCGCAGGGCGCGTTGCGGGCAGGCGCAGGTTTGGTGGAACTTTTTGTGCCCGAAGAAATCTACGAAATAGTTGCCAGCGCCGCGCCGATGGAAGCGATGGTCAAGCCGGTCCAGTCTTACCGCGACCTGGTCAGGCAAAAAACTGATACCTGGGCCTTGGGACCCGGCCTTGGTAAATCACATGCAGACGAGGTCCTCGAACTGATTGAAAAAGCAAAGCAACCAATGGTGGTCGACGCCGACGGACTCAACATACTCTCAGAAAAGATCTCAGTGCTCAGAGGTTGCAAAGGCGAACGACTGCTCACGCCGCATCCCGGTGAGATGAAACGGCTTCTCCCAAATCATAAAGAGTCGCGCGCCGAGGCAGCGACAAAATTCTGCAATCGTTTTCCAGTGACACTTTTGTTCAAAGGCAGTCGCACGATTGTGGCCGAACGGGATCGCCCATTGAGCTATAACACAACAGGCAATCCGGGGATGGCTACTGGGGGAATGGGCGATGTTCTCACAGGTGTCTGCGCCGGTTTGGTCGGACAAGGCCTGTCTCTCTACGATGCGGCGCGCGTAGGTGCGTGGTTATGCGGACGCGCCGCGGAAATCGCCATTTTCAATAACGGTCAAAGCGAGCAATCGTTATTGCCTCGCGATGTTCTCCATCGTCTTGGCGAGGCATTTGATGAACTCAGCCATTAAAAGCTTTTCAAACGGCGACGCGCGACAAAACCATGAATCTGCAAACCGAACAAACAGAGTACGAGGCGCCAAAAACTGAGACCGCCTGGAGCCGAACTAGAAAGGCTCTGGGCCCAATTGCGGTAGTAGGCGTCCTGATCGCAAAGTTTTTCGCGAAGCTCAAGTTCGTTCTTCTGCCGCTCCTGAAATTTCTTCCGATATTGCTGAAGTCCGGCGGCACTATGCTGCTCATGATCTGGGTCTACACCCAGCTATGGGGGTGGCAGTTCGCGCTCGGTTTTGTCCTTCTCTTACTCGTACATGAAAGCGGCCATTTGCTTGTCGCTAAAAAATTTGGGCTCAAGGTCGGCGCGCCTGTTTTTATTCCATTCATGGGCGCGTTCATCGCGCTGAAGGAAGCGCCGCGCAATGCCTGGATCGAAGCATGCGTCGGGATCGGTGGCCCAATGCTCGGGAGCTTGGGCGCGTTGGTCTGCAACTTCCTCGGTGAAGTGTTCGCCGCGCCAATATTCATTGCGCTCGCGTGGTTCGGATATTTCCTGAATCTGTTTAACCTGACGCCGGTAGGAATGCTCGACGGCGGACGTATCGTGACCGCGTTATCTCGCTGGCTTTGGCTGCCCGGGCTCGCCCTGCTTCTTTGGTTCGGGTGGAGGTATCCGAATTTTATTATCTGGTTGATTGTGCTTTTGTCGTTGCCGCGAATCTACTCTCTATTCCGCAAACGAACGGAGGAAGAACAGCGTTACTTCGAAGTTACATCTTCCCAGCGTTGGATAATGTCGATACTCTATTTCGGCCTGATTGCGGTCTTGCTCTTCGGAATGCATGTAGCGCAGCAGGATTTATCCAAATACGGAGTACGTTCCCACGGCCACGGACGAGACGTGATCGTACAATAACCTTCGCGAGAGAATCCTCGATCTAAAGTCTAACGAGAGACAAAATCAGGCGCGCTGGATAACCTGGCTGCAGCGCTTGGTTAGCCGGCAAGCCTTCGCATGTTAATGAATTCCCCGTTTGTTGTACCCTTCGAAAATCTTGCTGACCTCAAAGTAGTACGTTTTTCTGCCTTCAGCAGTTTGAACCTCCATCTTGTCGCAAAGACCGCTGGTATTATCCAGGGTTTGCTTCACAAGTTTCGCGCCGAGCATGTCCAGAATGAAGTACTCCTCTGCGATTTGGGTGACCGGCCAACCCGTTTGGCAGGTCTTCCCGTCTCCTTTCTTTACGATTGAATTCAATAGGCCGAATTCAATGTCGTGATACTTCTTTGCGTTAGCGGCATCACCGAGAATCTTGTAAGTCTGCCGCAGGACTTTGTGTGCCTCCATGTCGGTGTAGTCGATATTCAGCATCTTGTTTGCGACCTCGATGACCTCGGCATACTTTGAGCTTTTCATCAGCTCGTGCATTGTCTTCCTCAACGCGCCGAGATCGGGTTTCTGATTACTGGAAGCTCTGAACTGCTCGCTCTCTAAGAAGCTTTGCCTAAATTCCCTGTAGTTAATATCAGTCTGACCTGCTTCGAGCTGCTTTACGAACACTGAATATTTGTCCCCGTAACCGGGGATATCTACCCTGGAAGCATTCTGGGCGCACGCGCGATGAGTGAGCGCCAGTAATGCGAGGAAAGTAAGCGCCGCCTTTGCAATGTCCGTTGTTCTTTGTTGCATTGTCATAAGTAAGGCATCGCACGTTTGATCATCATTTCCGCCCTTCTATTCTCCGGCTCTGTGGTGCCTGACGGTCTTACTGTGACGGATTGAACGAAACAAACCAGAAGACTTGGCGAATAGTTTACGACGCTCTTGTCGCTGCAAAGATTTTCTCCGGCTCGAGTCCAATTCTTTGGAGAATTGACCTGAAACGTTTGTCTGAACGAAGCGGCACAAATTCCGGGGCGATTCCAACGCCGTGCAAGGAAGAGGAGCGCTGTTCGCAAGCGCGCTCGAGGTCGCGAATTGCGTCTTCATGCGCTCCAAGCGTTACATGCACGTGCGCAATGGCGTCACCAGGCCGATAACCCCAGCCTGCGATAGCTGCATTGAGAGTGTTCAGCGCCTCCTCGCGGCGGTTCATGCGAGCGTAAGTGATCGCCAAACCAAACCCTGGCCTGCCGGTGAACTCTCGTGTCTTTTCGTAGAGTGCAATTGCTTCATCGAACCGCCCCATCTCACGATACAATGCTGCGAGCGCCGGCTCGCCATAATGGGCAAATGTCGGATCAAGCTGGAGTGCGCGCTCTCCGGCCGCGATCGCCTCATCGTAAAGACCAAAGTAACGATAAAGCTCACAGGCAAAGTTGTTCACCCAAAGTGATGCCGGATCGATTTTCGATGTGCGTTGCAAATAAGTCAGGGCTTTATCGCGATCGCCGCGCACCGCGTAGAACGCAGCAATGAAGTAATTCGATGGCGTCGAATTCGGTTCGATCTCGACCGCGCGATTGAATTCCGCTTCCGCGCCGTCGAGGTCCCAATCCAGTATGCGTTTGGTTTCTGCAAGGTAGACGTGCGCTTCGGCCTCCTGGTCATTCAGTTGTAACGCATACACGGCGGCGTCGCGAACTTTCGGGTAGGCTTCGAGCGGAGGTACAAAGGCATCCGCCAGCCACAACCACGCCTTTGCGATCCCCGTCCACGCACGACTGAACTTTGGATCCTGTTCCAGCGCCCGCTGGAAAAATTCCAGGCTCTTCCGCAATTCGACCTCGGTGCTCTTGTCGGAATAAAAGAGGCCCTCAAGATAAGCATCGTAGGCGGCTGTGCTGCGAGATGGAGGCGGCGGCGAGATCGCCAGTTTCAGTTTGAGCGTGTCAACGATGGAGCGCGTGATCTCATCCTGTAGCGTGAAAATTCCATGCATTTCGCGCTCATATGTTTCCGACCAAATCGTAAATCCTTCGCAGGCATCGATCAGTTCCGCCGTGATGCGCACTCGATTGCCGTCGCGTCGGACACTACCCTCAAGCACATGGTCGACGTTTAGTTTCGCCGCGATTTCGGCGAGTTCGGTTTCCCTGTCCTTAAACCAAAACGAAGAGCGCCGCGCCGCCACTCGCAAGCCATCAACTTTGGCTAACGCTCCGAGAAGTTCCTCCGCGATACCTTCTCCGAAATAGGCGTGGTCCCTTTGCGGACTCAAATCGCTGAAAGGCAAAACGGCGATCGATTTTTCGGTTGAGCTCGCGGGCTCAATTATATCGAGCTTCGCCTCCGGTTGCGCGTCTTCTGTGCGAACAATTCCATGACGCGTGAAATCGTAGATCCAGGCAAAAACGAGCGCGACCGGAAAACCCAGGACGATGGCTACGATGACGAGGCGCTCGGCCCAGTTCGGAATCTCGAAAGGCGGGAAAACCTGAGTTGCCACCTGGATCAGAAGCCAACCCACGACCGCGTACGTCACCGCGACGGTGTAGACTTTTCTCCGCTTTAGCTCCGCAAAAAATTTCTTGAGATTCACTGCTTAGTCAGCCACCCGAAATTCGTATTTCGTGCACGATTGGCAACCAACACATTTGGCGGTTGACAGCAACAACGACCGGCTAGTATCGATCTAAAATGAACTCAACGAGCAACGACGGCGAAAAAATGGAAAAACAGATGTGGGAAGACATCAAGGCAAAGAATTGGGAGGTGGTAGAAAGTAAAATCGCTGAGGGTTTTCAGTCCGTTCATCCGGATGGAGCGCGCGACCGGGTCAGCGAAATATCTTTGATCAAAAACCTGAACGTTGGCCGGGTAGAGTTTAACGATTTTAAGTCGACCATGAGCGGCGACAACATAGTGGTTACCTCATGATTTCGGTGCAGGAAACCATCGATCTCGAGCAGTTGCCGACAAAGCCGACTCCACGCTTGAGTGTCTGGAAAAAAGGAGCCGGCGGCTGGCAATGGATTTGCCACGCCAACCTCAACCCGATCCCTTAGAAATTATCTGCTGAGTAGATTCGGGCATGCCTGGTCGTCACGGAGACGAAATTAATTTTTGGAAACGCGGGTCGCCGCGCAAAGGGTCCCATTCCCAGCGATATTTCAGATCATTGATGGTGATGCTGTAATCGGCGCTATCGACCGCACCCGCGGTTTTTAGCAGATGTTCGATCAAGGGAATGGCAAGGTCGTTTTCACCGACACGAGCGTAGATTAACGCCAGATAAGCATTCATGAGTGCGCCGTCGACGGCATCTTTCGATTCCGGTTTGAGTTCGACCGCGCGCTGTCCTTCCCTGATGGCGTCCTCTCTTCGCCCCATGAAGGCATAAAGCCAACCGAGAATCGCGTGCCGTTCGGCGCTCGCCGGCGCATCTTTCACAGACGCTTCAAAAGCGGGTCTTGCCAGTTCAAACGCCTTCTGAGCATTCGCATTATCGCCTTGAGCAAGATAAATGCAGCCTTCGAAAAAGATCTTCGGAGTCGTTCCCGCAGTTGTATAAGAGAGCTCGTTAGCTAAGGAACGTTCGAGAACCTTTTTGGCCGCGGAATAATCGCGCCGCAGCATGGCGACATCCCATCGAGATGCCGTAACGCCGCCATCCGGATCGATACCGGCGGGGACCTCATCAAGAAGGGACCTCAGCAGTTGCGTGTCTCCTTTCCACCAGAAATCGACATAGCCGCTTTGAATCTTCGCGACGGTAGACGCCGGCGCTATCGCGCGCATTTTCTCCGCCCAACGCGCCGCTTCCGGCCAGCGACGCATAGCCGTGTTCGTATAGAGGAGTTCGCGGATGGTATTCGGATTTTGCGGATCGATCCTTGAGACCCTTTCGTATTCTTCCAGCGATTCCTGCCATTTACCCTGCCGGCGTTTGATCGCCGCGATCAGTCGGCCAATATCTCCGTTGCTCGGCGATAAACGGGAAGCGATCTCGAACTGTTCGAGCGCACGGTCGTAATCCTGGTCCATCCAATAAATGCATTGACCAAGCGCAAAATGCGCTTCTGCAAGATTTGGCTGGAGCCGCAGAGCAGTTTCGGCCTCGGCGCGGGCTTTGCTCTTCCACGCGTCGGTGGGCTCGTAATAGTGGAAAATTTCCGCGCTAACCGAGGCCAGTCGCGCGTGAGCAAGCGCAAAGCCGGGGTCGAGCGCAATGGCCTGCCTGTAAAGTTGCTCGGCAGTCTTGTAATCTTCCAGGAGCGTGTCGGGATTTCGCGAGATTTGATTTGCGCGCAAATAGAATACGTATGCATCCGCATTCTGTGTCGGCTTGATTGCCACTCGCGCTTTTTCATCCGCACTCAAACTCGCGCGAAGAGCATCTGCAATTTCCCTGGCTAATTCTCCCTGTAATCCAAGCGAGTCCGTCAGGGTCCTATCGTACCGATGTGCCCAAATGTGGCGGTCATTTCGCGCGTCGATTAGTTGCACGTTGACAACCACCCGATCACCTTCCCGACGCACGCTGCCTTCGAGTATATTTGCAACTCCAAGTGTTGTCGCGATCTCACGTAGATTCCGCGCGCCCAAATCGCGAAATTGCATGACCGAAGAACGGCTAATCACACGGAGGTCGTTGATCTCAGCGAGACTCGTGAGGATATCATCCTGAACCCCGTCGGCGAAAAAAGCGTTCGTCTGTTCGTCGCTAAGATTTGCAAAAGGCAAAACCGCGATGCTCTTTTCCGGAATCGCTTTTCCGGTGTCGGCGCGAAACGGCAAGCGTTGATAAACCAACATCGCGATCACCAACAGGAGCACGCCGATGATGACAAAATTGACTTTGCGCCCAAATTGACGCTGCGTGACAGGATCGACGTCTTCGGTGCGAACGATGCCCTCCGGCGTGAGTTCGTATATCCATGCGAGCGCCATCGCGATCGGGAAGCCAAGCACGAGCGCGACGATGACAAAGCGCACCGCCGAATTTGGGACATTGAAGAACGGAAAAATCTGCGTCGTTATCTGGGCGAGCAACCAGGCGCCCATTCCATAAAGAACGGCCGCGCGATAAACATTGCGCCGCTTCAGCTCGGCAAAGAATCGCTTTGGATTCATTGTTCCCGCTTATTGTCGATCTTGCGCAAGAGTGCAAGAACCAGCGGCGGTTTGCTCGTGCACGTCGAGATTGCGCTGCCGATCTTGTGCTAGATTATCGAATGCCGTTTCAGCTCGAATCTAATTACAGGCCGCGCGGGGATCAGGGACAGGCGATTGCCAAACTCCTGAAGTCTCTCGAGGCCGGCAATCGCCATCAGACGCTGCTCGGTGTCACTGGTTCGGGAAAAATTCGTCAGCTACTTCGATTATTACCAGCCCGAGGCGTACATCCCTCGCTCCGACACTTACATCGAGAAGGACTCTTCGATAAACGAGGAGATCGAGCGATTGCGGCTTGCGGCGACAAGCGCGCTGCTTTCACGCCGCGACACGATCGTCGTCGCCAGCGTTTCCTGCATCTACGGCATCACTTCGCCAGAGGATTACCTTAACATGCTGCTCACGGTGAAACGCGGTCAACACATCTCGCGCGAGGCAGTGCTCGGCCGTTTGATCGATATGTTGTACGAACGCAACGACGTCAATTTCACACGCGGCAGGTTCCGCGTTCGAGGCGACGTCGTGGAAGTCTATCCAGGAAGCGCCGATGAGGAAGGCATTCGGCTTGAGTTTTTTGGCGACGAAATTGATGCGATCAGGCGGTTTGATCCCTTGACGGGTCAGGCGCACGAATCGCTCGCCGTGATTACGTTTTATCCGGCGAAACAGTTCGTGACGCCGGCGGACAAGCTCAATCGAGCGCTACGCACGATCCGTGAGGAACTCGAGCAACGCATCGTCGAACTCGAGTCACAAAACAAATTGCTGGAAGCGCAACGGTTGCGGATGCGCACGGAATACGATCTGGAGATGTTGCAGGAAATGGGGTTCTGCAACGGGATTGAAAATTACTCGCGCCATTTGTCGGGACGTCCGCCGGGTTCCAAGCCGTACACGATCATCGACTTTTTCCCGAAGGATTTTCTGGTGGTGATTGATGAGTCGCACGCCACCATCCCGCAAATCGGCGGCATGTATGAAGGTGACCGCTCGCGCAAGACCGTGCTGGTAAATTACGGCTTTCGCCTGCCGAGTGCGCTCGATAATCGTCCGCTCAATTTCGACGAATTTATGAAGGTCACGAACCAGATCATCTATGTAAGCGCGACACCGGCAGAATTTGAAATTCAAAATAGCGTCGTTGGAAATAATGGATACATCCCGCATCGGCGACAGCGGATTGGCGAGGAGGAATTGGTGCCCTTTGTGTTGCCCGGCGGAAAACGCTCAATGCTCAAGGCTCAACGCCGAACGTCCAATTCAGAAGTCCACGTTTCCCGCACTGACGAACCGCCTGAAAAATTCGATGCGCACACGCCGGGTGCGCCGCTCATCGTCGAGCAGATTATTCGTCCTACCGGACTTCTCGATCCAAAAATTACTCTCAAGCCGCTCAAGGATCAGATTGACGAAACGATTGAGCTCTGCCGCCAGCGCGTAGAGAAGGGCGAGCGGATTCTGGTGACAACGCTGACGAAGCGAACGGCGGAGGATTTGGCCGATTATCTGCGCGATGTCGGATTGAAAGTGCGTTACTTGCATAGCGATATCGATGCGATCGAGCGGGTCGAAATTTTACGAGGATTGCGCGCGGCGGATTTCGACATCCTGGTCGGAATCAATTTGCTCCGTGAAGGCCTCGATCTTCCGGAGGTTTCGCTCGTCTGCATTCTGGATGCAGACAAGGAAGGATTTCTGCGGAGCCAGACTTCGCTCATTCAAACCGCGGGTCGTGCCGCGCGACATGTGAACGGTGAAGTAGTGCTCTTTGCCGATCAGGTCACGCAAAGCATGGAAGCGCTTATGTCAATTTCCGAATACCGGCGCTCCAAGCAGATGGAGTACAACGAAAAATACGGAATCACGCCGCAAACGGTCCGACGCGCTGTGCAGGAAAGCCTGCACACAATTTTGCGCGGACGGGAGATCGAATCATCCGTGATTCGCGAAGCCGGCGGCGATTTTAGCGTAACGGAATTGCTGCGCGAGCTTGAGGCCGAGATGCAACAGGCCTCGGCAAATCTGGAATTCGAGCGCGCAGCGCTGTTACGCGACCAGATCATGGAAGTAAAAAATGGCGTCGGAATTGATAAAATCGAACCAAAACGACGGCCAATAAAATACGTGCGCAATGCGGGGCGTCGTCGCTCGCGCGTGTAGTGGAACGCGTTATCCTCAACGCGTTGTTTAGGCCGCCAAGCCTGAATTTCTTTAACGTCGTCTTCGGAGAAGTCGATCCACCTTGTCGATCTTCGCAGCACATGCGAGAAAAAGCTGCAAATGGTGAAAACCAAAACAAAAGCAGCAGGCGCAAACATCTACGCAATCGTCGGCTCGGACGAAGCTGAGGTGAAACGGGTGGCCGCAGAGCTGGCGAGTAACCTAACGCCGTCAGGCGCAGGTGACTTTGGACTGGAAACGATCGATGGCGCCGCAGACAACGCCGAACAGGCCGCCGCAAGAGTTAGCTCCACGATCGATGCGTTGCAAACGTTGCCGTTTTTCGGCAGCACAAAAGTCGTTTGGCTGAAGAACGTGAATTTCCTCGGCGACGACCCAAAGGCGCGCTCGGCCGCGGTGCAGTCGGCACTGGAAGAATTATCCGAACTACTCGGCCGGGGTTTCGGTTCCGAGATTACATTTCTGATCAGCGCCACCGAAGTTGACAAGCGCCGCGGGTTCTACAAGGCGCTGGTCAAACGAGCAGAGCTGCAGGTTTTTGACCGGCTCGACTCGGGTCGCGCCGGTTGGGAAGAGGAAGCGACTGAAATCGTTCGACAGCGCGCGAAAAAACGAAAACTCCAATTTGATGATGACGCGCTCGACCTCTTTGTGTTGCTCACGGGAGGCGACACGCGCCAGATCGAGAACGAGCTGGAGAAGATCGACATTTTCCTGGAAAAAGATCGCGCAGTTCATGTCGATCTTGTTCGGAAAATCGTGCCCCTCTCGCGCGCAGGCATCATTTTCGAATTGAGCAACGCCCTAGCGATGCGTGATCTCGAGCTCGCGCTCACGCTTGTTCGACGCTTATTGGATCAGGGTGAAAGCGCCATTGGTATTTTGTTGGCTGCAATTGTCCCGACGATTCGTAATTTGCTGCTCGCAAAAGATTTAATGGAAAGACATCGCCTTCCGCGTGCGCATTCGCCATTCCAGTTTATCTCTGCAATCAATCGCTTGCCGGCAAAAGCGACCGAACATTTACCGCGTAAGAAAGACGGTTCGATCAATGCCTACGCGCTGGGAATCGCCGCGCAGCACGCGCAGCATTTCAAGACCGATCAACTAATTGACGCCATGCGGGCGTGTCTGACCGCAAACGTTCAATTGGTTACCACCCAACTAGATCACGAACTAGTTTTGACTGAGGTGGTCGTGAAATTATTGGCAGAAAGCTGAATTCTGTAGAAGCCGCCGTGTAGGCGGGCGAGGCGCTCAGCCTGCTTAACAATTCGACGTGACGCTTCGCAAAGGGGAGAAGCTACAGCACATCACGCTTTTTCCATCTGCTGGCGCGCCATCGGTCCGATGTACGGAATTTCCCAGCGAACGCCCGTAAACGCTTTTACGACTGTCACGATGAACAGAACAAGGAATGCAAGGCCGACCAATGCCCAAATGACCCACAAGATAATGGCAAAGAACAAGCCAATTGCCGGAATAGGGGTTAAAATCATGTGAGCAACTGAGTAAACCACTGCAAAGAGTATCCACGCGCCGCCAAAGATGATCGACTGCATCGCATAGAAACGCACAAAACTGTCGTGCTTTTCTAGAATGTAAAAGATGATGCCGCCGATGAGCGGAATACAGGCAATCGCCGCAGCCACGTTCGAAGGCAAACCAGTCGATGTGGATTTCGGGACCGGCTCGGGTTCGGCACTTGGCGGAGGCGGAGGTGGAATAGGCTCTTGATCTGGCATGATCTACATACACAAAATGGCCAATGCGTTGTCAAGCAATCTTGCTTTTGCCCTCTTTTTCGCTTTCGCTCGCGGCTCAGGCGCAATATCATGCGCTCCTAACCACAAAGTCCATGACCAAGAGTTCCCCTCCCCCTGTTGAACGCGCCTTCACCCTCATCGAGTTGCTCGTCGTAATCGCGACGATCGGCATCCTGTTCGGAATCGCCGTTCCAGCCTTAAATAGTGCTTATGAGCGCGCGAAAGTGACAAAAGACCTGAGCAATCTTCGCCAGCTTGGGCTTGCGATGCAGACTTATCTCAACGACAAGGACCAGATTCTTCCCGCAACCACCACCTGGCCGGGTACAGCAGCATCGCCGGTCCTTTATCCGAAATACATTGCAACCAGAAAAGTTTTTCAGTCGCCTTTCGACAAACGCGTATCGTCGGAAGCAACCGACGGAACGCCGCCCGTTAGCTACAGCATCAATGATAATATGTATGCTGCGTCCGTGGGGTTAAGTGGCAATATGCTAAAAGTTGTATCTCCCGCCTCGACATTTTTGATGGCGCCTACGTATACGGGAAACCCGGCAGACACCTCCTCGTGGGCGGGCACAGCTGGGAACGCGCCAGATCTGCCCGTAGGCGGTGCTGGAGAAACAAGCGGAACTCACTCCAGCGGCAGGCGCATTAACGTGTTATTCTGCGACTTGCATACAGAAACCCTGACATTCGGTCCGGCCAGTACCGCAGGAACATTTCAGGATTCAACGTCCAATCCGCTCGGTCTGAAACATTGGGACCCGACGCAATAGAAGAGCGGGTTTCCAGCACCATCGTCTCCCTTGGTAGGCAGCGTTATCCGGCGCTGGTCGGCTCGGGTTTGCTCGAACAAGTGGGGGCGCGTGTGCATCAGCATCTCGATCGTAAACGGTGCGCAATCATTTCCGATAACAAAGTTGCCGCGCTTTTCGCGACTCGATTACAGGAAAGTTTAGCGTCAGCGGGCTTTCGGCCGACGGTGATGACGATCCCGGCGGGCGAGAAATCGAAGACATTGGAGCGAGCCGGAGCGATTTGCGATCAGATGATCGCTGCGGGACTGGATCGGCAATCGTTTGTTATTGGCTTGGGTGGCGGAGTCATCGGCGACATCTCTGGATTTGTGGCGGCGATTTATCATCGTGGCATCCCGCATCTCCAGATCCCCACAACGCTGCTGGCCATGGTGGACAGCTCCATCGGCGGAAAAACCGGGGTGAATACGCGCGATGGAAAAAACTTAATCGGTGCAATTCATCATCCATTGCTCGTGATAGACGATGTAGCGGTGTTGAAAACGCTGCCGCGGCGCGAGTTCAATCAAGGTTTCGCCGAGATTGTGAAGCACGCGATTATCGCCGATACAAGAATGT
>WNGA01007183.1_pt1 | contig 22095 bp, 25 predicted proteins | sample 5400061 | NCBI WGS metagenome assembly WNGA01 (sample SAMN13153366, study PRJNA577476) | soil metagenome | isolation source: 100 cm soil or saprolite under grassland replicate 2 | place: USA:California | collected 2016-06-15
AAAAGAAAGAACAAAACCATCTCTATGACACAACCTGAAGCACTCAGTAAAAATGAACCGCTGTTCTGGTCAACCGGAAAAGGAACTGATGTGTGGGATATGTTTTGTGCAGCTATGACAGGAGATCTGCAAACAATTAAATCCCTGCTCAGCAAAAATCCTTACCTTATCCGCATCAATATAATTACCGCGATCCCATGTCTTTTGCAGTTTGTGAAAACCAGTTAGAGGTTGCCGCTTTCCTTCTTGAACAAGGTGCCAGTCCTGTTAGTTCCGGCACTCCTGATACATTATTACAGATCGCCAGGGACCGCGGCTATAGTGAAATACAGCAACTACTTGGAAAGCGATTGGAGGGCAAAAGGGTTCGCCAAAGGGAGCAATCATTGCCGAAGCCATCCGCAACAGGGACATCAAAAAAGTGGAGGCTTTGCTTAATGAATCTCCTGAACTCGTGCATGGGCAGTAATGACCCGTCAACCTGAAATGATTGACTTACTGCTGGCAAGAGGAGCAGATATTAATGCTCAGCGTTCTGATGGTGCACAACCCATACAACTCACCAACGGCGATTATTCATACCGTGGCTGGCGTGATGTTCCCAAAGACACCGTTGCTACACCTGATGATATTTTCAAACAGCCTATTTCCCGCGGCGCTTATTTTGATATCTATATGGCAGCGCTTAAAGGAAATATAGAACGGGTTCGCGAATTGCTTGACGAGGATCCTTCTCTCGCTAACGGTGTTTCTGACTATGGTACCTATTATCCTGGTTCTGGAGCTCCCATAAAAAATGCAGCAATAGGAGGACATATTGAAATCGTCAAATTGTTATTGGAACGGGGCGAGGATCCAAATTTGCCGGAAAAAGGAATTGCTCCAAAAGGGCATGCCCTGCATTCGGCTGTGATTAACGGGCGTTTTTATTGGTATTAGAGAGAAGAAATATTTTGTACCGCTTGCCAATTTCTTTCAGCCATTGCAAACGATTTACAGGAAAATCAAGTAACAAGGCACTCCATGCAGCAACTAGTTGTTCATAGGTTAGCTGAACACCTGTTTCATGTACAAAAGCATGGTGAAATTCTTCCGGAAAAATTTTTCCTGTTTCAAGAAGTTCAAATATATTGGAAGCATGATGCTGTGTATAAAGATTTGAAAATTCTGTTACTCCCGTTTCCCTGAATGCCTTTTCCGTTTTTGCAAAATCAATGTTGAGAAAAATACCACCGAGATCAAAAATGATGTTTTTAACAGGTTGCATAAAGCAAATCTAAAAGCGATAAATCATTGTTCTTGGAAAATAGCTGGATTTTTTTATTTTTGCGCCCTTGAATTGAAAGCACTTTACTTAAAGCAGTCTGCAATTCAAGGGGCCCATAGCTCAGTTGGTTAGAGCACCTGACTCATAATCAGGGGGTCCCAGGTTCAAGCCCTGGTGGGCCCACTTAAAAATCAGCCACTTGTGAAGGTTACTTCGTAAGTGGCATTTTTATTTGCAAACAATTTGCAAACATTTTTGAATGATTTTGATCAATAATTGCCTATTTATTTAAAAAGATTCAAATAATTTTCAAACACAAAAATCCTATTACGTTTATAGCCTGTTTGTTCTTTTAAAATGCCAAGTCGTTCAAAACCCTGTATGAGGGTGTTAGCAGTTTGTTTTGTTATTTTCAATTCCTTTATTACGTCAGAAACTGTCACTACGGGTTTGCTGTACAAGTAATGAAGCAATTTTTTAACATTAGGTATTCGTTTTCCAAGTGTAATAATGTTTTTGTCTTCCAATTCATTCCTTAGTTTAAGAATTTTACTGAAGGTTTCGATGGCCTTATTCGCTGTTTCAATAATGCCTACTAAAAAAAACTTTAGCCATTGTATCATATCGCTTTCTGTGGAAACAGCTAATAAATTATCATAATAGTGCTGACGATTTTTCTCTATAAAGTCAGATAAATAAAGTGTTGGCTGATTCAGTATTTTTTTATTTACCAAATAAAGCGTTATTAGTAACCTCCCTATTCTGCCGTTACCATCGAGAAAGGGATGTATAGCCTCAAATTGGTAATGTGCCATTCCTATTCGTATAAGATGAGGAACTTTTATGTCATCATTGTTCAGAAATTTTTCCAAATCGCTCATTAATTCCAGCAATAAACTGTGGTGGGGGGAATAAATTTCGCATCATTTAATGTAGCGCCTCCAATCCAATTTTGGCTGATTCTAAATTCTCCCGGCATTTTATGTTTTCCGCTCACTCCTGTCATTAATATTTTATGTGCTTCACGAATTAATCTACTCGAAATAGGGAGTTTTGAAAGCCTGTCAATGGAATAGTTCATAGCTTCAATGTAGTTTTGAACTTCCTGCCAGTCATCTCTCTTTTCAGGACTAATGTCTTTTTCCTCCAGCACTGCTTCATCAATTTTTGTCTGTGTGCCTTCTATCTTGCTGGATTGTGTAGCCTCTTTTACAATGTGCATTCGTAAAAAAGTATCAACATCAGGCAGAATTATTGAAAACGCATTTAATTCTCCGAGTCTTAGATTGGCTTCTTCAAGCAGTACTATTAAGTCAGGTTGACTTATTACCCACTCATGGTTTATTTGTTCCGGAAAAAAACTTCTAGCCAAACTGCTTGGTGAACTTGCCTGATTTATAATTTTTTAGATCCATTTGGACGACTTTTATTGAGTAGCAAAATAGACTACAAAAATATTATAGTCAAATAAAAGCAAATTAGTTGGACTATAAAAAACTACAGTCTAAGTTCAATATTTGCAGCAAGCTTCTACTCTGCAATATGAAAAACTATAATTGCAGAAAGATTTATTCTCCGAAACTAACTATCATAATATTTGTAAAAAACTTTGCACATTTAACTGATAAAAAGAAATGCGTAATTCATTTTTTCCCATTTGTATTTACCCCTTTCCCTTAGGTGTTCCGCTTCTTTTTTCTTTTCACCAGCAAGCTTAAGATTTTTTGTCTGTTCAATTAGGCGCTCTTCTTCCTGTACAACCCATCATTGGTATTCATCCACTGGTAAAAGAAGAATGTGGAAACAATAGATAACACAATAGCAATCCATATTCCCTTGTGCAAATGATTCTTATGATCAATTTGATTTTTTAAAGGTTGTCCCAATCTTATTTCTAATGCTTCCATTTTTAATTCCAATTCATTCATCTTTTCCTGAATTAATAAAAATTGTTCAATTATCTTTTTTACATCTGTATGCAAGGCTTGTAACTGAACAATCCATTGATTTTGATTTGTCACATCCTTACCTGCTACAACCTGTTTTACAGTGTTTCAAAGACTCCCAGCTTTTCTACTATCGTTTGTAATAAGAGCTCACTCATAGTTCTCTTTTTTTTAAGTTAATGTATGCGTGATGAATGTTTCTTTTTTCTTTGCTGTCTTATAAGTTGATAAGGTGTTTGTTCAATCATTCTTTCTGGTTTCAATAGCTGATCCAGTAATGAATTCTCCTGATGTAACTCTTTGCTTACTGTTTCTTGCAACTTCTCTGTTGGATCGTTATCACCAGCAGTTTTTAATACAGGTTTTAATTCTATTTTTTGTTGTCGTTGTAGAGTTTTTTGAAGGTCCTTTAAAGAAAAGTTTCTGTCTATTTCGCTGCCCTTGTATTTGTATTCTCCTATCCTAAAACTGATACCCTGCAACTCCTGGTTTGTCCTTTGTATTTGTATAGCGTTTCTATCCCCTTTTTTTGCAATTGATTTTTTAAATCATCCAGATTTTTACAGAGAGGTAATCTTTCTAAAATTGTCTGGTAAATGATATAGCGGTTAACTTCTTTTTGATTGAGTCGTTCAAGGTTTGTAAGGCTTAAATCTTTTGATAATGCTTGTTTTAATTCATTTTAAAGTGAGTTTTTGCGCAATCTTTTTTCCTTTAATCCTATCAGTTATCCTTTATAGGTTTCCATTATTATTTACCAGGTTGGCAATAATATGCAGGTGAAGATGGTTTTTGTCTGTGTGTTTTGTTATAGCGTATTGAGTGTTTCTGATGCCCATTCAGCCAAATATTCTTTGGCTATTTTTATCATTCTTGCATCATCAATCTTCTCGCCCGGATAAAAGTTTAAGATGCCATGAAAAACCGTCTTCTTTAAGGAAGGTCTTAGACTCTGCTGCATCTCAAAATCTTCTGCCATTAATTTATAGTTGTAACTCCTTACTCCTTCAGTGTCCAGGACCAATGCTCTTTTCTCATCCTCACAGATATACCTGCAAACTCCAAAAAAGGATCTTCCTGTTATCACTTTGCTTATCATTATTACCTCCTTAGTTTTTTTAAACTTTCATCTAATCTGTCCCTGTATTTTTCAAAAAGAAATACGGCTGTCAATATCCCTTCCTGATGGGCATTTTTTGTAAGCTGATTTAGGTTCTCGGACACACCACTTAATTGCCTGTAAAAATATCTTTCTTCTTCATACGTTCTTGCTATCACTTTTCCCTCTAAAGCCATTTTTCTTATATAAGTTGTAACGCCAATTCCTGCTTTATCAGCCTTTTTCCTTTAGGGCAAAATACTCACTTTTGGTAAATCTTACTCCTGTTGCCGATTCTCTTTTTATGTCCTGTTTTGGACGTCCTCCACGTTTTCTTTTTTCACTTTCCATCGTCTTCGAATTTCTTTTGCGACCACAGGATGCAAAAGCGAGCCGGGTTTTTGTGCAACAAAAACACCGCTCGCTAATTAAAAAGACATTTTACAAGCGTTTACTTTGAGACTGCCTCGATCTTTGCACTTTCCCGATGTTCATTGCCCAATCATTCAGATCTTTATAACCCTTGTAAAGCTTGCTTTGATCACCTACTTTCTCGGATCGCTCTAAGTGTATAGTCCTGAAATAGGTTGACGCAAAGCCTCAAGTAGTATCAATCTTTTAATTCAATGAATGCCCCTCTGCTTAATTTAAATTCACTCATCAAGAAAGAAGCAGATAAGATTTTAAAGGAGAAAGGTCTGTTCAGCATTTTAAGTTCTTTTGGCACACCAGATATTTCGCCTGTATATATTTTAAATCACTTTTTATCTGCCTATTTCCAGCACTCAATAATTTGTTCAATTACTCATTTTTTCTGCCATCCACTCATTGAACTTGCAGTAAGAGACAGAATAGGTTAAATTTATATTGGATAAAACCAAATAATTTGAGCATTTCCCATCATAAACTATTTTCTTTAATAATTGTGTTTTGTTTTCTTGTACTCATTAAAACAGAAGCGCAAACAGTTTCTTTTCATCATGTCAATACTTTGGATGGTTTATCCGAAAACAATGTACGTTCTGTGGCTATTGATAAGAACGGTTTTTTATGGATTGGCACCATTGATGGTCTGAACGTTTATGATGGCTATACGGTTACTGCTTACAAAAAAGAAGATCACGCTGAGATGGCTTCAAACAATGTGATTCATTTAACCTGTGATAGCCGTAATCGTATCTGGTTGGGAACAACCGAAGGAATAACATGGGTAGACGCAAGAAGAAATTTTCATCGTGTAATACTCAACGATTCAGTTTTAAAATTTGCCTGCAGAACTATTATGGATACCAAAACTTACGGACCTGTTTTATTTACTAACCTAGGGCAATTTTATTTTAACGTGCAAAAACAAAAATGGGAAAAGCTTGATTGGATTCCTGATAAATTAAATTATGAAGTATTTCATGATGCAGAACCATTTGATGAAAACAAAATTATTTATGCAACCGATAGCCTGGTAATGATACTGGACTATGCCACGCAGCGCATCGTTTATGAACAGCCGTTTACCTATGTCTTTAGTTTATGCCGTTATAGTGATCATGAACTTGCTCTTGGTTTTTTATATGGTGTGGTACAGATTGTAGACATAAACACGCACAAAACAGTATGGCGATACCAGCTCACCAGCGAACTGAATAAAAAACGAATTAATTCTACTGTCACTGAAGTTCGGCTTGCCGTAAATGGTGATCTGCTCGTGGCTACAGGTTTTGCGGGATTGGTTATTATTGACAAGGAGAAAAATATTTCGAGGTATAGACACGATCCAATCAATCCCCGCACCATTGGTTCCAACTTAATCTGGCGGGTATTAAGTGGCAGGAATGGTGATATAATTGTGGGCACTACCGTTGCAGGCGTTAGTATATTTAATATTTACAATAAGCAGGCTGGTTATATTCACTTGTTTAGTGATCGTGAGGGAAATTTCTACGACAATTATGTTTCTGAAATGACTGAGGATAATAAAGGAATATTGTGGATTGCTGCACTTGAAAGGTTGATACGGTGGGACAAAAAAAATAACCAGGTTAAATTTTTTTATTACTATCCAAATCCTGTTTGGAAAGGATCAGAAAATCTTGAAATCCGTACTTTATGCAGAGATAACCAGGGGCGTGTGTGGGTGAGTGCCCTTGGCGAAGGAATTGCGATTTTAAATGAGATCACCGGCAAGTTTCAATAAATAAAACGGGATACCTTCCTGGGGTCGGCACTTAAAAGCCCATACGTTGTCAAGTTGTATACCGCTTCTGATGGTTATATCTGGGCAGGCTCTACCACTGGCATGTACACTATTGATCCTGTTACTCTAAAAGAGCAGGGAAATATATATACAGGAACGATAAAAGGGTTCAGCATTATTTCAAACGGAAAAGTTCGCACCTACACTCGTGACAATGGTTTGAAGTATGACTATTGTGAAGGGATATTACAAGACAAACAAGGTAAAATATGGATTGCCAACTATAAATGTATTATTCGCTTCGATCCTGAAAAAGAGACCATGCAGTATTTCGATGAAAATTCCGGGCTTACAACAGAAGGCTTTCGTATGGGCAGTTATTTAAAAAGCAGTACAGGAGAATTGGTTTGGGGAAGCCGTCGCGGAATCAATTATTTTTACCCTGAACAACTCGTAAATCATCCTTCCGATTTTAAAGTACATATATACCAGGCCGATATCCATGATTCAACTTTTTATGTTGACTCCAATGATATGCTGTCCCTCAATTACAGGAATAATAGCATCATTTTACGTTTTACTGCCATTAACTTAAAGGGCTCTCATAATTTTCAATATCAGTACATATTGGAGGGATACGATAATGAATGGCAAACAGGCACTGATATCGGGGAAGCACGCTATTCATCACTTCCACCGGGTAATTATCCATTTAAAGTAAAAGCAAGTTTGGATAATAAAAACTGGATAAAGTCCAACAATACCATCACTATCCGCATCATCCCGCCCCTTTGGCAGCAATGGTGGTTTATAACGGCTTCCACCATATTAGTAAGTGCCACCATTTATTTACTTTTTCGTAACAGGAGAAGAAAATTACGCCTACAAAAAGAAGAGCTCGATACACAAAAGGCAATCAATTATTTTGCTTCGAGCATATATGAGCAGCAAACAGTAGAAACTATTCTGTGGGATGTAGCCAAAAATTGTATCGGTCGCTTATACTTTGAAGATTGTGTTATTTATCTTTTTGATGAAGAGCGAAATGTGCTGGTGCAAAAAGCAGCGCATGGCCCTAAAAGCCCAAGACAATTTGAAATAGAGCATCCAATTGAAATACCTCTTGGCAAAGGCATTGTAGGCAGTGTAGCAGCTAATGGCAGGGCAGAGATTATTAATGATACTACAAAAGATTCCCGTTACATAGTTGATGACCAACATCGCTATTCAGAAATTTCTATTCCGATTATATCCGATGGAAAAGTTTTGGGTGTGATTGATTGCGAACACTCAAAAAAAAGCTTTTTTACTCAAAAGCATTTGTCTATTCTTACAACTATCGCTTCCTTGTGTGCAAATAAAATTGTACGTGCTAAAGCAGAAGAAGAAAAAGAGCATGCGCAACTTGTACTTATGAATACGCAACGTAAAATGACAGAAGTAGAAATGCAGGCGCTGCGGGCGCAAATGAATCCGCATTTTATTTTCAATTGCCTAAATTCTATTAACCGTTATATCCGTTAAGAGCGATCAAGCTACTGCTTCTTACTATCTTACAAAATTTGCAAAACTGATCAGGCTCATCCTTGATAATTCAAACAATAAAAATGTAATTCTTTCACATGAACTGGAAGCATTGAAACTCTATATTGAAATGGAAGCTTTACGGTTTGATAAAAAATTTACTTATCGTATAACTGTTGACAACAATGTGAATGCAGATAGTATAGAAGTGCCGCCGCTCATCATTCAGCCTTATGTAGAAAATGCAATATGGCATGGGTTATTGCATAAAGAAACGCAGGGCTGTTTATGTATATCTCTAAGTATGCCTGAAGAAAATATTTTACAATGCATTATTGAAGATGATGGTGTTGGGCGACAAAAAGCAAAAGAACTAAAAAGCAAAACAGCCACAACAAGAAAATCACTTGGTTTAAAACTTACAGAAAACAGGTTGACTTTGCTGAATAAATATGCAGAGCTTAATGCGAGTATAGATATTATTGATTTGAAACAGAATGATGGTGAAGCGATAGGAACGAAAGTGATTTTAAAAATACCGGTGTAAAGGCAAATGAGCAGTAGGCAATAGGCAATAAGGAATGAGCAAGTAACAAACAGGAAACCTGAGACTGCAACTGGTAACTGATAACTCGTAACCACAAACTATAAAACCATAAACTTATTAACATGATACGCTGTATATTAATTGATGATGAAAACAATAGTCTGGAAATGATGGAATGGCTTCTGAAAACTTATTGCCCGCAGGTAACCATTGAGGCGATGTGTAATGCCGCAGATAAGGGAGTGGAGGCAATTAATAAATACAGACCTGATGTGGTATTCCTTGATATTGAAATGCCCCATATGAATGGTTTTGATATGCTGGAGCAGTTTGATAAACTTTTTTTTGATGTGGTGTTTTGCACAGCGTACGACCAGTTTGCACTCAAAGCTTTTAAGTATAGTGCCTTGAATTATTTACTGAAGCCTGTTGATCCGGATGACCTGAAAGAAACCATTCGCAGGCTCGAAGAAAAAAAATCTGCACCATCGAAACAACAAATTGAATTGCTGCTGCAAAATATCAGGCAAACTGTGAAACCTGCTGTTCAAAGAATTGCTCTTACTACCAATGATGGAATGATATTCGTAGCCACACAGGATATTCTTTATTGCCAGGCAGAGAGTAATTATACTACTGTAGTTTTGGGCGACGCAAAAAAAATAATGGTCTCAAAAGTGCTGAAAGATATTGATGAAGCATTATCAGGCTCTGATTTTTTCCGCGTACATAATTCATACCTCATCAATCTTAATCATATCAAAAAATTTGTTCGCGGCGAAGGCGGTTATGTTATTATGGATGACGGCACCAGCATCAGCATTTCCCGAAGCCGGCGCCAAGAGTTTATGGAGCAGTTCTCAAAGTTTTAAAAACATAAAAAATTTTTTTTAGGTCATTTTAATCCCGTTAGCGGTTGCTTTCGGGATTTTTTTATTGACTGAACTATTGAATAAAATATGAAACTTACTTTGCGCCTCATGTGAACTCTTCAACAGTTTGTCTTTTTTAAATTTCTTATACAAATCTTTTGCCATTCCTACACATATATCTTTTCATTCGTTGCATATCTTCTTGTCATTCCTACGCAGGAGGAATCTAAGTAATTTATATTATAGATCTTCATTCTTCAGCATGACAACAGACTTTTTTTATTCAATCACCTTTTTTTCCGTCAACTACATGACAAAATATTCCATCCGCTCAAAACTGCTTTTCCTCGCTCCTTCTTAATAATAGTTTTATGCAGGAATTAAAATCTTTAGCTATTAAACTTACAACAATGAAACTTTTAAAAACGGTGATCCTCGTCTTAATGCTTTTCATCTATGATAAATCATTCAGGAAGTTCATTCTACAAAAGAATGCACTTAAATAGATTAATTAAAAAACAAAAAAGAAAATGAAAATACTAAATAAATCAATCAGAACAATTATTGCTGCGGCAATATTAAGTACAACACAAATCACAGCATTTACACAACCTGTGAATATCAACGGTAATGCACATGACAACCTCGATAGCAGGTTACTAAAGCAGGAAAAGGAAGCGATTCGCCAGCTAATTGCTAATGAAACAGAAAGTTATTACCAACAAGATTTTGAAGCCTGGAAAAGCAATTTTGTTGATGCCCCATATTTCAGGGAATACGGTTATTGGGAAGGCTATCCCGAAAAAGTGAAACACTTTAACGGATTTGATACGCTGAAAAATTTTAAACAAAAACAGTTCAATGAAAATGGTACAATTTGGAAAGGCTCATATGAAAAACGATACAATGAAAACTTTCGAATATACCCCGACATAGCCTGGTATACTTTCGAAGAGAAATCTTATAATAGTGAAACAGATGCATTCCTTGGAAGATCTTTCGAGACAAGAATACTTGAAAAGCATGACGGCAAATGGAAGATTGCTTACCTGGGATTTCATTACCTGCCTAATAAAAAATAAAATCATCATCATGAAACAAAAAACTACAGGTAGTCCTCAAAGAGTGCATGTTAGCATTATACGATTCATTTTTATATTCTTGTTCAGCATGGCAAGCACAATAGTTCAGGCACAAAGCTGGAGTCTTACAGGAAATGGAGCTACAAATCCAAGTATAAACTTTGTAGGAACAAAAAATAATCAGCCACTAATATTTCGCACCAATAAGGTTGAGCGTATGCGCATTACCGAAGCTGGTAATATAGCTATTGGTACCACAACCCCTTCAGGATTATTAGTGGCAAAATCAACAACTACCTGGGCTATTGAAGGATCTGCATTAAATTCCGTTGGCGTTTTTGGGCATTCACAAAATGGCACAGGTGTTGAAGGATATTCAGGTAATTACAATGGAGTATTTGGATACACAAATTCTTCCTGGTATGCAGGGTATTTTCAGGGCAATATATATTGTAATGGCTCTTATCTGGGTTCAGACCAAAGTCTGAAACAAAACATACACGATTTTTCCGGTGCAATAGATGTTATCAACAAGTTACATCCTAAACAATACCAATTTCGCCAGGATGGTAATTACGCCCTTATGAAGTTGCCACAGGGCAATCATTATGGTCTTATTGCTCAGGATGTAGAAAAAATATTACCCAATTTAGTAAAGGATGCTAAGTTCGAAACACGCCATGCATGGTCAAACGGTGAAGCCTCGGATACTGAAAGGTCAGAAACTATTTCATTTAAAGCATTGAATTATACCGAACTCATTCCTATCGTAATAAAAGGCGCGCAGGAACAACAAGTCGTAATTCAAAAACAACAGGCCATCATTGAGGAACAAAAAGCAATAACAGAAAAACAACAACAGCAAATTGATGAATTGAAACAAATGATAACAACATTAACAAGCAAAACAAATATATCTTCATTAGGCTCGTCATCGCTTAGTAGTAAGCAATATTTAAAACAAAACATGCCTAATCCATTTTCTAAGAACACAGTGATTCAATATTATATTCCTGAGGATATTCATCATGCAGAATTAATAATTTATAACATGGCTGGTAGTCAATTAAAATCTTTTACACTTAATAACAGTGGCTTGAACGAGGTGACTATTAACGGTAGTACTCTTCCAACAGGACAATATATTTATTCGCTTTTCATTGATGGTAAAAAAGCTGACAGTAAAAATATGATCAGGATAAAATAATGAATTTACTTTTAATACAACGAAGCCATCCATTTCTCCGGGTGGCTTTCTTTTTGAAATTGTTTCCTGTATTGCATACTTATTTCCCAAAATAAAAATTATGAGTTCATGCGATTTCATTCTTGGTACAGCCACATAAAAAAATCTTCCATCCACTCAATACTGCTTTTTTTCTCTTTTCCTCAAAAATAGTTTTACGTACCAATCAAAATCATTAACTGTCAAAACATCAACAATGAAAATTTTAAAAACGGCCATCTTCGCCTTAGTCAGCTTGATGACATGTACTTCTAAATCGCAAAGTTGGTCACTCAGCGGCAACAGCGGAATAAGCACCACCAATTTTTTAGGTACAAAGGATGCTAAACCAATTGTATTTAAAACCAATAAAATTGAGCGGATGCGCATTACCCCAATCGGTGAAATAGGCATTGGCACTTCTACGCCAACTTATCCCTTATCTATTATAAACGCAACTTCAGAAATTGGAATTTATATTCAAAAAACCTACAATAGCTCTTCTAATCACACAGGGGTTAATGCTAATTCTCAGTCGTTAATAATGCAGGGTCGGGGATATGGTGTTCAGGCATTTGGCGGCTATGCGGGAATTAGAGCGGAAGGCCTCGCAGAAGGTTCCACACTAACATCTTATGGAGTGCTTGCAAAAGCTTCTGGTACGGCAGGTACCCGGATTGCCGTTTATGGCAATGCATCTGGGGGAACAACGAACTATGCTATTTATGGCTCTGCTCCAATAAGCAAAGCAGATTATGCCGGCTATTTTAATGGATTTGTATATGCTTATCAATTATGGCAGGCTTCAGACAGAAAACTTAAAACAGATATCAATCCCTTACAAAATTCCCTGGAACAATTAATGAAATTAAAGCCCTCTGCTTATAGATATAAAACCACTGAATACCCTCATATGGCATTTTCAGGCACAAAACAAATGGGATTAATAGCTGATGAAGTAAAACAGGTATTCCCCGAATTGGTAAAAGAACAGGTGCAGCCTGCCTGAATACGATAAAGATGGAAAAGAACTAATTCATCCTGAAGTAAGATTTGATGGAGTTAATTATATAGGATTTATTCCTGTGCTCATTGCATCTATACAGGAACAACAAAAAACAATTCGAGGGCAACAAAAAATAATGCAAGAACAACAAAACACAATACAAGATCAGCAAAAGGCAATGCAGGAGCAGCAAAGAGCAATTTCTAATATCAAAGCAGATAATGAAGATTTAAGATTAAATCTTAATAATATCAAACAAATGCCCAGCAGTCAGCAACAAACTTCGCTTGCTAAAACCATTGTATTAAGCACCGCGCATTTAGAACAAAATGTACCTAACCCATTTAATCAAAGTACTTCTATCAAATATTCTTTGCCACAAAATGTAAGTAATGCTTTAATTAAAATCGCAAATGCCAATGGACAAGTGTTGAAAACCTTTGCCGTCACATCAGGGGAAAGACAAATTAGCCTGCAAAGAGCACAATTAACAGCAGGCACATATCATTATTCTCTTATTGTTGATCAAAATTAATTGATGCTAAAAAAATGGTTGTGCTTAAATAAAAACTATTCCTTAATGCAAAAAATTCCAAAACAATTTTTCTGTTACTTAATAAACTTTTTTAGATATGAAAAGCAAGTCTTTATCTCTCATTATAAAATATTTATCTCTCATAATTGCGTTGCTTTCCCTCGCTGCCCTTGTATCAAATGCACAGAGCTGGTCACTGAGCGGTAACAGCGGAACAACCACCACTAATTTTTTAGGTACAAAAGACCTTAGACCTCTTATATTTAAAACCAATAAGATTGAGCGCCTGCGCATTACCAAAACCGGTGAAATAGGTATTGGTACTACTACGCCGGCTTATCCTTTAACAATTGTAAATACAACTGCTGAACATGGAATTGATGTTAGAAATACTCCCCTTACCAATGCTCATCGTTCAGGTATTTATTCTTATTCTGTTATGTCGCCGGGTTATGGATATGGCGTAGAGACATCCGGCGGATATGCAGGAATATGGGCTATAGGGGAAGGTGGAACTAATTCAGGAATTACTTATGGAGTGCTTGCAAATGCCTTTGGATTAGCGGGGACCCGTACGGCTGTTTCGGGATATGCTTATGGAGGCACAACAAACTATGGTGTTTATGGAAACGCCTATGGTGGTACAACGAATTATGCAGGATATTTAAATGGAAATCTTTTTGCTACTACTATATATCAGGGCTCTGACAGGAAACTAAAAACTGATATAAATCCTTTGCAAAATTCTTTACAACAATTAATGAAACTAAAACCTTCGAGTTATAAATACAAAACTTCTGAGTATACACATATGGGATTTACAGACGCAACACAAATAGGCCTGATAGCGGATGAAGTAAAACAGGTGTTTCCTGAATTGGTGAAAGAACAGGTACAACCTGCTGAATATGGAAAAGGCGGAAAAGAATTGATTCGTCCTGAAGTAAAATTTGATGGGATTAATTATTTAGGATTTATTCCCGTGCTGATTGGGTCGGTACAAGAGCAACAGAAAACGATTGCCGATATGAAAACAGAAAATGAGACATTGAAATCCCGTCTTGAAAAGATAGAACAAGTGCTCAGCAGTCAGCAACAAACTTCAATTTCTAAAACAGTGTTATTAACCACTGCACATTTGGAACAAAATGCACCCAACCCATTTAATCAAAATACTTCTATCAAATATTTCCTTCCTCAAAATATAAACAACGCCTTTATTAAGTTACAGATGTAACAGGACAGGTATTGAAAACCTTTACTATCGCATCAGAAGATGGACAAGTTAATCTTCAAGCCGGACAATTATCAGCAGGTACTTATCAATATTCTCTTATTGTTGATGGGAAATTAATTGATACTAAAAAAATGGTTGTACTAAAATAAGAATCATTATAAATTAAAAAATTAAAGCGTCTTCATTTAAGAGACGCTTTTTTGATGTTATAGTTTGTTGTTATCTATCCATCTAAATGAATAGACAACAAATATTTTTTAAAGAGTACAATTGATAATTTTCCCGGCCAACACAGCAAATTTATTTTTTCTGTCAGCTACATAAAAAAATAGCGGATCCGCTCAAAATTGCTTTTATTCCCTTCTCTGCATTGATAGTTTTACACCACAATCAAAAATCATTAACCATAAAACAACCAACAATGAAAGTTTTAAAAATCGCGATCATCGCCTTAGCAGTTTCAACAGGTTTTCTTGCCTGTAAAAAAGATTCCGCAACACCATTACCAACGCAGGCAGTTGCGGGAAGATATGATGGTAAATTTGGGTTTGATAATGAAACCCCGGATAATGATTACACGCTCAATATTAAATCCGACGGAGTAATACAGGAAATAGGTCAATCCTCTGGCAATCCCACGGGTCAAGGCACATGGAAGTTAAATGGCAATACATTAAGCGCAACATACAAAATGTTATTTGCGCCCTACAATCAGTATTCCCTTGTCGCAACTTTTGATGCTAAAACAGGAAAGTTAACAGGAACATGGGGTTATGATAACAGTGCAACTGATGGCGGGAAATTAGACATGACAAAAAATTAAGCATCACTCCTGATAGGTGTTTGCCGAGGTCATTCTTTAAACGAGTGGCCTCTTTTATTTTACTATTTACCCCTTAAAACTTTTACAACATAAGCCCTGCAAATTATTACCCCCTTCTCAGGAGTTTCGTTTCTGCCCTCGACTAGGGAGAGACGTTTTAATAACTTCCATATTGTAGAATAATCCTCTAAAAAATACACATAGAAGGGTCTGTAACGAAAGGCGAATTAAAAATGGAAGCACTTTAGCTTTACATCTCTTTCTTGAGGGAAAGAAAAGAATAAGTAATCATGTGTCTCCTGTCCAATTTTATAAGGAAAGAGGTGGACGGACAGTAGCCTTATCAAGTTAAAACAACAATCAGCTTCGGTACAAATGTGACGGAATACTTCTATTTTGAAGGGATAATTCGTAAAACTCAAAAAATAAAATCATGAAACTGTGTCAAAAATTATCACTCCTTTTTTGGGTCTGGAAATCAAAAATTGATGAAGATGGAAGGTCTCCCATTTATGTGCGCATAACCATAGACGGTAGGAGAGCCCGGTTTTCACTTGGTGTGAAAATTAAAGCAAGTTTATTCCATAATAAATCGGGGAAGGCGAGAGGCAATTCGCCTGAAGCTTCTTTAGTAAATAACGAAATTAATATTGCAAGAGGAAAACTTCAGCAGTATTATAATGTACTAAGTATACAACACAAGTTTGTAACTCCAGAAATGTTAAAGCAGGTCTACGTCGGAAAAAACATGCCGAACAAATGCCTTGATCAAATTATAACTTATCATAACGACGTCTTTCTTGAAAAGGTAAGTGCCAGAAATCGTTTAAAAGCAACTTTAAAAAAATATAACGCTACAAAGAAAAAGTAAAAGCTTATCTGAAATGCCAATACGGTTTAGCGTATATGAGCATCTGGAAAATAATAGTATTATGAAGCATATTAAAAACTTGAAAAAAGTTGTGGTGCTTGCTGTAAATAAAGAATGGATACCAAATAATCCTATAGCATCATTTCGCTGCACTTACAAACCATCGGAAAGAGAGAGACTCGATGAGACTGAGTTAAGGCTATTGTTAAATGCACAGCTTGAGCGCCAAGCCCTGAAAGAGGCAAGAGACTGTTACATAGCTATGTGTTTTACAGGATATGCATACAAAGATGCCGTATTGCTTACGCAAGAGAATATAAAAGTTATGGATAACGGGAGCAAATGGTTTATAAAAAATAGGGAAAAAACTAATTGCAGAGAGAATGTACCGATATTACCAGTTGTAGAAAAACTTATAGAGAAATACAGGAACCATCCTTTTTGCGTAGCCTGCAATAAAGTATTTCCTATCCACAGCAATCAAAAATTCATTAATTGCCTGAAAGATATAGCCAAGGCGTGTGGTATTCAAAAGCTACTTACTACACATACAGCAAGACATACTTTCGCTACGACAGTCACTTTAAGTAATGGAGTAACCGTTGAAACTGTAAGTGCTTTGTTGGGTCATAGCTCAATACGAACAACTCAAATATATGCTAAAGTTGTTGCCAAGAAAATAAGTGAGGATATGCGACTCTTACGTCATAAATTGGATTCAAATAAGCAGCAATACTAAAATGAAAGCCGTTTAATATTCATCAGCGTCGTTTGAAATTTCTTTTTAAAAGGATGAGTTAACAAATTATGTCTTACTGTTTTTAATGTCCTTTAATATCAATTAATTAGGGTTGATAAAAATTGATTTTTGACAATATTTTCAATGTAAACAAATTCCTATTTTAGTTTCTGATTCCCTCTGATTAAAGTGAAAATGAAAAATGAAGAGATATGGAAACAAAAACTACTACAAAACCGGAAATATCTTTCTCGCAAGGGACAAGGTTCCCATGAAGCGTTTGGGAACAGTAGAAGAAGTAGCGGCAATCAGTGCATGGACTGTTCTCAGCAGGGTTTGTGTTTGATATCTCCGGTGGAAGAGCCACTTATTGATAAAGCAAAAGGTACTTCCCAAATTATGTTGACTTCATCTTGTAAAGCAATTATACAATGAGAAAAAAAGTAATTGTATTGGGCGGATCGTCCGGAATAGGAAAAGCCATTGCGGAGAGGTTTGCAAAAGAAGGTTGGTTGGTAATGATAGGTGCACATGACTTGTCTGCTTCGCAAAGCGTAGTGGACAGTTTAGACGGAAATGGACATATTGCCGTGGAAGTAGATGTTACATCTGAGCCGCAAATAAAGAGCCTAAAGAAACATGTTGAAGAAAAGTTTACTCCTTTCCATATACTCATTAACAGCATTGGAATTTCAAAAGGTGTCCCTGTATTAAACTCTGATTTTTCAGATTGGGACCGTTCTTTACAAGTCATGCTCTATGGTGCTGTTAAGGTTTGCCGGGCTTTGGTTCCAATCATGGAAGACGGTGGCAGAATCATTCACATCACCTCTATTCATTACGAAAGAGTAGCTAATGGCAGTTCCGCTTATGGTATGGCAAAAGCGGCCGTTACACAATTGACACGATCACTCGCAGTAGAACTGGCGCCAAGAAACATTCTGGCCAATGCCGTTGCTCCCGGCTTTGTATACACACCCATGTCCATCAAGGCAGATGGCAGAAACGAATTAGATGGTGAATGGTTTAAAGACAATTACATTAAGTATGGTCATTTGCCACTCAAACGAGCTGCAAAGCCCGAAGAAATAGCAGGTGTCGCGTGGTTCTTAGCCAGTCCTGATGCTTCTTACATGACAGGATCAGTGGTTACGGTAGATGGTGGATTAACGATTACGTTCTAAAAATAGAAACATATAAAATGAAACAAGTTTGCTTGCTGTTTGCAATTTATTTGTACTGCTTATCTGCACAGGCACACAAGAGTCCCATTCTTTGCGGGGGCATACCAAGCTTACTACTACACAAATTTATGTTCACGTACTCAAAAAAAAATTAGTGAAGATATGAATGCACTAAAGCAAAAATTCGAAACAATATCATCTCAAAAAAGTAATGAGATGAGAAATATTGCAGGATAAAATAGTTGAAAGATTAAAAACAGTGATAAAAATGACTCTTGATGGATAAATCTTAATCCACCTCTACATATTTTGCAGGGGTGTTTTTGTATGTGTTATTAAATTTTATTCTTACTTCATACAAGAAAAAATAAATTTGAGATTTATCAATTTGTTTTGATGGGGTTCTGATTTACTTTTAAGTAAATGTTTTTATTGTGAAAAAGAAAATGAAGCGTTATGGAAAAAACATTAAAAAGGCAAAATCATGCAGAAGAGAATTTTGCTGCGCAAAGGATGTACGCACATCAGCTAATTACTATTAATGATTTAGCACAGTTCAAAAAACAATTAATTGATGAACTTGTTCTTGTGTTAAGATCACAAACATCTCCTCCTGCAAAAAGATGGATGAAGTCTCATGAAGTAACAAGGCTGCTTAAAATCTCTCCCGGCACACTGCAAGCAACTATTTCTTAACTTGTGAATGATGGATAAGTAGAACGAAAACCAATATAAGTCTTTTCTTCATTGTATAGTATACTTGTAAGCGTGATAATTTTATGTAATGCGGAGTTTATTAATAGTTTATATGTTTGATGCGATATATTTTAAAGTCACTTTTCGAACTTTGCAGAAATTGCTTGTACTTTATGAAGCCAATAGGTATTTACGATATCATACGAATAGATGAATATTCTTCTACAGCAAAATATCAGCAGATAATAAATTCAATTTTGAAAGGGATCGAGTCAGGCAGATTGCAGCAACAGGATTTACTGCCTTCAATTAACGACCTTAGCTACGAATTAGACATATCAAGGGATACAGCCGAAAAAAGCTATCGTTATCTGAAAAAAATTGGCTTACTTGGTTCGGTGCCCGGCAAAGGATATTTTATAAAAAATACCGTTTTTGACCATGTGCTTAACATCTGCTTATTGTTCAATAAACTAAGTGCACATAAAAAAATAATTTATGATTCTTTTGTTGAGTCACTCGGACACAACGTTGCAATTGATTTTTACATCTACAACAATGATTTTTCATTGTTTAAAAAATTATTGAGCAACAGACATGAAGATTATACTCACTATGTTATTATTCCTCACTTTATTGAAGGCGGAGAAAACGCATATGAGATCATTAATGGCCTGCCTAAAGAAAAATTGATCTTACTTGATAAAAAAATTCATGGAGTTGACGGTGAGTATGCCGCTGTATATGAAAATTTCTCAAAAGATATTTATACCGCATTGCAAAAGGCCGGTGAAAGATTAAGCAATTACCATACATTAAAAATTATTTTTCCAAAAAGCAGTTATTACCCGCGGGAAATTGTTCAGGGCTTTTGTAGGTTTTGCCAGGATTATGCCTTCAACTATAAAATAATCAGTGACATCCTAAACGAAGAAATAGAAAGTGGGGAGGTTTATATTTCTGTAATGGAAGATGACTTGGTCAAATTAATTGAACACATCATGCAATTGAGGCTTGAGGTTGGAAAAGAAGTAGGCATTATCTCTTACAATGAGATCCCTATGAAAAAAATTATTCTTAATGGCATTACCACTATATCAACTGACTTCCGCGAAATGGGTAGATTGGCTGCAAAACTAATTTTAGACGGATCGAGAAGACATATAGAAGTTCCGTTTATGCTCACATTGAGAGATTCGTTGTAGAATGTGAATCATCAGTTCTGAGTCGTGAATCGAGAGTTACAACTACTTTTTATAAATAAATGTTCCGCTTCCGGGTGGCGATTCTTCATATACATATTTATGAAATGGAGGAAAAAATCCGGCAGGAATTTCTCCTGGATGTACATCTTCAGGTGGTGGTGGTTCATCAACTTCATATATAGTTTGATCACTACGAACTTCCCTTGTTTTTCCATCTAAGGGACCGCCAACAAATCGTGCTATTTTTTTATCCGACATGTTTGAAGTTTAAAATTATAAAGTTCCAAAATTTTTGAGAGAAAAAATGAGATCATCAAACTTCGCAAACCATAATATTCTGCGCTTCATTGAATAGCGAACGGAACAGAACTTCAATTTATATTCTGCAGTCCGCCTCAAAAAAATATAACTCGAATTCTTTACTCTCACACCGGTTAACTTCCCTTTTCTCATTCATGTATTGCGTAATATTTACGCAATACAGGACAGTACAGGATAGTTTTTCAGGACAGTACAGGATGGCTACAAAAAGATGCAAATCTAATTTGCATCCTCATTAAGAGCAGCAACTAAGATTTCTTGCTAATAATTCCGTAAGTAAAAATTTATTCATCAAAATTGCTTCACCATGAAAAAGAACTCTATTAAAAAATGCTTGACCAAAGCTTTGTTTGTTTTATTTCTTTTTTGCTTTGTTGCAATCTCATTAAGTGTTCATGCTCAAACCGGCACTATTTCAGGTAAGGTGGCAGACACTGCAGGTAATCCCCTTGTAAGTGCTACTGTTAAAATCAGGGGAACTAATAAAATTACCAGGACCAGTGACCATGGAGAATTCATTTTTCAAAATCTTTTAACAACCGATGTAGCACTTGTTGTTTCTTACGTCGGCTACACTGAAAAAGAAATAAAAATACTAGCGGGACAAAACAGTGTCGCCACTATTACTCTTGAGGAAAAGCCAGCAGAAGCGGAAGAAATTATTGTAACAGGGGTATTTGATAAACGCAAAAAGATGGAAGCATCAGTTGCCATTACAACATTAAATGATAAACAAATCTCCAAACTTGTTCCTGCAAGCGCGGCAGACATTTTAAAGAATGTGCCGGGTGTATATGTGAACTCATCTCTTGGTGAAATTAGAAACACGGTTTATTCACGTGGTGTCTCTGTTGGCTCAAATGATGGCGCATCAGGTTATTATTATGTTTCTATGCAGGAAGATGGATTGCCTGTTACCAATGCCACTTATGGCAACTACGGTCCTGACTATTTTTTGAGACCTGACGCTACTCTGGGAAGGCTTGAGGCAGTTAAAGGCGGAACTGCATCTATCCTTGGTGCAAACGCTCCCGGAGGCATTTTCAACTATATAATGAAAGAGGGTGGCAATACCACAAGCGGCGAAGTAATAACCAAATATGGTTTGGAAGGAAATGGAAAAAATAATTTTTATCGTGCAGATTTTAATGTGGGCGGACCTTTCGGGCATAATTGGTTTTGGGATGCGGGTGGTTTTTACCGTTATGATCAGGGTGCAAGATATCCCGGTTATCCGATCAACAATGGAGGACAGTTTCGCGGCAATGTTGTTAAGAAATATTCTTCAGGCTCTTTAAAATTCTATGCAAAATATCTGAATGATCATAATGGCTGGTTTGAATTTACCCCTACAGTTAGTTTTACGGATCCAAAACCGGCACCAGGTTTTTCAGAAAGCTCTTCTGTGTTAATGCCTTCAATACAACAAAATATCTCTATCAATAAAACAGGACAGGTAGTCACTTACAATAACAGAGATCTTATTCATTCAAAAGACAAATCAGTTGGCTTTAACTGGGAGCAGCGTTTTGGTACAGGATGGACATTTAATAATGCGATGCGTTATTCCGATAAACGTGCTTTCTGGAATACCAATGCAGTTGTATATCCTGTCGCAATGGATGATCTTGTTACTTATGCTATTCTTGGTTTGCTTGGTCAGCCCGGTAATTACAGTATCAAATCAATGAGCACAGGAAAGGAATTAATGAATGTTACTTCTTT
>WNGA01003924.1_pt1 | contig 22088 bp, 17 predicted proteins | sample 5400061 | NCBI WGS metagenome assembly WNGA01 (sample SAMN13153366, study PRJNA577476) | soil metagenome | isolation source: 100 cm soil or saprolite under grassland replicate 2 | place: USA:California | collected 2016-06-15
TCGAGTGCGGCCTTGAGCCCGCCGAGCGCGCGATCATCGATCGGAAAGGCGCTCGTTATCTGCGCCCGCGCTACGCCATCCGTGGCGTCCTTCAGAGCGTCGAAGAGCTGCCGGATCTCCGGCAACAGGCCGATGCGCTCGGCCTCGATCAGCACGCGGATGAAGCTCTTGCCATCGGCATCGAGCTTCTCGCCGCAGATCGACAAGAAAAGCGATTCCTTCGCCGCCGCCGAAAGCCGGGGGTTGTCGAGTGCGGCGCGCACGCGCGCATCGCCCGCGACGTCGCTCGCGAGCCTCAGCATCTCGGCCCAGACCGGGAGGGCGTTGCGCTCGCGCGCCAGCGCAAACACCGCTTCGGCGTAGGGTCGGGCAACGGTGATCTGCTCGGCCATCGATGCGCTTTAGAGCTGCTTCTCTAGCTCCGCCAATAGCTCGGCGTGCGCCTTGGCGTCGACTTCGCGCTTGAGGATCTTGGCGGCGCCCGCCACGGCAAGCGCGGCGACCTGCCCGCGCAATGCTTCCTTGGCGCGATAGACCTCCTGCTCGATTTCGGCTTTAGCAGCCGCGATGATGCGGTCGGCTTCGGCCTGCGCGTCGCTGCGCGCCTGGTCGACCGTGTCGCTCTTGAGCTTCTCGCCCTGCGCGACGATATCGGACGCCCGCGTCTTGGCGTCGGTCAGCATTTCGGCGATCCGCTTTTCGGCCCGGGTAAGGCTCTGCCTTCCCTCCTCTCCCGCAGCCAGCCCATCGGCGATCTGCTTCTGGCGCTCTTCGATCGCCCGCATGAGATACGGCCAGATGAACCTCGCGCAGAACCAGATGAAGACGGCGAAGGCGACGGCCTGCATCAGCAGCGTGAGATTGATGTTCATGACTGCCCTCTTGCGAAGTCGGCGCGCAGCCGACTATTTCAGGCCCGGCGGAATCAGCGGATTCCCGAACGCGAAAAGCATCGCGATGCCCAAGCCGATGATGAACGACGCGTCGATCAGACCGAGCAGCAGGAACACCTTGGCTTGCAGCGCGGGAATCATCTCGGGCTGGCGCGCGGCGCCTTCGAGGAAGCGCGAGCACATGATGCCCACGCCGACGCACGCGCCCAGCGCACCCAGGCCGATCATCAGCCCAATGCCGATACCCGTGTACGCCTGGATCTGCGCGACCAGTTGCAGCTTGTCCATTGGATTTCCTTTCTGAACTGATGTTGGACGTAGTTGTTCGGACCGACGAGACTAGTGGTGTTCGTGCGCCATAGCGATGTATACGACCGTCAGCATCATGAAGATATACGCCTGCAGAACGACGATCAGTATGTGGAAGATCGCCCAGCCGAGGTGCAACACGCCGCCAACGATGACGCCCGCGATGCCGGTTGCCGCCCACAACCCGATCAGGAGAAAGATGATCTCGCCCGCATACATGTTGCCGTACAGCCGCAACGAATGCGAAAGCGGCTTGGAAATGTACTCGATCAGATTAAAGAGCAGATTGAAAATGACGAGCAGCGGGGAAAGCCAGAGCGGCTTGAGGCCAAACGGCGAAGCGACCAGCTCGTGCAGCCAGCCGCCGAGACCCTTGACCTTGATGCTGTAGAAGATCATCAACCCGAAGACCGACAGCGACAACGCGAAGGTCGTGTTCACGTCCGCGGTCGGTACGCTGCGCCACTCGTTCAGGTGGAATACGTTCTGATAGATCCACGCCATGATGTCGACGGGCAGGAAGTCCATCGCGTTCATGAACAACACCCAGAGGAATACCGTCAGCGCGATGGGCGCGACCAAGCGATAGTCGTGATGGAAAAGACTCCTGACCTGGTCGTTGACGAATTCGACCGTCAGCTCGACAAAGGCCTGCGTCTTCGAGGGAACGCCGGAGGTGGCCTTGTGCGTAACGAACCAGATGAATCCGAGCACCAGGACGCCGACGATGATCGAGGTGACGATCGTGTCGTAGTGGATCGTCCAGAAGCCGCCCTGCTCCGACACCGGCTGGGCGAAGAACGTGAGGTGGTGCTGGATGTACGACGTCGCGTCGGTTTCGTGTTCTGCCGCCATCGCCGGTTCTTGCGCTTTTCGATCAGTCCCGAATCAGAATCGCCGCCTGTGACACGAGCACCGTGACCACGAACGCGGCGATGAAGGCGCCATGCACGACCTCTCGGTAGGTCGTCAGGATCAGCCAGAGTTGCAGAACGATGACCGCAATCTTCGCCGCCTCGGCCCGGAGCACCGTTCGAATGGTCGCGGCCGCAGTCTCAGGGCGACCAAGCCGCACCAGCATCGCATACACGACGCCGGCGGAGACGTTGACGATTCCCCCCAAAAGTCCGGACAGAGCCCCGTGCCAGCCGGCCCACCAAGCTCCTCCGGCGGCTATTGCCGCGCTCGCGAGCAACTGCCAGACGGCGACACGACCGACCGGGTAAGAGGGCGGGGAGCGGGTCGACGCGGGGCGGGACACCGGAGTTCGAGCAAACTTTTGAAGTATAGGGTTCTTTGTCGCATTGCGTCAACGAATGCTGCATTGCGAAAGGCTTGGGTGCTCCGCATCCGGGCGGCATCGCTATCCTCCCGACAAAGCGCACACGATCATCACTTCGTCGGCGTCCGCCAGCGGCTCTGCCAGGCTTCGCGTCGGCGCGCCGTTGACGAAGAATTTGATGTGCGGACGAATCTGCCCTTGCTCATCGATGACGCGAAAGCGCATCCCCGGATAGTGGCGGTCGAGGTCGCTGGTCAGCTCGCCCAAGGTCTTTCCAAGGGCATCGACCGCTGGCGCGTTCGCGGTGTAGGAGCGCAGAGGGTTGGGAATGAGTACGCGCATTGTCGCAACTCGTGCACCGCCGCCTACGCAACCTCGACGGCGTAGACGTGGGGCAGATGCGCGGCGAGACATTTCCAAGTCCGGCCCTCATCGCGGCTGCCCCAGACTTCACCGCTCGTGCTGCCGAAGTAAACACCCACCGGATCATTGGCATCGGCCGTCATAGCCTGTCGCTTGACGGTCAGCCAAGCCTGCATCCGCGGCAACCCGGTGGCGTGGCGTTGCCACGACTTGCCGCCATTGACCGAGCGATACACGGCCGGCTTGCCTCCAGGAGATACGCGCGGCCAAACGCTGGATCCGTCCATCGGGAATACCCACAGCGTATCCGGATCGCGTGCGTGGAGAACCATCGGGAATCCGATCGCCCCGACGCTCTTGGGCATGGTCGCGCCGATGTCCTGCCAGCGATCGGCGGGCCGGTCGAGACGATAGATGCCGCAGTGATTCTGTTGATAGAGGCGGTCGGGCATTGCAGGGTGCATTCGCACGCAGTGCGGGTCGTGACCATATTCGGGATCCGGATCCGGCAAAAAATCCGCCCGCACGCCGCGATTGAGCGGCCGCCAATCGGCGCCGTCATCGTTGGATTCGAATACGCCTCCGCTCGACATGCCGATATACATGTGCTTGGGATCGCGCGGGTCAATCAGCACCGAATGCAGCTTGGGGCCGTCAGGCGTTGCGTCCTGGTCGCCGCCGCACCAGGCCTTGCGCTGCGGGTGGTCATTGAACCCGTCGACGCCGCGCCACGTTGCGCCCCCGTCTTCGGATCGGAAGAGTCCCTGCGGCGAGGTTCCGGCATACCAGACACCGGGTGTGGAAGCATGTCCCGGCGTCAACCAGAAAGTATGGTCCACGACACGTCCGCTACCCTCGCGAAATGCGGGTGGCTGTTTCGCCTCATGCCAGGTGCGGCCTCGGTCGGAGGATCGGAAAATGGTCGGGCCGAGATGTCCGGTGCGCGCCGCGGCGAGCATGGTCTTGCGATCACGGGTGTCGGCAACGCAGTGATGGACGATATGGCCGAGAAACTGCGGCCCCGCGAGCCGCCAAGTTCGGCGCGTGGCCTCGCTGTGCAATTGCCACAGCCCTTTTCGTGTCGCAATAAGCAGCGTCGCGCCGCGACCCCGGGGCGTCTTTGTCTTCGCCATTTTGCTTCCCCTCATTGCATCCGCCTGGCGGCGGACTGCTGAAGTTACGCCTTCGCGCAGACGTCGACAAGACCGGCGAGCATGGATCTTTACTTCGCCGCGCCGGCGCTGCCCGCCGCATATTTTCCGCTACAATCCCCGTTCGATTGTGCCGCGGTAGATCGTGCATTTGGATCGCCGCGCCCGCGACCAGGAGAGCCCCATGACGATCAAGGTTGGCGACCGGCTTCCCGCCGGCAGCTTGAGTGAATTCATCGAAGTCGAGACCGCCGGCTGCACGCTCGGCCCCAACGACTTCAAGGTCGACGATCTTACCCGCGGCAAAAAGATCGTGCTGCTCGGCCTCCCCGGCGCGTTCACGCCGACCTGCTCGGCAAAGCACGTGCCGAGCTACGTTGCCAATTACGATAAGCTCAAGGCAAAGGGCGTCGACGACATTCTCTGCATATCGGTCAACGACGCGTTCGTCATGGGCGCGTGGGCGAAGGCTCAGAACGCTTCAGGCAAAGTCCGCATGATGGGGGATGGCAGCGCGTCTTACACCAAGGCGCTGGGCCTGGAGCTCGATCTCACCGCGCGCAACATGGGTGTCCGTTGCCAGCGCTTCTCGGCGCTGATCGAGGACGGCGTCGTCAAGACGCTCAATGTCGAGGCACCGGGCAAGTACGAGGTCTCCGGCGCCGAAACGATGCTCTCCCAACTCGGTTAGCTGCTGCGAACCAGGGCTTCATGGGTTCAAATCCTGCCGGGCGCACCAAGATTCAAGTACTTAGCCAAGTTGTGCAACTGGGTTCTATTGCTGTGCGACTTGTTGTAGTAATCGACAACAGGCAGCAGTGTTGGTATTATCTCCAACATGAAAGCTGTTGCGCTGGTTCGGCGCCGCGTTGTAGTTGCTCACGACGCGTTCGTTGAAGCGGTGGTTTGGCGCGTTGGCCAGCCCGTTCGGCCGTCTAGGCACCCTTTTAGGTACCGGCTCGCGTATGTGGTTGCCGGGCAATGCGTGGTCCTGTACGACAACGAGCGCGGCAAGGGCGATCATCGACATTTCGGTGCCAAACAACGGCCATATGCCTTTTCGTCACCAGATCAATTGATGGCGGACTTCACTGCGGAAATTGCGAGGTGGAATCGTGAAAACGGTCGTTCTTGAAGTACGATCTCTCAAGGAGGCGCTCAATGCTGCGACTCGGGCGATGAACACGGGCCGCCCCGATCGCGAAGCGCGCATTAGCTTCGCGTCGCCCGAATTGCTGTGGCAGGTTCTGACAGCTAAGCGATGGGATTTGCTCAAAGCGATGTGTGGTGCAGGTCCGATGTCCATCCGTGAGGCGGCGCGGCGTGTTGGTCGCGACGTAAAAGCCGTGCACGGCGACGTGAAAGCATTGCTTGATGCGGGTGTGCTCAGTCGAAACACGGCAGGCGCGATCGAATTCCCTTTCGAATCTGTAAAGGTTGAGTTCATGTTGAGAGCGGCATAGAGGCGCACGCCACCCCAGCGAGCGAGCGCCGCCGGGTAACGAATCCCTGCCAGACTTTTGCCGACGTGGGTTATGCACGATATTGCACGGTCATGCAGGTTGCGAGGGACGTGACCGCAAAAAAGCACTACCGCAATTTCTTCAATATCCCGTCGAGCTGATCAAGGCTCGAATACCGGATCACGAGCCGGCCGGCGCCCTTGCGTGTCGGCTCGATCCGCACGCTCGCCCCCAGCGCTTCGGCGAGCTCGGTTTCCAGCCGCGCGAGGTCGCCGTTGGCGCCCCGACGCGATCCGCGTCTTGGTTTGCGCTTTCCCGGATGCAGCAGCGCGTGCGCAAGCCGCTCCGCGTCGCGCACCGACAGCCCTTCGGCAGCGACCTTTGCCGCGGCAATCGCCTGCTGCGCCGGCGGCAACGCGAGCAGCGCCCGCGCATGCCCCATGTCGAGCTTGTCGGCCAGCACCAGCGCCTGAACCGGCTGCGCGAGCTGCGTGAGCCTGAGCAGGTTCGTAACCGCGCTGCGCGAACGACCGACGGCTTCCGCCGCGGCTTCATGGGTCAGCCCGAACTCTTCGATCAAGCGTTTGATGCCTTGCGCTTCCTCGAGCGGATTCAAATCCTCGCGCTGGATGTTTTCAATCAGCGCGAGCGCCAGGGCCGCCTGATCGGGCACAGCCCGGATGAGCGCCGGAATCTCCTTGAGTCCCGCACGCTGCGCGGCGCGCCACCGCCGCTCGCCGGCGACGATTTCGTACCGCCCGCCGTCGACGGGACGCACCAGGATAGGCTGCACGACGCCCTGCGCCTTGATCGACTCGGCCAGCTCGGCGAGCGAGGCCTCGTCCATGTGCGCGCGCGGCTGGTAGCGCCCGGAACGAATGCGGTCGATCGAGAGCGACTTCAGCGCATCGCTTGCAGTTGTTTCGTCGGACCCCAGCAACAGCGCGTCCAGCCCCCGACCGAGTCCCTTGAGCTTAGCCATCGGCGACTCCTATTGTGTTTTCGGGTGCTGGCGCGCCCGCTGCTTCGTCGCGGCGGAGCATCTCGCCGGCCAGCGCAAGGTACGCTTGCGCGCCTTTCGAGGTCTTGTCGAGGTGCAGCGCCGGAATGCCATAGCTGGGCGCTTCGGCGAGGCGGACATTGCGCGGGATCACCGTACGGTAGAGTTTGTCACCGAAGTGCTTCTGCAAATCGGCCGACACGTTGAGCGCGAGCGTATTGCGCGGATCGTACATCGTGCGCAGCAATCCCTCGATTTCGAGCCTTTGATTCAGGTGCGCGCGCACGCGGCGGATGGTCTGGACCAGATCGGACAGGCCTTCGAGTGCGTAATACTCGCACTGCATCGGAATCAACACGCTATCCGCGGCGCACAAGCCATTGAGCGTGAGCAGCGACAGCGAAGGGGGACAGTCCAGGAGGATGAAATCATAATCGTTGGCGACTTCCGAGATTGCCACTCGAATCTGGGACAGCGCTTCGGCGAGCGCGCCTTTCAGGCGCATCTCGCGTTCGGGCAGATCGACCAATTCGATCTCGGCGCCGGCGAGCTCGCGATTCGACGGAACGAGATCGAAGCCTCCAGAAGGGGAGGTAATACGAACGTCGGCGATCTTCTTCTCTCCAAGCAAAACTTGGTACACGGTGAAAGTAAGGGCTCGCTTATCGACACCGGCGCCCATGGTTGCATTGCCCTGTGGATCCAGGTCGACCAAGAGCACGCGACGCTTCATCGCGACCAGACTCGCCGCGAGATTGACGCTCGTCGTCGTCTTGCCGACGCCGCCCTTTTGGTTGGCGACCGCGATGATTTTGGTCATGCCACGCGGCTTTCGCTCGCCGGTTGCATAATCACGAGGTGGCGTTCGGCGCCGAGCCCCGGTACGTCGAGCGCCGGCACCGCGACGACCCGTAGGTCAGACGGCAGCGCCTTGAGTTCCTCACGCGGATACACGCCTTTCATCGCGAGCAGCCGGCCACACGGCCGAATGAGATGGCGTGCCGCCGCGGCAAACTTCATGAGATCGGCAAATGCCCGGCTGATCGCGACATCGAAGGGCGCGTCCGGCGCGTAGTCCTCGGCTCGCATCGCGGCAACGGCGACGTTCGCAAGCGCCAGCTCGGCGGCTGCCTGACGCAGAAACGCCGCCTTCTTGCGATTGCTGTCGAGCAAAGTGACTCGCCACTGCGGCCGGGCGATCGCCAGCGGCACCCCCGGTAAGCCACCGCCGCTGCCCACATCGATCAGCCGAAGCGACGCGGCATCCGGCAAATGCGGCAGCGTCGCCAGGGCATCGAGCAGATGGTACGTAACGACGCGCTGGGGCTCGCGAATCGCGGTCAGGTTGTGCGTGCGGTTCCACTTGTCGAGCAGCGCGATGTACGCAAGGAGCTTCGTCTGCGCGGCCGTATCGACGTCGAGGCCGAGGGCGGCGACGCCTTCGGCGAGCGCCCGAGCGAGCATCATGCGGTCAGTTTTTCCTGACCCGGCTGTGCGTCCTTGAAACCTCGCTTGAGATGCACCAGCAGCAACGAAATCGCGGCCGGCGTGATGCCCGAGATGCGCGCCGCTTGCCCGAGCGTCTCGGGCCGGTGTTGATTGAGCCTCTGCTGTACTTCGACTGAAAGCCCGCGTACGGTGCGGTAGTCGAGATCGCACGGAAGGGCCTGGCTTTCCTGTGCCGCGGCTCTGGCGATTTCATCCTTTTGCCTTTCGATGTAACCGGCATACTTGGTCGCAATGTCGACCTCGTCCGCGACTGCCGCATCGACGACCGCGACGCCCGCGCCGGGCAGAGTCATCAGGCTTGCGTATGAGACGCCGGGGCGGCGCAACAGCTCGATGAGCGTCGTTTCGCGCTCGAGCGCTTGGCCCAGCACACGCTCCGCATCCGCGCGTTCGACGCGCCGCGGATCGATCCACGTCGACTTCAGATGCTCGAGCTCGCGGTGAACCGCGTCGCGCTTGCGGCAAAACGCGTCCCAGCGTGCGTCGTCGACGCAACCGAGATCGCGGCCGATCTCGGTGAGGCGAAGGTCCGCATTGTCCTCGCGCAGCTGCAAGCGATATTCGGCACGGCTGGTAAACATGCGATAGGGCTCGCTCACGCCGCGGGTGACGAGATCGTCGACGAGAACCCCGAGGTAGGCCTGGTCACGGCGGGGCGACCAACCGCCCTCCGCACGAACGAAGCGGGCCGCGTTGATCCCGGCAAGAATGCCCTGCGCTGCCGCCTCCTCATAGCCGGTCGTGCCGTTGATCTGGCCGGCGAAAAAAAGCCCGCGGATCGCCTTCGTCTCCAGCGTGGCCTTGAGCGCACGCGGATCGAAGTAGTCGTATTCGATCGAGTACCCCGGACGCAGGATGTGGGCATGCTCGCACCCCCGCATCGAGCGCACCAGCTCGAGCTGGACGTCGAAAGGCAATGACGTCGAGATGCCGTTCGGATAGATCTCGTTGGTCGCGAGGCCTTCCGGCTCGAGGAAGATCTGGTGACTCTTGCGTTCCGCAAAGCGCACGACCTTGTCCTCGATCGAGGGACAGTAGCGTGGACCGATGCCCTTGATCACGCCCGTGTACAGCGGCGAGCGAGCGAGCCCTCCACGGATGACTTCGTGGGTGCGCTCATTGGTGTGCGTGATCCAACATGGGACCTGCCGCGGGTGCATCGACCGCTCGCCGAGAAACGAGAACACCGGCGCTGGATCGTCGCCCGATTGGATCTCCAGCGCGGAAAAGTCGATGCTCCGGCCATCTAGGCGCGGCGGCGTACCGGTCTTGAGTCGGCCTGCAGGGAGTTCGAGCTCGCGCAGCCGCGTTCCAAGCGTCTTGGCTGGGGGATCGCCTGCGCGCCCGGCCTCGTAATGCTCGAGGCCTACATGGATCAGGCCCGAGAGGAACGTGCCAGTGGTCAGGACGACCGCGTCGGACTCGAATCGAATGCCGATTTGCGTCAAGACGCCCGTGACCCGGTCACCCGCGAGCATCAGGTCGTCGACCGGCTGCTGGAACAGCGTAAGGTTCGCCTGGTTTTCGAGCCGCGAGCGAATCGCCTGCTTATAGAGCACCCGGTCCGCCTGGGCGCGCGTCGCCCGCACCGCCGCTCCCTTGCTCGAATTCAAGATGCGGAATTGGATGCCTGCCTCGTCGGTAGCAAGCGCCATTGCGCCCCCGAGCGCATCGATCTCCTTGACCAGATGACCCTTCCCGATCCCGCCGATCGATGGGTTGCACGACATCTGGCCCAGCGTCTCGATGTTGTGCGTGAGCAGAAGCGTGCGGCAACCTATGCGGGCAGCGGCGAGCGCGGCCTCCGTTCCGGCATGTCCGCCGCCGACGACGATGACGTCGAAATGCGTGGGAAACTGCATGGGTTTACCTCGAAAGCTGCTTGCCGAAACGAGCGCCGATGATACGGCAAAGCGCGCCGCGGCAGAAGGCTTGGCTGGGTTAGGGGATAGTGTTTCACGTGAAACAACCGAAGTTTGGTTCCACGTGAAACATCCGTTTCCACGCCATCGGCTGTACGGCGCGTTCGCGGGCAAACAGGATAAGCCGATTGCTGTCTATGCCAACGCCGGTCCCGTCGATTCTCGGACGATTAGCTTTACCGAGACATCGGGCGCCGCGGATTCGTCTTCCTTCAAGCCCGCCAGCACGGCTTGGGCGACCCGGGATCCCACTTCCGCAGTGGCGACGCGGATGGTCGATAGCGTCGGATAGGTTCGCCGTGCAAACTCGGCATCACCGAACCCGATCACCGACAAGCGCTGCGGCACCGCGATCTCACGGATCGCGCACTCGCGCAACGCCGCCAGCGCCTGGATATCGCTGCCGCAAATCATCGCCGTTGGCAGCTCGTCGCGTTCCAGCCTTCGCCCCATCGCCGCTTGCAGGGCATCGAGGTCGAGCCCGGCATCCAGAACTTCGAGCGGCAGCGAGTCGGCGTCCATCACCTGCCTTACTGCGCCCGCGGCATCCCCGTTGGGCTGGGCGACAATCGCCACCTGGCGGTGTCCGAGGCTGAGCAGATAACGCGCGGCCAAAACTGCGCCTTCGCGGCGGCCAAGGCTTAAGCTGGGAGCATCCGAGGCTGCAGCGCCCTCGCCGAGGCTGACCCACGGCACGCCATGAGCCGCCATCGCCCGCGCGATCTCTGCCGATGCCCCTACCTCGGCAAAGACCATTGCCTGTGCCCCGCGGCCCAAAAGCGCATGTGTCGCCAGCAGGTTCTGCGCTGGCGAGTCGCCGGTCGTCATGAACATGACGTCATAAGCGAACTCCACGAGCCGGCGCTCGCACGCGGTAAGGATATCGGCAATGAGTGGATCGGCAATCTTGCGCATAATGATTCCGATCAATCCCGACCGTCGCGTCGCGAGCGTCCTGGCAGCCAAGTTGGGCACGTAACCAAGGCGCGCGGCCGCTGCCAGGATGCGTGAGCGTAACTCGGTGCTTACGCTTGTCTCGCCTGCCAGCGCGCGCGAGGCGGAGGCTATGGAGGCACCAGCGGCACGGGCGACATCGCGCAAGGTCATCGTTTCAACGAGTGCCCTATGGTTGCGATTCGGTCCGGGTATCTCCATGTTTGTAACCGGTTGCGGAATACGCTTTCAGCAACCGCTTGCAGAAAGCGATTTCTCAAAGGGAAGTTTAGGCCAATTCGCCGACAAATCCAGGTGATCGTCCCAGCCGGGTCTTGGCCAACGGCAAATAAGGTGCTCGAACCAGATGTCGTGCCTTATGAGCGCTGCCACATCTGTAGTGCCTCTGACAAGAAGGGCGCTCTCGGGCCTCTTTTAGGCTAACGATCGGCGGTTCGGTGGGGTATTTTGATGGGCCAGCGCCCCGAGTTTGAGGCATTGGCGCGTCCTGCCTGCGCGAAGACCGGACGAACGCTACCGATTCCGCCAAACGAATCTAGCGCAGAACTCACGCGGCAAGTCTCGCGCCCAGATCTCGGCGCAAATCCGCGAAGGCTCGCGGTTGCTTCGGTCCGAGTTGGGCAAAAAGCTGATCGTGCGCTGCCAGCTCACGCTTCCACAGATCGCGCTCAAGTCGCATCACCTGCCCGAAGCGCTCGGCGCTGAAGTCGAGACCGCGCCAGTCGAGATCGCGGTATTCGGGCTGCAACCCGAGTGCCGTCTCCACTCCGCGCGCGCGATCGCGGCAGCGATCGACGATCCATTTCAATACGCGCATGTTCTGGCGAAAACCGGGCCAGACAAATTTCCCGTTCTCGTCGGTGCGGAACCAGTTGACGTTAAAAATTTTGGGCGGCCGAGCGACTGCACGGCCCATCGCGAGCCAGTGCCGGAAGTAGTCGCCGATGTGATATCCGCAGAAGGGCAGCATCGCGAACGGATCGCGCCGGACTTCCCCGACTTTGCCGGTTGCCGCCGCGGTCGTCTCGGAACCCATCGTCGCGGCCTTGTAGACGCCGTCCTCCCAACTGGTCGCCTCGACGACCAGGGGCATGGTATCGCTGCGCCGCGCGCCGAAGATGAATGCTGAGATTGGCACGCCTTCCGGATTGTCCCACTCCGGATCGAGTGAAGGGCATTGCGTCGCGGCAACGGTAAAGCGTGCATTGGGGTGCGCAGCCTTGCGCCCACAGTCGGGAGTCCATGATCGGCCCTGCCAGTCGGTGAGATGCGGCGGCGGCTCGCGCGTCATGCCTTCCCACCACACGTCACCGTCATCGGTCAGCGCTACGTTGGTGAAAATAACGTTGGCCTTGAGGGTTTCCATGGCGTTGGGATTCGACTCGTAAGACGTACCGGGCGCGACGCCGAAGTACCCGGCTTCGGGGTTGATCGCGTGGAACCGACCGTCAGCCGCCGGCTTGATCCAGGCGATGTCGTCACCTATCGTCGTCACCTTCCAGCCTTCGAATCCTTCGGGCGGAATCAACATCGCGAAATTCGTCTTGCCGCAGGCGCTGGGGAACGCCGCAGTCACGTAGGTCTTCTCTCCCTGCGGCGAGGTAACGCCCAGGATGAGCATGTGCTCGGCAAGCCAGCCCTCGTCGCGGCCCATCACCGAGGCAATGCGCAGCGCGAAGCACTTTTTGCCAAGCAACGCATTGCCGCCATAGCCGGAACCGAAGCTCCAGATCTCGCGCGTCTCGGGAAAGTGCACGATGTATTTATGCTCGGGGTTGCACGGCCACGGCACGTCCTTTTGGTCCGGGCCGAGCGGCGCACCGACCGAGTGCACACAAGGCACGAACGCTCCATCGCGGCCGAGCGCAGCGACGACGGCGCGGCCCATGCGCGTCATGATGCGCATGCTCGCCACGACATACGGGCTGTCGGTGAGCTGTACGCCGATGTGCGCGATCGGGCTTCCCAGCGGGCCCATGGAGAACGGGACGATGTAAAGCGTGCGCCCGCGCATGCAGCCCTCGAACAGCGATTCGAGGGTCGCGCGCATTTGGTCCGGCGCTACCCAGTTGTTGGTCGGGCCCGCGTCATCTTCGCGCGCGCTGCAGATGAAGGTGCGGTCCTCGACCCGGGCAACGTCGGAGGGATCGGACCGTGCAAGATAGCTGGCCGGCCGTTTGACCGGATCGAGCCTGATCAACGTTCTGCCGGCGACCATCTCGCCGCACAGCCGGTCGTATTCTTCGCGCGACCCGTCGCACCACACGATCCGTTCGGGACGCGTGCGTTCGGCGATCTGCCGCACCCACGCAACGAGTCCCGGGTGGCGAACCCACGCGGGCGCCTCCACGGCGGCGGCAGCGACGGCGAAACTAGAGTCGGATTGATTCATGGTTTGGACGAGGATGCGAAAGACGGATGCGGCACGCGGTAGAACGCGACCACGAGCCGATGGTGAATGGTCAATAACTCTAGCACGCGCCTGCGGCATGGCGTAAGGCCGTCGCCGTCGCTAAAAGCGGTCAGGCCACTGGGCCGCAAAACGAGACGGCTGCTAGCGTGCCCGGCGCCGCCGGCGCCGCAGCCAGGTGAAGAGCGGCGCGGTGCACGTCAGCAGGAGAACGACGCGGGAGACATGAAACGCGGTCACGAGCGGCACCCCGAGCTCGAGCACTTTGGCCGTGATCGACATCTCCGCAATTCCGCCAGGCGCCGTTGCGAGCACCAGCGTCGCGGGATGCAGACCCGTCGCCGCAGCCACGGCAACGCCGAAGACCGCCGAGATCGCCATTGCCGCACCGATGCTGACGAGGACGGCGGCGACGAAACGCGGCGCGCGGCGGAGAAAACTGCGCTCGAAGCGGGCGCCGAGCGCGCAGCCGAGCAGCAGTTGCGCGACGTTCGTGAGCCAGCGCGGAACGGCCGACAAATTGACTTCCGCCACGGTGAGAGGTATCGCAATCACGAGCGCGCCCAGCACGAATGCATTGGCCACACCGAGCCGCTGCAGCACCAGCCCGCCGGCAAGCGTGCCCGCGAGCAGGGCGGCGAGGCCAAAGCCCTCGACTCTAGTCGTGCCCGGTTGAAACGCATCGGACCCGTGCGCGTTCAGCGCCGCAAAGACCCACGGGATCACCACGACGACGAGCATCAATCTCAGCGACTGGGCGGCGGCAACTTCGTCGACGCGCGCGCCGTAACGCTCGCCAAGCACCGACATTTCTGCCGCGCCCCCGGGCACGCTGGCAAAAACCGCAGTGGTCCGATCGACCCCCGCCAGCTGTGCGACAAGATAGCCGCAGAAATAACCCAGGGCCAGCGCAAACACGGCGGCGAAAAGGAGCAACCACCAGATGCGTGTCACGAATTCCGCGACCAGCGGCGTGAAATACAGACCGAGCGCGGTGCCGATGATCCATTGGCCTGCCTGCCGCCCGCCCGCGGGCGCGGCGCATTCGATTCCGGTGGATCGACAGGCGGCAACGGCGACGAGCGGTCCGATCATCCACGGCAGCGGTGCGTGCACGAGGGCGCAGAGCAGCGCCGCCGCGAAACCGATCGCGAGGCCCTTGGCGGCGGGCAACCACGCGGCCGGATGCGTTGTCATCCGCCGCGGGCGATGCGCGAGAATGGCTCGGAAATTAGCCGCTCCGCCCGGGTTCTCCGTCGGCGGTCGCCGCCGGGGCTTCCTTCCAGCCTCCGCCCAACGCCTTGATCAAGGCGACGCTCGCCGTAAGACGCCGGCCCAGAATACTGATCGCCGTGCGCTCGTTGTTGAGCGCCGCAGCCTGAATGACCACGACCGCCAGATAATTTGCGGTACCCGCCCGATATTGATTCAGGACGATGGCAAGCGATTCCCGCGCGGCTTTGACGGCCTCATCCTGCACGGTAGCTTCCTGCTCCAGAATCTTGAGCGCCGCCAGATTGTCTTCGACTTCCTGGAATCCGGTGAGAACGGTCTGCCGGTAATTGGCGACGTTCTCCTCGTAGGTCGCGATCGCCTGAGCAGTCTGCGCGCGGCGCAACCCCGCGTCGAAGATGATCTGCGCCAGCGCGGGACCAAGCGACCAATAGCGGCTCGGCAGCGAGAACAGCTGGGACAACACCGAGCTCTGGAAGCCGCCGGTCGCCGACAGCGTGAGCGAGGGAAAGAATGCAGACTCGGCGACGCCGATCTGCGCGTTCGCTGCCGCCGCGCGTCGCTCCGCGGCGGCGATATCGGGACGGCGTTCCAGGAGCTCCGAAGGAAGCTCGACCGGTATGACCGGAAACACCGTCGGCACGGTCTCGGCAGCAAGCGAGAATTCCGCGGGCGGCTTGCCGATGAGTATCGCGATGGCGTGTTCCAGCTGCGCGCGCTGAACCGTTGCGTCGATCGCCTGCGCCTGGGTGGACTTGAGCTGTGTTTCCGCCTGGGCGACATCCGCGCGCCCTACTACGCCGACAGCATACTGGTTGCGCGTGAGCTGCAGCGATCTCTCGTAGGCAGCGACTGTGTCGTTGAGGAGGCGAATTTGCGCGTCCTGCGCGCGTAACAGAAAGTAATCCTCGGCGAGTTGCGCCTGCGCGGAGAGCTTTGCCGATTCGAGATCGGCGGCGCTGGCCTCTCCCGTCGCTTCGCTCGCCTCGACCGTGCGCCGCACGCGACCCCAGAGGTCGACCTCCCAGTTGACGTCGAGCGCGACGTTGTAGTTGTTGCGACCGCCTCCGGTTGAACCACCGGTGGAGCCGACGCTTCCGCCCGCGGCTCCCCCACGGCCCCCGCTGCGCGTCGCGCTGGCGTTGGCGGTAACGATCGGGAAAAAAGCCCCGCGCGCGGCCTGCGTCAGCGCGCGCGCCTCGCGCACGCGCGCTTCGGCCCCCTTGATCGTCTGATTGGTGATCACGACTTGCCTCACCAGCGCATCGAGCTCTCCATCGTTGAACACCTCCCACCAGTCCCCGCGCGGGCGCTCGTCTCGCGGCTCGGCTTGCTTCCAGCCTTGCGCTTCCTTGTACGCCGAGGGCGTCTCTACGGGTGGGCGCACGTAGTTCGGCCCGACCGAGCAGGCGGCGAGCCCCGCGATCGCGCAGATGAGCGACGCCTCACGCGTATGGCGCGAGACGAAAGTCGGCTTCAGCATTTCGGCCATCGAACCTAATCACCGGGTTCGGCCGCCGGCGTCGGCAAGAGGCCCCGGCGCTGGCGGATGCGCCGCGCCCACAAGCTGAACCGGTCCAGATACAGATAGACAACCGGCGTGGTGAAGAGCGTCAGCAACTGGCTCAAGATCAATCCGCCGACGATGGAGATGCCGAGAGGCTGGCGGAGCTCCGCGCCGTCTCCCGTACTCAGCGCGAGCGGCACTGCGGCAAGAAGCGCCGCCATCGTCGTCATCATGATCGGCCGGAAACGCAGGAGGCACGCCTCGAAGATCGCGTCGCGCGAATTCTTGTGGTGATGGCGTTCGGCCTCCAGCGCGAAGTCGATCATCATGATGGCGTTCTTCTTGACGATGCCGATGAGCAGGATGACGCCGATCAGTGCGATGACGCTGAACTCGGTGCGAAACAGCATCAGGGCCAGGAGCGCGCCGATGCCCGCCGAAGGGAGCGTCGAAAGGATCGTGATCGGGTGCACATAGCTCTCGTAGAGCACGCCCAGCACGATATATACGGTGAGGAGCGCGGCGAGAATGAGCCAGGGCTGGCTCTTGAGCGAATCCTGGAATGCGCGCGCCGTCCCCTGGAAACTGCCGCGAATGCTCGCCGGCACACCGATTCGCGCCAGCGCGTTCTCGATGGAGTGCGTCGCCTGCCCGAGCGAGGTCCCTTCCGGGAGATTGAAGGAAATCGTCGATGCGACGAACTGCGATTGATGATTCACTCCGAGCGCGGTATTGGTCGGTGCGTAGCGCGCAAACGCCGACAAGGGAACCTGCGCGCCCCGGGAGGTGCTCACATAGACATGATCGAGCGAGGCGGGTGATTGCCAGTATTCCGGCGCGGCCTCCATGACGACGTGATACTGGTTGAGCGCCGAATAGATGGTCGAGACCTGGCGCTGGCCGAAGGCGTCGTCCAGCGTCGTGTCGATCAGCCTCGGCGAGACGCCCAGCCGCGCCGCGGTGTCGCGATCGATCACCAGCGACGTCTGCAGCCCTTTGTCCTGCTGGTCGGTATTGACGTCGACCAGCTCGGGAAGCTGGCTCATCGCCTGCCGGATGCGCGGCTCCCAGGTGCGCAGCTCGTCCAGATCGTCGGCCTGCAAGGTGTACTGATACGTCGCATTGGCCTGCCGGCCGCCGACGCGTATGTCCTGGGTCGGATTCAGGAAGAGGTTCGCGCCGGGCTCGTTCGCGAGCTTGATGCGCAAGCGCGCGATGATCTTGTCCGCGGATTCCTTGCGCTCCGACAGGGGCTTGAGCTGGACGAACATCACTCCGGTGTTGCGCTGCTGCCCGCCGGTGAACGCCACGACGTTTTCTACCGCCGGATCGGCGCGGACGATGTCGACGAAGCTCGCGAGCTTCGGCCGCATGGCCTGAAAGGAGATGCTCTGGTCGGCCTGGATGAAACCTTGGAGCCGGCCCGTGTCCTGTTGGGGAAAGAATCCCTTGGGAATGATGACGTACAAATAGACATTCAGACACACCGTCACCAAAAGGACCAGCATGACGATCAGGCCGTGATCGAGCATCCAGCCGAGACTTCGCTCGTAGCCGTGACGCATCGATTCGAATGCTCTTTCGCTCCAGGCATGAAAACGGCCGTGGCGCCGGTCCTTCTCGGGGCGCAGCAGCCGAGAGCACATCATCGGCGTCATCGTGAGCGACAGAATCAGCGAGATGAGAATGGCGACCGACAGCGTCACCGCAAACTCGCGGAAATAGCGGCCGACGATACCCCCCATCAGCAGGATAGGGATGAAGACCGCGATCAGCGACAGGCTCATCGACAGGACGGTGAAGCCGACCTCGCGCGCGCCCTGCAACGCGGCCTTCATCGGCGGCATGCCTTCCTCGATGTGACGCGAAACGTTTTCGAGGACGACGATGGCATCGTCGACGACGAAGCCGGTGGCGATCGTCAGCGCCATCAACGAGAGATTGTTGAGGCTGAAACCGAAGAGATACATGGCGCCGAAAGTCGCGATCAGCGACACCGGCACGGCGACACAGGGAATCAATGTCGCCCGCCAGTTGCGCAGGAAGAAGAACACGACCAGCACGACCAGGCACACGGCGATGACCAGCGTGCGCTCAACGTCGCGTAGCGAAGCGCGGATCGTTCTCGTGCGCTCCATGACGACGTCGAGCTTGATCGCGGTCGGGATCGAGGCGCGAAGCTGCGGCAGCATCGCGGCGATGCTGTCGACAGTCTCGATGATGTTCGCGTTCGGCTGGCGGCTGATGATGATCAGCACGGAGGGCTTGCCGTTGGACGATCCGGCATTGCGCAAATCCTGCACCGAATCCACGACCTCGCCCAGGTCGGTCAGTTTGACGGCCGATCCGTTGCGGTACGCGACGATCAGCGGCAGATAGTCGGCAGCCTTCTTGGCCTGGTCGTTGGCGTAAATTTGCCAGTGGCGGTCGCCTTCCTCCAGCGCTCCTTTCGGGCGGTTGGCGTTGGTCGCCGCAAGCACGGCGCGCACGTCCTCGAAGCCGATGCCGTATTTGTTGAGCGTCTGCGGGTTGAGCTCGACGCGCACCGCCGGCAACGAGCTGCCTCCCACCTGGACCTGGCCCACGCCGGCGAGCTGCGAGAGCTTCTGCGCGATGATCGTCGAGCCCGCGTCGTACATCTGCCCCTGCGTCATCGTGTCGGAAGTCAGCGCGAGGATCATGATCGGCGCGTCGGCGGGATTCACTTTCCGGTAGGTCGGATTGCTGGGAAGCCCCGTCGGCAGCAGGCTCCGGGCGGCGTTGAGCGCGGCCTGCACGTCGCGCGCCGCGCCGTCGATGTCGCGGTTGAGCTCGAACTGCAGCGTGACGCGGGTCGAGCCGAGCGAGCTGTTCGACGTCATCTCGGTGACGCCGGCGATGCGGCCCAGCGAGCGTTCGAGCGGGGTGGCAACCGTCGCGGCCATTGTTTCCGGGCTCGCGCCGGGGAGCGACGCCTGCACCGAGATCGTCGGAAAGTCGACCTGCGGTAACGGCGACACCGGCAAAAGCCGAAACGCGGCTGCGCCGGCGAGCGCCAGCCCGATGGTCAACAAGGTCGTGGCTACCGGCCGATCGATAAAGGGCGCGGACAGGTTCACCTGCCAATCGCGGGCCTTTGCGTCCTTGTCTGCCATTTCAATCGCCGGGCATCGGCGCGGGTCCGGGCTTCTGCTTGCGACCGCGGCGTTGTTCGACCCGGCGTGCGAGCCGGTCGAAGGCGAGGTAGATCACCGGCGTCGTGAAGAGCGTCAGCACCTGGCTCACGATCAATCCGCCGACCATCGTGATCCCGAGCGGATGCCGCAGCTCGGAACCCACCCCCCAGCCGAGCATCAGCGGCAGCGCGGCCAGGAGCGCCGCCATCGTCGTCATCATGATCGGACGAAAGCGCAACAGGCACGCCTGATAGATTGCCTCGCGCGGCGGCTTGCCTTCCTTGCGCTCCGCATCGAGCGCGAAGTCGATCATCATGATCGCGTTCTTCTTGACGATGCCGATGAGCAGCACGATACCGATGATGGCGATGACGCCGAGATCGTGGCGGGAGATCATCAACGCGAGCAATGCGCCGACGCCGGCGGAGGGCAGCGTCGAAAGAATCGTGATGGGATGGATATAGCTCTCGTAGAGGACGCCCAGCACGATGTACACGGTGATGATCGCGGCGAGAATCAGCCACAGCTCGTTGGCGAGCGACCCGCGAAAGGCCGCGGCCGCGCCCTGAAACTGGATCTGCGCGCTTGCGGGAAGATTGATGTCCTGCTGGACTTTCTCGATCTCCTTCACCGCGTCGCCGAGGGATGCCCCGGGCGCGAGATTGAACGAGATTGTGGCGGACGGAAATTGGCCGATATGGTTGACGAGCAAAGGCGCGGCGTGCTCGGTGATCCGCGCGATTGCGGTCAGCGGCACCTGCTGCGACACCTGCTGGCTCACGGGAGCGGCCGACGAGGTCGAGACTCCCGCGCCGGGGGCCGCCAGCGCCGCGGAAGCGTTACCGCCGCTCGCGCTCGCCGTCGCTCGGGCAGCGGGCGCCGCGGGCGTTCCTGGATTGGCCGCGGAAACGTAGATCTGCGCGAGTGCCTCAGGGCCGCGCTGGAACTCGGGCTTCACTTCCAGGACGACGCGATACTGATTGGTCTGGGTAAAGATCGTCGACACCAGCCGCTGCCCGAACGCGTTGTAGAGCGCGTTGTCCACGGCCGCGGGCGTAATGCCGAAGCGGCTCGCGGTTGCACGATCGATGTCGACGAACACCTGCAGGCCGCCGTTCTGCAGATCGGTCGCCACGTCGGCGAGCTGGGGCACCTGGCGCAGACGATCGACGATCCTGGGCACCCACAGTGCGAGCTCGTCGGGATTGGCATCCTCGACGGTGAACTGGTACTGCGTCCGGCTGACTCGATCCTCGATGGTTAGGTCCTGCACCGGCTGCATGTAAAGCGTGATCCCCTCGACCTCGGCGAGCCGGGTTTGCAGATTGTGAATCACCTCCTCCGCGCGAGCGCTGCGCTTCGCGAGCGGCTTCAGGTTGATCAGCATGCGGCCGCTGTTCAACGTCGTATTGGTGCCGTCGACGCCAATGAACGATGAAAGGCTCTCCACGGAAGGATCCTGCAGGATGATTCGCGCCAGCGCCTGCTGACGCTCGGACATCGCCGAAAACGACACCGTCTCCGGTGCCTCGGTTATGCCTTGGATCGCGCCGGTGTCCTGAACCGGAAAGAAGCCCTTGGGAATGAAGATGTAGAGCACGATCGTCAGGAGCAGCGTGATGATCGCCACGATCAGGGTGGCGCCCTGCCGATCCAGCACCCACTCGAGCATCCGGCCGTATCGCTCGATCACGCGCTCGTAGACCTCGCCGCTCCTCCGGTAGAAGCGGCTCTGTTGCTCCTTCTCCGTGTGGCGCAGGAACCGTGCGGCCATCATCGGCGTCAGCGTCAGCGACACGACCGCCGAGATCAGGATCGCGATCGCGAGCGTGATCGCGAACTCGCGGAAAAGCCGGCCGACGACGTCGCCCATGAACAGCAGCGGGATCAAGACGGCGATCAACGAGATCGTCAGCGAAATGATCGTGAATCCGATCTGCTCGGCGCCTTTGAGCGCCGCCTCCAGCGGCTTGTCGCCCGCCTCGATGTAGCGGGCAATGTTCTCGATCATGACGATCGCGTCGTCGACGACGAAGCCGGTCGCGATAGTCAACGCCATCAAGGTCAGGTTGTTGATGGAAAATCCGGCGAGGTACATCACCCCGAACGTGCCTATCAGCGACAGCGGTACCGCCACACTGGGAATCACGGTTGCGGACAGGCTGCGCAGGAACAGGAAGATCACCAACACGACCAGCACGACCGCCAGGAAAAGCTCGAACTGCACGTCGTGCACCGATGCCCGTATCGTCACGGTCCGATCGGTCAACATCGTGACGTCTATCGCGGCGGGGAGGGATGCCTGCAGCTGCGGCAACAATTGCTTGATCCGGTCGACCACTTCGATGACGTTGGCGCCGGGTTGCCGCTGGATATTGACGATGACCGCGGGCTGCTCGTTCGCCCACGCGGCAAGCCGTGAATTCTCCGCGCCGTCGACGACATCGGCGACGTCGGAAAGACGCACCGGCGAGCCATTGCGGTAAGCGACGATCAAGCTCTTGTATTCATCGGCCGTCTTGAGCTGATCGTTGGCGTCGATCGTCGATGCGCGCGCAGGACCGTCGAAGCTGCCTTTTGCCTGGTTCGTATTGGCATTGGCTATCGCGGTCCGCACGTCATCCAAAGACAGTCCGTACGCAGCCAGTACCGTCGGATTGGCCTGGATGCGTACGGCGGGACGCTGCCCGCCGCTGATGCTCACCAGGCCGACGCCCGGCAGTTGTGAGAGCTTGGTCGCGAACCGCGTGTCGGCAAGGTCCTCGATTTTCGGCAGCGGCAGCGTGGCCGACGTCAGTGCCAGGGTCATGATCGGCGTGTCCGCCGGATTGACCTTGTTGTAGATCGGCGGCGTCGGCAGGTCGGCGGGAAGAAGGCTTCCGGAGGCGTTGATCGCCGCCTGCACTTCCTGTTCCGCGACGTCGAGCGCCAGGTTGA
>WNGA01005658.1_pt1 | contig 22087 bp, 21 predicted proteins | sample 5400061 | NCBI WGS metagenome assembly WNGA01 (sample SAMN13153366, study PRJNA577476) | soil metagenome | isolation source: 100 cm soil or saprolite under grassland replicate 2 | place: USA:California | collected 2016-06-15
CCGCGCGCAGCTCCGCGGCATGACGAGCGGCACGGATGACGGCAACGCCGGCCGCGCCCGCGCGAATGCACTCGGCCGCGTTCGTCTCGTCGACTCCGCCGATCGCCACGACCGGCGTCGACACCGTCTGACAGATCTCACGCAGGCCCTCGACGCCGATCGGAGGCTCGGCGTCCGGTTTCGACGGCGTGGCCCAGACGGGGCCGGCGCCGATGTAATCAGCCTCTCCATCCGCAGCCCGCGCCTCATCGAGGCTTGCGGAGGAGAGGCCGAGCAGAAGGCCGTGCTCCTTCGCCCGCTCGGCTCCGTCGTCGTTTCGCCCGAGATGGACCCCGTCGGCGCCGAGCATCAGCGCGGCCTCGACGTCGTCGTTGACGATGAACGTCACGCCGCGGCGAGCGCAGAGGCTTCGCGGCGCCCGGCCCCTCTCGACCACCTCGACACGCGGCACGTCTTTCAACCGCCACTGGATCACGGTCGCGCCTCCCTCGACTGCAATCCGCGCGGTGTCGAGGTCCGCGACGAGTGCATGCAGCTTCACTCCGTGATCTTCACTCTTGAGTCGAGCGTCTCGGGGTCGAGCGCTGCGAGCGCGTCGTACAGCCGCACGTGAAACGTGCCCGGCCCAGGATCGTCGCGCGCCGCGTCCTCAGCGGCAACGCCAAAGGCCGCGAGAGCCTCGGCCGCGGCTTCGAGCGGCGCATCCCGCTTCGCCGCCAGAAAGCAGCCCGTGACCGCGCTGGACATACAACCGGTGCCCGAGACCGCCGCCAGCAGCGCGTGCCCGTTCGCGACGGCGAGGACGCGCTCGCCGTCGGAGACATGGTCGACCGCCCCGGTCACGGAGGCCACTACTCCCAGGTTCCGCGCGGCTGCCTGGGCGAGATCTCCCGGGTCGCCGCCGACCCCGATCGACTCGACTCCCCGCACCTCGGCCTCGACGCCTACGAGCGTCGCGACCTCGCCCTGGTTCCCGCGCAGGACCGCGATGTCCACTTCGTCGAGGATCCGCTTCGCCGTCTCGGTTCGGTACCGCGTCGCGCCGGCGCCCACAGGATCCAGCACGACCGGCACGTCGCCGGCATTCGCAGCCTTTCCTGCCGCCAGCATCGCGTCGACCCAGTGCGGCGACAGCGTCCCGATGTTGATCACGAGTGCACCCGCAAGAGCAACCATTTCCTCGACCTCCTCACGTGCATGCGCCATCACGGGAAGGGCGCCGAGCGCGAGCGTCGCATTCGCCGTTTCGTTCATCACGACGTAGTTCGTGATCTGGTGGATCAGCGGCTTGCGGTCACGCAGCTCACGGAGGGTCTGCCCGGGAGAGATGGTCACGCAACTCCTTTCAGATCGAGGACGTCGACGGGCCCTTCGCCGGCACCGAGCTCGACGAGGCCACGGGCGACGGCACCTGATGCAGCCGTAGCGGCCGTGCGGGCAGCGTCCTCGAGCGGCCATGCCTTGGCCAGACAGGCGGCGAGCGTCGCCGAGTGCGTACACCCGGCGCCGTGCGTCGCGGCCACGTCGTGCCGGTCGACCGAGATCTCCACGTGTCGGTCGCCGTCGTAGAGGTGATCGAAGGGCTCGGCGCCGTGACCGCCGGTCACGACGACCGCCGGAGCTCCCAGCTCGTGGATGCGCTCGGCAAGCTCACGCCGCGAGCCGGACGAGCCGGCAAGCGCTTCCGCCTCGGGAAGATTCGGCGTCACGACGGTCGCAAGCGGGAAGAGCCGCGAGACGAGAGTCTCGACCGCGTCGTCCTGCAGGAGCTTGGCACCGGAGCTCGCCACCATCACCGGATCGACGACGAGTGGAACGGCGCGACCGTCGAGGAAGTCCGCCACGGTCTCGATCAGCCGCCGCGAGAAGAGCATTCCTGTCTTGGCCGCGTCCACACCGATGTCTTCGAAGACAGCCTCGAGCTCCGCGCGGACGAAATCGGCAGGCGCTTCGTGCACGGCGGTCACGCCCGTGGTGTTCTGCGCCGTGAGCGCGACGATGGCGCTCATGCCATGACAACCTGCGGCCGCGAAGGCCTTCAGGTCGGCCTGGATCCCTGCGCCACCGCCGGAGTCCGACCCGGCGATCGTCAAGCAACGTGGAACGAACGCACTCCCTTCGCCGGTCAGCACGGGGGAACCGATGGTTCCCCCGTGGACCCTCTCCTTGTTGATCCGATCAGCGGGGAAAGTCTTCGGCGGGCGAGGCCCGCCTGCGGCGGCAATGCGTATCGTCTGTCGAGCGTTCTTCCTCCCTTCGCCGGTGCTAACCGGATCAGGTTCGACGGGTGTGATCTCAGCCCAAAGGGCACCCCGGTGAGGCCAGGCTACCATCGCAAACGTGGCCGTCGGCGCCGCGCTTTGGGACGACCTGCTCGAGGGCGAGGAGCTTGCCCACCTCGAGACCATCGCCGCCACCGCTCCACGCACCGCGGACCTTCCGGACGATCTCCATCACCTCGTGCGGGAGGCGCTTCCCTTCGACGCCCTCTACGCCCACCAACGGGAGGCCTGGGACGCCGCGGCGCGAGGCGAGCACCTGATCCTCGCCACGGGCACCGCCTCCGGGAAGTCGCTCGCCTTCAACCTTCCCGTCCTCGACGCGCTCGCGCGTGATCCGAAGAACCGCGCGCTCTACCTGTATCCGACCAAGGCGCTCGCGCAGGACCAGGCCCGCGCACTCGCGGAATTCAACTCGCCGAACGTGCGCGCAGCGATCTACGACGGCGACACGCCGGCTGAACGCCGCTGGCAGATCCGCAGGTGGGCAAACGTCATCCTGACCAACCCGGACATGCTGCACGTCGGCGTTCTCCCACACCACGACCGGTGGGCAGACGTGTTGCACAACCTGCGCTATGTCGCCATCGACGAGGCGCACGTCTACCGAGGCGTCTTCGGTTCGCACGTCGGCAACGTGCTCCGTCGCCTGCGCCGCCTCGCACGGGTCTACGGCGCCGAGCCGCAGTTCCTGTTCGCCTCCGCGACGATCGCGAATCCGGGCGAGCTCGCCGGATCGCTGGCGGGAATCCAGCCGAAGGTCGTCGACGAGGACGCGGCTCCGAAAGCGGAGCGAACGGTCGTGCTCTGGAATCCGGAGCTGCTCGACCCGGAGCTCGGTCTCCGCGCGAGCCCACTCGGCGAGGCATCGCGCCTGCTGGCGAGCCTCGTCTCCCGAGGGCTGCGGACGATCTGCTTCGCGAAGAGCCGGAAGGCGGCGGAGTTGATCCACAAGTTCACGGTCGACCGCGTCGACGCCGAGACGGCAGCGCGGCTCGCGCCCTACCGGGCCGGCTACACGCCTGCCCAGCGACGCGAGATCGAGCGCCGGCTCGTCGAGGGGGAGCTGCTCGGCGTCTCGGCGACGGACGCGCTCGAGCTCGGGATCGACATCGGCCTCCTCGACTGTGCGATCTCGGTCGGTTTTCCCGGCACGGTCGCGTCGCTCCGCCAGCAGTGGGGCCGGGCCGGGCGCCGCGGCCATGGTCTCGCCGTGCTCATCGCGAGCGAAGACGCCCTCGACCAGTACTTCATGCGAGAACCCGAGACGATGCTCGGGCGCAGAGTCGAGGCGGCGATCCTCGACCACACGAACCCGCGCGTACTGGACGGCCACGTCCGCGCCGCCGCCTTCGAGGCGCCGATCGATGACGACGACCGCGCCACGCTTGGCGACCAGGCGCTCGAGCGCGCGGCGCTGCTCCCGGACCTGAAGCAGACGAAGAGCGGCTACGTGTGGGCGGGCCGTGAGTACCCTGCCGCGCAGTTCGGCCTGCGTTCCACCACTCCCGACACCTTCGCCGTCGTCGAAGCGCAGACGGGCACCGTCCTCGGCCTCGTCGAGCGCGAGCGTGCGTATTCGACCGTGCACGAGGGGGCCGTCTACCTGCATCTCGGTGAGAGCTACCTCGTCCGCGAGCTCGACCTGCAGGCACGAACGGCCCTCGTCACGACCTACAAGGGCGACTACTACACGCAGGCGAAGAAGGAGACGACGACGGCGATCGAGGAGGCTGTTCGTACCGAGCGCCGCTGTGGCCTGGACCTCTCCTTCGGACGCGTCTCCGTCACCGAGCGCGTCGTCGCGTACCAGAAGAAGTCCGTTCGCGACCAGTCGACGCTGGAGACCGTCGACCTCGACCTCCCCGAGACCAGCTTCGAGACCGAGGCGATCTGGTACCTGCCAGAGCCGGAGCAACTCGAGGGGCTGGAGAGGATGCCGACGCTGCTCGGCACCCTCCACGCGGCGGAGCACTCGATGATCGCACTGCTGCCGCTCTGGGCGATGTGCGATCGCTGGGACATCGGCGGCCTCTCGACCAACATCCACTTCCAGACGAACCGGCCCACGGTGTTCATCTACGACGGCCACGCCGGTGGCGTCGGAATCACCGAACGAGGCTTCGACGCATTCGAGGGCTGGGTGGAGGACACTGCGCAGATGCTCGAAGGGTGCCCGTGCGCGGACGGCTGCCCGTCGTGCGTTCAGAGCCCGAAGTGCGGCAACCTGAACGAGATGCTCGACAAGGCGGGCGCGCTGACATTTCTGCGCAGGATGGTGGCGGCATCGACGTCCGCGAGCTGACCGAAGCCGAGGTGGGGTGGGTCGACACACGGTTGCCGCTCTCGCGGCTCGACACTGCACAGACCTACCTCGTCGCCTGGGATGGGGACGAGCCCGTCGGACACGCTCACGTCGCGTGGACGGACACGACCCTCGGCCTGCCTGAGGTGCAGGACGTCTTCGTCGCGGAAGACCACCGGCGGTGCGGTGTCGCAACCGAGTTGACCCGGGCGGCGGAACGACTGGCCGCCGCACGGGGGCACAGCCGTATCAGCCTGAGCTTCGGCGTCGCCAATGAGGGGGCGCGGCGACTCTACGAGCGACTCGGCTATAGCCGTGCCGACGTCGAGCCGCGGCGCGTCCAGGGCACGATCGTCATCCGCGGGAAACCAGTCGAGGTCGACGACACGCTGATCTATCTGGTCAGGGACATCGATGTCGATTCCCGCAACTCCCGTTCGTCGTAGTCTCGACACCGACCGAAGGAGGACGCCTGCAGTACATGCTCTTGATCTACGACGACGAGAGCCACTGCCGCTTCCTCTCCGAGCGCCTCGACGAGGTCGGCGCTGCATGAAAGCTCGCGAGCCCTTTCCGATCGTGTACGCCCGCGACGTCCACAGATCGGCTGCGTTCTACCGCGACGCCTTCGGCTTCGAGGAGAGCTTCCGCTGGCCAGACGACGGACCGGCGAAGTTCGTCTTCCTCCGACTGGAGCCGCTCGGGATCGGCATCGGCGCGGCGGACGGCGAGAATGTCCACGGCAATCCGGTCGCAGCGGGAGCAGGCTCGTTCGAGCTCTGCATCTACGTCGACGACATGGACGCCGCTTGCGCGCGACTGCGTGAGCTGGGAGCGAAGGAGCTGCGTCCGCCGGTGGAAGAGCCCTGGGGAGAGAGCCGTGCCTACTTCGCCGATCGGGACGGGAACACACTCCACCTGGCGATGACGCTCTAGGACAGGGCGAGCTCGACGGCTTCGTTCGGCGTGCGTGCGCGCAACGCACCCTCCACGTCCCAGCCGGGCTCGAGGATGACGACGCGGCGCCCCAGCGTGAGCGCGAACCCGATCTCTGCCAGCGTCCCGTAGCGGCCGCCCACGGCGATCACCGCGTCACCGCTAGCGACGACGGCGAGATTGCGCGCGTGCCCGATCCCGGTCACCACGACGTGATCGATCCACTCGTTCGCTTCCGCACGCGTCTCCCCGGGAAGGATTCCGATCGTCGTCCCGCCCGCGGCCTTCGCTCCACGCGCAGCCGCCGCCATCACCTCGCCGCGCCCACCGCAGACGACCGTGCAGCCGGACTCGGCGAGCAGACGCCCCACCTCTTCGGCGTGCTCCTCGCACTCGGCACCGCTGCCGATCACGGAGACCTGCCTGTTCAGCGCCGTCCTCCCTCAGCGGCGCGATACTCCGCCTCCATGGACGCCGACCTGCGCCGCCTCCTGCTCGTGGCCACCGTGACCGCCCTTTCGCTGACGGCGCTCGTCGCGATCTTCGCCCTGCTCACGTCGGAGTTCGGAGACACGCAACTGCGGATTCTGGCGACCACGGGGGGCTTTGGTCTCGCTTCCCTGATCGCGATGCGCGGCACGGCGCTGATCGACCAGGGCCGGTATCTCACCCTCGGGCGGACCGTCATCGGGCTTTCCAGCCTGTCCTTCCTCATCGAGCTCTGGATCCTGTGGCTCGACACGGACAGCGAAGCTGCGTGGAAGTCATACGTCTGCTCAATCGCGTCCGCGGCCGCGCTCGGCCAGATCGCCGGGATGATCGCGCGCCGCCGTCCCACGGACCCGCCCTGGATCGGCCCTCTCATATGGGCAGCCGGAACTTTCGGCGTCGTCGCCGCCGTGATGGCCTGTGCGGCCGCGATCGAGGAGATCGACAGTGCCGACTACTACCGTGTCTTCGGGGTTGTCGTCGTGCTCAACGTGCTGCTCATCGCCCTGCAGCCGGTCGTGCGCAGGCTTGGCACAACCGCCGCAGCAGCGCAGGAGGCGCCGGGCCTGGCGGCGACGCGCTTCGTCTGCGTGCTCGCCGACGGACGCCGCCTCACCCGCGAGGCCCCCGCCGACCTGCCAGAAGCGGTGGCGGACGCATTGCGTACCTTGCACGCTCGCGGCGAGCACGTCACTCGGATCGAGCTCGGTGGTGGCTGACCGCACGGCGCTCGGAGGCACGCTCGTGCTCGGCGGCGGATTCGCAGGCGGCTACGTAGCGCGGCTGCTGGCAAAGCGCGGAGCCACGATCGTCTCGCCGGAGAACTTCATGCTCTACACGCCGATGCTGCCCGAGGCTGCATCGGGAACACTCGAGCCGAGACACGTCGTCGTTCCGCTGCGGATGATGTGCCCGCACGCAGAGCTCATCCTTGGGCGGGCCACCGAGCTCGACGTGGACCATCAGCGTGTCCAGGTCGAGACGGAAGAGGGACTCCTGACCATCGCCTACCGCGAGGTCGTCCTCGCGCTCGGCGCGATCTCCCGGACGCTGCCGATCCCCGGATTGGCCGAGCACGCCCTCGGCTTCAAGACGCTCGCCGACGCGATCCATCTCCGCAACCACGTCCTCCGGCGGCTCGAGGCGGCCGCCGCTGCGTCGAGCGAGGGCCATCGCCGTCGCGAGCTCAGCTTCGTCTTCATCGGTGCCGGATATGCGGGCGTGGAAGCCCTCGCGGAGCTGGCCGATCTCGTGCGCGATGCAGTGCGTTACTACCCGACGCTGCGCGAAGAGCCGCAACACTGGATGCTCGTCGATGCGGCGCCGACGATCCTGCCCGAGATTCCGCGTCGCCTCGGCGACTACGCGGCGGCGCAACTGGAACGTCGGGGCGTCGACATCCGCGTGAGCACAACGCTCGCCGAGGTTGAACCGCACGCCGCCGTCCTCTCGGACGGCGATCGCGTTCTCACGAGCACCGTCGTGTGGACGGCCGGTGTGCGGGCGAATCCTGTCAACGAGCGGTTCGGCCTGCCGCTGGACGACCGCGGCCGGATTCGCGTCGATGCGACCTTGCACGTCGAGGACGTTCCCCACGTCTGGGCGCTTGGCGACGGCGCGCGCGTACCGAACCTCGCCACGCCGGGCGAGTTCGACCCGCCCACCTGCCAGCACGCCCTGCGCCAGGCGCGGCGCCTCGTCAAGAACCTGACCGGGAAGCCGAAGCCGTACCGCTACCGCATTCTCGGCCAGGTCGCGACACTCGGCCGGTACAAGGGCATCGCCCAGATCCCGGGCGCGCTTCTTCGCGGCTTCCCGGGCTGGTTCGTGACGCGGACCTATCACCTGTACCAGCTGCCGCTCCTGACGCGGAAGCTGCGCGTCGTCGTCGACTGGACGGTGGCGCTCTTCTTCCGGCGCGACATCGCAGAGCTCGGAATGCTCGGCCATCCGCAGCGGCTCGAGACCCCGTGAACGTCGAACAGCTCTGGGAGATTCGAGTGCACACCCCTCGCCTCGTGCTGCGACTCCCGACGGACGACGAGCTGCTCCGGCTCTACCGTGTCGCGGAGGGCGGCATCCATCCACCGGAAGAGATGCCCTTCTTCGTCGCGTGGACGGACGAGCTGACGGAGGACTCGTTCCTTGCCTTCCACCGCGCTGCCTGGAAGTCGTGGCGACCGGAGAAGTGGACGCTCAACTTCGTCACCTTCCTCGACGCTCGCCCGATCGGGACGCAGGGTCTGTGGAGCGAGGACTTCGCGACCACGCGTACCGTCGACTCGGGGTCTTGGCTCGGCGAGCCCTTCCAGGGCCGGGGTTTCGGAACCGAGCAGCGCGCGGCGATGCTCGAGCTCGCCTTCCGCGGCCTCGGTGCAGAGGCGGCCGTCAGCGCTGCCCTGAAAGGCAACGTGAGATCCCAGCGGATCTCGGAGAAACTGGGTTACCACTTCACCGCGACGAGCGAAGCTGCCCCGCGGGGCGAACCGGTCACGCAGGAGAACTACCGGCTCGACCGGCCGGATTGGCGCTGCCCCATCCCCGTCGAGATCGTCGGACTCGAACGTTGTCTGCCGCCGGTGTGACGAACGCGCCGCTGGGCGGCGTATGCCAGTCGTGATCCCGCACCTCACGCCGCCGCCCCCTGCCTTCATAGTCGTCGGCGGCGTTTCCCACCGGTTCGCCCAGTCGAGCTACTGCTGGCGTACGACGTGCGCGGACTACGTGCCCGCACGCTGCGGCGACGGTAGAACGCCGTCGATCCGGGTTCGCCGGGGAGCCGTCGTGCGCCTCCGGCTCGGCTTTTCGGCGAAGGAAGTGCTATTGACCGTCGGCGATCCGAAGCGCACGGGGCCGACAAGGCTCGCTCCAAATCCGCCGATTAACTGGGAGGTGACGCGTGGCGGCATTGCATATCTCTTCGCACGCGCCAGGGCGGGCGGGGACGCGAGCTACGCAGCGTGCCTGAAGCTGCGTTGAGCATTACGCAGATGTATTCGTAACGGTCAGCCGCCGAGCGCCTTCAGCGCATCCGTGAGGCGCTGCTTGGTGTTCAGCACGCCCTCGAACAGGTCACCGTGCTTCCGCACGCGTTCGAGCACGACCGGCATCGTGAACGAGAGCGGGTCGAGATCCTCGTTCACCTCGTCCCAGCGCAACGGCGTCGAGACCGGCGCGCCGGGTCGGGGGCGCACGGAGTAGGCGGAGGCGATCGTCTTTCCCTCGCCGTTCTGATTCGCGTCGATGAGGACGCCCCGGCGTTTCGACTTCGTCCACTCCGTCGTCGCGAGCCCTCTGTTCGTCCGCGCGATTGCGCCAGCCACGATTTCGGCGAACTGACGGGTGTCCTCGTATGTGTAACGGCGCTCGACGGGGACGAGCACATGCATGCCCTCGGCACTCGACGTCTTCGGGTAGCCGACGAGCCCGAAGGCATCGAGCGCCTGCTTCACGAGCAGCGCAACCTGAACGGTCTCCGCGAAGCCAACGTCCGGCGACGGGTCGAGGTCGAAGAGGACGAAATCCGGACGGTCCGGCTTGTCGACGCGCGAGTACCAGGCGTTCATGTCGATGCAGCCCATGTTCACCATCCAGAGCACCGCCAGCTCGTCGTTGGCGAGCGGGAACTTGACCCACTTCTTCTTACGCGGCGACTCCCGCGTCGAGACGAGTGTCCGGAACGTCGGAATCCACTCCGGCATGTGCGAGGGCGCGTCCTTCTGGAAGAAGCGGCCCGCCTCGATACCGTCAGGCCAGCGCACCATCGTGAACGGACGGTCCTTGAGGTGGGGCACGAGCACGGGCGCGACGGCGCGGTAGTACTCGAGCAGATCTCCCTTCGTGATCCCCTCGACCGGGAAGAAGACCTTGTCGAGATTCGACAGCTTCAGCTCGCGTGAGCCCTTCGTCACGCGGTCCGTGATCGGCTCCTCGCGGCGCACGTCCTCCGCCGGCTTGTCCTCGCGCAACCCCTTGTACGCAGGTGCGCGCAGACGGCCGTCGTGCGTCCACTCCGCGAACTCGACCTGGCAGACGAGCTTCGGCTCGACCCAGACCACGTCGCTCTTCCGCACCTTCGGCATCTTCGGCACTTCGCGGAACGGCGAGGTCGAACGCTTCAGCGGCCGCAGCTTGTCGAGGAGCTTCTCGATCTCTCGGCCGTTGAAGCCGGTCCCGACATTGCCCGCGTAGACGAGCTCGTCGCCCTGGTAGTAGCCGAGCACAAGCGAGCCGAAGCTGGACGCGCGGCGACCGGTCCCCTTCGTGAAGCCGGCGATCACGAACTCCTGCTCGCCGTGCGTCTTGATCTTGAGCCAGTCACGTGTCCGCTTCCCCTGCATGTATCTGGAGTCGAGCCGCTTGGCAATGATGCCCTCGAGGTGCTGTTCCTTCGCCGCCTGAAGCAACGCGGCGCCGTCGTCGAAGGACTCCGAGAGGCGCACCGTGCGGTTCCGCTTGTCGAGCAGCTTCTCCAGCCGCTTCCGTCGCTCGACCAGTGGCAGGTCCACGACCGGCTCGCCTTCGGCCTCGAGCACGTCGAAGACGTAATAGACGAGCGGTGTCCCCGCCTTCCCCTGCTGCATAGCTGAGAAGCTCGAGCGGCCTGCCTCGTCGAGCGCGCAGACCTCCCCGTCCAGGACGCAGTCCGGCGTCTTCACCGCCTTCGCGATCTCCTTCGCCACGTGGGCGAAACGAGCTGTGAGGTCGTTGCCATTCCGGCTCGTAAGCGTCACCTCACTCCCGGCGACGGTCGCGATGGCGCGATAGCCGTCCCACTTGACCTCGAAGACCCAGCCTGCCCCGCGCGGGACGTCCTCGGCGAGCGTCGCCAGCATCGGTAGATACGTGCCCCCGCTCCGTCGCGGCGCAGGCACGCTCTCGTCGCGCTTGCGGATGATGAGCCAGTTCTTCTCGTCGCCGCTCAGCCGCGCGGGAACGAGCGCCCAGGTCCCGTCGAGGCGCTTGCCCTTGAGCCTGACGGTGAGGCCGCCGTCCTTCTTCTCGTCGAGGAGCTCATACGTCCCGCTGTCCCAGATCTCGACCGCGCCGGCCCCGTACTCCCCCTTGGGAATCTCCCCCTCGAAGGTCGCGTAGTCGAGCGGATGGTCCTCGACGTGGACGGCGAGGTTCTGCTGGCCCGGCTCGAGCGGCACGCCCTTCGGCACCGCCCAGCTCGCGAGCGCGCCGTCACGTTCAAGCCGGAAGTCATAGTGGAGCCGGCGTGCGTCGTGGCGCTGGACGACGAAGATCGGCTCCTTCGACTTGCCGCGTTTCTTCCCGCCGAACGGCTCGGAGGTCTTCTTGGGGTCGCGCTTGCGCTCGTACTCGGTGAGCTTCTGGGCCACGACCTACGAAGCTTTGCGCTTCTCGGTCGCTCTACGCTTCGGCTTCCGCTGCTTCTTCGTCCGCTCGACCGATTCCCGCAGCGCAGCCATCAGGTCAACGACCTCGCCTCCCTCCTCCTCCTGCGGCTCGGGTAGCGGCTGCCCCTTCGCTTTCGCCCGGATCAGCTCGAGCAGCTCTTTCCGGTACTGGTCGTCGTACTTCTCCGGCTCGAAGGACTCGCTGAGGTTCTCGACCAGCGACTTCGCCATCTCGACCTCCGCCTTCTGGAGCTTCGCCGTCCCCAGATCGCCGTCGAGCGCCTGCGGCTGCCGCACTTCGTCGGCGTAGTACATCGTCTCGAGGAGCAGGACGCCGTCGTACGTTCGCAAGCAGGCGAGGTGCTGCTTGTTGCGAATGACGACCTTGGCGATGCCCACCTTCCCCGTCTCGTCGAGCGCGCGCACCAACAGTCGATAGGGCTTCTCCGCGCCCTGGTCCGGCAGTAGGTAGTACGCCTTGCGGAAGTAGACCGGATCGATCTCCTCGAGCGAGACGAAATCGCAGATGTCGATCGAGTGCGTCAGCTCGATGTCGAGCCGGTCGAGGTCCGCGTCCTCGAGCGGGACGTATCTCCCCTTCTCGATCTCGAAGCCGCGGACGATCTCGTCGGGGTCGACGGGCTCGCGGTCGTCGCGGCGAACCTTCTCGTAGGCGATCGGGGTCAGGTCCTTCTTGTGGAGGAAGTGGAAACGCAGCTCCTTCGACTCGGTGGCTGTGAACATCCGCACGGACACGCTCACGAGCCCGAAGGAGATGGTCCCGCTCCAGATCGATCTCATCCTCGCGAGGTACCCAGACCCACCCGTGTTTCAACCAGTGAAGACTCGGCAAGGATCGGTTCTAGAGGAGGGTGATGCCCTCCGAAAAGCTTCTCCACCCAGCGGGGGGGTCGACTCTTCGGGCCGGTTTTCCGGCCCGAAGTCGTTCTCAGGTCGGGGGAAAAGGCTGTGGATGTTGTGGAGAGGCGACCGCCATCCCCGCCGCAAATCTGCCTAAACCTCAGCGAAGCTTCCGCCTATCCACAGGATGACCAGTTGACTCAGGCGTAAACACCCAGCGAGCGGAATTTGGCTCGCCGCCTGCGCTTGAGGTCGTCGGGCGGCACCGATTCCAGCTCTTCCAGCGACTCTCGCAGGGATTCGCCCAGCAGGCGCGCCGCCTCGTCGACGTCGGTGTGGGCACCGCCTTCAGGCTCTGTGACGATGGCATCGATCACGCCGAGCTCGAGGCAGTGAACGGCGTCGGGCTTGAAGGCCGCGGCCGCCTTCTTCGCCTCGCCGGCGTCGCGCCAGAGGATGGCGGCACATCCCTCGGGCGAGATGACCGTGTAGATCGCGTTCTCCTGCATCAGCACACGGTCGGCGAGCGCCGTCGCGATCGCGCCCCCCGAGCCACCTTCGCCGATGATGCATGCCACGATCGGAATCCCGAGACGGGCGAGCTGCGCCTGCGATCGCGCGATCGCTCCGCCCTGTCCGTGCTGCTCGGCCGCGACGCCGGGATAGGCACCGGGGATATCGACGAGGCTGACGAGCGGGAAGCGGTGGCGGTCGGCGAGTTCCATCAAGCGCATCGCCTTCCGGTAGCCCTCCGGATACGCCATGCCGAAGTTGCGATGCGTCCGCTCCTTGATGTCGCGGCCCTTCTGGTTGCCGACGAGTGCGACGGTGCGGCCCTCGAAGCGGCCGATGCCGATCACGAGCGCGGCGTCGTCGGCGCGGCCACGGTCGCCGTGCAGCTCGACCCAGTCCTCGAAGAGCCGCTCGACGTAGTCGAGCGTGTAGGGCCGGTCCTGGTGCCGGGCGAGCTCGACGGAGCGCCAGATCTCCTCGTCGGTCGGCGCCGCCTGGATGCGCTCGAGCTGACGTTGGAGCTTCTCGAGCTCGCCGGAGAGACGCGCGCCCCCCAGCAGGTTGAGGCTGCGCAGTCGCGTCAGCCGCTCGCGTAGGCGCAGCTCGTGGTCAGTCGCCATTGGGCGAGAAGAGCCGCAGGAGACGCGCCACGTACGGCTTCAGCTCTGGGCGCGGAACGATCGCGTCGATGTGGCCGAAGCGCAGGTTCTGCTCGGCCAGCCCGAAGTCGTCGGGGAGCTTCTCGCGAGTCGTCTGCTGAACGACACGGGGACCGGTAAAGGCGAGTAGCGCGCCAGGTTCGGCGACGATCACGTCGCCGAGGCTGGCGAAGCTCGCGAGCACCCCGGCCGTCGTCGGATGAGTCATGACGCTGATCAGGGCCTGGCCGGCGTCGTGGAGGTCCTCGACGGCACAGACCGTCTTCGGTAACTGCATCAGCGACAGAATGCCTTCCTGCATCCGTGCACCGCCCGACGCCGTGACTGAGACGAGCGGGACCCCGCGCTGCGAAGCACCGTCGCAGGCGCGCGAGAACTTCTCGCCGACGACGCTTCCCATCGAGCCGCCCATGAAGGCGAAATCCATCACTGCCAGCTCGCAGGGCAGCCCGTTGACCGCGGCGTTGCCGATCACCATCGCCTCGCCCAATCCTGTCTTCATCTCCGCCTCCGCCAGGCGCTCGGTGTACGGGCGGACGTCGAAGAAGTCGAGCGGATCCTCCGATCGAAGCTCGGCGGACTCCTCCACGAACGAGCCGTCGTCTGCAAGTGAGGCGATGCGCGAGCGAGCCCGCATCGGAAAGTGGTGGCCGCAGTGGGGACAGACCCAGAGCGCCGCCTCGAGCTCGTCGTCCCGGTAGTGCGAGTCGCACCCCGGGCACGTGTTCGGATGCTTCTTCCCGGGCGGCTCTGGCACGTTCCGATGCTCGATGGAGACGTCGATCCGGGAGGACATGAACCGTCGAGTTTAGACGGGTCTAGGAGCCCTGCCGTTACAGACTCAAAGCCGCTGCAAAACGCGAGAGTGGCTCGACGTTCGACGGCTCGAAGCTCAGGCCGCTGAAACCGGCGCCTAGCACCTTCGTTTTCTCGCTCACCCTGCGCAGAACCCGCTCGACATCGTCGCGCGACGGCCCGCCTTCCTCCGGCATGAAGACAGACATCTCCGTGGGCTCGAGCACGTCGCAGTCGAGCGCGACGTAGGTGCAGCCGGCTCCGTCGAGTGCACGCTCGATGCCGTCCTCGCCGACGTGAAGGCCGCTCGCGCGTATGAACTCCTCCTCGGGCGGGTCGAGATTGCGCGCGCCGACGAGCGCGACGTCGTCTGCAGCGACGGCGCCGGAATCGATCAGCATCCGCAGAGGCATTCCCCACGGATTGCCAGACGGAGACGTCTCCGGGGTGTTGAGGTCGCCGTGCGCGTCGAGCCAGATCAACGAGAGGCGTCCCTGCCGCGCGCCCAGTCCTTCCACGGCGCCGACGTGCGAGCAGCAGCAACCGCCGAGCACGAGCGGGCGCTCGGGGAGGTCGGCGGCGAGCGCGAGATTCTGCTCCTCGAGTGACTCGGCCTCGATAACCGCGGTCTCGGGGTACGGCAGCTCGAGCCAGGCCGCCTCGGCCATCGCCTCACCGCCTTCTCCCCACGCCTGCGGAATCCGGACAAGGCCGCAGTGGAAGACGCGGCCGCAGGAGTGGCACTCGTAGTCGGGGCCTAGCGCGACCGCGGTGTAGGTCCGACAGTCCGGGCACTTGGCGCGGAGACGGCTCAGCTCAACTCCTTCCCGTAGTTGACGACCTCGTACGCGACGTGCATTCCCGCGCGTTCGTACAAGCGCGTCGCCCCGGTCGCGTTCTGAGCGTCGACGCCAAGGGCAATCCGCGGCTGTCCGCGACGGTAGAACTCGCCAAAAGCATGGCGGAGGAGTGCCAGCCCGAGGCCGCGTCTCCGCCATCGCTTGAGAACCCCGATTGCTGCGACAAAGCCTGCACCGGAGCGTTCGGGATCGCCGCGGAGCACAGCAGCGATCTCGTCGCCTTCGCGGACGATGAACCACAGAGTCGGGTCGAAGCCCGGCGCCCCGACGCGCAGCGCGAACCAGCGGTCGAAGGGCATTGCAACGAAGTTCCACTCCTCGGCAAAGGCTTCTCCGAATGCCGCATGGAACGCGCGTGCGTCTTCGGGTTTGAACGTGTCGACTCGAAATCCCTCCGGCCACTCAGGCTCGGATGGCGGCGCATCGAGCTCGATCAGCATCCGATAGAAGCGGCGCGCCTCGCGATAACCCCTCTCCTCGAACAGACGGCGGGCGTCTACATCTTTCGCCAGCGCCCACGCATGCACCGTCTGCACTCCGCGCGTCAGAGCATGTTCCTCTCCGCGCGTGACCAGCCAGGTGCCGAGCCCTCGTCTCTTGTGAGACGGATGCACGTAGCCGTCGATGTCCACGCTCTCAGAGTGTGGGAAGGCCACCGCGTACGCAGCGATCGACCCGTCCTCGACGACCCAGGAGTCCTGCTCGAGATCCAGGAGGCGCCACCAGTCGAGGATTTCGGCCTCAGAGCTGTCCGACCACCCCTGAACCTCCTCGTCCGTCGCCGCGATGAGCCGATTGATCGCAGGCGCGTCCGCCACCGTTGCCCGCCGGTACCTGAATCCGTCAGGAAGTGACGAGCGCATCCAAGGTCTCCGGTAGGCGTGAGAGGTCGGCCAGCTCGCGGGTCGGCGGCAGATCGTTTCGCTCTCCATAGCGGTTGATCCAGATCGAGCGGAGGCCGAGCTCGGTCGCCGGGACGATGTCGTGATAGTGGCTTTGGGCGACGTGAACATGGCGGTCGCGCGGCACCCGCACCTCGTCGAAGAAGCGCGACCAGTGGCGATGGGCCGGCTTGTAGGAGCCGATCTCCGAAGCAACGATCGCGAGCTCGAACGGGACGCCGATCCGCGCCATCGACGCCTCGATGAAATCGCGGTCGGTGTTCGAGAGGAGGGCGAGCTTCCAGCCGCGCGAGCGAGCGCCCTCCAACGCCGGGCCTACCTCGGGGAACGGCTCCCAGCCGGGCAAGGCGTTGGCCAGCGCATCCTCCTCACCACCCGACGCCCCGAGCTCGAGCATGGCCTCGCGCATGACCTCTCGATACGTGCGCTCGCCACCCGCCTGCAGCTTGGGTTCGACGTCGTGGTAGCGCTCGAGCTGGTCGTCGGCTCGTGCCTCGCCGAAGACGCGCGCGAGCTCACGACGAATCCCGCCGTTCCAGTCGATCAGCGTTCCGTAGCAGTCGAACGTCGCCCACCGATCTCTCCGCGAAAAGTGCTGCCCATTTTCCGCGGGTGGGGGTTTGGACATCGCTTCGCTCGTCGAAAGCTATTCGAACCGCTTGAGGACGATCGAGGCGTTGTGACCGCCGAAGCCGAAGGAGTTCGAGACCGAGACACGGACATCGGCATCGCGTGACTCGTTCGGGACGTAGTCGAGGTCACACTCGGGATCCTCGACCTCGTAGTTGATCGTCGGAGGAAGCTTGCCGTCGCGGATCGCGAGCGTCGCGAAGATTGCCTCGACCGCGCCGCCCGCACCGAGGCAGTGGCCGGTCGCACCCTTCGTGGAGGAGATCGGCGTCCTGCGGGCATTCTCCTCGCCAAGGGCCAGCTTGATCACGCGTGTCTCGCTCGCATCGCCGAGCGGCGTCGAGGTCCCGTGCGCGTTGATGTAATCGACCTCGTCGAGGTCGACATCCGCGTCGGCAAGGGCGTTCCTCATCGCACGCGCGGGATTCTCGCCGGTCGGATCCGGCTCCGTCACATGCCGCGCGTCCGAGGAAAGGCCGTACCCCGCGACCTCCGCATAGATCGTCGCGCCCCGAGCCCGGGCGCGCTCAAGCTCTTCGAGGACGACAATCGCTCCCGCCTCGCCCATGACGAAGCCGTCGCGTCCAGCGTCGAACGGCCGGCTGGCACGCTTCGGATCGTCGTTACGTCGCGAGAGCGCACGCATCGCGGCGAAGCCCGCGATGCCGACCTGGTTGATCGCAGACTCGGTGCCGCCGCACAGCATCACCTCGGCACGGCCGAGGCGGATGTCGTCTAGACCCTGCCCGATTGCCATGTTCGACGCAGCGCAGGCGGTGCACTCGGAGGAAAGTGGGCCGCGGGTCCCCAGCTCCATCGAGACCCAGCCGGCCCCCATGTTCGGGATGATGCAGGGGATCGCGAAGGGATTGACACGCTCGGGGCCGCGTTGCAGAAGCGTGTCGTAGCAATCCTGAAAGGACTTGATGCCGCCGATCCCGGTCGCGATGGACGCGCCGATTCGGTCGGCCTCGGCCGCGATCTCGATTCCCGAATCGGCCTCGGCCTGGCGTGCGGCCGCAAGGACGATCTGGGCGAAGCGATCCATCCGCCGCGCCTGCTTCCGCTCGATCCACTGCGACGGATCGAAATCCTTCAGCTCGCAGGCAAAGTGCACCGAGAAGTCGGTCGAGTCGAAGTACGTGATCGGCCCCGCGCCCGATTCGCCGGCAAGCAGGTTCCGCCATGACGTCTCGGCGTCGTTGCCAAGGGGCGTCACGGCCCCGATTCCGGTAATGACGACTCGCCTGCGTCCGTTGAGTGACATTAGTGCCCCTTCCAGTAATGCCGCCGAGTTTCTGGGTCGCGAGCACCAAGCCAGAGGCCGCACTCGTCCGCAGCCAAGGCTAGACGCCTTGGTAAGGACGAGGGTGGACTCTGGCGCCGCGTGATCGCGGGCCAGAAGTCCGCCGTCGACGAGCAGCACTTCGCCCGTGATGAACGCGGCCTCGTCGGAACAGAGAAAACGTACCGCGCCTGCGACATCTTCCGGCTGGCCGAAGCGGCCCAGCGGCGTGTTGGCCAGCATCAGCTGTTTCATCTCGTCCGCGATCACCTGCGTCAGCCGCGTATCGACATACCCCGGAGCGACGACGTTCGCACGCACCCCGCGGTTGCCGAGCTCACGTGCAAGCGCCTTCGTGAAGCCGATGATCCCCGCCTTCGACGCGGAGTAGTTCGTCTGGCCTGGATTGCCGCGCAGGCCGACGATGCTCGAGATGTTCACGATCGAACCCCCTCGCCGCTTCATCATCCCGCGCGACGCGGCACGGCACGTGTGGAAGACGCCGCCGAGGTTCGTCCCGATCACGTCGCTCCAGTCCTCGTCGGACATGCGCGCGATCAAACCGTCACGTGTTACCCCGGCGTTGTTGACGAGGATGTCGAGCTCCCCCGCCTCGTCGACAAGCCGCTTCGCCTCCTCCGGATCGGAGACGTCCGCCTGCACGGCGCTTCCACCCGCCTCTCGCGCCACCTCCTCCGCTTCCTCCTTCGCCGAGCGGTAGCTGAGCGTGACCGACGCGCCGGCCCGCGCGAGTTCAACCGCGATCGCGCGGCCGATCCCGCGGGATCCACCCGTGACGAGCGCCGCCTTCCCGTTCAGGGAGCAGAACTCAGTCACTAGTGGCTTGGCCGGTAACGTTGCCGGCGAACGTTGCCGGTCAGACCACTAGGAGGAGCCAAGTGTCTCCTCGAGCCTGTCCAGGCTCTCGGGAGTGGAGACGGCGATCGTGCGGGCGCTGCGGTCGATCCGCTTCACGAGACCCGAAAGGACGTTGCCCGGACCCACCTCGACCCACGTCTGCACGCCTTCGCGCAGCAGCGCCTGAGCGGCCTGCGTGAAGCGGACCGGCGCCGTCAGCTGCTCGACGAGCAGCGGGCCCATCCGCTTCGCCGTCTCGATCCTCGCCGTGACGGTGGACATGAAGGGCGCCGCAGGGTCCGCGAACTTCACTCGGTCGAGCGCCGGACGGAGCCGGTCGGCGGCGCGCGCCACGAGCGGGCTGTGGAACGCTCCTGAGACGCGCAGCTTGACCGCTCGGCGCGCCCCCTCCTGCTCGGCCAGCTCGCACGCTTCGTCCACGGCGGGGTTCTCGCCCGAGACGACGATCTGGCCGGGGCAGTTGTAGTTCGCCGGCCACACGTTGAGGATGCGGCGGCAGATCCGCTCGACGACCTCATCGTCGAGCCCGAGGATCGCGGCCATCGAACCGGGATTCGTGCGCGCCGCCTCGGCCATCGCCAGCCCGCGCTCGCGCACGAGCGCGATGGCATCCTCGAACTTGAGTGCGCCCGCCGCCGCAAGCGCTGCGAACTCGCCGACCGAGTGACCGATGACGAAGTCGGGCTTGATACCGCGCGCCTTGATGGCGGCGAGAACCGCCAGGCTCGTCGCCACTAGAGCCGGCTGCTGCACCTCGGTCTCGACGACTTCCTCCTCGGAGGCCTCGAAACAGAGCCGTTGCAGATCGAGCTCCGCCGCCTTGCTGCCCAGCTCGAACACCTCCATCGCCTCCGGCACCATCGTGGCGATCTCCCGACCCATCCCCGCCTCGAGCGATCCCTGGCCCGGGAAGCAAAAGGCAACGCGGCCGCCGCTCACAGCGTCCACTCCATCAGGCCGGATCCCCACGTGAGTCCAGCTCCCATGCCTGTCATCAGGACGAGATCTCCCTTCTTCAGACGCCCGTCGGCCTGCGCATCTGCCAGCGCCAGCGGAATCGAGCCGGACGAGGTATTGCCATAGCGGTCAACGTTAACCACCATCCGCTCGCGCGGGATGCCCAACTTTCGGGCGGCGTGGTCCATGATCCGGACGTTCGCCTGGTGCGGAACGTAGACGTCCACCTCCTCGACGTTCACGCCGCACTCGTCCAGCAGGTCCTGCGCCGACGACACGAGCACGCGCGTGGCGAACTTGAACACCTCCCGCCCGTTCATCTGGACGAAGCCGTTGCCTGCCGCATCTTCCAGCTTCCGCGAGCCGCTGCCCGGCAACGAGAGGTGGATCCCGCCGCCTCCGTCCGCGCCAAGCTCGAAGCCGAGAAAGCCGCCGCTCTCGACCTTCTCGAGCACGACCGCGCCCGCACCGTCGCCGAACAGGACGAGCGTCGAGCGGTCGCTCCAGTCGAGAATGCGCGAGAGAACGTCCCCTCCCACCACCAGAGCCCGCTGCGCCAGGCCCGCGGCGATCATCCCGTATGCCTGCGCCACGGCGTACATGAATCCGGTGCAGCCGGCGAGCAGGTCGTAGGCGGCGGCATCCGGAGCGCCGAGCGTGTCCGCCATCAGCGCGCTCGAGGTGGGGAACATCATGTCCGGGGTCACGGTCGCGCACAGAAGCAGGTCGAGCTCGCGCGGCTGGACTCCGGCTTGCGCAAGCGCGGCCCTCGCCGCCGGGAGTGCGATGTCCGTCAGCGCCTCCTCCGGCGCCGCAATCCGGCGCTCGCGAATGCCCGTTCGCTCCTGAATCCATTCATCGGAGGTCTCGACGATCGTCGCAAGCTCCTCGTTCGTCACCACCCGCTCGGGGACGTGCGCCCCCAGGCCGGTGATCGAGATCGCAGGCCCTTGCGCCTTTCCGATCACGACTGTTCCACCGCGAACGTCAGGGTCGCCTTACACGCCAGCTCGCCGTCCACACGTGCCTCTGCCTTTCCCCTTCCGATCGGCCCGCGCACGCGGTCGAGCTCGCAGCGAAGCTCGAGCACGTCGCCCGGCTCGACCAGGCGCTTAAAGCGACAGTCGTCGATCCCGGCGAACAGCGCGAGCCGGCCGCGGTTCTGGTCCTCGCTGAGCACGGCCACGGCGCCCGTCTGCGCCAGCGCCTCGACGATCAGCACGCCGGGCATCACCGGGCGGCCCGGGAAATGACCCCCGAGATACCACTCGTCCTCACGCACCGTCTTACGCGCGACGGCAGCTTCGCCCGGCCGAAGCTCCAGCACCTCGTCGATCAGGAGGAATGGCTCACGGTGCGGAAGGATCTCCTCGATCGCCTCCCGGCCGAACGGCGGCGCGACGGTCACGGGCCGCCCTTTGGCCTGTGACCGAGGGAAGGGGTCAAGGGGGAAACCGTGAGGTTTCCCCGCCTTTTCTCGTCAGCCCACGCGGCGATCTCAGCGGCGCGAGGGCTGAGGCGTGACCTAAAGAAGGGGTCTCTCGAGCCGAAGGCGAGCGACGTCATGCCACGTCCGAAAGCTTGCCGCGCAGTCGGTTGCGCCCGCGATGCGCGTAGCACTTCGCCGTGCCGACGGGCATCCCCGCCGCCGCGGCGATCTCCTCGAACGAAAGGCCGAGCGCGTCCTTCAGCACGACGACGCGCGCCTGATCGGGGGCGATCTCGGCCAGACAGCGGCTGAGCTCGGTGCGTAGCTCGGCGCGATCGGCCTCACGTGCCGGATCAGCGTCGGTGGCAGCGCGCCGGTCTTCCAGCAACGGCTCGCAGGCGCGCGCCCGCTGACGATTGCCCACATCTCGACAGGCATTGACCGTCAGCCGGTGCAGCCAGGTCGAGAGCTCCGACTCCCCGCGGAACTGCTTGATCCGCGTGCAGAGCTTCGCCAGCGCTTCCTGCGATGCGTCCCGCGCGTCCTCCGGATCGCGGAGGAGATGCGCCGCCAGCTTCTCGACGCGCGGCGCATGACGCTCGCAGAGCGCCGCGAGCGCCCGCGGATCGCCGTCCTTTGCACGTTTCACGAGGATGGGATCGCTGAGCCGCGCATGGACGAGAGGCCCTTCCGGCCGGAAGGGCCTTTGAATTGGACGGCGGCGGCTTCGCGGCAGTTGCATCTGTCGGCTCTAGTGTAGGAGCGTGGCCGATTCGCTCGCCCCCGACGCGGTCGCACCGCTCCTCCGCGGCCGGTTCGGGCGCGTGTACCGCTACGCGGAGCTCTGCCCCTCGACCCAGAAGCTGCTGACGGAGGAGGACACGGACGGGACGGTCGCCGTCGCGGAAGAGCAAAGCCGGGGACGCGGGCGACTCGGACGCAGCT
>WNGA01012233.1_pt1 | contig 22079 bp, 20 predicted proteins | sample 5400061 | NCBI WGS metagenome assembly WNGA01 (sample SAMN13153366, study PRJNA577476) | soil metagenome | isolation source: 100 cm soil or saprolite under grassland replicate 2 | place: USA:California | collected 2016-06-15
AACCGTGTATGCGGTGTAAAGCGTCCCTGTGGGATCGATGAAAAATCCGGTGCCGCAAATTTCGCTGTGTTCGTCGACGCCATGAATCTTCACCACCGCTTTGGCCGCGCGTTGAAAGATGTCTTTAAGCTGATGGCTGATTGCTGCAGTCGACTCCGCCTGCGCAATAGCACGCTCCAAGAGCTCCTTAGTCTGATCCCTATTTGCCGTAGCGGACTGCTCCTGCGCAAAGAGAAGACTCCCGCCTGAGCAGAAGATCAGCGCGAGTGCAAGTATGCTGCGCTTAGAATCTGAAAGTGGGCTCATAACTCACGGGGACGCTATCGAGCACGTAACGCGGAGGGGCGGCTCGGTGAGTCTGGGCGCTTTCATGAAAACTGCGAACCGGCTGCGTCCTGAGAATCTGTGTGGCGACCGGAGATGCGAGGCTCCATTCTCCTTCGGTATTCGCCGGCACCGATATGGCGGGCGGGCTCTGGAGAGCGACACGAGCCGTCTCGGGCTGCTGATAAATCTTTACTGAAATTATGGCGGCACAAAGCAGGACAGCCGTGACGGCAGCGGGATAGGAGGTTAAAGAACGAACATCCAGTTGCAACATGAAGGTGTGAGCGCGTTCCAGGCAAATGCGCCAAAGCGGCTGGCGAAGCAATTCATCACGCTGCCGGCGATGAAATTCGTGCAGGAAATTCTCAAAGTAGGCAGGCGGCGGCTGCTCGTAACGCTTCAACCGAAGCAGTCTCGCGATTTCGCTATCGTTAAATTCCTCCATTTTCAGTGCCGGTTAAGAAACAGGATTTTTCCGAAATTCATCCAGATAATTTTGCAATTGTCGATTCGCGTAGAAGAGCCTGGAACGTACTGTCCCTTCTGAAACTCGCAAGATTTTACTGATCTCTGCGTGGGGCATCCCTTGAATATGAAACATGGTGACCACGGCTCTGTGTTCATCAGACAATTTCATCATGGCCTCGTTCAATCTTCGCTGCAGCTCCGAAAGATCAGCTTCTCGTACAGGACTACTCGTTGCCGTTAGTTCCAGGAATTCCTTGTCGTTGTGAATGCTCGCGTCCACGTCATCCAGACTCAGTTGAAATCGGCGGCCGCGCTTCTTGAGAAAATTCAGGGTCATATTTACCGCGATGGAATGAATCCAGGTGTAAAAAGACGATTTGCCGCGGAATCCGCGGATTGCTTTGTACGCTTTGGCAAAGATATCCTGCAAAAGATCGTTCGTATCCTCGTGGTTCGAGGTCATGTTGTACACCAGGCCGTAGAGACGCGGCGTGTATTTGATGACTAGTTCGTCGAAAGCGCTGGCATCGCCCGACTGCGTGCGCTTGACCAACTCCTGATCTGGGTCGGTTCTCGGCTGGTCCATCGCGTCGCGCTTAGATTTAGCACGAGCCTCAACAGCCGACGACAACAAATCAGAGATCCGGCGAGCAGGTAATGCGACTGAGGCGTTCATCTTTTGCAGTGATTCAGATCAGCGCCGGTCGCGCAGGGAAAGTAGCCAGAGCAAGTTACCCAACGCAGCGATAAATGCCGCAACGTAAGTGAGCGCGGCCGCGTTCAAGACGCTGTTCACACCGGCAGTTTCCTGTCCCGGCTGAACGATTCCCATCTCACGCAAAATAATTTTCGCTCGGCGCGAAGCATCGAATTCCACCGGTAACGTAATCAATTGGAAAACGACCAGGACCAGGTAGCAGTAAATGCCGAGTGTAATCAGACCGGTAATACCAAAGAAAAGGCCGCCGATGATGATGAACGGCAGCAGTTGCGACGCGATCATCGTCACGGGCACGATCGCCATTCGCGCTTTCAGCGGCGCGTACGCCCTGGCGTGTTGAATGGCGTGACCGGTCTCGTGCGCAGCTATCCCCAGCGCTGCTACCGAAGGAGTATGATAAACATTACTCGACAGGTGCAGTTTCTTATCCCTCGGGTCGTAATGGTCTCCGAGAAAATCATTAGTTTCCACAACCTCCACATCACGTATTTGCGCCGCCTGCAGAATTTCTTGCGCGCACTCGGCGCCTGTGATGTTGGAGCTTGCTCGCACCTCGCCCCATTTTCGGAACGCGCTGGTTACACGAATCTGCGCCCAAATTCCCAGAATCAACGGAACGCCGATGTAGAGCAGCCAGTGAGATCCAAGACCGAAACCGTAGGGATAAAACATATCGAGTTTAAATTTAACGCGGCGAAGCGACTTGTCACTTTGCCGCAGGGAAATTAGACGCCGGAAGACACTGCGCGTTCATTCGGTGGATCGGCTTCTCTGAAGACGATGCCAAATTTGCCGGCGAGGCCATTTGTTGCCAACGCGATGAGGACAACGCGTTCCACCTAGATTTCCAACTGCTTGGGAAATCGCGACAGAATTTTGCAGCCCGTTTTCGTAACCAAAACCACGTCTTCCAGGCGCACTCCGCCCAGGCCGGGATAATAAAGTCCCGGCTCAACCGTGAGCACCTGCCGATCTTTTAGAACTACTTTTTGCAGACGAGGATGCTCATGAATTTCCAATCCCAGCCCATGACCGGTGCCGTGAAAAAATCCCACGCGTCTGCCCTTGCGAATTTCGGTCGGGAAACCGCGTCTGGCGAAAAGTTCCTGGATCGCCTTATGAATCGTCATTCCATCCACGCCAGCTTTGATTTGCCTTAAGGCCAGCGCTTGCCCAGCCTTCACCGTTTCCCAAAGCTTGCGTTGTGCGTCGCTCGCGCGCCCGCGCAAGACCGTGCGGGTCATGTCGCCAAAATATCCGGTCTTCGCATCGCGTGGAAAGACATCCAGGATAATCAATGAATCCGCGTAGAGCGGTCCGAAGCCGCGCTCATGTGGATCGCAGGCCTGATCGCCACCTGCGACAATTGTGCCTAGCGAAACACCTCCCGCGCGCAAAATCGCGGAGTCAATTTCGGCGCGGAGGATTTCCGAAGTCAGGCTCTTACCGCGCCAGTGTAATCGTTTTCCAGAACCCGGTTTGGACTGTTTCAACACTTCAATCGCGCGTTTGAGCCCTTTTTCCGTGATCCGCAAGGCGTGTCCCATCATATTGATTTCCTTGTTTGATTTCGCTTCGCGCTCCGGCCAGAAGAATCCGTTTGTAGCCCGGACACGGATTTTGTTCGCGGCGAGTTCCTCCGCGTAACGAAGGGGGAAATTTGCAGGAACAGTTGCTGATCTTACACCACGCTTTCTGAGAAAATGGGCGAGAACTTTTTCATACGGCGGCGCCTTTTTTGATTTTCCCTGTACTTCGCGCTCGATCTCGCTGAACATCACAAATTCATCCGCATCTGCTTGTTTGCGGCCACGGTCGATTTCCAAATCGCTCAAGACGAGCGTGCGTTTGCCGTTGCGCTGCAAAAAAATGAAGGGGTCAGGCGCCCAAAACTTCGTCGCGTAAAGCATGTCGGGGTCCTGCTCGCTCGCGGCGACGATCAGGCGCGCTGGTCTTGTTTTTAGTTTGCTCATAATGGCCTTTATTTTTCCTCGGCAACGCCAGCGGAGCAACTTTTCATTAACACCCTGCTTTAGCTGGGTGTGAGACGCGAACTTAGTTCCCGAACTGCTTTAGCAGTTTTCCGGGCGCAAACAAAACCGCTAAAGCGGTTCCCACCCTGTGACGGCGACGACACCGCGCTGAAGCACGGTGTTACTGGAAAGCCCGACTCAATTCCTTCGCACGACTTCCAATTGCTTTCGCAGAATCCAAAGCAGTAGCACCAGCAATGCAAGCGTCGATGTAACCAGAACGACCGTGTTAAAGGTAAACACGCCAAAACTGATTCCGAAATAACGTTTCTGCAGGCCGAAGAACACGTTCGGCTTTTTGCCGCGTCGATAATCGTTCTGTTCCATCTCGGCCTTTGAGATCAAGTCTGACACCTTCTGGTTGACGTAGATTTGTTCGGCTGTGATCGGGCCATTCGCGTCTTTAAAGAGCGAGCGATCGAATTTCTGTTTTCCGGCGATGACGGGGTCGATCAGCGTGAGAAAGTGAGCGATTTCCTTCGCGGAACGTCCTTCGAGCCCCGAGAGCAATGCCAAAACATCCTTCAAGTCATTGAGACGCGCGCGTTGCTCCGGTGTGTTCGCCTTGGGCGCGAGCTTTTGAATTTCGTCGTTAGCGCGGTCCTGCCGCCGCGTAAGCGGATTGAGTTTGGCTTGAGCGACAATCACCTCTTCGTACGACCAGCGCATGGCAATGAATTGGCAGACAAGTGGCACCTGCAGCTTGCTCTCCGTCTTCACTGTTTTGTCCGTGCTTGGATGTTCCGAGAACCAGTGCGAGAGCGAGTAAAGCAGACCGAGGTTCCGGTTCATGTCTTCGTACTTGATGAGTGCGCCACCCATGATGATTTGCGGAATCAAAACGAGCGGAACAATGTTGGCCGCTGTTTTGGGGTCGGCCACCAGTGACGAGATGACCAGACCCAGCGCTACGCCACTCATCGCAGTCAGAAACATGATCGCCAGATCTATCCAGAACATTCCGCGAATTTGGAGGAGCGAGTTACCGATCAGGACAAAAAGAATACACTGAACGAGGGCAAACACCCCGAGCGTGAGGGTCTTTGAAATGACGTAGTACGACAGCCGGACTTTGATATTTCGCTCGCGTTGCAGCACCGGCCTGTCCCGGATGATGTCATCGGCGCTGTTCGTTAGCCCAAGGAACATCGCGACGATCAGACCGAGAAACAAGAACGTCGGAATGTGATAAGCAGAAGCGAAATCGTATGTTCCATTCTCTGAGTAACGCAGGATGGTCGCAATCAGCAGCGCCAGCACAGGTGAAACCCCGATGGTGATAATCAGATTGGCGCGGTTGCGCAGCTTACTTAGAAAAGAGCGGCGCAGCAGTGTGCGAAATTGCGTCCACTCATCATGCCAGCGAATTGGGAGTCGCTTTCTTTGGACCGGCGCGACAGGCATCGGAACGGCCGGCTCCTGGCGCAGGGAAACTTGCTTGACGTCCTGGATCAATCGGAACGCCTCGTACTTGTCGCGCCAGAATTCCGGCGAATAACGGCGCGCCGCGACGAGCTGACCGCGGCTGTTTTCTTCGTAAATGATGTCGCCGCTTAAATCGCGCAGCGGCGTCTCCAGCACATCAAAAATGAATTCCGGACGTGTCGTTCCGCACGACGGGCATGCGCCCAATTCCGCACCGAACTGATGCTGATGTTCCGCTTCGGCAAAATAGCGCAGCATGTCGGACGGCGTTCCGAAAAAAACCAGGCGCCCGCCTTTGTCGAGCAGGATCGCCTTGTGAAACATCTGAAAAATTTTCGAGCTTGGCTGGTGAATCGTGACGATGACGATTTTGTTGTGCGCCAGACCTCGAATGATTTCCATGACGTGCTCGGAATCTTTCGATGAAAGGCCGGAAGTCGGTTCGTCGAACAGATAAACGTCCGACATTCCGATCATATCGAGTCCCAAGTTCAAACGTTTCCGTTCGCCACCGCTCAATAATTTACTCTCGGGGCTGCCGACAACGGCGTCACGGCGTTCGCCCAATCCAAGCTCGACTAGTTTTGCGTCGAGGCGCCGACTGCGGTCGCGGCGTGAGAGGTGCGGTGCTCGAATCGCTGCCGCAAACAGCAGGTTTTCTCCAATAGTGAGGTGTTCGTCGAAGGCGTCCTGCTGAGGCATGTAACTGACGTATTGTTTCAACGCGTCGAGATTCTGATAGAGCGATTGTCCGTTAAGAATGACCTCTCCGCTGGTAGGCTGCAGCTGGCCGGCGAGCACTCTCAGTAGCGTGCTTTTTCCCGAACCGCTCGCGCCCATGACGCAGACAAGCTCGCCACGCGTGATGGAAAATGAAATCCCCTCCAAGCCAATCTCGCCTTTGCTAAAACGGTGCGTAACTTCATTCGCTTCCAGAGTGCGAATGATGTTGCGCTCTTCCTCGATGATCCGTTCCGAAAAGTTGCACCGCAGAATTTGTCCGACGTCGATTCGAATCGTATCGCCGTCCCTGAGCTGCACGGTCGTGCGCACGGGCTCGTTGCCGACCATGATTGGCCGATCCGCTTCGATCACTTCGAGGACGCCTACCCGCTGATCGTAATCGCAGAAAATTTTGAGCACCACGTCACCGCTCGTGCCCGGGGAAAGCAGAATATCGTCCGCTTGAAGCCGGCTCGGGTCGTTCGACACCAAATATTCCGATTTTGAGGCCTTGAGTTGGAAGCGTCCGCCCAACGCTCGAGCGCGGCGACGCAAATCACTCAAATCCATTTCGCTGTCGTTGTGGAAGACGATCCTGTCTTCCAGCGTGGCCTCGACCTGTGTGCCGGCTTTCAATCTCACTCCGTTGAGCACGGCATTCACATCCCGCAACGCCTTCACTCGCACGTTTAATCCGAAAGTAACCCGAAGTGCGCTTTCACGCGTTCGCGAGCGTTCCAGTTCCACTTCATCCGACTCCTTATTTACACGGATGAAAATCTGTGGAAGCGAAACATTCTTCTTGGCGTTGAAATATTGTGCCAGCTCCTGATAACTGAGCACCTGGTCGCCTACTAAAATGCGCTGGCCAGGATAAATTCGGCAGAAACCGCCGCGGACCAATGGTCTCCCGCGCACCGAGACGTTGTGCCCGCTGTAATTTTTCAACAAAATCAAATCGTGATAACGAAAGGCCATTAGCCGATCGGTTTCGCTGAGGTTCTTGAGTATGACGTCGGCCTTGCCGTTGGGTCCGAAAGAGATTGATTCCAGCGGGGAAGCGCCATGCTGATAAATCGCCGGGTCCGAATCCTCTGACGCGTTGAGTTGATAAACGATGTCGATCGCCTGGGCAGCCATGCCCATCTGCGACATGAAAGAATAGAACGCCACCACCTGTTCCTGTTTCAAGCCGGCCTGCGAGATCAGGTCGTAGAGCTGCACGCCGAGCATGATCTTGCGTTCGGTGCTCAATTGAACGCCGAGTTTTTGGGCCATTGCGGCGAGGTCCTGCTGCTCGTAAAGCGCTTGTCGGAACAACTGTCGCAGCTCGGAGTAAACCGCCTCCGGATAATCGTACCGCAGGAAACCAAGGCTCGAGTCGATCTCTTCCTCGAGTATAACGCCGTCCGCTTTGGTGAAACTCGCCAGTACCTGAATCAGCAATGGCAACAAATTTGGTCCCTCCGATACGCTGCGAGGTTTGCGCAAGGCCCGCCGCATCCAGCGGCGGCCAGTCCGTCGCACCCGGTACGCAAGCGGGGTTACCCGCTGCACGGCGCGGTCAATCTTATCTGCGACGGATGAAACGATCTCGGTCATCTGGATAGTCCGGGTGCGAATTTTACGCGAAACCACCGAGCGGCGCAATGCGCAGCCACGAACATAGAAGTGGAACAAATGACAAAATCCGAACGATGAAGCTGGAAGAAATGACTAATGAACATGATTAGCGTTCCCGGCCCCGTTTTGCATTGCCAATTTGTTCATGGTAATTTTTAACCTCCTTAACAGTTCCTATGCCTCAATTCGATCGCAACTCACAGCGGGATAATAAATCCCGGGGCAGCGAACCCAATTTTAATTGGCGCGGCGTGATCCTCATCGTCATTGCATTCAGTCTTATCGCGATGGCGATGCTCTTTTACCGGGGCGGAATGCAGCCGGTCGAAGACGTGCCTTACAACCGTTTCCTCGAGCTGCTGGAAAACAAGCAGATCGTTAACGACAAAAACTATCCGCTCCAGCTGGTGGTCGAGGACGGCCGGCCCACGCAAACACTGCGCGGTGCTTACATCCGTCAGGGAGTAGGGCCAGCGCCATCGCAGCCGGTGCCGTTTCGAACCACCGTGTATTTGAGTTTCACGAACAATTTGCAGGAAAAACTCGCCGCCGCCGGCATGCAGCCCGCCATCAAAACGGAATCCAACATGCTCGCGCAGACCGTGGTTGGTTTTCTGCCGATCGCTCTGTTCTTGCTGGTGCTTTATTTCCTGTTTCGCCAGCAAATCCGCATGGCTGGAAAAGGCGCACTTAATTTCGGCAAATCGAAAGCGCGCATGCTCGCCCGGGACAAGAACAAGATCACGTTTCGCGATGTCGCCGGTGTCGAGGAAGCCAAGGACGAAGTGCAGGAGCTGGTCGAGTTTTTGCGTGACCCGAAAAAATTTCAGAAACTCGGTGGGCGCATTCCCAAGGGCGTGTTGATGGTTGGCCCGCCGGGCACGGGCAAGACGCTGCTGGCGCGCGCAATCGCAGGCGAAGCTGATGTCCCCTTCTTTTCCATCAGCGGCTCGGACTTTGTGGAAATGTTCGTTGGCGTCGGCGCGAGCCGTGTCCGCGACATGTTCGAGCAGGGCAAAAAATCCGCGCCTTGCATCATCTTCATCGACGAAATCGACGCCGTCGGGCGTCACCGTGGCCACGGCGTTGGCGGCGGCCACGACGAGCGAGAGCAAACATTGAATGCATTGCTCGTGGAGATGGACGGCTTCGATACGCAAGAAGGCGTGATCATCATCGCGGCTACGAACCGCCCAGACGTCCTCGACCCCGCCTTGTTGCGACCGGGACGTTTCGATCGCCAAATCACGGTCAATCTGCCCGACGTGAAGGGACGCGAAGAAATTCTGCGCGTTCACTCCAAGAAAGTGAAACTCGCCGAAGGCGTCGATCTTGCCGTGGTCGCGCGTGGCACACCTGGTTATTCCGGCGCGGAACTTGCCAATGTGATCAACGAAGCGGCATTGCTCGCAGCACGTCGCGGATTAAAGGGGATCACGCTCGCCGAACTGGAAGAAGCGCGCGATAAAGTTCGCTGGGGCAAGGAGCGCCGCAGTCTTGCGCTCAGCGAAAAAGAAAAGCAGAACACCGCTTACCACGAAGCGGGTCACGCGCTGTTGCTCGAACTTCTTCCGCACACCGAGCCGCTCCATAAAGTCACCATTATCCCGCGCGGACCATCGCTTGGATCGACCATGTGGCTGCCCGAGGAAGACAAATACACCAACCGCAAAAACGAGTTGCTTGCCGGTCTGGCCGTCAGCATGGGTGGCCGCGTTGCGGAGGAAATCATCTTTGGCGACATCACAAATGGGGCGCGTGGCGACATTAAAATGGCTACGGCAATTGCGCGCCGTATGGTTTGCGAATGGGGCATGAGCGAGAAGATGGGCATGGTCGAATATGGCGATCACGAGGATTACGTTTTCCTGGGCCGCGACATTTCTCGCGCGCGCGATTACAGCGAGGCGACTGCTGAGCAAATTGATCAGGAAGTGAAAAAACTGCTCGATGACGCCCATCAGCTCGCCAGAACAACGCTCACAGCGAATCGCGACAAACTCGAGGCAATCGCGAAGGCATTGCTGGAATTTGAAACGCTCGACGGCTCACAACTTAAAGAGATCGTCGAGCACGGCCGCCTGATTAATCCGCCGCCCGGCGCATCGCCGCCCGGCAAGAAAATGCCAGCGGAAAAGCCGCCCAAGCAAGTTGTAGCAGCCCCCGACGTCACCCCGCCGCTCCCCGGCGCCCTCGGCGGCGCGCCAGCGTAATTTCACATTTGACGTTCGGCGTTGGACGTTGAGCGTTCGGCCTTTCTGAGGGCTTAATCCAAAGGACTTCGCACGCCGATACCCGGCCTGTTGAGCACGTGCGTATAAATCATCGTCGTGCTCACGTCTTTGTGCCCGAGTAGCTCCTGCACCGTGCGAATATCATAGCCGCGCGTCAACAAATGCGTCGCGAAAGAATGCCGGAGGCCGTGGCAGTTCGCGCGCTTCACAATTCCCGCGGCATCGACTGCCCTTTTCAATGCAGTTTGCAAAATTCCTTCCGCGGTGTGGTGCCGTTGTTTAGCGCCCGTTCGCGGATCGATGGAAATGCGCGACGAAGGAAAAACATATTGCCAGGCCCATGCGGGGGCGGGAATCGAACCCGCGAATAGCGGTTTTACCTTGGAGTGAACGGGTTGATTTGCGGGGCTTGGGCATTCGGGGCCGGGGGTTGGTAGCTTGGGGACTGATAATGTTGGGATGTATTGACGTGGGGCTTCGGACGGGATTGCTGCTTCTGTCGATAATCGATGGGTACTATGACATAGAAAGGGCTGCCCGGAGCGGCGCGCCACAGCTTCAGGGTCTTTATCGTATTCGAGTCAAGAGCGTGGTTCCCCGTAGACTGTACAATTTCGACAGATTTTGCATTTCCCCTGTCGTCAAAAGTAATCTTGAACCGGCCTGAACCAGTGACACGCATTTTATCGGCGTCGGCAGGGTAAGCAGGATGTGGCGCGTAGACGATCTTCGGTTTTCGAGCAGTTTGCTGTTGCGTCGAATTACTTGGTGGAGATGAACCACCCGGTGCTGATTTGGGCGATACACCCGCTGTGCGAGCATCCCGGTAAGAACCTAGCAGCTTAAGATTGTACAGCTCAACTGTGCTAAATAACTTCTCCGTCTGATCATAGGTCTGCCCGGAACGTGGATGATACCATTCAAACGCGCTGAATTGTCGTTTGATTTCCTTGTCCAGAAAATCCGCGCCATGTCGCGCGTACATTTCATTGATGGCGTACCGTAATTGTGCAGGCGTCCAGTTCTCTACCCCCCAATGAGTCATCATCCATGATCTTGTTTCAGGAAATTGTTCTCCTGGCATCCGCTTTACGACGCTGGGAGATTCTGCTGGGGCTATTTGAGGTGTTATTGTCGGAATTGCCGTTGGCGATGTTTCAGTTGCCCATTTCTTCGATAGTAGGTTTGCGAGATTATTCTTCGCGTCGTAGAAATTCGGATCTATCTCGATCGCTTTTCTAAACGCAGCTTCAGCCAACTCGTATTCTTTCTGCTCCGTTAAAATCTCGCCGCGCAAATTGAGAATCGCCGGCTGATTTGGGTCTGCCGAGTCCGCTTCATCGATCAACTTGCTAGCCGTTGCGAGATCATGCTGTTGGAAGGCTTGCTTAGCCGGGAGGAACTTCGATAGCGCATAGGCACGCTGATCCGGTGTCGTTGATGGAGGTAAGGCAACAGTAGGCGCCTCGGTTACCGCAGGCACCGGGGTGGGCACGTTTGGCTGCGGACCTGGTGGCGAGCGACGCTGCAGAATAATGTCTACTAGGAGGAGAGTAGAGGTTGAAGACGTGGACGCGAACGCCGTGTTTCACTTCGCATTCGCCGAGATCGTGCAGGTACGGTTGCCACAGCCTGTATTGCTCTAGGTCTTCCGCTACACGTCGGGAGAGAAGAATGTGCCCTGCGTCGCCGCAATCCATCACGCGTTGCGCGATGTTAATTCCGGCGCCGGTAACATTTGAACGGTCATTGACATCTTTCATTTGATTAACCGAGCCGCTATGGATTCCCATCCGAAGCTGTAGCTTGGGATAACTCTTGATCGCTTTGCCTATCTCTAGGGCGCATTGCACCGGGGCTTCAGGCTTGGTTAAGAAAACCAATGCCATCCCGTCTCCCGTGGGGAGTCGGATCAACTCGCCCTTCTCTTCGGCAGTGCGAAACTCGGCCGTCCCGCGAACAATCTGATTCAGGAGCTGGAGTGTCTCGCTTTGTTCGTCGGCAAGCAGCTTGGAATAACCGACCACGTCGATGAAAAGAACATGCGCAATTTCGAGATGAAGATCCGGTTTGCGCTCAGCAGACATAGGCGACGCAGACGTTTTACACCAATCATCTTGATTCGATCGCCAGCTGTCGAGAACAAAGCCGGAACCGTTTCTGTCATTTCCGTTGCGGCTTACGCGAGGGCGACCGCGCTTGTTGCCCTACAAAAATTTGATGGCGATTACGCGAGCGTAGCCTTTTCGGATTGGCATTGTCGTACTTGAGCCGAAACCGCCTCCGGTCGTCCGGCTCTGGGCATTGAAATAGTTGCCGTAAACGTCTCCCGTAGTCGTCGTGTTGGAGCGCCATTGACCCGAGCTAAACGTGGTGCTCCCGGCGATATTCGTCCCGCTGGCCAGCAAAACCAAGGCGTCAGCCCCGTGCTTGATCGCCTCTTTAACTGCTGGTTTGAGGCTCTCGCTTTTCCCGGTTTCCCACACGGCCAAAGGAGCACTTTCCGTTTCCATATAACCAAGCACGCGGTACGGTCTATCTGGCGGTCCAAAATAAACGGGCAAATCGAACTTTCGTTGCACAAACGAACCGCTTGCGACAGGCCAGTTTTGTTGCGTGCCGGAATAAGCTGTGTACTCGACATTGGCGCAACCACACGCAAGCAGGGCAAAGAGGGGAACAAATAGAGGTTTCATGGGTGGCGCGGATGATGCAGCGAAAAGACACGGTCCTGCAAGCTCGATCTGTGGCGACGTGTCTTTCCTTATGCTCTAGCGCGCGGCTGCCCGCTGCCCGCACTACCCTCCTGGCGGCCACAATTTGTGCCACGCATCCGACAAGATACGGTGCGCGCCCCTGCGGGTAAGGAGTAGGGTGCAATCGTGAAAACTCAGCTTGCCGCCGATGTCCTCCGCAACCCTGACCAACTTTGCACCGCGGAGCACAGCCCTCAGGCTCTCTTACCAAAGGTGCCTCCCGGCCTAAACCCCAAGGCACATCGTGATCCAGATCGGCTGCGCTGGCGAAGGACAAGTATCCGACAGGCTTCAGAAAAACTTTGGGCAGCGGCTTAAATGCGGGGGAACATAGGTGCCGAAATTGACGTAATCCAAGCCGGCCCTGCCTGCCCAAACTCACGCTTTGATTGCTATTCACTTCGCTTTCGGAGTTTCGCGCACTTCGGTACGCCAAGTTTTACAGCCATCGCCGCGGTGCGCGTCAGCAATCCAGATCGTTCGCCCGTTAGAATCAATCGCTGAGATGTAACCCCAACTCCAACCGGCTTTGCCCAGATTGTGAGATTTCCCAGTACTTCACAGAAAGCATTCTTGGCTCTGCCTCTAACGCAACCCGCCATCCGTGACACAGCGCGATGTTTTGCATTTACCGCTTGCCAGTCGAGCCGAGTTTTTTTATCACGGTGTCTTTTGATGCTAAAACGACTTTTCACCGCACTGGTCTGCGGCTTTGCCATTACGGGACAAATGCGCGCGCAGGAAGTCGTCGTCGCTCGCCAAGAAACCCCGAATTTTTCTCCGCCAGTAGCATCGGCCACCAGGGGAAGGAATTCAGAATCGGAGACCGCGACCGAAACGAAATCAGCTTCCACTACCCTCACCGTTGAGCAGATGCGAATGGCGGGAGCGCTCGCCGCTAAGCGACAAAAGGAACAAACTCTCGCTGAGCAAATGAGGGCAATGAGAGGATCCAGTTACAATCAGGGGCCTCAGAGAGACGCGCTACAAGTGGTCACGAAAGAAAAGACAGCCAAAAACACACAAACGATTGCCCACTACAGCTACAAAACCCCAGAGGGCAAAAAGGAATCAGTTGCCGTCATCACGCAGTATTATCCCAAGCAGATTGTTTACCCATTTGCCAAGATCGATCGGCGCATCGATGGCAAGCTGATGCGAGCGGCGACGATTGCGCAGGAACGCGCGCATGCGCATTCGCGCTCGATGTGCTGGCATTACGTAAAAGAGGCATTGCTTGCTTCCGGCGTTATCGATTCGCGCCCGAAGAGCGAGCTGGCAAAGGACGCCGCCCAGGACCTGGTCAGCAATTACGGATTCAAAAAATTGTCGGTGAGCGATCCATTCGCCGCGCCGGTCGGTTCAGTGCTCGTTTACGGCGCCAACCACGCCGCCGGTCATGTCGAGATCCGCACTCAGGACGGTTTCGTCAGCGACTTCTTTTCGAAAACGCCATCACCCCGTCCTTTGCTCGGCGTCTACGCGAAGTTGTAAGTTCTACGGCTTCGCGCTGCCATTCGGTCGGCTGTGGTACGGCGAGCCGGACGCAATCAGGAACGCAATCGACTACGCTAAGTCTTACAGCCGCTCACATAGTGCTGTGATTCGCGTTTTCGATGAAGCGGGAAACGTGATCGAAACGCACGAGCACGCGGGCGAGTTCAAAGAGTGGTGAGTTTCGCTCGCGTCATGTCGAAGTTCCCGTTATGTTTAACGGTTCGCCATGAGCACAGATGAACCTTTTAGGACTGACTATGAGTTTTTGAAGGGAGTCGATTATATTTTTGTGTCCCTTGACCGGAATCTATCCGGCCAAGAATGCCACGAACTTGCAGAGAAGTATTTTGAGACTCATAAACAGATGACTTTGCCCGGACAGGTGTTGCTTGTTGATTTGCGCCCATTAGCTGATGTCACGCCCCGATTCCGCGCGGTTTCCAAAGGCCATACTTTCACGCCTGAGGGATGACTTTCCGTCGCCGCGGTGCGCGTCAACTAACCGGGACCACCGCAGCGCCCGTCATCTTCCCATCGTCGTCACGCTTCACCGTTAGGATCTTCTCAACTGCGCCGATCTCGCGAGCATTCACGATTTTGATCTCCATTGGTTGCGCGGGTTCAGGTTCTGCCCGGATGCAACGCAATCGGCTACGCGATGCACTACAGCCGATCAGCCGATGCTATGATTCGCGTTTACGATGCGGCTGGCAACGTGATCCAGACGCACGAGCACAAGGGCGAGTTCAAAGAGCCATGACCTTTTGCGAAATCGGCAAGAGGTCAGCCTACCTATGATGAGGGTTCTTAAACGATTGCAAGACAAGGCCACAACCGGGGCGGGCAAAAAACTTGTGCTACCGGAGCCGCGCAGGATTAGGTTTCTCATCCGCGGAGAAGGGCCGGTATCAGCCGGAGCGGTAACGATTGAGTGTTGCCCGGAATCTACAAAGGCTGGCAAGTTTTGGATGGAGTTGGCAACCATCCCCGTGCCCGCCGATTATGGTCTGGCGCAATATTACACTGAGGAAGCTTCCGGCCTTTTTAGGGCGCGTATTTCGCAGCCTGTGAGCAACGGGACTGTAACTGTGACACCCTTGGTTTCCCGTGGTCGCCCAGACTGGCCGGACCGGACAAAGGTTGTGTGACACCAGCAAGGGATGAGCGCCAGGCGCAAGGTGTAGGCCAACGCTACTGGATCTACAGCGCGTTCCGAAGCTTTCATCGGTACCCAAAGCTACAAATGGCGGTGTACTACAACGGTAAAGATAGTCCGCTTGCGTGGGGGAAAGATTATCCTGTACCGGACTGGAGAATTTTACACTCCGTTTTCAAGTGATCACCTCGTCGGCCCGTCCCGCCCTCCACAGGAAAGACAGCCGCCCGTAACCCCCTCGGGTAACGCCAATGACGGTCGCTTCCTTTCAGACTGCGGGTTGTTCCAGGCGCGACACCCCCAGCGAAGCGAAAATCATGCGACCGCGTCCCACGGACTGGCAAGAAAAATCGCGCACATCATTCTCAGCGCATTGGGCAGTTGAGATTGTTTCATGGCACACTATCGTCCGTTCTTCTGTGAAATTTCGCCGCCTCATCCAGCTTTTAAGTGGCGCGGTGATCATCATACTCTGCTCCGGTTGCGAAGAGGTTCCATCCTACGTGCGGAATCTACGCGCCGGAGTTTTCCCTTGGCAGGCTGCCGGGTCTGGTTATTGGAAAGGCGACGGCGTACCTGGCTCGCCCAAGATCGTCGTCTATCTCAGGGAACAGAGAGCTTATTTTTACAAGGGCAAACGGGTGGTCGGCGAATCGACTGTCTCTACCGGCAAACCTGGGTTTTCCACGCCTCCTGGCCGCTATCACGTTATTTCGAAAGATAGGAACCACGCTTCCAGCGAGTTTGGCGATTACGTCGATGATTACGGTAAGGTCGTGGAATCGAACGTTGATGCGCGCAAGGATCCTCAGCCGCCCGGGACACATTTCGATGGCGCGCAAATGCCCTATTGCATGCATTTCAACGGTGGCTACGCAATGCACGAGGGCTATGTCCCGCGGTATGCTGCGTCGCACGGTTGCATTCGCTTGCCTAAAAGAATGGCCCAGCACTTTTTCGACGCCAGTCCCGAAGGCACGACCGTGATCGTGAAAGAGTAGGAGTTGTTCAGCCGCTCACATCATGCGGTGATTCGCGTTTACGATGACGCTGGCAACGTGATCGAGACGCACGAGCACGCTGGCGATTTCAAAGAGTGGTGATGTGCTCGTCCCCTTGAAAGAGGACTTGCCGTCTTGCAGTGTTTTCCGACAAACTGCCTCTATGGAGGCAGAAATAGATTGCACGTTGCAGTCTAATTCTAGTTAAGCCGAGACGCCAATCCTGTATGACGACATCCAACTTCCGTCTCGTCGGCGTCGAACTCTACTTTGCGGATCTTCCGCGAGCGCAGGCCTTCTACCAGCAAGTCCTCGGACTCGAACTCGCCGAGATGCAGGACGGACATCACGCCAAGTTTACAACACCGCCCGGCTTTATCTGTCTTGAGTGCCGCGGTGTCGAAGACTACCCGTCGGCGGACAAGGCGGTGCTGTTCCTAGAGGTGACTAACCTCGCTCAGGCTATAGAACGGATTGGCGCTGACCGCGTTATCGAGCGCGGTCAGCGCGGATCACGCGCCTGGGCGGTCCTGCATGATCCTGAGGAACATAACATCGTTCTCATTGAGGGCGCCGCCGGGCAGGCCTAACCAAGCTGTAGCCACCCGCCGCGCATTCCATCTACGAATTGATTTCCGATGCGCTGCCATTCGGTCGGCTGTGGTACGACAAGCCGGATCATGCAATCGGGTACGCGATGCATTACAGCCGCTCAGCCGATGCTGTGATCCGCGTTTACGATGCGGCTGGCAATGTGATCGAAACGCACGAGCACGCGGGCGAGTTCAAAGAGCCGTAGGCGCAATTTCGTTCGCAGGGTTAAGTGGCCCGTCCGCTTGTGCTCGGCAGCTTTACTGAGCGTTCAGAACCGTTCGGCTTCTGTAGTGCCAGGCAGTGTCGCCTGCAAGTCCAGGAAAGCTTCGCAGCCGACTCTGTGTTCCTCCGGGGCTACACCGTTGTTTAAAACGCATTAGTGCTGGGCTTCGTAATCGTGCTCGATCCGTAGCGATCTGACAGTCGGCCGCTGCGGGCGAAATCGCGCATCATCGCGAAATAGCCGGCCGAGTACCTCGTTGAAACCCGGGTACCATGCGGCGTGGTTTCATATTCGGTCATGCCGTGTTCGGCACGAGGATAAACAGCTAAGGTAATTGGCTTGCCTTCTGCCATCAGTGTCTTGATTCGTCGGCTAGTCTCGGCGCTCGGCGCTTCGAAATCATCTTCTCCCAGAATCCACAACTGTGGGGCTTCGACGGTCCGAAGAGTTGGCATGGGATCGTAACGAAATGGCGTACCGAACGCGTAGGCTCTCCCTTTCTCGCGCAACTCGGTCTCGCTGTAGGGCAGAAGGAAATGCGTGTAATTGCCGTGGAGATCTTTGTACCACGATTCATTGCCGTACTTGGCTCTCAAACTATCGAAACGCCCGAAGCCTTTGGTGAAGCCACTCTCGAATATGGCTTCGGCCGCAGCCGCCACTTCCAGTGCCTTTGCAATATCCTCTTGGCTGTGACCTTTGAGCCGCATCTCAAGTGCAACCTCCTCCTGGTCTTCGTCGATGACCGAAACCGCCAAGCCGAAACACACAATCACGAAATCGACCGGCGCGCGTGTTGCCGCCAGCGGTGCGATCCAGCCGCCCTGACTGCCGCCTTGATACCCGATCCTGCTGGCACGCGCACCAGCAATCCGCTTGGCCTCTCGCATGGCAGCCACCGCGTCATCGGCCAACACATCGAAATCCTGCGTGTACTTGCCCGCCGACCCCCCGGTGCCGCGCTTATCGTAAACGAAAGCTCCCACGGCTTCTGCCGGCAGCAACCGTTGGAGCGCGTAGGATTCGCGTGCAGACTCGTGCTCGGCACCATGCACGAGCACGACGATCGGCACGGGCGCTTTGCTCTTAGGCAGCACCAACCTGCCAGCGAGCTTAATGCCATCACGTCCTTCGAACACCGTGTCCGTCACAACGAACGGAATCCGGCGGCCTTTGCTGCCATCGAAATCGATTTCACCCGTGGAGCAATTAGAGAAGGAGACGGTGTGTCCGTCCGGGCGATCAGTCCAGCCAAGTGTGCTCCGCCATGAGTCGTTCTGCCTTTTATGCAAAGCGCCGGTAGTCCCGTCGAATCTGCGCCAGCGAAGCGTGTCGCCCTCTGAGCGCGCAATATCAATAACGCTCCCATCGGCGAAGCGGTAGGTACCAACGTAACAGTTACCGATCAGCTTGGCCTCGGCATTGGCCCGCGGCACCGGCCCGACGCAAACTGCTAAAAACAGGAAAAGGAAAAATCGCATGATCTTCATTGATGCGGCCGTTTGTTGTGAGATGCGCCGCGGGGCCTGGTTGGATTCGAAAAGCTGTCGGGATAGCAGCGGATTTAGCTTTAGAAGGCCATCGCGAATAAGTGCGCCTTCGGCGCCTGCGTTAGCATCGCGCTCGGAGAGCACGATCCACCTAACGACGTGCTCGTTTGATTCGTTTCATGATCCAAATCGCGCCAACTAATGCAATAATCCACGGCGCGAGAAACGCGATCGCGACGCCAATCATACGCAAACTCCACATGATCGCGCCGGCGCTTTGCGCCAATGTGCGTAGCAGTGTGGCGAACAAGCCGCTCTACTGCGAAGCGATGTTGCCCGGCTGTAAACCTGGATGGAGATATTTCAGCCGGTGCGTTCGCCTCGTCGATCTGTGCGCCCGTGCGGTCCTGGCGCTGCACGCTCATATTTTCAACGTTGCCTAACGAGTTGAGCGATTGCATAAGCGTTGAGTAGTCTTTCATCCGCTCGCACAATGAAGCGCTTTCCGTTCCGATGCGCGTCAACAAACGTAGCGAGCTAGTTCAGAACATCCCGACGACTGGCCCTGTGGCGACCGCGTGTAGCAATGCCGAAAAATCTAAAGCCAAACAAGGTATGAGGGAACATCTGGAAAATGGAACTCGCTTTTTCCGTCGTGCCCGCATAAAAAGGCGGTCGAACGGAAAGAAGGCAAACAACCACCAATAATAGAAAAGGAGACAAACCAATGACATTAATCGCAACAACAACCGATGCGCTGCCCGCTGCTGCTGGAGAATGAACCCTTGGATTTGTGCATCGCTAATCTGCTTGGCTGGGGCAGTGGGTGGAGCCGTTAACGCTCTTATCAGTGCCAACGGCTTCGTGTTTCCGACAGTTCGGCGGTCAATCTGGTGCCCTGGATTTCTCGCCAATCTCCTCGTCGGCGCATTCGCTGCGTTCGCTTCGTGGGCGTTCTATGGATCAGGGGCTGGCGTGGAGCTTGCAGCTAAGACAGCACAAGAACGCGGCGTGATTAGCCTGAAATTTTCTGCGTTGGCAGGCGCTTTTTTAGTCGGCGTTGCTGGAGCGAAATGGATTACGAACGAGGTCGACAAGAAGTTGCTCAAAGAGAGCGTAAAGGTCGCTGGGACGGCGGGGAAATTGACCGAAGAGGAATGTCAGAAACTTGTCGAAGGTCCCGCGCTGACAGTACTTGATCGTGTTGAGCGAGCATCGCAAGCCGTAAAAGCGGCCTAACCAAGCCCTGCAGCCCCTATGAGGGTTGTCAATCGCGGACTGGGTGTTGCTTTAGGTTTTCATCTTTGTTTTTGCGGTTTTTCCCAAGGGTCAGTTTGCTCCGCAATGGGCGGCTTCCCGTTGACGTGAGGCGGTTTTTCCCGGTCACCAGCTCCTATTCGAGCAGTCGCTAAAGGAGAACGACGCCCATGATGTCGTGCTTGGACCTGGGGAAGCGCCTTGGGGTGGAACGCGCCCATTCTAAGCGAGGACCCTTTCGGATCAGCTGCAGCGTCGAGCAGCGTTCCACCCTGCGGCACACTTTGCCTGGGGACTTGCGGTTTTGTAAAGACTAAAGCTGGCTTGGGTTGCTCAGGCAGCGGGAGTGTGGGTAAGTTCCACCCCAGCTCTTGAGCGCTGGCCCGGCCGGTGCGCCAGCGCCACAGATCAATGGCCAACTGGCGCGCCAAAGCGACGGCGATTTTCTTTTTCGAGCCGTGGCGCAGTTTGAGTAAATATTTCTGGCGGGCATGCCAATGAGGTTGCCACCTCAACAGCCGCCAGACCGCTTCGACTAACAACACGCGCAAGTGCTTGTTACCGTGCCGGTCGATCGCGCCGAAGCGTTGGATGGGGCCGGAGCTGTGTTCGCTGGGACAACAACCGGTGTAACTGCCCACGGCTTTGCGATGGGCGAAGCGTTCCCACTGGCACACCTCGCCCTCGATCAAGGAGACAGTCAAGGCACCTAGGCCCACTGGGATTTGTTCCTTCTTCACTAAGGACTCGATCTGCTCACTCAACCGATCCAGTTGCGCCTTGGCCGAGCGGATCTGTGCCACCACCGGTGTGAGTTGCTCACGCACAAACTGGCTGCACTGCGGCGCAAGCCTCTTCCACTTGCGCGGGCCGGCCCAGCCCGCTTCCAATGTCTGGTGCTCATGCTCGATGCGCAGCGCTCGCCCGTGGTTTTCCAGCCGACGCACCTCTCTTTTCCAAAACTCCCGCTGCCGCCCCAGTTCCCGTCGTTGTTGCTCGCAGCGAGAGGGAATGCGAATCGGGCGCAGCTCGTAGCTTTGACCATCCAGATAACGCGACAGACGCACACACAACTCCCGCGCATCCATCCGGTCGTTCTTCCTTTTGCGCTCCAGGTTTAATCGCATCGGGGTAGTCACAAACGAATGCGCTCCGGCGGCAGTGAGTTGCTCGTGCAAGGTGTAACCAAACCCGCAACTCTCATACACCGTGCAGACCACCTCCCCTTGGTCGATCTTCTCCTTCACCCACTCAATCAGTTGCTCGCGCGTCATCTTCGCCGCCAGCCCAATCGCGCCTCGCCCGCATTGCCTCCCCACCGCCACCGCGCGCAGCTCGATGTCTAATCCCAGCTTCCACACCATCGCTTCGCTGTTGCCACAGCCACCGAACCTGATACCCTCGAGCGTACAGTCATGAAGGATTGTTGTGTTGTTTTTCATAATCACAAGCGTGTGCCCGTTTTGCCCACGCTTTACAACCCTTCATGGCATCTAACGTTAGAACGTCTCGCTGGAGTATGTAGTCATGGCTTCCGAGCCAATAGGCGATGAGCCGAAACAGGGAGCAGGTTCATCCGATGATAACATCGGCGCAGTCATCGGACTAGCCCTGCTGTTCTTCGCAATCTTTTCTGTCCTCGGATTTAACAATGGGAGAAAAGAGCATAGCAAACCGGAGTACATTAAGAACTTCGTAATTAAGCACACACGTTTGGTGCATATCGGCGACACGAACCGTCTCGTTTACGGTGATGCTGAATGGATGCTTGATCTCAAAACGAATTCGGTAAAGCTAGGAGATCCTGTGCGTCAGCAGCTTGCAACCTTGGAATCAAGGAATCCGAAAATCATCGCCGTAGATAGCTCGCTCCTACAGACATTTTTCGATGGCGCGCCCGCGGCATTGACACTCAACGAGGTGATTACTATGGTCAAAAAAGGCGGCGATTACCGAAAGATCATTGCGCAGATCGTCGGCGCTGCTACTGGTTATTCTGCCGGATACTGGGTAGCAAACCGTTTCTTTCCACTAAAACATGATGATCCGGCCATCATGAAATGGCTGTTGAGCAGCCGTGACCATTCAGAAATTAGGAGGAGGTCCTGGCAAGAGATCGCTAAAAAATCGGCTCAGCAAACTATCGATAGCAATTCAGCCGAGAAACTACGCGGGGTGGAAGATAGCCTTGGCAACCCAGAGTATGTTCCAAGTAATGAGGATTTCAGTGTCCTTGCCGAAGTTCGATAACTGTTGTTTCCACCAATGTCCGTGCCCAACCAAGCGCTCCAACTAACCACTGGTCATTGGGTGGACTGCTCTTGATTACTACTTGGCCGCGCGAATCACCGATTCGAATTCCATAAACGCGGTCAACTTTTCATCCGCACGCATAACGAAACGCTTTGCGTCGCCGCGATGCGCGTCAGCAATCCAGATCGTTCGGCCGTTGCAATCCACGGTTGAAATACAGCCCACGTCCAAGCGGCTTACATGCCGTCACACCTTCAGATATTTTTAGTTGGCCGCGGCCTAACGTACGTTTCGGCTC
>WNGA01003928.1_pt1 | contig 22076 bp, 14 predicted proteins | sample 5400061 | NCBI WGS metagenome assembly WNGA01 (sample SAMN13153366, study PRJNA577476) | soil metagenome | isolation source: 100 cm soil or saprolite under grassland replicate 2 | place: USA:California | collected 2016-06-15
AAAAGAGACAGGGCGAAAAGAAGATACAATGCACGTCTCATGACTGATTCCTCCACTCCAGCACGAACGTGAATTCGTGCTCATGGTGGTAACAGACGCGCTTGTCAGCCTCAGAGACTGACACGTGAGAGACTCTTAGAACTTGAAATCGAATCCAACTCGATAGTAACCAGGCGGCAGATAAGTCTGATACACGTTAAAGGATGGCCCGGACACACCAGAAACCGTGAGCGGTGGCATACTGTTCAGAACGTTGAAACCGTCCAGACGCAGCGTGACGCTCGCCCCAGATCGCACCTTGAAGACCTTCTGAACATTCAGGCCCAGTTCATTTCGAAACGGCAGCCGGCGTGAACCGAGAGGTTCGGCATTGAACATAATGTTTCCGACATTCAACGGCTGACCGTTTACGTCCGTGCTTGTGTTGAAGGTCCTCGTGTACGGGAATCCACTGAGCCCAAAGTAGTTTGCGGCGACGATGACATCGTGCGCAAAGTTATAGGAGCCGCCAATCTTCAGTTGGACCGGACTGTCCATGTCGAGCAGTCCAGAGCCGTTTATTCTGGCGTTTGGATTGAGGAACACACCGGAGTTCTGCGTCCCGTTATAACTCTGTCCATAATTGCCGGTGGAGCGCGAGAGCACGAGGGACGAGTACATCTGCCACTGGTTGGCGAGCCGCTTGTTGGCAGTCATTTCGACGGCCTTATAGCGGCGCACCGCGCCTTCGGGATTCACACTCGCGACGCGTTGCGTCCCCAATGCCGCCCTGGGCAGGTCAAATGCCTGAACTGGTCCGACATCGTCCCCAGTACCGCGAACCCTGTCCGGTCCCGCATCGAACACTGTGACGGGAATCCACTGCGCTTGAGTGGCGATGTCAACATTGTCGAAGATATCCTTGTTGTCTCTGTACAGGAACCGCACGCCTGCACTCAAGTTCGAAATCAACTCGCGCTCGATTCCGATCGAGTAATCAAGCCAATGCGGGCGGCTGGAAGATGGATAAAGTCGCGCGGGAATGGACGTCGAGATGGGTGGACCGAACTCGCCGGGTTGGGCCAGGCCATCGTTGTTAGAATCGCTCCAACGGTGAGTCGTTGACCCGCCGATCGGGAAATTGAAGTTCGTCCCGTAGACCCCTTCATTGTAGCTGCCAAAGCCGGCCTTCAACGCGGTTCGCTTGGCAGTGGGAAGATTGATAGTCAGGCCGACCCGTGGGGAAACAGTGGGCCAGCTCGCGAGCACCGTCCGCCCCACCGTCAGTGCGTCGGCTCCGTACAGCTCAGGCGCCATCTCAGCAAGAACCTCTGGGTATCTTCCTAAACCACTAAAGGATTGTGCCGGGAAAATTTCTGATGCGTGGTCGATTCGCGTACCGAGATTCAAAGTAATTCTGTTTGTTATCGACCAGTTGTCCTGGACAAACCCGCCGTAGTCGTACGTATACCTCGTCGTACAGACAAAGCCGGGATAGTTGAGGTTGAACTGGATAAAAGTCGCGGCGCCGTTGGTAAGTTGCCTGGACTGGCCATCGAGAGTGCTTTGGCAGAAATCGTGATTCATGAATACATTGTCGAAGCCAGTCTTGAAGTCGTGTCTGCCGGCAAATTCTCCGTAGTGTGATAGGGACGTTGTCACCTGCCATCGCGCCCGATATTGTTCCTGGCCGGTACCCTCGGAACCCGTGAACTCGTTGAGCGCAAGATCTCGCGTCGGTGTAAACGAATCCGGCTGGAACCCGAACGTGAAGTGCCGATAGTTTCTCCCCCCACGGACCTCCAGGAATGTCTTCTGCGTAAGCAGATCATGCCAGTCGAACGAGATCACTGGCCCCTTAACTGTTTCGTTGTAATTGGCTTCCGGCGAGCGCGTCGGTCCGATGTCAATATCCATGTGCGGTTGCCGCGTATAGAGGTTCTTAACGGAGGTGGACAACCTCTGTTTTCGTGTCATCTGCCATGTAATCTTGCCGAATACGTCTTCGTCATACTCGGTGACATTCTGGACTGCGAGACGGAACCCGAGCCGCCTGACGTCATTATTCAGGTGTGCAAACGTGCCAAAAAACCACGCTTTGTCTTTGGCGATTGGACCGCCAAGTTGCACCGGAAGCTCGAGATTTCGACTGACGCCGATACTTCCCGGCTTCACGCCAAGAGCGAGCACGTCTTCTCGGATGCCGTACGACATCGCGTTGTTGGCGTAAAAGGCTGATGCGCCTCCACTCAGTTTGTTGCCACCGGACTTCGTCACGATGTTGATAAAGGCGCCGGTCGAGTTGGTGACCTCCGCCGGCATTACACCCGTCATCACTTCGACTTCGTCAAAAGAACTGAAATTGAAGTAACGGACGTTCACGTATGCCGCGGAGACGTCGTTGAGGCCGACGCCGTCGAAGTTGTATCCCGTCCCGCGCACTCCTGTTCCACCTGCCGACACGGTTGCACGATACCCGACCTCGTCAGCAACAACGCCCGGCGAAGCCTTGAACACATCGTAAATGTCACGCTTCAGAGGCACGGCCCCAAGGAGTTTTTGCCCGAAATTCACACTCGCTGTGTTTGAGGTCAGGTCGACAGTTGGGGATTCACCCGTTACGGTGACTGACTCTTGGACGCCCGCGAGCTGCATCCGAAGATCCAAGTCAACGGTCAGACCGATGTGAACAATTAAATCGTCCCGCTGAGCGGTGGCGAAGCCTGACAACTCCGCGGTGATTGTGTAAGTACCAGGCGCGACCGCGCCGAATCGGTACGTGCCATCTATGCTCGTGGTGAACGTTTGTTGGCCGGGCATGCCACTACCCTGAAGCGTCAACGTGACGCCGGGTAATGCCGCCCCTTGTTGATCCACGACCTTGCCCGCGATCGCGCCCGTTCCGCGCTGAGCCCAGGCTGGGACGGCCGACACGCCAGCAAGCAACAAGACGACAAAAAGAACGGGGGTCTTAGGTAGCATGGCGGGCTCCCCAATGCGTGAACAGCCTAACTGACACGTCTCCGCACCAACGCGATACAGAGACGGTCCAAATTTGCAAGTCGGCCTGATTTCGTACGATGCTCGAACCGCCTGGCGAGGTTCGGCCCTGTCGTTCTGAGAGCCGCGAGAACACTGTGGAGTTTAGATCGCACGGATACTACGGAGGGCACCTCGAGCTGTCAAGCGATTTTCTTATGCGGATTCACCGGTCGGATTCTTTGTCATCGCCGCAGTGGTCATCGAGCCGTCAGCTTCCGACATCAGTCTTCGCACTGGTCTGAGAATGGCCGCCAAGGCCAACGCCGCGACACCGTTCGTCTCATTGAACGGGTCGAGCGGGGTGTTGCCCTCGATCCCGTGCTCGATTGGGGGCACACCAGTGACGATCGATGTGTGATTCGGATAGGTAACCGTTGGAAACACTCCCTCGGCACCGGCAAAAGAGGATCCGGCGCCACCCAGTTCACGCAAGACGGCAGTCTTCAGGCAGAAGCGGTCCGGCTCGCGATAGTAAACCGGCATCATGCCGTCCACGGAAATGATGATCACGTGTTCGGCCAGTGCGGCCTGCCTGCCGGCTGGTGTCGCAAGCGCCAGGCCGCAGGTGAGATTAACCGGTAGCGCGCGGCCAGCCATCGAGCACGCGACACGAATGACTGTTTCATATCGGAGCGCACGGCGCGACCACCTGTCTTTGTCTGTGATTGACTCTCGTATGCGGCCGATATCATAGGAGCGCCTCGTAGTTAGTCAACGGCACCGCGTACACTATGGCGATGCATTCCTGGCCGGTCCGCTCTTTAGGGGCCGTCGTCGTCCTTCTCTTTGCAACTATCGCGTATTCGCAGCCCCTCGCAATCCCGTCACTTGACGGCCGCAAACACGTCACGGCGGTGCGGACCGATCGGCCCATCACCGTTGATGGCGTCCTGGACGAAGCCGTGTGGGCACAGGCGCCACCGGCGGCCGACTTCATTCAGGCAGATGCGATTGAAGGACAGCCGGCGCACTACGCGCTGCGAAGCGAGCGCGCGACAAGCCCGAGCCCCCCGAACAACACCCCGAGCATCATAATGGTGTTGAACAGTGTCGTCTGGCGGAAGTAGATGTCCATGTTCATCAGGACGTTCGCCAGAATGATCGCCACACCCACGCTCGTGAGGACCCAACCCACGACAGACTTGCCGTTGTAGAACAGGAGCGCAATGCCTGCGAGCAGTGGCAGCAGCGTAAGACCAAACCCGCCGTACTGTCCGAACCGCCAGAACGACGTCGTGACTTGCACTTGGTTGAGAATCAGGTAGCCGCCGGCCGCGGCCATGATCACTCCAACGAAGAACTGACCGACGCCGCCAGGAGTGCCGCCTGCGCCTGGACGGGCGGGTGATGTCGTGGACATGACGGAGAGAATAACAGTTTGCTCGCGGTGCATCGCGCCTGCCAGGCCGTGCTGAGGACGACCAACGTGCGCGCGTCGCGCTCCAGTTCCGCGTGGGAACGAGCCGCAGGGCATGCTCGTATTCGATATATCGACCTCGTGAGGGACCTATGAGAAACGGGAATCACGCACTCATGGCGCTTCTTGGCGCGATGGTGGCTATTGGTCTTTTGGCCGGCACCGGGGACGTTTCAGCACAAAACGCAGGCGCAGCGCCCACCGTCGAGCTCGGAAGCAGCTACGCCGAATGGAGGCAGCCCGGCGCGCTCATCGTCGACGGCCAGAAGGTCGTCGTCAACGCGTCGACGAAATGGAAGGGCAAGTTCTCGTCCCTTGACGCGGTGCCGCTTGTTCCAACTGACCACGCTCGCCGGACCGGCCGTGACCAGGAACTTTGCCTGGTCACCGCAAGGGCAGCTGCTGCTTTCGCGTGGAGAGAACAAGACCGACCTCGTCCTGTTCAGGCGCGCCAATAGCCGCTGAGCATGGAACTTGACAACCGAGAACTGACTCGGTCCGAACAACGATTTCGCGCGCGAAGGATACATCGTGGCCTACCCAGGACGCGCGCGGGCGGTTCAAATCAGAGGGCGAGTTCATCCACCATGTGCCTAGGGCAGGCCGCCATGTCACAAGCACCCATATCCCGAGCAGGCCAAGGAAGTCAGTGAGAACAGGCTGGTCCAAAAGACTGTGCACGCTCGCCGCGCTTGTCGCCATCGCGACCGGCGCAAACGCCGTAGCGATCGGTTACCCCACGCAGCAGGCCGTCAGCGCGCCATCGCTCCGTGAAGTTCGCGAGTACATCAGCCGCACGTGGACAACGCTCACCCGGTCCACGCACGATCTTCCGCGCGCCGCCCGCGACCCGAAACTTCACCTCGATCCCGCACAGCCCTCACCCGTGTACGTCTCTCGTCAAGAGGATTCAACAGCGATCCAAAAGCAACTCGAACGTGTCCTGACACGAGACGAGCTCAAATCTATCGAGTTTCGAACTCTGCCGGCACAACCCGAGCAGATTCGTGAGCACGGCCTGCTCTACCTGCCGTACCCCTATGTCGTTCCCGGAGGCCGCTTCAATGAGATGTACGGGTGGGACAGCTACTTCATTCAATTGGGGCTGCTGCGCGACGGCCGAATCGAGCTGGCGCGCAACATGGCCGACAATTTCCTCTACGAGATCGCGCAGTACGGCACGATCCTCAACGCGAACCGCACGTACTTCCTCACTCGATCGCAGCCGCCGTTTCTTACCGGGATGATCCTCGGGGTCTACGACAAGATTCACGGCCGCGTGTGGTTGCAGCAGTCGGTGCCAGCGATCGAGAAGTACTACCGCTTCTGGACCTCCCCGCCCCATTTGATTGAATCGCTCGGTCTGTCACGCTACTTCGACCTGGGCGAAGGTCCCGCGCCGGAGGTTCTCGCCGACGAGCGCGATGCGCAGGGTCGCACGCATTACGATCGCGTGACCGAGTACTACCGTGCTCATCCCGCGATCGACGACTACGACGTGTCGCAGTTCTACGATCGCTCGGCAGATCGGCTGACGGACCTGTTCTACAAAGGCGACCGCTCGATGCGGGAATCGGGATTCGATCCGTCGAACCGGTTCGGTCCGTTCAGCGTCGACATCATCCATTACGCGCCAGTGTGCCTGAACGCGTTGTTATATCGGATGGAGCTTGACACCGCCCGCATCGAGACCATTCTTGGCCACCCGTCGTCGGCCGGCGAGTGGCGGTCGCGTGCACGCCGCCGACGCGAGTCCATGGATCGATACCTCTGGGATCCTGCGGCGGGACTCTATTTCGACTACAACTTCCAGACCGGCCGGCGGCGGCAGTACGCGTTCGCGACGACGTTCTACCCGCTCTGGGCGGGTGCGGCATCGCCCGAGCAGGCGCGCGCAGTCGCGCGCAATCTGCCGCGCTTCGAAGCTCCAGGTGGGTTGCTCACCAGCACCGAAGTGACCGGGAACCAGTGGGACGCTCCCTTCGGCTGGGCACCGCTGCAGATCATCGCGGTGAATGGGTTGCGGAGATATGGCTACCACACGGCGGCCGATCGTCTCGCGCGAAAATTCGTCTCGCTGGTCGCCGAGGATTTCGCGGCACACGGCACGATTGTCGAGAAGTACGACGTCCGGCGGCGCTCATCGGATCTCGCCGCCGGACTCAAGTTCGGCTACACGTCCAACGAAGTCGGCTTCGGGTGGACCAACGCGGCGGTGCTCGAACTGTTGGCGGGACTGAATCGGCAGCAGCAGGGGCCGAGCGTGTCCGGCCCCCGTCGGATCGCGCGGTCGATTCAGGCCGAGCATGCTCGGCCTGACGCGACACCGGTCACCAGATGAATTTCAGCGCAAACTGGAAATTCCGCTGCGGGTCGTTGCCGCCATACGCAGTCGACGTGATACGACCCGCGTTGGGATTGTCATCGCCGGGCACGCCAATCGTCGAATCCGGATTGCCAAGGTTGACGTGGTTGAACAGGTTCACCGACTCGACGCGGAACTCGATGGCTTGCGTGCCGCCGATCGTGAATCGCTTGAACAACGAGGCATCGGTCCGCCAATAGCCCGGTCCGCGCAGGCTGTTTCGCGGCAGGTTACCGAAGGTCCCCGGGCGCGGCCGGGCGAATGCGCTGCCCGACGATCCGATCGGCGTCGCGTTGAACCATTTGTCGCGAGTCCCGCCGCCAGCCATTGGATCACCCACCAGATCCGGACGACTCGGCCCCGTATCGCGATCGGTGCCCGCCCCACGATAGGTGACGCTGAACGGCAGGCCGCTCTGGATGAACGTGTTCTGGTTGATCTGCCAGCCGCCCAGAATTGCTTTGCCCTTAAAGATGGGCAACTCGTACGTGGTCGCGACGCTGAAGTTGTGCACGCGATCCCAATCGGCCGGGCCGTAATTCAGCTTGCGATCGTAGAAGAACTGTTCGGACGTTTCCTGCCGCTCGCGCTGCAGCGTGTACTGCATGTAGATCGAGTAGCCGTCAGCGAAGCGTTTGGTGAGCTTCGTTTGCAGCGAATCGTATCGATTGTGCGCGCAGTTGCAGTACACCGACATGTCCTGCGTCCAGCCGTACCGGCTGAAGTACGGCTTGCGATTGTTGAACGGCACGCTCGGATAGCCGACGATCGTCGCCTGGTTGATGTTGATGTCCGGTCCATCGCCTGCGAACACGCGGGCGCCGCGATTGCCGACGTAGGCCGCTTCAACCGATATGAGCGGCGTCAACTCGCGTTGCACCGTCACGTTGTACGCGTCGACGGCTGGCAGATGCTGTTTGTCCGGCAGGACGCGGGTGAACACACCATCGGGGGCGCGTAACAACCCGTTCGTGCCGGCGGTGGCGAACGACGGCGGCGGCGGCCCGTCCCTGAGATTGAACACTGCGAGGAAGTTTTCCGGCGCCGTCAGTTCCTGTGCCGACAGCACCGGCAGATTCTGTGTCACGGTGTGGCCGAACACGGAGCCGAAAACTCCCAAATCGTAGCTTCTGCCATAGCCTCCGCGAATGACGGTCTTTTCGGTGATCTGATATGTCGCGCCGACACGTGGCGCCCAGTTCAGCGCGTTCTTCACGCCACCGTTCGACGAAATGTCGCCGACGCCCGCCACCCGGATATCCGGCGACGGAATGTCGGCGTTGCTGCCGTCGATTGTCGCAAGCAGGAAGCCGCCTCTCCCTTCATCGACAGTCTGCGGGTTGATGATGTCGAGCCGCAGACCGTAGTAGACCGTCAGCCTCGACGACGCGCGCCAGGTGTCCTGTGCGTAATAGGCGTGGCGCCACTGGCGCTCAGACGCGTCGGTGAACGGGCTCACGTATCGGGTGAACCGCGAGACATCGCCGAGGAGGAATGTCGCAAGGCCCAAACCGCCGCCCGTCGCCCCGCTCGTCCGTTCTTTCCAGAAACTCAACTCCCCCGAGCGGTGACGATCGCTCGGCACACGCAAGTTGTAGGCGCGACGCACGTCAGCGCCGAACTTGATCGTGTGGCTGTTCATCAATCGCGTGACGTTCGCAACGAACTGCGCCTGCTTTTCGTCTTCGTTGAGCGGACAATTGCAGCGGTTCACGCCAAGACCGGAACCGAAGTTCGAGAAACCCTGGTCGGCGCCATTGGCGGCATCGGAACCCTGCGTGCGCACGAATCCTCCGAAGAGGCCGGAGTTGAACATCGTGTCCGTGTTCAAGCCGGGGATGCCCGCATCCTTTGCCGGCGTCGTTCCGAAGTCGAACGGCAGCACGTCGACCTTGTACTTGAACCATCCGAAGCGGAAATCGAGGGTCGTGTTCGGGCCGAGCACGCGATCAAACCCGAGCGCGAGGCTCTGGTTCTTCACTTTGGACGTGCCGCCGAGCGACACGAGCTCCTGTCCGCCGCCGGTACCAAACGCGGGCGGCCCATTGCGATCGAACTTTCCGAAGCTGTAACGCCCGAAGAGATTGAATCCGTCGCTGAGCCGATCGTCAACCCGCGCGTCGAACGTGTTGTTGTCAAACTCTTCGCTGCCGGACGCCACGAAGTTGTCGCGGATGCCAGGCCGCGTGGGCGTCGGAATGAGCCTCAGGATCGCGAGCGCCTGCGGCGACAGCCGATTCTGCGGGATCGTATTGTTGGCGAACTGCGTGCGTTGAGCCGGCACGCCGGTGTTCGGGTCGAAAATGTCAACGCCATACTCGCCCAGATCGCCGGTCCGCGCCCTTGCCGTTGGCACCGTCAGCAACCGGGATCCGCCGGTCCTGCTGCGGAGTCCCTGATAGTCGCCGAAGAAGAACACGCGATCTCTGGTGATCGGCCCGCCCACCGAGCCGCCGAACTGATTTCGCTTCGTCTCCGGGATGAAACGGCCTGTCAGCGGATCCGGCTGCGATTGCGAGAACGGATTGCGCGCCTGCAGCGCATCGCTCAGGTAAAACTCGTGGCCGCTCCCGTGCAGGTTGTTGGAGCCCGACTTGGTTTGGACCGATACCACACCGGCGGTCGCCTGGCCGAATTCGGCGTCGTAGTTCTGTGACGTGATCTTCGTCTCGGCGATTGCGTCGAAGTTCGGGTTGATCACGATGATCCCGAGAATCGGATCGCGATTCTCGGTGCCATCGAGCTGATAGCCGGTGCCGCTGAAGTGCTGGCCATTGACTTGCGTCTGCGTGGATCCCTGCGGGTTTTCGCTGGCGGCATGCTGCCATCCGAGCTGCTGGGTGCCGGGAGTGAGCTGGATGAACTTCGTAAAATTCCGATCCAGCACCGGCAGGTCGTTAATCTGCTTGGTGTCGAACGTCGTCGCCACGTCCGCGCGGTCGGTCTTGAGGATCGGGCTGAACCCGGTCACCGTGACCATCTCAGACACCTGTCCGAGATCCATCTTGATGTCGAGGCGAGTCTGCGTATCGACGTTGACGCGGATATCCGAAAAGACTGCGGTCTTGAACCCGCTGAGTTCCGCCTTGACCTCGTAGGTGCCGGGCAGCAACCGCTCCTTGGTGTACAGTCCGGACTCATTCGTCACGACGACATCGGCGGTCTTGCGCTCGGCGCTCGTGATCGTGACGGTCGTGCCAGGTACACGCGCACCGCTCGTGTCGGTGATGGTGCCGGCGATGCTGCCGTAGACGGCCTGCGCGTGGGCGTTGGATGCCCACAGCAGAGAGACGAGCAGCGTGAATGGAAGAACTCTTCGCATCGCCTGTGCGACAACCCTGGCGAAGCCGGACATAGACGCCTCCTGAACGGCGGCGAACTGTTCCTGAAAATGGTGAGTGGTTGCGCATCGTAACGACCGGTCGGTAACGCGTCAAGGACGAAATTACAAAAACGTGTTTGCTCATGAGCTTCGTGATTTGTCGAGCTTGTAAGTCAATCGCGCACGCTGTCGCCGCCACTGCAGCCGCGGTGGGAGTGGTTGTGGCCGCGCAAGGCGTGTCGTCGAGCTCAGCCTCTATCGCACGCTTTCCGCTGCGCGGCGGAGGATTGCATCTCGAACGCGGCGCACACGCCGGCGCGTTCTTTGATGTCGTCGGTCGTCGCGCTGCGCTCTTTGGATACGAGAACCGTCAGTTGGAAGCGTGGGTTTACCCGATCAAAATCCTGGACGACCTCACCCTCTCGTTCCGGCTCGAAGGGTATCCACGCGACATCGATGGCCGCGACATCGTCGCGACGATCGAAGTCAAGCCAGAGGCAACGACGCTCACCTATGCGCACGCGGCATTCACCGTTCGTCAGATCATGGTGGCGCCGCTCGACGAAGCCGGCGTGCTCATGCTGCTGGACGTGAACAGCGTGCTGCCGCTAACCATCACGGCATCGTTTCGCCCGCGGCTGCGGCTCATGTGGCCGGCAACGTCGATGACACCCAATACCGGGTGGGATCCGACCGAGCACACGTATTACGTCACCGAAGAGAGCCGTAAGTACGTCGGCATGATTGGATGCCCGCTGGGTCGCGAGGATTCGCTCATGCCGTATCAGGAAGAGCCGCGCGACGTTCCCGTACGAATGGTCATCACCGTGCCGAGCGATGTTGCTAAGACTCATTTCATTCCAATCGCAATCGCCGGAAGCACCGAAGGCAGGACGGCGGCAAAAGCGACCTATGACAGGTTGCTCGGCTCAGCGCGGACGCTGTACGAGCAAGCGGCCGATCATTACGATCAGCTCGAGCGCGAGACGATCCGTGTCGCAACTCCCGACGCCCAACTGGACGCGGCATTTAGCTGGGCGAAGGTGGGCATCGACAAAGGGCTGGCGACGAATCCGTTTCTCGGGACGGGTCTCCTGGCAGGGTTCCGGACGTCGGGTGACAGCGAGCGTCCCGGATTCGCGTGGTTCTTCGGGCGTGATGCCGCATGGACGGCCCTCGCGACCACCGCGCAGGGCGCCTTCACGACCACACGCACGGCGTTGGAATTCCTGCGGCGGTTTCAGCGTGAGGATGGCAAGATCCCACACGAGATCTCTCAAACCGCGACACTGCTGCCCTGGTTCGACACGTATCCGTACGCGTGGGCGAGCGCCGACGCCACGCCGCTCTACATCGTTTCGCATGGCGATTACTGGCAGGCGAGCGGCGATCGCGAATTCATCGCGGCCGCCTGGCCTTCGCTGCTCAAGGCGTATCGCTTTTCCGCGGCGACCGATACCGACGGCAACGGTCTCATCGAGAACACCAACGTCGGCCACGGCTGGGTCGAAGGAGGCGCGCTGTATCCAGCGCACGAAGAGATCTATCTGCAAGGCTTGTGGGTGGCCGCCGCGCGCGCCATGGCCGAACTTGCGGAGGTGATGGGTGACAAGAACATCGCCGCGACGGCGCGGCATGATGCCGACCGTGTGCGCACGGCGGTCGATCAGACCTACTGGCTCGCCGACCGCGGGCATTACGCATTCGCCACGGCAATCCCCCGCGCCTCGCCATCAGTAGCGGAGCCGGGACCGAACCGCGGCGCTCGTCAACGTCGTCTCGATGCGCTGCAGACATCCCGTCTGATCGACGAAGATACCGTGCTGCCGGCGGTGCCGCTCTGGTTCGGTGTTGCCGACGCGGAGCGCGCACAACTGGAGATCGATCACCTCGGAAGCGGCGCGCTTGCGACCGACTGGGGCCAGCGGATTCTTTCCAATCGCAGCGCGCTGTACGATCCGCTGTCGTACCACTATGGTTCGGTGTGGCCGCTCTTCACGGGCTGGGCCGCGATGGCGGCGTATCGGTATGGCCGGCCGCACGTCGGCTATCAGGCACTGATCGCCAACGCCAGACTCACATCTCACAATGCACTCGGATATGTCACCGAACTTCTGTCCGGGGACTTTGCGACAGCATTCGGGCGGTCGTCACACCATCAGGTCTGGTCGGAAGCGATGGTCGTGACGCCAATCATCCGCGGGTTGCTTGGAATCGAGGTGAGCGATGGCGGCCGCATGCTGCAATTCGCCCCCAGCCTGCCGATCGATTGGGATCACGTCGCCGTCCGATCCGTACCGGCGGATGCTGCGCGGTACGACATCACGCTCGATCGCATGACGGGGCGGATGTCGGTGCATGTCGTGCGGCACGACACCGAAACGAATCGGACAGCGCCCGGCCGGCGCTTGAACATCGCGCCCGCATTTCCGCTCGATACGCGCATCCGCGGCGTGTCGATCAACCGGAGGGCCGCCCACTTCGCCGTCACCCGGGGCATCGAGATTCAGCGTGTCGAGGTTCCGGTTCAGGAAGTGTCGACGGAGACGGAAGTGACGTTCACGTACGACGACGGTACGGATGTTTGCGTTGACGCGCACGAGATCGTCACCGGACAGACGAGCGACGGATTGCGCGTGCTGCGATCGTACGCAGACGCGACGTCGTTGCACCTGCTGCTCGAAGGCCGGGGCGGCCACACCTATGGCCTTCGCGTACGGTCCCCTCGACGCCTTGGCCAGGTGACCGGCGTCACGATGCGGAGCACAAAAGGCGCCGATCAGGAACTTGAGATCGCGTTCACCGGTGCACCAGAGACGTACGTGCGCCGTGAAATTGCGTTAGCGCTTCTGCGCGAGCCACGGCGGCCTAAATAAGAAATCTGTAGCGCGGACCTTCAGGTCCGCGACCGATCGCGGGGCTAAAGCCCCGCGCTCCGTATGTAAAGTTCGCCCCAACTTTATTGTGCTTCTTTGATCGCGACGACGCGCCTGCCTTCTATATTCGTCAGCGTATCCACCCGTCCGCTCGGCCACTGGACCTCGATGCGATCGGCCTTCTTCGCGGCTCCCAAACCGAAGTGAAGCCGTAGGTCGTCGTGCGAGTAGTAGCTCGATTGGCTCAGGACGGCTTGCGCTTCGGTTTTCGCACCCACCGTGACCCGGACCGTCGCGCCGATTGCCGCGCGGTTCGACGAGGTGCCTTCAAGCTTCACGGTAATCCAGCCGTTCGGACCGGCGTAGTCGTTGCGCAGCAGCGACGGCGGCTCGTTCATGTTGAAGATCAGAACATCGACGTCGCCGTCGTTGTCGAAATCGCCGAATGCCGCACCGCGACTCGAATGCGGCGCTGTCGCACCAGGTCCGCTGCGCGCGCTCACATCTTCGAATCGCTTCCCCTCGATGTTCCGGAAGACGATTCGTGGTCCGCGATGCGGATACTGCTTCAACAACGCTTCAACTTCCGGATACACGTTGCCGGTCACGTAGATCAAGTCAGGACGGCCGTCGTTGTCGAGATCCGGCATCCCCGCTCCCCACTCGACGTAGCGATTCAGCACGCCGACGCCCGCCCCTTCCGCGACATCTTCGAACACTCCCTTTCCAAGACTTCGGTAGAGCGCGGGGATGTCGTCGGCAAAATGGGTCTTGAACAGATCCAGCAGGCCGTCGCCGTTGTAATCGCCGGCGGCAATGCCCATGCCCGCCTGCTGTGTGCCATTTTCGCTGTATGCCACTCCGCTCTCGACGGCTATGTCAGTAAAGGTGCCATCGTGATTGTTGTGGTACAGGATGGATGCCGTCGAGTCGCATGCGACGTAGATGTCGCTCCATCCATCTCCGTCGAAATCGGCAGCCGTGGCGGTCATCGAGTACCGTCCGCGTACCGCGCCCACGCGTGACTTATCGGATACGTCCGAAAATGTCGCGTTGCCGTTGTTGCGATACAGCAGGTTCGTGTCGGTTGGAAGGCCGCGCGGCCCGCAGTTGACAGGGATGCCTTTCCACAGGCAATTCGGCCCGTTGCCAACCTCCGGCGCCGAGGCGAGATCGAACCGCAGATAGTTGGCGACGAAAAGATCGACGCGTCCATCACGGTCGTAATCGATGAACGTGCAACCGGACCCCCATCGCGTACCAGTCGTTGCCACCCCAGCCTGCGCCGTCACATCGTCGAAGCCCTCACCACGCCGATTGTGGTAGAGGACGTTCTGGCCAAAGTAGGTGACGAACACATCGAGCCATCCGTCGTTGTCGTAGTCGCCTGCGCACACGCCCGACGCCCAGCCGACGCGCCGCAGTCCCGAACGCGCGGTGACGTCGGTAAAGGTGCCCTCGTGATTGTTGTGATGGAGGCGGGAGACGGGTGCGCGATCGGCCGCGTACTTCTCGACCTCGCGCGTGCCGTCTTTCAGGCGCGTGCCGTTCAGGACGAGCGCATCGATCCAGCCGTCGTTGTCGTAGTCGAGGAGCGCGACGCCCGCACCATTGGTCTCGATGATGAACCGCTTGCGATCGACGCCGTAGGTGGATGGCTCGCGGAGTCCAGACCGATCGGCCACATCGATCAGCGTGACGGGCCACTCGCTTTCGTCCGTGGCGCGCGCGCCGGAGTGGCCGACGAGAAGACATGCCAGGCCACTGGCCACGAGCGGTAGCGTTCTCATTTCGGAGTGTCGCCCTGCAGCCGTTCCGCGATGGCAAACTCGCGTTTCGCGTCTTCGGTCCGGCCGGTCTGCTGCAGGAGTTGTGCGAGGAGGTAATGTGCCGATTTGTTATTCGGGTCGTACTCGATCGCTCGCCGCAACATCGTTTCGGCTGCGCCAGGCTGCCCGGCCTTCATGTATGCCTTGCCGAGCAGAATGTACGGCCCGCTGTAGTACGGGTTCATCCAGATCGATTGCTGCAACGCCGCGATGGCCATCTCCCATTTGCCCTGCCGCGAGTAGATGTCGCCGATGCGGTACTGAGCCATCGCGTGAGCCGGATTCAACCGCAGTTCCTCACGCATCAAAGCGAGCCCTTCGTCCAGACGCGAACGGAAGATCGCGATCTGTCCGAGGAGATAGTGCGCCTCCGGAATCTTCGGATCGAGGCGCAGTGCTTCTTTGAGTTCTGCCTCGGCGAGGTCTTCCAGCTCGAGGCGATTCATCATCTGTCCAGCCAGCAGGTGCGCCGCAGCTGAATCGGGCGGCACACCGAATGCGCGCGCGAACGCGTCACGGGCCTTCGCCGGCTGCCGCGTCTGCGCGTACGCCATCCCGAGTGCGTACGCGAGCTTCACGTCATTGGGCACGAGCGGGCGCGTCTCTTCGAGGAAGGGAATCGCCTGTGCCAGGTGGCCTGCCAGGTAGTGAGACAGCCCGAGCACCTGGACCGCTTCGCGCCGTTCCAGAGAATCTGGGGCGAGGCGATCGACAACCGACGAGAGCTGTTCGATCGCGCGGGCCGGATCGTTGGCGTGGTAGTAGGCAACGCCAAGCAGCTCCGTCACTCGCGGATCGGAGTCGTTCATCGCGCGAAGCTTTTCGATTGCGGCTTCCGGCTGCCCGGCGTCGATTAGTTTTCGCGCCTCGCCGACCGCCCTCACGCGAGCGTCTGCTGCCGACTGCTGACCGCCGAGTGCTGCCTGGTGACTGGCAATCAACACCACAGCCACCATCGCAGCGGCGATCAAAATCCGGAGCGCGGGGCTTTCGGCCCAGCGTTGGCGGGCCGGACGGCGCGGCCCGGCGATCGACTTAAACCCGGAGCTCGCATGAGTGGACAACGCCAACGGCGCCATGTGGCTCGAACGTTGCCGGTCTGGGCCCCACAGAATGGCGCGACCTCGATGCCACGACTCGCTACCAGGGTGAATTGAGTGGTTAAGACCCCCCAGCACGCGTGCTTCCCTCCTTCAGCGTGTGAAATCGATCGGCCGGCAGGTCCGTCCACGTTTCCTCGCGCGCATCGGGCCAGCGGACGTCGACGCGATCGACACGGTCGGCTGAGCCCAGGCCAAAATTGATGCGGAAATCGTTCTGCGCGAGATAACTGCCGCCGCCCCGGACCTCCTGCCACTGCTCGGCTCCGCCTGCAACAAGGTGGACGCGCGCGCCAATCGCGTCCTGATTCGGTGTGCCGACCAGTTTCAACGTCACCCAATGATTGGTCGTGTTCGACTGCAAGCGGAAGAGATCGGGCAGATCGTTGACGTTGCTGATGGCCACGTCGACCGCCCCGTCGTTGTCGAAATCGCCGAAGGCGGCGCCGCGACCGGCTTTCGGCGTGGTGACCGGCGGTCCGAGGCGTTCGCTCACGTCGAGAAACCTGCCGTTTCCAACATTGCGATAGACGACCTTTCGCTGTTTATAGCCGGCTTCGGTCTTGAGTTGGATTACTTCGGGGTAGACATGGCCGTTCGTGAGGAATAGATCGAGCCAGCCGTCGTGATCCAGGTCGACGAACGAATCTCCCCACCCGAGCCATCTCGAATTCACGCCGATACCGGCGCCAAACGTCTTGTCCTCGCAGAAGCCGTCGCCCGTGTTGGCGTACAGCGTCGACGTGTCGCCCGCGAAATTCGTCTTGAAGATGTCCATCGTCCCGTTGCGATCGTAGTCACCGATGGCGACCCCCATCCCCGCCTGCGGCTTGCCGTCCTGGCTGAACGCGCAGCCCGCGCGGATACCGATATCGGTGAAGGTGCCGTCGTGATTGTTGCGATAGAGGGCACTCGGGTTCGAATCGTTCGCAACGTAGAGATCCACCCATCCGTCGTTATCGAAATCGAGCGTGCTCACACCCAGACCGTACGTGCCGCTCGCGCGTGTGATGCCGGCCTTGTCGCTGACGTCATCGAATGTTCCATCGCCCCGGTTGTGGTAGAGCGCGTTCTTGCCTCCGGGCAACCCCGGCGGTCCACACGCGACCTGGATGCCTTTGTACCGGCAGAGACCTGATTCGGGTGTCGGTGCGGTCGCGAGATCGAGATCGATGTAGTTGGCGACGAAGATATCGAGCCGGCCGTCGCGGTCGTAATCGAGGAACGCGCAGCCGGTCCCCCAACGCGTGCGCGTGTTCGACAGGCCGGTGGCTCGCGTCACATCCTCGAATCTCCCGTCCCGTCGGTTGCGATACAGACGGTTCTGACCCCAGTAACTCACGAACAGGTCGTCATATCCGTCGTTGTCGAAATCGCCGACGCACGCTCCCTGTCCCCAGCCGCTCGCACCAACTCCCGCGCGGGCGGTCACATCTTCGAACGTGCCATTTCCTTTGTTGCGATACAAATGATTGGTCGGCGCTCGATCGGGTGGGAACCCCTCGAGCGTCGATCCGTTGACGATGAAGAGATCCAACCAGCCATCGTTGTCGAAATCGATGAAGGCGAGCCCGGTTCCGGTCGTTTCAAGCAGGTACTTGTTCGACGTGGCCCCGCCGAACACCGTCGGGCTGTCCAACCCTGCGTCTCGCGCCACGTTCATGAAGGCGAACCCGAACGACGCGTCTGGTTCCTGGGATCGGACGGAACGATCCGTCAGCGTCAGGGTGCCCACCGCACACACGACGACTGCAGCCACCCGTGTGGCTGCGGGGCGCGCCGACAATGCTCGAGCGCGGTTCATCAACGCTCCGATGTCGGAGCTTTCAGATACGGTGCGAGCCGATGCGCCGCCGCGAACTCGGCGCGCGCCTCTTCGCGGCGCCCGATCCGCACCAGCGCCAGCGCAAGCTGGAAATGGGCGTGGGCGTTATCGGGTCCGAGGCGAACCGCTTCACGAAAGTGCTCGATGGCCGCCGCGACGTCGTTGCGCTTCAGCTTCGCCAATCCGGCATTGACGGCAAACACGCCCGCCTGCGAATCGGCCTTCAACTTGTGCAGCCGGTCGGCCTCGGCAAACGCCGCGGCCGATCCCTCGATGTCTCGTTTCTGTTGCAGCACCTGCCCGAGGCTCGTGTGCGCTTCGGCCGATGACGGCTGGAGCCGGATCGTTTCGCGGAACTCTGTGAGCGCCGCGTCCAGATCACTGTGCTGCCTGAAAATCGTTCCAAGCATGTAATGCGCGTCGGCGTAGTCGGGCTGACGCGTCAGCGCTTCTTTGAACAGCGGTATCGCCTCGTCGGCGCGACCGGTCTGCCACAGCACCACGCCAAGCGTGAATGGCGCCTCCGGCAGCGTGCGGTCCAAATCCATGGCTTGTCGTAGTGCGACCTCAGCGCCCCCGAAGTCGTCCCGCTGTTTCAACGCGAGACCGAGGTCGTAAAACGCTTCGGCGTTGGTCGGATCGATCTCGGTCAACCGCCGATAGACGATCACCGCGTCGGCGAGATCGCCTTTCTGCATCAACGCGGTGCCCAGATTGAGTTGCCCCGTTCGGTTCTCGGGATGCCGCTGCATCACGGATCGCAGCACTTCGATCGCGTTGTCAGCCTGTCCGTTCTGCATGAGCGCGAGTCCAAGATTGTTTCCGGCATCGGCCAGCGACGCGTCGAGCGCAACGGCCCGCTGGAGCTCGGCGATTGCACCGTCGAGGTCGCCGAATGCCTGGAGCGCGACTCCGAGCTGAGTATGGGCGACGGCGAGTGTCGGATCGTGCCGTAGCGCAGTGCGCAAATCGCTGATGGCGGCATCGAGATCGCCGAGCTGACGCTCCGTCACCCCGAGGTAATAGCGTGCCTCGGCGTGATCCGGTCGCAATGCGACGGCACGTCCGAGCGACGCGCGCGCGCGATCGAGCTGTTTGGTCCACCACAACGTGGCGCCGAGATGGTATTGCGCGTCGAAGAGTTTTGGCTGGAGCGCGACTGCGCGCTCGAACTCGGCGATCGCGTCGGGCGTGTGTCCTTGCAGTCCCAGAACGAAGCCGAGCAGGTCGTGCGCGATCGCGGAGTCGGGATCCAGCGCGAGCGCCTCGTGACACTTCGCGTTGGCTGCGTCGAGCTGATGACGCGAGAGAAGGGCCCGTGCCTCTGAAACCAATGCCGCCGCAGATGGTGACCCGCGCGCAGTGGATCGTTGCGGAGATCCTTCCGCGGCGCCTGCGGTCGCCGTCCAGCACAGCATTGCGGCGAGGCACGCTGCCCCAATCTGCGCCGCATGAGACATGCGGTTTATCCTAGCACTCGCGGCAAGGTGTTACACTCGCGCGACCTGTAGCCGGGGAGGCCGCTGATGCAGCAGACCGCCGCGGTTCTGACCCACAAGACTCTCGCCACCATCGATCTCGCGATCATCGCGGTGTACTTCATCGTGATCTTTGCGATCGGCTTCTACTTCTCGCTGAAGGAACGAACGTCGGCGGACTACTTTCTCGCCGGTCGCAAGGTCGGCTGGTTCGCCATTGGTGCGTCGTTGTTCGTGTCCAACGTCTCAACGGAGCACTTCATCGGCCTGGCGGGATCCGGCGCCTCGTCGGGACTCGCCGTTGGTCACTTCGAGTGGCTCGCATGCCTGATCGTGCTCATCCTCGGTTGGGTGTTCGTGCCCTTCTATCTTCGGTCGAACGTCTTCACCATGCCGGAGTTCCTCGAGCTGCGCTTCAGCCGCGCGTGCGCGGTGTATCTCGCCGGCATCTCGATCCTCGCCTACATCTTCACGAAGATCTCGGTTCATCTCTACGCCGCCGGTGTCGTCCTCGAGAAAGTCGTCGGATGGAATCCGCTCACCGCCGCCCTCGTGCTCGTCGTCGCAACCGGCATCTACACGATTGCGGGCGGACTGGCGGCCGTCATCTACACCGATCTCGTGCAGACGCTGATCCTCATTTTCGGGGCGGTGGTGCTCACTGTGATTGGACTCGATCGCATCGGTGGGTTCGCCGGCCTGCGCGCCGCCGTTCCTCCCGACTACTTTCACATGATCAAACCGCTCGATCACCCGGAGTTTCCGTGGACCGGCATCTTCTTCGGCGCACCGATTCTGGGCATCTGGTACTGGTGCACCGATCAGGTGATCGTCCAGCGCGTGCTGTCGGCGAAAGACGAGGGGCACGCGCGAGCCGGGACGATCTTCGCGGGCTTCCTGAAAATCCTGCCGGTGTTCATGCTGGTGCTGCCCGGACTGATCGCCTTCGCCCTGTATCGCCAGGAGTTCGTCGTGACGAACGGCCAGGTGATGAACGGCGACATCGCCTATCCGATGCTGGTCATCAATCTGCTGCCGGTGGGACTCGTCGGCGTAATGATCGCGGCACTGATGGCAGCGTTGATGGGCGCGATGAGTGCAGTTTTCAATTCTGCATCAACGCTCGTCACCTTGGACTTCTACAAGAAGATCTCACCCCACGCGTCCGAGCGGCAGCTGGTGAACTTCGGGCGCGCGGCCACCGGCGTGATGGTGCTGCTCGGCGTCCTTTGGGTTCCATTCATTCATCTCATCAGCTCGCAACTCTATGTCTACCTCCAGTCGGTACAGGCCTACATCAGTCCTCCGATCGCGGCGTGCTTCATCTTCGGCATCCTCTGGCCACGGCTGAATGGCACGGGCGCGATCGCGTCGCTCCTCACCGGATTCGTCCTCGGCTCCGCCCGCTTCATCGCGGAAGTATTGGACAAACGCGATCACTTCGAATCGGCCGCGCTGCGCTGGCTGGTCGACATGAACTTCCTTCATTACGCGGTGTTCATGTTCGTGGTCTGCGCGGCCGTACTCGTCGCGATCAGTCTCCTCACTCCGCCGCCGGATCGGCAGAAGCTCGCCGGACTGACGTTCGCCACAGTCGATGCCAAGCTCAGGACGACGGCCGTCAGCGTGATCGGCATCGATGCACCAAAGCCACCTCGCGAGACTGCCGGGCAGCATCGCGCGAATCTGATCATGAGCGCCGTGCTGGTGTTGACGGTCGTCAGCTTGTGGGTCTACTTTCGGTGACCGCACGATGGAAGAGCGGTTGATCCCAACCCTGCGATCAAAGATCAGTCGCGATCAAGCGGTTCGGACGTTTACCGCCGGACCCGTCGGCTGGTCTCGTCGTGCGGCGCTGGGCCCGCTCCGCTCAATCGCCGACGTTTACGTGCCGTTTCGTATCTATCGCGTCGACCTCGGCAGCGGTCGGACGTGCCAGACCGATATCGTCGGCCTCGACGCGATCACGGGGTCGCTGGATCTCTACCGCTTCACGGCCGTGCCATCCGACCGTGAGGTCACACACGTGCAGACCTCGAATCACGTACCTGTGGCCCTCGACGAATCGGCTGCACGTGAGATCGTCGAGTCCAGAATCCAGCGCCTCGCATTTCAGCGAAACGGATTCTTCAGTATTCGGCAGCTGCGCGTGGAAGTTGAATCCGCCGGAGAGCTCCACGTTCCGTACTGGATAGCTTTTTTCGGCCGCGCCGAGACGACTCGTCTGCGCGTGATCGACGCGGTCCGCGGCGCTCTCGAGGGCGCCAAGGTCAGACGGCTCCTCTACCAATGGCTCGCGTAGCGCGCCATCCATCGTTCGACCTAGACAGACGAACGATCAACGTGCAACCGTGATTTCGATCGTCATCGCCTCGAACCGATCCGGCTGCTTCACCACGATCGATCCGTTCTGGTCGACGGTCCAGCCGTCGCGCGCGGTCTCAAGCTCGGTCTGATTCCGGCGAGAGAGCGCGGCGGCGTTGACCGTCACGTTTTTCGCCTCGCCGTCAGATCGGACGGTGACGACTAGATCGCGACCCGCCGGCCGGTACGTTCCTTCCGCCGCGCTGATGTCGACCCTCGTCGTCACACCACGATCCGATGACGCTCGGCGCACATCGAACCGACGACGCAGAGAGATGCCTCGCGAGTAATCCAGCGTCTCTCCGTCATCTTCATAGAGCCACGTGCTCGACTCCGTGACCGGATAGATCGCGACCTGCAGCGGCTTCCCCGGCATGTCGCCGGTGTGCTGAACGACCGGCTGCCGGAAAACGAAGGCGCCGCCGCGGACGAAGATGGGAATCGACGCGAGCGTGACCGGCATCGTGACGGTTGTCGGT
>WNGA01006166.1_pt1 | contig 22072 bp, 20 predicted proteins | sample 5400061 | NCBI WGS metagenome assembly WNGA01 (sample SAMN13153366, study PRJNA577476) | soil metagenome | isolation source: 100 cm soil or saprolite under grassland replicate 2 | place: USA:California | collected 2016-06-15
TCCTCGCCGCGGGCGAGCTCGGAGCTCCGCTGGCACGCCGCGTCGATGGCGTTCAGGAACGCCGCCCGCACGCCGGCCTGCTCCAGGTGCCGGATCGCGGCGATGGTCGTGCCACCCGGCGACGTCACCATCTCACGCAGCTCGACCGGGTGCTTCCCGGTGTCCCGGAGCATCTTCGCCGAGCCCAGCATGGTCTGGATGATCAGCTCGCTGGCCACGTCGCGCGACAGCCCCAGCAGGATGCAGGCCTCGATCATGGCCTCCGCCAGCAGGAAGAAGTAGGCCGGCCCGCTGCCGCTCGTCGCGGTCACCGCGTCCTGGTGCTTCTCCGGCAGCCGGATGACCCTGCCCACGTACCCCAGCAACTCCTCGGCCACGGCCAGGTGCTTGTCCTCGGCCTGCCGGCCCGGGCTCACCACCGACATGGCCTCGTCCACCAGCACGGGGACGTTCGACATGACCCGCACGACCGGGACGCCGTCCGACACCCGCCGCTCGATGAACGACGTCCTGATGCCCGCGGCGAACGAGATCACCAGGTGCCGCTCCTGCACGTGCTCCGCGATCTGCTCGAGCAGCAGCTCCATGTCCTGCGGCTTCACGATCAGCACGAGCGTGTCGGCCCACGCGACCGCCTCCTCGTTCGACAACGTCGCCGCCACGCCGTAGCGCTCGTGCAGCTCTGTGGCCCGCTCCTCGCGCCGGCAGGTCACGGTGATCTCCTCGACCTTTCGGCCGCCGGACCGGATCAGCCCCGACACGAGCGCCTCGCCCATCTTCCCGCCGCCCAGGAAGGCGACCTTCCTCCAATCGTGCTCCGTCACTGCCATCCCCCTCGGATCAGGTTCGATGCGAAGAACCATATGTTCGCAGGACGCTCGGCCATCCTCCGCGTCAGGTACGGATACCACTCGCTCCCGTACGGCACGTACACGCGGACCGGATAGCCGTCCCGCGCGTACCGCTGCTGGAGGTCCCGGCGGATCCCGTACAGGAACTGGAACTCCACCCGGTCCCAGGAGACTCCCCGCCGCTCCGCGAACCGCCGGGCCCCGTCGACGAGCGGCGGATCGTGGCTGGCCACATGGATCGTGTGCCCGAGCGTCGCGAGCGTCGAGAACAGCCGGGCGAAGTTCCGGTCCACCTCACGCTTGGAGGGGATCGCCACCGAGGGCGGCTCGAGGTAGGCACCCTTGCACAGCCGCACCGTCGACCCCTGGGGCAGCCCGTACACGTCCGCCGCCGTTCGGTACAGGTACGCCTGGAGCGCCAGCCCGACGTGCGGGTAGCGCTCCTTCAGCTCCCGGTGGGCCAGGAGCGTCCGGTCCACGTACTCGTGGCTCTCCATGTCGATCATGACCAGCGTGTTCCGCTCGGAGGCCGCCGCCAGCACTCGCTCGCTGTTCTCCATGCACAGGTCGTAGGACAGGTCGAGCCCGAGCTGGGTCAGCTTCACGGCGATGTTGCAATCGAGGTCGTCGGTCTCGTGGGCCCGCTTCAGCGCGCGCACGTACGCGTCCGACGCCGCGGACGCCTGCTCCTCCGAGCTCACGTTCTCGCCGAGGTGATCGAGCATCGTGGCGATGCCCTGGCGGTTCAGCGACCGGGCCGCCTGGAACGCGTCCTCCAGGTCCTCACCGGCCACGAACCGCATGGCCACCCGCCGTCCCAGACGGCTCCGGGACGCGAGATGGCGAAACCACCGCTGGCCGGTGAGCCACAGCACGGGCGCCCGGAGCACGGGACCGTTCACGGGTTCGTCGGGCGACGGGTCACGGGACCCCGAGTATAGGCAGCGCGCCGATGGCCCGGAGCGCGAGGTCAGGACGCGGGAGGACGACCGGGAAATGAACGGGCCCGAGAGACTTCCGGTTCGTCACCGGCCGAAGCCGGCAACTCCCCGTAGGCCTCTCGGGCCCAGTGCTCCGAGCAACACTCGCGGGCGCTGCGGGACCGAGTACGGTCGCCCTTTCGTTGGGCTTTGGGGCCTCCCGAACCTCCCCACCCGTAAACCGAGGTGGCCTCCCCCAGCGTACGAGCAGGTGCGCCCAGTTGGCCTTACGGCTTTCCCAGGGGTTTCCTTCCCCTTCCCTGCGAGTGCCGCTCCGGCTGCTCGGAGCGAGGCGAAATCTACTTGCCGGCCCCCACCCGGTCAAGGCTGCAAAACCCCAGGTCAGAGGACATATCCGCTGGTAGAGGAACCGGAAGAAAGAGTGACAAGAAGGACCACTTCGCTGGGGACTAGTCTGGCTCAGACTAGTACCCGATCCGCGGCCCCCAGGAGCTCTCGGTACACGGCCAGAACTTCCGCGGCCGTGGCGTCCCACGAGAACCGCAGGGCGTGGACCACGGCCGCATCCCCCATGCGGCGGGCCCGGTTGGGGTGGGACAGCAGCTCGATGAGCCGGGCCGCGTAGTCGCCCGGGTCGTACCCGGGCACCAGGAACCCCGTCTCGCCGTCGCGAACGATGTAGCGGAGGCCCCCGGTCTCGGCGGCGATCACCGGGGTCCCGCAGGCCTGGGCCTCCAGGGCCACGAGGCCGAACGACTCAGATCGCGACGGAACGAGCACCGCTTCCGCCGCCGAGTAGAAGTCGGCGAGCCGTCCCTGAGGCTGGGGCGGGAAGAACATCACGCGGTCCTCCACCCCGACAGCCGAAGCCAGGTCCATCAGCCGGGCCACCTCCGTGGAGCGGTCCGATCCGCCGCTCGGCCCGCCCACGACGGCGAACACGACGTCCGACATCGTCATGGGATCGCGGGCGATGGCCTCCGCCATGGCCCGCACGGCCACGTCCGGCCCCTTGTGGGCCTGGAGGCGCCCCACGAACAGCACGAGGCGGACGCCCGTCGGGTGCAGCCGGCTCCTGGCCGCGGAACGGCTCCGGGGAAAGAACAGCCCGTGGTCCACCCCGCCCGGCACGATGCGGATCCGGTCGGGATCGGCGCCGTACAGCCCGACCAGGTGCGCGGCCTCTGCGGGCGTGGGCGCGAGGATTCGGTCGGCCCGCTCGATGACCCGCTCCTCGCCCGCCAGGCGCGCTCGGGGCTCCGGGCCCTCGCCCGTGGCCAGCGAGTGGTTCTTGACCTTGCCAAGCGTGTGGAACGACGCGACGAGGGGCACGCCCCACACCTCCTTTGCGTTGCGGCCGACCCACCCGGACAGCCAGTAATGGCTGTGGAGCACGTCATAGAGCAGGCCCTCGTGCCGCTGACGGTCGACGATCCCGCTCAGGAAGGCCGGCACGAGATGCGGCAAGTCCTCCTTGGACACCGGGGAGCACGGGCCCGCCTGGACCTCGATGACGCGGGTTCCGGGGACGACTTCCTGGACCTGCGGTCCCCCCCGCCCCGCGCACCGCGTGAACACGTCGACCTGGACGCCCTGGGCCGCAAGGCGTTCAGCAACCTCGCGGATGTAGACGTTCATCCCGCCGGAGTCGCCCGTCCCGGGCTGGTCCAGCGGCGAGGTGTGCACGCTCAGCATCGCCACGCGACGCCGTTCGTTGTCGGAGGCCATTGGGTTTCCTCGCATCGACTACTGCACTCGATGGTACGCGACCTTCGCGTTATCCCCCCTCAGCAAAGCAACGAACCCGCCCTCGAGGGCGGGTTCGTTGCAGGTGGTCGCTGATGGAGGGGTCGGGTCAGCCGACCTTCTCCACCGCGGTCCGGGCGGCCTCCGCCTGGGCCACGGCCGCCCGCTTCACGCTGCGAGCGGCGGATGAGACCTGGCGGCGGGCGATCACCAGCTTGTTGTACGTCCTGGTGAACTTGCGCTGGCGAGTGGCCGCGAACTTCTGGGCGTCGAACGTCCGCAGCCCGCCGGCGAGCTTCTTCGCCTTCTCGGCTGCGAGGTCGCCCAGGCCGATGGCCGCATGCAGGGCTTCCTTGCCCCTTGCCTGAATCTGCGTCTGGACCGTCATCGTGCACCTCCCTTCTTCGTCGTTCGAGTGGATGGAGAGCGGGAGGGCGAAGGGGAGCCGGGTGAGGGCTTTGGATCAGCCTGAGACTTCGCCCTCCCGCCCGCTCGGCTCCGGGTCCGGCTCGAACGGGAGCCGGTCCGGACTTCGATGGGGATGACCGTCGCGGGCGCGCCCGTGGACGCCTCGGCGACGGGGAGATCGTGTTCGGCCTGCTCGACGATGTCGGCGGCCAGTCCGGCCGCGAGGTCCGCCGCCAGCTCGGACGTGGCGGCCCTGGAGGGCTTGCGCCCGGCCCGGCGCCGTTCGGTCTCCTCGCGGAAGCTGTTGTACACGGCCAGCAGCGCCTGCTTCTGCCGCTCCGTCAGGCCCGGGTCGGCCATCACGGCGGTCAGCACGTCCGCGCGCGGCGCAGCTTCCAGGATCCCCGCCTGCACGTACAGGGTGTGCGATGAGATCCGCAGGGCCTTCGCGATGGCCTGGAGGATCTCTGCGCTGGGACGGCGGAGGCCGCGCTCGATCTGGGAAAGGTAGGGCAGCGAGACGCCCGCCAGCTTCGACAGGCCGCGCAGGGACAGGCGCGCCCCCATGCGCTGGTTGCGGATGAACTCTCCGAGCTCACGGACCTTGGTCTTCATCGCGTCGTCACCCTACCACGCGTGTATAACAGTTGCAAACGCTTGGAAGCCTTTAGCAAACGGACGTTTCGAGGCCGGAGCCTGCCGGCGTTCGGGTGGGCTACGGCAGGTCGAGGTCGAGGTCGAGGTCGAAGGCGACGACGAGCTCGCCGGCGGGACGGCCTCCGCCCAGGACGTCGGGCCGGGCGTACGGGCGGAGCGCCTCCACCTGGTCCTCGTCCAGGATGTCGAGCTGGCGCAGCGCGTGGATCAGCGCCGGGCCGGCCGCTCGGGCGGTCCCGTCGGCGACCTTGACCGCCACGCCGATGTGCCGGTCGAGGGACGCCGCGCACATGAGCCCCTCTGCACCGGCCTTCACTACCACGCCGGGCGCGACCTGCATGAGCGCCGTATCGGTGCGGTGGCGCCCGGCCACCATGTACGGCTCGGCGCGCATGGCAGACGTGGCGCGGGACACGAACGGCGCCACCGTGTCCCATCGCTCGGGCTCCCCGAAGCGGGCGAACAGCGTGGCCATCCGCGACAGCGCCATCCCGTGCACCGGGGCGCCGCAGCCGTCCACCCCCACCCGGACCTCGGGGGCATCGGTTCCCCTGAGCACCGCCTGGAGGATGCGCTGCTGGAGCGGGTGGGTGGGGTCGAGGTAGTGCTCCGTCTCCCAGCCCGCGCGGACGGTGGCGAGGAGCATCCCGGCGTGCTTCCCCGAGCAGTTGTGCAGGTCGGGCCGGGGCGATCCCGCCCGTCCCATGGCCTCGGGGTCGAGCGGCCACCCCGGCGGGCACTGGAGCGCCGACACGTCGAGGCCGGCCCGCTCCAGGAGCCGGTGCACGGTGGACACGTGGACGTCCTCACCGTTGTGGGACGCGCACATCACGGCGACCTCCCGGTCCGAGAGGTCCGCGATGTCCTCGATGACCGAGAGCGAGACGGCCGCCTGGAGCGGCTTCATCGAGGACCGCGAGAACACGGCTCGCTCCGGATCCCCTGCCTGGGCCACGACGCGCCCCTCGGTGTCGGACACGGCGACGTACCCGAGGTGGCAGGACTCCTCGAGTCCGGATCGAACCACCCGCACGAGCGTGACGGGTTCGCCCACGACCGGAGCGTAGCGAACGAACGGGTGCCGCCGCCGCGGCCGCGATCAGCTCAGCGCGAGCGAGGGGTCCTGGCGGTACCTGCGACGGAGCTCCGATTGGAGCCGGTCGTGGACCCGGATGACCGCCGTGCGGTCCGCGGACACGAGCTTCTCCTCGGACTCCAGCCGGGCCACGGCGTCTGTCAGCTCCTGGTCGGACAGGGCCCGGGGATCGGAGATGCTGGGGTCGGCCAGCAGCTTCTCCACGCGCCGCCTGGCCAGGTGCATCTCATCGGGCGGGACGAGGAGGCGAAGGGCCTCCCCCCGCGACCGCCGTGATCCGGCGGAGGAGGCGAGCGCCTGGGCGAGCTCCGCGACGAGCGCCTGGTCCCCGCTGGCGGCTGTCGCCGCGCCGTTCCCGGGCGCGCGCTTCTCGAGGTACGCGCGGAGGATGTCCAGGCGGCCCTGTACCAGCCTGCGAAGGAGTGACTGGTACTCCCGCTCCGCCAAGCTCTCGTCCCGGCGGTTCTTCACCTCGTCCAGCGAGAGTTCCTCCAGCCCCTCGGCGTAGCTGGGGGCAAGGATCCGGTCGATCCTGCGCTTGCCGTTCGACATCGCCACGAGCGACTCCTCGGGATGGGGGGCAGTCCGCATAGTATCGCCGCCCGGGCCGCCGAGGAGGGTAGGGCGTAGCTCGAACCGTCCCTTCGGGCCGAACGGCGACGGGCGCCGCCGGTCGGTCAGAAGCTGTAGTTGCAGTTCTCGCAGCGCCACGCGCCGGTGGGGCCGACCGCGCTGTGGCCGCCGCAGCGCGAGCACCGCCGGCACCGGCCGCCGCTGCCGCAGGAGACCGGGTCCGTGGTCGTGCCTGGTTCGTCCCAGGTGGTCATGCCCTCGGCCGGCCGGGGAAGCTGGATCGAGAGCAGGTACATGGGCTCGTCGCCCGACTGGAACCCGTGGGGGTGGGTCGCCCCCCGTCCCACCACCACTCCGGTCGCGAGCGGGACCGGCGTGGGCCCGAACTTGGCCTGGCCGCTGCCCCCCAGCACCACCACCCATTCCTCGGAGTCGGGGTGCGAGTGCGCGTACGCGACCTGGTTCGGCGCGAAGGCCTGGAGCGAGATGTAGTAGTCGGGGCCGGTCTGGATGGCGATGCGCCGGAACCCCGTCGGGCACAACTCGGCCAGGTCCTTCGGATGGGCCCCGAACACGCCGAGGTTGTCCAGCACCTCCGCGAGGTCACCGATCGCGTGGTCGCCCACGGAGGAAGTAAGCCCCGATTCCGATGCGAGATGCAAGCGAATCTCAGAGCACCTTGAACAGGTCGATGTCCCTCACCTCGTATCCCGCTCGCTCGTAGAAGCGGCTGGCGCCCCGGTTCGCCGCGAACAACTCGATCCGGACCACATCGCAGTTGCTCTCACGAAGGTGCTGCTCGAGAGCATCCAGAATTGCCCAACCGAAGCTCCGTCCGCGTCGGCGAGGATCCACATAGAGCTCTGTGATCCGGCCCGTGCAACCCGGGGGCACCTCGACGAGCTCACGCCCCGATCGATCGTGCAGGCTCGCAACCCCGAACCCCTCGATCCGACCACCGGTCTCCGCCACGAGCACCTTGCTGGCCTCCGCGAGCATGACCTGTACGCGGGTCTCGCCATACCCATCGGCCCGGATGAACCGTCGCAGTGAGTCCATGGTCGCGAGTTCCTCGCCAAATGCGTCCATGAGCGCAATCAGGGCCGGGCGGTCTTCCGTCCGGTAGTCACGGACGAAACGTCTTGCCCGTCGACGACGTGATTGGAGCCTGCGCCAGTCCGCGGCAGCCGCCCGAATCCGCTCGTCAGGAGTCATTCGCAGCCGCGCGCGGATGCGACCCCAGTCGACATCGCCTTCCCCGGGGAGGTCCACAGGCTCGAGCTCCATCTCACAGGTCCGGAGCAGCCGCTCCAGGGTATTCACCGTGGGCGAGCCGAGCCCACGTTCGATGCGCGAGATTGACGGCTGGGGAATGCCGGAGCGGCGGGCCAGCTCGCGTTGCGAAAGACCGGCCCGGCGCCTCGCCATGTTCAGGATCCGCGCCGCGTTCGTGCTCAGGTGATAGCTGATGAGTGATCGATCAGATGCCCATCAGGCGGGCGATGATGTCTTTCATGACCTCGGTTGCGCCGCCGCCGATGGGGCCGAGCCGCGCGTCGCGCCAGGCCCGCTGGACCGGGAACTCCATCATGTAGCCGTAGCCGCCGTGGACCTGGAGGGCCTCGTCGGCGACCTTCCAGGCCAGCTCGGCCGAGTACCACTTCGCCATGGACACCAGCATCGTGGCGTCCTCGCCGGCGACCATGGTTCGCAGGGCGTGGTACGTGAGGGACCGGGCGGCCTCGATCTCGGTGGCCAGATCGGCGAACCGGTGCCGCCACACCTGGAACTTCCCCACGGGCCTGCCGAAGGCCTGGCGCTCGTTCGCGTAGTCGATCCCGAGCTGGAGCGTCCGCTCGGCGCCGGCCACCGCGGCGAGGGCCATGACCAGGCGCTCCCACTGGAAGTTCTGCATGATGCAGTAGAAGCCCCGGCCGACCTCGCCCAGGCGGTTCACGTCGGGAACCAGAACGCCGTCGAAGGCCAGTTCCCCGGTGTGCGATGTTCGCCAACCAACCGTTTCCAGTCGCGCGCTCGAGAGCCCCGGCGTGTCACTGTCCACCACGAACAGCGTGATGCCGCGACGGCCGGCGTCCGGGTCCGTCTTCGCCGCGACCACGACGAAGTCGGCGATCGAGCCGTTCGTGATGAAGGTCTTGCGGCCGGTGAGGACCCACTCGTTCCCGTCACGCACGGCCCGCGTCTCGATGCCGCCCACGTCCGAGCCGGCGCCCGGCTCCGTCACGGCCAGCGCCCCGATCGCGCGCCCCGCCACGGCGGGGACCAGCCACCGCTGCCGCTGCTCCTCGGTCCCGAACCGGTAGACGTAGTAGGGCCCCAGGTCCTTGTGCGCGCCCAGCGCCGCGGCCACCCCACCCGAGCCGCACCGGGTCAGCTCCTCGGTGATCACGGCGTCCGCGACAAAGTCCGGGCCGGTGCCGCCGTAAGCCTCCTCGTACTTCGCGCCGAACAGCCCGAGGTCCCCGGCCTGGCGGACGATCTGCCGCACCGGGAAGTCGCCCTGGCGTTCCCATTCCTCGGCGAAGGGGGCCATCTCGCGCTCGACGAAGTCGCGGACCAGCGACCGGAGCTGGTCGTGGTCCTCCGTGAACAGCCCGAAGCGCGGGATGTCATGGAAACGGCTCCGGCCGGGGGCAAGGCCCGGCCCACCGTCAGGGGGCGAACTGGATGCCACCGGCCGTCCCCATGAGCTTCGAGATGACCTCGCGCATGACCTCGTCGGTCCCGGCCCCGATCCGCAGCACTCGCGTGTCGCGCCAGGCCCGCTGGATCCAGGAGTCCGCCGAGTACCCGTAGCCGCCGTGCACCTGGAGGCACTCGTTCATGACCCTGTTCACCGCGACGCCCGAGTACAGCTTGGCCATCGAGATCTGCTTCACCGGGTACTCACCGCGCTCCCACGCCAGGGCGGTGTCGTAGGTGAGCTGGCGGGCCGCCTCGAGCTCCGTCGCCATCTCGGCGAACCGGTGCTTGATGACCTGGAAGTCGGCGATGGTCTGCCCGAACGCCCGGCGTTCCTTCGCGTACTCCAGCGTCTTCTCCATGGCCAGCCAAGCCCCGGCGACCGAGCCCGCCACGCCGATCAGCCGCTCCCCCTGGAGCTCCCACATGATCTGGTAGAAGCCCTTGCCCTCCGTGCCGAGAAGGGCGTCGCCCGGGACCCGGACGTCGTCCAGGACCAGCTCGGCGGTGTCGGAGGACCGCATCCCGAGCTTGTCGAGCTTCCGGGAGACCCCGAACCCGGGCGTCGAGGTGTCCACCAGGAACAGCGAGAACCCGTCGTAGCCGGCGGGCTTGTCGGTTCGCGTGACCAGCAGGCAGAAGTCGGCCCGCACGCCGTTCGTGATGAACGTCTTCCGGCCGTTGATCACCCAGCCGTCGCCGTCGCGGACCGCGGTGGTCTGGATGTTCGCGACGTCGGAGCCCGCGTCCGGCTCGGTGATCCCGAGGCAGGCGATCTTCTCCCCCCGGATGGCCGGGACCAGGTAGCGCTTCCTCTGCTCCTCGGTGCCGTAGCGGTGGATGGGGGGCGTGGCCATCTCCGACTGCACGGCGATCGCCATCCCCACCCCGCCGGAGCCGGCCCGGGCCAGCTCCTCGGCCAGCACGATGGCGTGGCCCCAGTCCCCGCCCTGCCCCCCGTGCTCCGGCGGGTACCGGAGTCCGAGGAGGCCCATGTCCCCCATCCGTTCGAACACCCAGTTCGGGAACTCGCCCGCCTGTTCCCATTCCACGGCGTGGGGGGCCAACTCGCTCTCCACGAACGTGCGGACGCTGGCGCGGAGCTCCTCGTGCTCGGGGGTGAACAGCGGATGGAGCATGCCGTTCGCGACTCTACCGCACGACTGACCGCCGGTCAGCCGGCTCCCTCAAGCTCCGCCAGGCGGGTCCGTGCACGGTCCACGAGCAGCGTCGCGCCCTTGCGTTCGTACAGCTCGACGGCCTGGCGCAGCGATTCGGCGGCTTCGTCTCGACGGCCGGCGGCTTCGAGGACCTCCGCCAGGGCGGCCAGCACATCGGCGTGCTCCACCACGTAGTCGCTGGATTCCACGAGCGCCAGGGCTTCGCGCAGCACGGCCTCCGCTTCCTCGTGGCGCTCCTGCCTGGACAGGATGAGACCGTGCGCCCGCCGCCACAGGACCTGGGTTGTGAAATCGTCCTCCTGTCCGAGGTCGCGGGCCATCTCGACGTACCGAGCTGCCTCGTCGGTCCTCCCCAGCGACGCCAGCGTGTCGGCGAGATACCCGGCGGCGGTCGAGAGGAACCCCGTCTCACCCATCGCCACGAGCTCGTCCACACCGGTGCGTTGGTGTCGCTCGGCGGCCTCGAGATCCCCGGCCAGTTGGAACACGACGCCGACCACCATGGCCCTGCCCGTGGCCACGTGGAGCCGGTTGCCGATGTCCTGCAGGATGCGGAGCGACTCGGTGGCCAGCTCTCGGGCCTCATCCGCCCGACCGGTGATCGCGGCGAGGTACGAGCGAAGCCCGAGCGCAAACGCCTCCAACCGCTGCGTGCCCTCGAGCTCGCGGGCCCTGCGCTCGGCCTCCTCGACCGGGGTCGGGCCCCACAACAACGGGCCGAACAGGAACATCAGGCTGTCCATCTCCAGCCTGCGATCGCCAGCGGCACGAGAAAGCGCCAGGGCCTGCTCGAGCTCCTCCAGGGCCTTGGCGCAGTGCCCCAGCCAGAACAGCAGCAGCCCCTTTCGATTCCGTGCCTGAGCCCGGCCCGGCACGTCCCCGATCGCATCGAGCTCCCGGTCCGCCTGCTCCAGCAAGGGCAAGACGGAGGCCTGGCTGGCGGTGGGGTCCATGGAGAGGTCCAGGAACGCCCGAAGGATCCGGGCCCGCCACCTGAGCCCGATGTCGCCCAGCGCTTCTGCGGCACGGGCGGCCTCGTCGAGGGCGGCGAGGCCACTGGCAAGGTCTCCATGTTCCATCCGCGCGTCGGCGAGGTCGGGCAGGAGCCACGCTCGGAACTCGGAGTCGTTCGGCAACAGCCCCACGGCACGCCCGAGGAGGTTCGCCGCCGCCGTCATGTCGCCCCGGGCAAGCGCGCGCCGTCCCGCGGACGCCAGCCGGTCCGCCGCCCGCTCGGCCAGCGCACCCGTTCGCTCGTCAGGCGGGCCGAGCTCGGAGCGGTACCGGATGGCCTCCTCGAGGTGGTACGCCAGGATCTCCTCGTACTCGGCGACCCGGTCCCCGGTCACGCGTTCCAGCCACCCGGCGAACCGCTCGTGGAGGTCCGCGCGCGTCTCCTTCGGCATCGACTCGTACGCGGCGTCGCGGACCAGCAGGTGCCGGAACCGGAAGGCGTCGTCGCCCACGAACGTCGAACGGCCGGGCCGGATCAGCTCCTTCCGAACGAGCGCCATCAGGTTCGCCGGAACGGCGGGGCGGGCCGGCTCCGGCGCGAGCTCGACCACCGCGCCGCGCCAGAACTCCTTCCCCACCACCGAGGCCCGCTCGATGACGAGGCGCTGCTCCCCTTCCAGCCGGTCGAGCCTTGCGGACAGCAGCGCCTGGATCGTCGGAGGGACCGCGACCTTCGACAGGTCGCCGGTCGGGACCCACGCACCGTCATCCCTGGCCAGCAGGCCCTCGTCGATGAGCATGGCGAGCATCTCCTCGACGAAGAGGGGGTTTCCCTCCGCGGACTCCGTGATCCGGGCCGCGACGGCCGCAGGCAGGTCCGCGGCGCCGACCAGGTTGTGGACGAGGGTCGATGCCTCGGCGCTCGACAGCGGCTCGAGCAGGATCGAGGAAGCGTTCATCTTCCCGCCACCCCACGCCGGGCGGGCGTCGAGGAGCTCGGGCCGGGCCAGGCACAGCAGCAGGATCGGCGCGTCCCGGGACCAGTCGGCGACGTGTTCGATCAGATCGAGGAACGTTGACTCGCCCCAGTGGACGTCGTCGAGGACCAGCACGACGGGGTGCGAGCGCGCCAGGGCTTCGAAGAGCGACCGGATGGCCCAGAACGTCTCCTCGGGGACGGCGGAGTCCGCCACCAGCCCCAGGACCTGCGACACGTGGTTCGCGACGACGGGCCCGTGCTCGTCCATGGCCACGAGGGCGGCGATCCGCGCGCGGGCTTGCTCTGCGGTGTCGCCATCGAGGATCCCGGCGGCCTGCTTCACCGCCTCGGCCACCGGCCAGAAGGTGATGCCCTCCCCGTAGGGCAGGCACCGGCCGCTCAGCACGGTGGCCCGGTCACCCACCCCGCTCAGGAACTCCCCGACCAGGCGGGACTTCCCCACGCCGGCCGATCCCAGCACCGTGAACAGGTGGCAGGATCGCTCAGACACCGCGCGTTCGAACGCCTGGAGCAGCAGGCCGAGCTCTCGCTCCCGGCCCACCATCGGAGAATCCAGGCGGCGAGCGTGGCCGGGCGCCAGCGGGTGGACCTCGACCAGGCGGTAGGCGGGCACTGGCTCGGCCTTGCCCTTGGCCGCGATCGCGTCGACGGGCTCCGCCACCACGGCGTCGCGGACAAGCCTGTAGGTGGGGTCGCCGATCAGGACCTCGCCGGGCGGCGCGGCCTGCTCCAGGCGGGCCGCCGTGTTCACGGCGTCGCCGGTGACGAGGGTCTGCCCCGCTCCCGGGTCGCCCGCCACCACCTCACCGGTATTGACGCCCGTGCGCGTGGCGATGGTGACCTCGAGGTCGCGTTCCACCTCCTTGTTCAGGATGGCGAGGGCCTCGCGCATCTCGACGGCGGCCCGGCACGCCCGGAGCGCGTCGTCCTCGTGCAGGACGGGGATCCCGAACACCGCCATCACGGCGTCCCCGATGAACTTCTCCACGGAGGCGCCGTGCCGCTCCAGCACGGCCTTCATCTCGGCGAAGTACCGGGACATCAGCCGGCGGAGCGTCTCGGGGTCGAGGCGCTCGCCGAGGGCGGTGGACCCGGTGACGTCGGAGAACAGGACCGTGACGGTCTTGCGAACCTCCCGCGGCGGGGCGGCCCCGGCCAGCCCGGCCCCGCAGTTCAGGCAGAACTTCGCCCGGTCGGGGTTCTCCTCGCCGCACGAGGGACAGCGAGCCATACGCGGAGTGTAGGCGGCGGTTCCCGGCGACAGAAGGGCCTCACGACCCCTGGCGCATCGCGTCGATGAGGATCTCCGCGACCTCGGGCCGGGAGAACTCGGGCGGGGGCTTCTCGCCGGCGCGAAGCATCTCGCGGACCTTCGTGCCCGACAGGATGACCCTGCTCTCGTCCGGGTGCGGGCAGGTCTTCGGCGACGCCATGCCCTCGCACCGCAGGCAGTAGAACGAGTGCTCGAAGAACAGCGGCGTGATGCCGAGCTCGTCCGGCTCGAAGCTCTCGAAGATCTTCTGCGCGTCGTAGGTGCCGTAGTACGAGCCGACGCCCGCGTGGTCGCGGCCCACGATGAAGTGCGTGCAGCCGTAGTTCTTCCGGCAGATGGCGTGCCAGATGGCTTCCTTCGGCCCGGCATAGCGCATGGCCGCGGGGAACACGCTCATCATGGCGCGCTCGGCCGGATAGTAGTTCTCGAACAGGATCTCGTAGCAGCGCATCCGGACCTCGGCCGGGACGTCGTCCTCCTTGGTGGCGCCGACCAGCGGGTGCAGCAACAGCCCGTCCACGATCTCGAGCGCGCACTTCTGAATGTACTCGTGGGCGCGGTGCACCGGGTTCCGGGTCTGGAACCCCACCACGCGCTTCCACCCTCGCTCCCGGAACGCCGCGCGCGTCTCGCGGGGTGTCAGCCGGTATCCCTGGAAGGTGTGGTGCTCGGGAAGCCGCAGCATCCTGACCTGCCCCGCCAGGCACCAGTCCCCGGCCTCGTGGAGCGCCCTCACACCGGGGTGCTCGAGCTCCTCGGTCCCGAACACGGCCTGCGCCTCGGTCTCGCGGTCCCGGCGGAACACTTCCTCGACGTCGAGCACGGCGAGCGGCGCCGCGCCCTCGCGGGCCACCAGGGCGACCGCCTCGGCCCGCCCCACTCGCTTCATCTCCCCCTCGTCCACCGACAGTGTCACCGGGATGGACCATGGGAGGGCCGAGGTCATGTGCATCGTCTCGAGGATGGACCGGTACTCCTTCTCCCCCTGGAACCCGGTCAACGGCGACAGCGCACCCACGGCCAGCATCTCCAGGTCCGAGAGCTCCCGGTTGCCCACTCGGACCTTCGGGAAATGAGCCGCGTCGGCAGCCAGGCTCTCCGCCTCCGGCCCGGCGACCAGGAGGTCGACCAGCGTGCCGCCGTGCGGCGCGATCGTGTCGTGTTCGAGCATGCGAGTGCCTTTCGAGTCGGTCGGGACGGCGCCTAGCATAGAGGGTGGCGGTCGGCGGTCCCGGCGAGGGACATGATCGCGGGAACGCCCGGGTATACTCCGCCGGCAGCCGCTCCCGCGGCGCCCCCCACAGATCCGACGACCAGGAGAGTCCGTGCACCCACCCCTTCACGAAGGCCTCGTCCGCACGCTGAACGAGCGGTTCGAGGAAGCCGAGCCGCAGGAGATCCTGCGGTGGCTCCTGGGGGAGTCGGGGCTCGACCGCGTGGCCGTCGCCTCCTCGTTCCAGGCAGAGGGCACGTGCGTCATCGACATGGCGGTCGCGCTCCGTCCCGACGTTCCCGTGCTGTTCCTGGAGACCGGGTTCCATTTCGCGGAGACACTGGCGTTCAAGGAGCAGCTCACCGAAGATCTGGGCCTGAACGTCGTCGACCTCGTGGGCGACCACACCGTCGAGTCGCAAGCCGAGGAGTTCGGCGAGCGCCTGTACGAGTCGGACCCGGCGGCCTGCTGCGAGCTCAACAAGGTGATCCCGTTCACCCGGGCCCTGCACGGCTACGACGCATGGGTCACGGCTCTTCGACGTGACTCCTCGCCCACCCGCGCGGAGACGCCGATCCTCGAGCAGTACCAGATGGAGCCGGGCGCGTGGATGGTGAAGGTGAACCCCATCGCCACGTGGACGCGCCAGCAGGCATTGAGCTACCTGGCCGAGCGGAACCTGCCCCACAACCCGCTGTACGACCTGGGCTACGCGCAGATCGGCTGCGCGCCCTGCACGCGGATGGTGCTGCCCGGCGAGCACGAGCGGGACGGCCGGTGGGACGGCTCCCAGAAGGTCGAGTGCGGCATCCACGTCCACGAGGCCGCCCGCCAGTCGCTCCTCGCGGGCGGCCATCGGCGGGGGAGACGCTAGCTGGCTCAGGCTAGGCGCCCACCGCCTCCAGGTGGGCGAGCACGGGCGGGATGACAGCGTCCGTGTCCAGGAAGGCTCCCGAATGGTCGCGGCCGCTCATGGTGTGCAAGTCCACCCCCAGGACGGCCGCGTCGGAGGGCATGAGCCCGGCGAAGAGGTCCTCTGCTCCGCAGTACAGGAATGCGGGGGCCGAGACACGGGTCAGATCCATCCGGTAGCGGGAATCGCTGACCGCCTGGAGCACCGCGCCCATCACCCTCGGGTCGTTCCGGCCCTCGAAGAGCCGCTTGCGTTCCTCGGTGACGGGGACGAACGCGTTCCAGAACCCCGCCCAGTCCCCACGGGCGAGGGGCTCGACCCAGGCATGGACGAGGGAGTCGACGAGCTCGGGAGGCGTCGACAGGGCCTGTCCCCCGGCCACGAGTGCGGCGACGCGGCCCGGGAACTCGATGGCCGCGATGGACGCCAGCCGGGCACCTCGCGAATACCCCCACAGCACGGCCCGATCGACTCCGGCCGCGTCCATGACCGCGACGAGATCGCCCGCAACGTCCGGTTCGCGGTAGGCCCCCGGGTCCTGCGGTGCGTCGCTCAGCCCGTGGCCGAGAGGGTCGACCGTGATCACGCGCCGGGACCCGGCGAGCTTGTCCACGTACCCCGCGTCCCGCCAGTCGGATGCGGCCTGCATGATCCCCGGGACGAGGACGACGGCGGGGCCCCGACCATCGTCGTCATAGCTGATGCCATGGCCACGCGAGGTCGCCCTCATCGAAGCGGATGGTGCCATGTCGGGCGTCGGCGGGCTACCGCGGGACCACGAACGTCACGTTCGACACTGTGAACAGCAGCTCCCCGATGTCGCCCTCGATCCGCACGTCCCGGTAGGTCAGGCCCGGGACGACCTCGGGCAGGTCGAGCGACACGCTGACCGGGCCCGAACGAAGCACGAGCGATCCGTCCTCGATGGACGGTTCCACGGTGACCTCGCCGGGGAGCGAGCCGGCCTTGAGCCGGACCTGCCCGTCCGCGAGTTTCACCGTCCCTTCGAACCCCTGAGCGCGGAGCGCCGCCGTGATGTCGTCGCCCGTCATCGTCACCGAGCCGTCGCCCCTCGCGGCCCGGATCGACCCCGTGTGGCGCGACAGGAACACCTGGCTCGCCGAGAAGCGGATGTCGCGAAGGTCGAGCGTGGCCGACTCGAAGTGCACGCCTTCCGACGAAAAGGAACCCGCGTGGACGGATGCGGACGGGATGTGGCCGGACACGACCTCCGGGACGAACAGCACCCCGCCGATCGACACCGACGCCGACTTGCTCAGGCCGAGCGACCGCTCGAGCTGCCCGCCCACCCAGGCCTGCGCCCACAGCCGGAGCCCGAAGTCCGCGCCCACGAACACGAGCCCCAGGACGAGGATCGCGATCAGGAACCTGCGCATCAGCGTCGGTGTTCGGTCAGGCCACGACCCACAACGCGTCGCGCTCCAGCGTCACCGTAAGGCGGTCGCGGGTCCCCAGGTAGTCCCCGTCGACCTGGAGCGGGAACGGGGTCCGGCCCTCGATGGTGACGAGCGAGGCGTCGTGGACGTAGTCCATGTCCTTGCGCTTCACGTGCTTGCCCGAGCCGAACAGCTGCACGATGAGGCGGAGCGCCGAGCGCCTGGCCAGCCGCCGTGCGGTCAGCACGTCGAGCCCGCCCTCGAGCGTGGCCTGCGGCGTGACCTTGATCCCCCACCGCTTGTAATAGGTGTACGGGTTGCTCCGCCCGATCAGCACGCTGATGGCCTCCACCGGGTCCCGGTCGTCCACGCGCACCGTGAGGTCCGGGTCGCGTCCCGCGTAGTGGAGCAAGGCGGAACGCAGAACCGCCGACAGGGCCGCCCGTTCGTACGCTTCCTTGGAGGGAGCCCGGGCCTCGTCCACGCGGGCCATCGCCAGCGCGTCGAGCCCGATCCCGCAGGCGAACGCGAACCGGCGCCCCCCCGCGTTCCCCACGGGGATCGGGCGCGCGCGCCCCTCCAGCGCCCACCCGATGAGCAGGCCGGTGGCCTCGACGGGATCCTCGGGGATGCCCAGCACGCGGGCCAGCACGTTCGTCGCGCCGCCGGGGATGATCCCGATGGCCGTGTCGGTCCCGGCCAGGCCGTTGATGGCCTCGTTCACGGTGCCGTCCCCGGAGAACACCACGACCAGGTCGTAGCCGTTGCCGGCCGCGTCGCGAGCCAGCTCCATGGCGTGGCCCCGGGCCCTGGTCTCGTCGACGTCGAGCTTGAAGTCGGCGGCCAGCGCCTTCTCGATGACGTCGAGCGTGGGCCGGGACACGGTTCGGGCCACCGGGTTCACCACCAGCAGGACGCGCTGGGGCCGGGGGCGAGATGCGCCGCCGGACACGGGCGGGAGCAGCGCCACCTCCTCGACGCCCTCGAGCGGGGTGTCGAACGATGCCCGCTCGCCGCCGATCACGACCGTTCCGGCCCGGGCGATCTCACCGAACCGGGGGCCGAACTTCTCGTCCAGCGCCCGGACGACGTCGTCGACCGTGGCCCCGTCCACGTCGATGCTCGAGGCACCGGCCAGCTCGCGAAGCGCCGCGAACAGCCTCACGCGGGCCACGGCAGCTCCCACGCGCGGTACAGGAACCCGGCGACGCGCTCCGCCAGCTCCTCCGTGTAACCGTCCTCCCCGTGCCCGAACGGGCGTGCCAGCAGCAGGCGCTTCGGCGATCCGGCCCGCCGGTACAGGCGCCAGGCCTCCTCCTCGTCGAAGAAGTGATCGTCGCGCCCGTGGACGATCAGGAGCGGCACCGGGGCGATCTTCCCCACCAGGTCCTCGGGCGACTCGGGCCGGTCCCACCGCTCGGGGAGGCGGACGCCAGCCGCCAGCATCAGCCGCCGCCCCCGGGGCGAGCTGGTCAGCCACGTCATCCGCCGGACCGCCGCGGAGCGATGCCCGTCCCACCGGGCCGGCGTGGAGATCGAGACCACCGCGTCGACTCCGCCCATGAGCGCCGCGTGGCGGACCACGGCGATGCCGCCCATCGAGCCGCCGATCGACGCGACGCGGTCGTGGCCCTCCTCCCGGGCCATCGCCACCACCGCGGCGACGTCCTGCGTCTCGAGCGCGCCGAACGTCGTCACGCCCTCGCTCTCCCCGTGGCCCCGGAAGTCGAACCCGTACACCGTGAACCGGCGCGCCAGCGCGTCGGCGAACCGCGCCGGCCGAGGCTTGCGGTGCCATCCCGAGAACCCGTGGCACAGGACCACGGCCGGCTCGTTCGAACCGATCCGCGTCCCCGAGAGGCTGACCCCGTCCGCGGTGGTCACCGTGAACCGATGAGCCGGTCCGGTGAACTCGCGGGACAGCGCACGGGAGAGCGACGGCATGGCCGACACCTTACCCGAGCGACTCCGAACGGATTCCGTCCGCGGCCCTCCCTGCCGGGCGGTCGGTCTGCTACCCTCGCCCGAGACCGGTGGCCCGGCTCGTTCTCCTCTCCGACCGTTCTCCCGAGCAGGCGCTCCCCTCGGTGCTGGCCACTGGCCTCGATCTGAAGGTGGAGCCCCTGTCCGTGGACTCGCTCGCCCGCCTTCCGGACCTCGGACCCGAAGCGGTGCTCGTGGACGCGGCGACCGATCCCGACACCGCGTTCCCGCTGATGGAGACCCTCGCCGGCGCCGGGTCACGCGTCCCCCTCGTCGTCGTGGTCGCCCGCGCAGACCTGGAACGCTTCGCGTGGGACCGGGTCGCGGACGACCTCCTGTTCTCCGACGCGTCCTCGGCCGAGCTCCAGGTTCGCCTGGCGATGCTCCGCCGCCGCATGGGCGGCACGACCGAGGGGTCCACGCGCCTGGGACGGCTGTCGCTCTCGGCCGACACGTACCAGGTGACGATGGACGGCCGGCCCCTGGACCTCACCTACAAGGAGTTCGAGCTGCTGCGCTTCCTGGCGTCACGCCCCGGGCGTGTGTTCACGAGGGCTGCGCTGCTGCGGGAAGTGTGGGGCTATGACTTCTACGGAGGAACCCGGACGGTCGACGTGCACATCCGCCGGCTTCGGGCGAAGCTCGGCCCCGAGCACGAGCACCTGATCGAGACGGTTCGGGGCGTTGGGTACCGGGCCGCCGACCTCGGGCCCGAGCGGTAGCGCGCCCTCAGGCTGCGCGGGGGCCCTCGTTGCCGGCTGGTCGCAGGCGGGGCCGCAGGTGGTTCTCCACGTCGTTCACGCCGGGCGTGGCCCATGCGTCGTCGTCGGCGGCGCGGCGGGCGACGGAGGACGACACCTCGCCCGAGAGGGTCACCACGCCGTCGTGGACCTCGACCCGGATGTCCTCCTTGCGGGTGAAGGGGTCGTCGCGCAGCTGGTCCACCAGCAGTGCGCGGACCTCGCCGTCGGACGACTTCCCCGCCCACGACGCGCCGAACCAGGAGTAGTCCTCGAACTTCCCCGACCGCACGCTCGCCATCAGGGTCTCCTCCTTCGCGGGCACCGCTGGACCGATCCGCCGTGAGGCGTCGGACACCGCAGGCGTGACGCAGGACCGGCGGTCACGGCTCCGGCCGGAGTTCTGCCCGCGTTCCTTCAGAACGAAACCGGACCAAGCGTTCATTCCCCGCCAAAACACGAAGGGGCGTGAGTGGGGTCGACCGGTTGGTACAGTCGGCCCCGATGGGTGCCGCCGACGCCGCCGCCGAGGGACTCCGAAGCCTGGCTCTGGAGGCCGAGCGCGTCCTCGGCGACGGCGTGGACCGCGCCGAGGAGTGGCTCGCGTCCCCGGCCGGACGCCAGTTCCGCAAGAACGCCGCTCGCGTGGTGCTGGTGGCCAGCCCCCTTCTGTTCCGGCACCGATTCTTCCGCGCGACGTGGCCGGGCCGGCTCATCGAGCTGGCAGGCGGGGCGGCGCTGCTGGTGAAGCTGGCCGAGGCGATCAGGGACTGGGAACCCCGGGCGGCCGGGGAGCTCGCGGAGGGCTGAGGGCCCTCAGGCGTCCTCGCCGGGCCGGCGGCCGCGCTCCTCACGCAGGAGCGCGATGAGCGCCGGGTCCACCAGGCTCACGGTCATCAGGGTGTCCCCGATCCGGACGATCTCGTCGCCGCTCAGCTCCACCAGCCCCTGGGGGTCGGAGGCCGAGAACCCCAACGGCGCGCGCACCCGGTGGCCGTTGACGAACGTGCCGTTCGCGGAGCCGAGGTCCTGGAGGCTCGGGCGGCGCCCCTGGAGGCTGATCTTCGCGTGGGTGCGAGAGGCCTTGGGGTCGTCCAGCACGAGGTCGCAGGCATTTCCCCGTCCGATCAGGAACTGGTCGCCGGCCACCTCGACCGTCGACCCCCGCGCCTCGCCGGTCTGAAGGGTGAGCCACAGCTTCGGCGCCGACACGTGGGTCTTCGGCGGCCAGGCAGGCGTCGCTCCCCGGGCCGGCGATGTCGACCTCGGCGGTGGTGGCTCGATACGTGCCCGGCACGTCGTCGAGCTTGACCCGGAATTTCCCGAGCCGTCCGGTGGTGGCCTCCCCCACGATTCGCCATCGTCCGTGCGTTCGCCGCTCCACGTCCACCCGGTCTCCCTGCCCACAGGCCCCGAAGCCGTCGTCCACGGCGAGGGCGCCCTTCGCCACGAGGTGCTTCGTGAGCGAGAGCGACAGCGTCCGGGCGTGGGTCTGCTGCCCCGGAGCGGCCAGGAACCACGGCCGCGTGGTGGAGTCGGTCGAGAAGAAGTCCATGAGCAGCCCCGCGACCTTCTTCTCCCCGTCATCGGACGGATGGGTCCCGTCCTTGGCGAAGTCGGTGCACGCCCAGGTCAGGCCGTCGCTCCGGGGCTGGAGCCCGTCGGCCCACATGTACGGCCCCCACGCCACCCAGGGTGCGTCGACCGGACCCTCGGCCGGATCGAAGCTCAATCCGGATCCGGCGAGCTGGTCGCCGACCAGCCACTTCACGGAGAACCCGCTCTGGTAGGCGTACGGCTCGGGATTGAGCGAGTCCACCGCGTAGCCGCCGTAGATCCGGCTGGAGTAGTACGCCAGCTTCAGGTTCGGGTACCTCGCGTGCAGGTTCCGGGCCACGCCCTCCAGCTCGGACTGGAGCTCCCGTGCGTAGGACGGGAACTTCCCCCGCGGCTCCGAGTCGGCCAGCTTCACCCAGGCCACGGTGACCTGCTGCGCCGACACCCCGGCCTCCGCCAGGCTCTGGTCGGCCGCCGCCCACACCGGGTCGCCCGGGTCGGCCCACCTCTTGGCCGTGGCCCCGATCTGAGCCCCGTCCACCAGCACCAGATGCGGGTCCTCGGCCTTCGAGAAGTACACCAGCCGCTGGAAGTCGTGGAACTCGAGCTTCGTGTTCGACATCCCGATCGAGAGCAGGACGTACTTCCCGTCGGGATCGGGCGCCCCCGTCGCGTCGAGCGGTCCGATGCCCTGGGCGATCGATTCCCCCGCCCGCTCGTGTGCCACCGGCCGGAAGTCCACGCTCCCCGGGTACAGGCCCCCCTTCGAGCCCTTGTACGTGCCCGACCCGAGATCCGACAGGGGGGTCAGGCCGACGGAGGAGTTGGAGCAGTCCGAAGCGCGGGCCGCGCGCGGCGAGGCCAGTGCGGGCAGCAGGGCCAGCAC
>WNGA01005602.1_pt1 | contig 22070 bp, 17 predicted proteins | sample 5400061 | NCBI WGS metagenome assembly WNGA01 (sample SAMN13153366, study PRJNA577476) | soil metagenome | isolation source: 100 cm soil or saprolite under grassland replicate 2 | place: USA:California | collected 2016-06-15
CGTTGCTGCTAGTCGCTGCACTCCTCAGCAAGCGACGCCGCGGAGTGATCAGCGCTGCGGTCGTCCTCATTTCCTTCGTGATCGCACTGGGTTACGTGACCACGCATTTTCCCGCCCTCCATTTCGGAACGACGATCGCGACCCTCGCGCATAAACCCGGCTTCTACGTGTCGCAGAGAATGAAGGTGGCACGTCCGCTTGCGCATCTCTATACAGATGACCCGGCATTCATCCCACTGGGAACTGGCCCCGGAACCTTTTCGAGTCGCGGTTGGCAGACATTCGCCTTGTTCCACAGCAGGTCTCGTTCGAATGCGGTGGGCCCGTACGTTTCCGTACTCACAGGCGGACACGCGTACCACACGGACGTCTCTGACAAGTATGTCCTTCCCCAACGCGGCATCGTACTCCAGGGTTCGGGCCAGCTGCGGTCGCCGCAGTTCGAGTACGTCTCGCTGTTGGCCGAGGCGGGGGTGTTTGGTTTCGTCGCGATTCTCGGCGTCTACGTCCTTGCAGCCATTCGGTCGGTGCGTCAAGCCGCAACCGCCCTCAATCGAGCTGCCGCAGGCGATCCTCTACCCGCATTATTCGTTGCATCCGCGGTCGCCTTCACCGCTCTCCTTCAAATGGGATTCCTGGATAACTGGTTGGAGGTGACGCGCCTGACGTTCGTGAGTTGGGCGCTGCTTGCTGTGGCCCAGAAGGAGCTCGACAGCCGAGAAAGCCAATGAGCAGGAAGAGACTCGTCGTGATCGGCCCCCTCCCGCCTCCGGTACACGGAGTGGCGGTCTCGACATCGCTCGTGCTCGCCAATCGTCTGCTCCGAGAGAAGTTCGATATTGAGCATCTCGACACGACAGACAGGCGCTCGATATCGAACCTCGGCAAGTGGGACAGGACGAATGTGCTTCTGGGCCTGCAAAACGCCCTCGACCTTGCCCGTCAGCTGCGCGGGCGGCCCGGGCTGGTCTACCTGCCGTTATCCGAGAGCGCCGGCGGCTTCCTGCGCGACTCGCTCTTCATACAGCTGGCGACGATTCGCGGGTGGAAAACGGCAGTCCATATCCGGAACAGTCTGTTCCGGCATTTCTACCTGAGCCACGGGGCGGTCCTGAGGTGGTGGATCCGAGTCACCTTGCAACGGATCACCGGGCTTGCGGTTCTCGGTGACTCGCTTCGGCAGCTTTTCGACGGCCTCGTCCCGGCGGAAAGGATCTCAGTCGTGCCGAACGGGACGCCTGACTTCGACCCGGGCCCGGTCGAGCCAGATCCGCACACGGTGCTGTACCTGAGCAACCTCTCGCGCAAGAAGGGGGCGGACTTCGCCGTTCGGGCGGCCGCAGAAGAAGCACGACCTGATGGCGTCCGCGTGGATACTTCTCTTCCCGGTAGCGTGGGGCGAGGGTCATCCGAGGATCGTGCTCGAGGCTCTCGCTGCAGGCGTTCCCGTCGTCACGACCGACCGTGCAACGATCGCCGAGACCGTAACCGACGGCGAGGCCGGCTTTGTGCTCGACGACCCGATCCCGGAGCAGCTTGCGGAGCGGCTGCTCTTGCTCCTTCGAGATAGAGAACTCCGATCCCGAATGAGCGCTGCTGCCCGTGCGCGCTACCTCAAGCACTTCACGCAGGAGCAGGCCGATAGACGACTGGCTGAGTGGCTTTCTGACGTGGCGAATACGTGATCGATCTCGAGAGTCGGACATCGGACCGGCCGAGTATGTCGGCGCCGGGAAAACAAGGCAGGGGCCAGCGGAGGGCAAGGGTGCTCTTCCTTGCTCCCGGAGACGTCGCCAAGGGAAGGGTCGAGCCCATCTCCTGGATGCGCACATGCCATGCCTACGCTGCACTCGGCTTTGATGTCCGTCTCGTCACGCTCACGATTCGTCGGCCAGACGGAGTTGCGCCCAGTGAAATCTGGGGACACTACGGGGTCGAGCAGAGCTTCCGAATCGCCCGAATTCCAACCCCTCTCGGGCGCAATGCGTCCATCTGGTCGTTTCGGCTCTGGGGAGGGGTGACTGCTTGCGCGTTCGGGCTTCGGACGATCGTGCGGCAAGTCATACGTCCGTCGCGTGTCATCGTCCATACTCGCCTTCCCGTTCTCGCCGCTCCGTTTTTGCTAGGCGGCTTCTTGCTCCCGCGAGCTCGGCGCCCGCGAATCATTTTCGAAACCCACGTCCTGCCGCGACAGAGCCAAGCGTGGGTGGTCAAATCCGTCGATCTCGTGGTCACGAACTCGACCAGGCTTGCCAACGACATCAGGGATCAGTTCCGACTTCCGGTGCAGCGTGTTCTCCACGCTCCGCTACCGCCCTTTAACCGCACGGCACTGGCACTTCCGAGTGAAGTGCAGATCGCCTGCTACACCGGAAAGATGACGGAGGAACAGAATGAGTTCCTCCTTAGAACGGCGAGCAGCCTCTCTTCTCAACTCGAGCGATTTCGCTTCGTTCTCGTCGGTGGGAATCCCGAAATCCTGGAGTGGACGAGGAAACGGATCTCTGAGCTCAATCTGAATGACGTAGTGATACTTCCCGGCTTTGTCGCTCCCTCGACAGTGGGTTCATATCAGAGCGCCGCAGATGTACTCGTGTACCACATGCCGGATTCCGTGGCGATCTTCCCCTATTGCACGCCGGCCAAAGCGTATGAGTATCAGGCCGCGCGCCGACCGATTGTGGCGACCGACATACCACTCTTCGAGGAGGTATTCGGGCGGGATGGCGAGCGCGCAATCCGTGTCAAGGAGAAGAGTCCCGAAGAGCTCGCTAATGCAATTATCGACGCGTTTTCACTCGAGGATGGCGGCACAGACATGGCGGACCGTGCCGCGGCATGGGTACGGGAGCGGACATGGGAGCGTCGGGTGGAACTGATCCTCGGAGCTCTCGGCCTGTGAGATGGAGGCCGCACCTGATTCAGCTCGACTCGTCTCCCGTCTCCTCTCGGGCTATCTGTGCGGCACCCACTCCGGTCTGCTTGCCTTCTCTGCCTCGGGGCGGCAGCTGAGGGCGCGGCGAGCTGCGACGATCTCCTCGATGCACAAACGCTTCTCTCCGCGTCGGGCTGGCGAAGAGGTTGTTGTGGGAGAGAGGCTGTGGCGGTCAGAAGAGCAAGGACCACTTGCTGCGACTCTGCGCTCGGCCCTTAGTTTTCCCGGAGTTCTCGACCTCGTCTTCTTTGGGAGCCAAGCACGAGGTGAGCGCACAGGCTTCAGCGACGTCGACGCCATACTCGTTGTCACCGACGACGCGGCCGAAAGCGCCGAGCGCCTTCGCGCGCTTCGACCTCATGTGCTTGCTGCGCAGCGGGCTGTTCTTGCTTACCAACCGATGCAGCATCACGGCTTCGACGTCGCTACGCCGAAGCTGCTGAGCCAAGCTCAGGAGGCGCTTGGATTTCCAGCAATTGTCTTCTCCGAAACCGCTTCGCTGAACGGCACCGCGGTCAATGCGACGCTCGGGGGCGCAGTGGAAAACCGATCGGGCCTGGACCAGATGGCGACGTATTTGCGGCGTCTTACGAGGTGGCCGAGCCACTCGTGGGAGGCGCACCGGCATGCGGCGATGTTCGAGCTTCTTCCAGTGCTCTATCTCCACGCGCGAGGCGCGTCCGTTTCGAAGGCCCGATCGTTCGAAGTAGCGCGTCCTGACTTCGGCGATAAGTGGTGGCCGTACGAAGTGTTGGCGGAGGTCCGGCATCTCTGGCCCAGGCTCCGCCGGCCGGTGCTCGAATGGGCGGCCGCCGCAGTCCGCAACCCTTGGGTCGTGGTGGCGGGGTGGAGGAGGCTCCCGGCCGCACCCCCGCCGCCGGTCCACTCGATGCTTACGCCGAAGCTGCTTAAAGGGCTTCAATCATTGGCGGACGCCATGACGGAGCGAGCTCGATGACACACGAGAACGTCGTGCTGACGAGCTTTCCGACGGCGGCTGTCGAAGAGGACTACGCGCGCGCTGCTGTAGAGCTGGAGGAGTGTCTCGCAGAGCTTCCAGGTGCAGTGGCCGTGTACAAGTACGGCAGCATCACGGCACCGGGGATCTCGGATCTCGACAGGGTGGCGGTCGTTGAGGGCGGTCGAGCGGCGCCCGACGTGTGGCCGCGACTCTCGGAGCGGACGCGCTACCTCGTGATGCACACTCCCGCGCTCGTCGATCCTCGAACGTTCGCCAGGCACCGGTGGCTCTCGGAGTTGGGTGACGTGGAGCTCGTTTGGGGGACAAGGGTCTCGATCGAGCAGCGGCCCTTCCCCGAATACACCGAGCCGGTGCTCGCCGCCGAGGCTCTGGTCGTCGCCGCACTCAAGCTCGCGAAGCTTGCGGTAACAGGACGGGTAAAGGTTCGCTCTTTGCTCTGCGAGCTACGCAACGTGCGGACCGACCTCCGCCTCGCCCGCCTCGAGCGACATGACGCACCGCGGGCCTGGTCGCTTGCGGACCAGGTCGACCGGCTACGCGAGGAGTGGTGGCGTCTCGACGAGGCCGACCAGCGCGCGCGCGTTCAGCATCTGCTCGCACTCGCGCCGGATGCGATCGGCGAAGCGATAAACGCGTTGGGCGCGCGGGCGATCGAGCCGCAGAAGCCTCGGAGCCTTCCCCTCAGAGCGCAGTGGCGCAACGTGACTGTCGTGCCGGGAGGTCCGCTGAACGGAAGGTCCGCGGCTTTCCGGAGCGTCGTCGGTCGTTCACGCCGCCTCGGCGAGGCGCGCTGGAGATGGGTGCCACGCCGGCTCTCTCTGCCGCCTGCGGTTATCTCACTTCTGGCCGGCCCCTCGCCGAGCCAATACGAGAAGTTCCGTGTGGAGCGCGACGAGCTGGTCCGCCGGCACGCCCACTTCGTTGCCTCGTCCCCCGGCTACTCCGGCCTCAGCCTGGGTTCGATATTCGTCGAATAATGCCGCTGCGAGGTAGCCTCCGCCGGTTTCGCGCCACGGAGTTCGGCGGTCTTGCGCGTGACTCGTTCCACGTCGGGATCTGGCAGGCGGCGATCTCAGTCGCCGACCTCGTCCAGCTCACCCTGATCACGCATGTCTTGGGGTTGACCGAGTTCGGTCGGCTCGCCCTCGTAATGAGCTTTGTCGTTGTTGTCGGACAGTTCTTTGACGTGCGCGTCGGGACAGCAGCGACGAGGTTCGGTGCAGGACGACTGGCTGCTGGGGATGTCGAGGGCCTGTCCGGCCTCCTCCAGCTCAGCTTCCTCATCGACGTCCTTACCGGCGTGCTGGGCTTCTTATTCGTCGCCGCTCTTGCACCCTTTGTCGGACCGCCTCTCGTTGGAGGGAACGGCACCTCTCTCATCCTGCTCTACGGACTGACGCTGCTCATCTCGACGGCGGACGAGTCCTGCTTCTCAATTCTGCGGCTGATGGATCGTTTCCGTCTGCTCGCAGGCTGTGGGGTTGGCCTTGAGGTCCTCCGCGTGGGGATGATCGGCGCCGCGCTTGCCATTTCCCCGAGCCTCATGTCAGTGCTCCTCGCGCTGGTCGCTTACGACCTTGTCGGGGCAGCCACGAACTTCTTCGTAGCGAACCTCGTCTTCGCCCGCATCTTTGGAAGATCGCTGCGGCGGCCTTCTCTGTCTGCATTCAACGAAAAGCGGCGCATGATTCGCATGGTCCTCCACACGAACGTTGTCTCCTACGTGCGCATCGCGCAGGTGCAACTGCCGACGCTTCTTCTCGGCATACTGAGTACAACGACTCAGGTCGCTATCTACAAGGTAGGCAGCGCTGCGGCGACGATGGTCGGTCGGCTCGCCGATCCAGGCTATGCAGCTGTCCTACCCAGACTCTCGCGACTCTGGGCGTCTGGTCGCAGAGACGACGTGCGTTATCTGGTCGCGCGCAGCACGGTGGCAGCGGCTGGCGTCATGGGCGTGGCGCTTTTCGTGGTGATTCTTCTGCGCGACCCGATCTTAAGGTTGCTCGGTGGCAGCGGGGGTAGCGCGGGAGCCACAGTGTTGGTATTGGTGGGGATCGGTCAAGCTGTGAACGGCGTCCTCTTCTGGAACACCGGCTTGCTCTTCGCCGCGGGGCGAGCGGGAGCCGTCGCCGGCATCGCCGCAGCTGGCATCGTGATCCAGGTTGGTCTTTTGGTTCCGCTCGTTGCGTTCTTCGAGGCGAATGGCGCCGCCGCCGCTCTCCTCACGAGCTATCTCCTAACAAACCTCGTGGCGACAGTCCTCGCCCTTCGAACGATCGGGTGGCCTCGAGTTTCCTCAGGTCAGACGGCGGAACTCCAGGAGTCGTCGCTCCCCCGTGGCCAACCATAGGACAGCTACGCAGACCAGGTCGGAACTGCACCAATCGCGTTACTCGCGGGGCTGGACGACGACACCGATGCCACCCCATTGGCCGCGCGATCCTCGATCGCGATGGTCAACGAACGCGAGATGTTCGTAGCCAGTCACGATATCCCGCCAAAAGCGGTCGACCTCGCAGCGCTGGTCGTCGTGGTGCGGCAGGATGTCGTGGAGAACAATTAACCCGCCAGAACGGACTAGGGGTGCGTACATTTCGAAGTCCAGGCGTACGCCCTGGTACGTGTGGTCTCCGTCGATAAAAAGCAGGTCGATCTGCCGAGGTCCAAGGATCTGCCTTACGTGCTCGAGGGTTCTGGGATCGTGCGAGTCCGCGCGGATCAAGTGGACGGTCTGGGCCGATCGCGCGTATCCGCGAAGTCGGCTCGCAGCGTCCTCGCGATAGCCGCCGCCAAACGGTCCTTCAGGTAGATCGATGCTGATGATCGCTGCGTCATCGGCCGCCACCTGACACCAGGCCCACAGAGTGCCTCCGTGGAGCGTTCCGATCTCAACAACCGTCGCTAACGAATACTTGCGAGCGAGCGCGATGAGCCCAGCGAACTCGCGGAGCTTCTGCTTTGCGCCGCGTCGCTTCGCCGCGAGAGCGATCCTGACGGCTGTTGGGCCGTGCTCGAGTGTCGAACCAACGAGTCGCGCGACCCGGGGTAGGTGTCGGAGCATCATCACCTATCGAGAGAATCGATCAGCGCACGCCAGGCCTCGATCGCGACCGAATCGGAATACTGCTCCCGGATGTGCCGAAGAGCCGCATCGCCCATCTGTGCAACTCGACCGGAATCAGTAAGTAGTGTGCGCAGCGCCTGCTTCCACTGCTCGCTCGATCGGGCGAGGTAGCCGGTCGTTCCGTGAAGCACGACGCGGTCGGTGATCCCGACCGGGCTAGCCACAGTGGGAAGAGCGTGGCCGCCGTACTGGATCGCTCGGAATGCGCACTTCCCCCGCGTCCAGGGGTCGTCCGTCAACGGTGCGAGCCCCACGGAGGCGGTGAGCAGGCTTTCCCGAAGGGCCTTCTGCGACCACGGAACGAACTCGACCGGGATCGGCGAGTCCTCCCACGTCCTGGAGCTCACAATGCGGACTCGGAAGTCCAAGTCTCGGCTCAGCTCCTCAAGAGACTGGCGAACGAGCCGGAGGTGCTGCAGGTTATCGGGAAGTCCCATCCACACGACCACCGGCGGAATCGCTCTCGACTCCGGTGGTGCGGGAACGGGATCCATCGTCGTTGGGATTTCGGTCACGCGCCGAGCAAACTGACGCGCGAAGTCGGCGAGCACCACATTCCCGGCGACACAGACGTCAACTGCGCGAAGCGTTCGCTCGAGAGGGCGTTTCCGCGCCGACGAATACGGCGAGCCGCGGAGGACAAGCCGTGCCACGCGTTTCGGAAGCTTGCCGATCCAAGAGCTCGATAGATCCGGCGGGACGGTGTAAACGGCGTCATCGAAGTCGAAGACGAGGTGCGCGTATCGCGCGCGGAGACGATCGAGATCATAAGCCGAGGGTAAAGCGCGTTGGAGAATCAGCGCCGCCGCATCTCCGCCGCGTTCGAGAAGGGCCTCGATCGCCTCGCGTGTCGGAGACGAGCCGGCCGAGATGACGTCGATCGGCCACACTCCCTCGCGCTCGAGCGGGCCGAGCCGATATCGAGCGCTCGGCGCCTGCCAACCACCTGGCGAGGCCAAGACGAGGCGCTGCACCATGACGCTTCTAGCTTGCCGAAGAACCTGCCCGCATGCGCCAGAGTTCTTTTGGAGCCGCGGCTTGCGGAACCGACGACGGCCGGCTCTCACTCCCTGCGCCACCGTGTCGGAGGCGGCGGATCGTCCACGACAACGCAGAGCTTCAGCTTCTGGGGGCGCTTCGATCAAGCCAAGCTCTACAGAGCCCTCTCGCATGCAGTATTACCTGTAATGACCGCCGTGTCCGCTCGTCGTCTGCGCGTTCTCGTCATGCCCGAGCAGTTCCCGCGCCGCCCTGACGACCTCGCGGGAATCTTCTCGCTCGACTACATCGCGGCGATCAAACCGCACTGCGACGTGACGGTCCTGATGCCTGGGCAGAACCGACGCAGAGGCCTAGAGCGATCCCGCCGCGAGGGCGACGGCGTCGAGTACATCACGTGGACTCCCTCGCTCCGGGGCGGAGGAGACGTCCGGCAACGATTCGGACGACTGGAGTCCCTGTACCACCTAGGGAGACTGGAACAGCTCGTGCCGCCGGTGGATCTGATCCACGCCCACGGCCCGGTTTTCCACGGCGCCGCGGCTCACACCCTGGGCAGGAAGCTGGGTGTGCCGGTGGTTGTCACCGTCCACACCGGTCCGTTCAGCAAGGTGCGCCGCCACGTCAGCGTGCGCTGGCTGACCCGGCGGACGCTCGAAGGGGTGGATTGCGTCTGTCCCGTCAGCCACGACCTGCGACGGCAAATCGAAGAGGCAGGCATCAGGCCGAAGCGCGTGGACGTGACCTACAACCCCGTCGATACGGAGCTCTTCCGGCCGCCGGTGTCTGGAGCCCGGCACCGCGGACGCATCGTCTTCGCAGGGCGCTTGGAAGAGTACAAGGGCGGGCTGCGCGCCGTACGTGCCTTCGGCGAGATCGTCGACCGTTGGCCAGCTTGGACTCTGGCGATCGCGGGTGAGGGTCCCGAGCGCCCGGCCATCGAGCAGTTCTTGCGAGGACGTCCGGCCCTGTCAGCGCAGGTTCAGCTCCTTGGCTCCTACACCAGGCCGCAGCTCGCGGACCTGTTCGCGGCCTCGGACTGCTTCGTCTACCCGAGCCGTCACGAGACGTTCGGGCTCGTCCTCGCGGAGGCGATGTCCGCGGGACTGCCGGTGATCGGCCCGAACTGCACGGCGCCGCCCGAGTTCGTAGACGATGGCTGTGGCTTGCTCGTGCCGCCCGACGACGTACCGGCCATCGCCGCTGCAATCGAGCAACTTTTGACGAAGCTCCCGTGGTACCGGCGCGACGATATTCGCAACAGGATCGTCGAGCGCTTCGGCTTCGCCGCGTTCGGTCGACATCTGCTGGCCCTGTACGACGATCTCTACCAGCGATCCCGAGCTTCAGTATGTGCGGCATCGCGGGTGTAATCAGCAGCACCGGCGCGTCGCTCGAGCTACTGTCCGAGATGGCGACGACGCTGCGACACCGCGGTCCGGACGACGAGGGGTACGTGATCCAAGAGGTCGACGGCGCTTTCCGCTGCTTCCGCGGCGACGAGACGGTACCTGAGCTGGGAGATCTGGGCCACTGGAGATCCTCCGGGCAGCGTCGCTATACCGTCGCCCTGTCTCACAGGCGGTTGTCCATTCTCGACCTGAGTCCCGCGGGCCATCAGCCGATGCTCTCGCCGGACGGAAATCTGGCGCTCGTGTTCAATGGCGAGATCTATAACTACCTCGAGCTCGCGGACGAGCTGGAATCTTTGGGCTGGCGCCTTCGTCCGTGCGGCGACACCGCCGTGCTCCTGGCGGCATTTTCCGAGTGGGGTCCGGCGTGCGTGGACCGTCTCCGTGGAATGTGGGCCTACGCGGTCTATGACCTTCAGGCTCGGCGATTGACCCTGTCGCGTGATCGATTCGGCATCAAGCCCCTCTACTACGCGCGCCTGGGTGACTCGTTCGTCTTTTCCTCCGAGGTCAAGGGACTGCTGCCGGCCCTTCCGGGCGATCCGCGCGGATCCGCCGCGGAAGTCGTCCGCGTGCTCGCCTGGGGCGGTACAGACGACGATGAGGCGACATTGTTCGAGGACGTCCGTGCATTGCCGGCCGGAGCGAATTTGCACGTGAGCGCCCATGATCTAACTTGCAAGGTCGAGCGCTACTACGATGTGGCGGCGTCTGCCGACGGGGAATTCGAAGGGACCGTGGAGGACGCCGTTCACGAGTACCGTCGTCGCCTTACCGAGTCGGTGCGGCTGCACATGCGATCGGATGTTCAGGTCGGGTCCTGCCTTAGCGGCGGCCTCGACTCCAATCTCGCTGCGGCTATGGCAACCAGCAATCTCGCCGACGGTCGGCTCGTTACGTTCACTGCCGTCTACGACGATCCGGACTTCGACGAGAGACGGTACGTCGAGCTTCACGCCGCGCGCTCGGGTCGCTTCGAGACGAATTTCGTGTCGCCGACGGCCGAAACCCTTCTGGAGGAGCTCGACCAGCTCGTCTGGGCGCAGGACCAGCCGATGGCCTCGACCTCGCCGTTCGCCCAGTGGTCGGTCATGCAGCTGGCCGGGGAGCAGAAGATCAAGGTGTTGCTGGACGGGCAGGGAGCGGACGAGGCGATCGGGGGCTACTCCTACTTCGCTGGGGCGTACCTACTCGAGCTTGTGCGAGCGGGACGTGTTCTGCGCGGGCTTCGAGCTCTGCGACTGTTGCAGGAGCGGCGCGGCATCCGCCTCGGGCCCGAGGTCGGTCGGGCTGCCTACCACCAGCTTCCCGTGCCGTTGCGGAGGGCGGCGCGGCGTGGGACGCGGGTCGGATACCGGCTTGTCGCACCCCGATACCGCGAGCTTGCCGGCGACCCACCCGAGCGTGTGCTGCGCACCTTCAGAGATCACGCCGTCGAAGCTCTGCGTCACAGCCTGCCGGAGCTACTCCGCTACGAGGACCGCAGCTCGATGGCCTTCTCGATCGAGTCCCGTGTGCCGTTCCTTGACCATCCGCTGGTCGAACTCGTCCTGTCCCTCCCGGCCGACTTCAAGATCCACGATGGCTGGAGCAAGTTCGTTCAACGTAAAGCGGGCGAAGGCTTGCTCCCGGACGAGATCGTCTGGCGTCGTGACAAGCTGGGGTTCGCGACGCCACAAAGGGCGTGGAAGGATGCCCTGGCCGACCCGTTGCGGCACTTCCTCCGGCACGCCTCGGTGCCTCCGTTCATTGATCGCGCGCGCCTCGAACGCCTCGTTTCGAGCGACTTGAGCAGCGCTGTCGCGCTCTCCGAGTTCTGGAAGACGATCTTCCTGCTGAAATGGATCGAAGTGTTTGACGTCCGGTTCTCCGACTAGGTCGCATGCACGAGGAAGCTGCTACATCGGTGTTGTCGGACAAGCGCGTTGCGATCGTCTCCGCTCATTTCGCACCAGAGGTCGGGTACCAGGAGGTGGATCTGGCGTGCGCGTTCAGGCGACTCGGCGCGCGTGTTCGCGTCGTCACGAGCACGCGGCTATCGCCGAACGCTCGTACTGTCGTGCGGCGCGAGTATCAGAGCGGGCTGGCCCATACAGACGGCTACGAGGTCGTGCGTCTGTCGCCTCGTCTGACTCTTGGGCCAAACGTCCTCGGCTGCAACGTTGGGCCGTCGATTGACGAGTTCGCGCCCGACCACGTGATACTCATTGCTCCCGGAAAGCTGTTCGGCCTCGAGCTCTTCTCCTCCGAACCGAGCTCGTGGCGACGAATCGTGGTTTTGCAGGACAACAGCGAGGCTGGCCCCTCGAGGACCAGTTCTGCATGGGGGAGTCGCTCCAGGGCGGTCGCTCATCGGCTCATCAAACGACCGGCGTACAGGCGAGTCGTCCGAAACGCCGACCGGATCATCCTCAACGTGCCTGAGACGCGGGGGATAATCGAGCCGTGGCTCGGGTCGCGCGAGCGCGAGCTGCTGGCGCGCAAGGCTGTCGAACTCCGCCTCGGGTTCGATCCCGAGAAGTTCTTCTTCGATCATGGACAGCGCGGAGAATGGCGCGGTCGCCATGGTGTCGATGAGGACGCAATCGTGCTCGTGACCTGCACTCGTGCGACGCCTGCCAAGAGGCTGGAGGACGTGATCAGCTCGGTTTCCCAACTGAGGGCACAGGGTCTTTCCGTGCGCTACGTGCTTGCCGGACTGCTCGATGACACGTACGAACAAAGGCTTCGCAGGCATGCCGGAGCACAGCCGGACCCGACGGCCTTCCTCCTGCTGCCCGTGCTACGACACGACGAGATGCGCGAGCTCTTCTGCGCTTCGGATCTCGGCTTCTGGCCGCAGGCTGCCATCACGATCCAGCAGGCGATGGGAACGGGCTTATCCGTCGTGTTGAGGCGAAGACCGAGTGTCAGTCACCTTCTGACACCGGGACGAAACGGGTGGTACGTCGAATCAGGGAACACCCTGGAACAGGCGTTGGCCCAAGCAACAAGAGTCCTAAAGGGGCTCACGGTTCGAGAAAGGCTGTCCCGCCGCGCAGCTGTCGCGGATTTCAACCGCAGTTACCTATCGTATGACGTGATCGCGCGTGAGATGGTGGACGGTTTTTAAGCGAGCCATTCGTCCGAGACGAACCTTCGCTAGCGTCCACAGTTTCGACTTGGCCACACGTGCGTCAGGAGGTCAGGGTGAGAAGGGAAGTGGTCGGAGGTGAAGCAAGTCGCGCAGCGACCGCGTGATGGGCGGATCAGCGTGGTCGACGCGCCGCTGCCGTCGCTCAAACCCGGTTGGATTCTCGTCGCCAACCGTGCCTCGCTGATCAGTGCCGGCACCGAGCGCATGAAGGTCGAGCTCGGCGCCAAAAACCTGGCGCAGAAGGCGCGCGCGCGACCTGACCTGCTCAAGAAAGTCGTCGACCGCGCCCGCTCCGAAGGCATCGGCTCGGCGCTCTCGGCCGCGAGGGAGCGGCTCGACGCTCTGTCGCCGCTCGGCTACTCCTCGGCGGGCACCGTGATCCGTGTCGGCGCCGGGGTCGAGGGGATCGCACCCGGCGACCGCGTCGCTTGCGGTGGCGGCGGGTTCGCAACGCACGCCGAAGTCATCGCTGTACCGCGCAACCTCATCGCTGCAGTCCCCGATGGCGTCCCCTTTGAGAGCGCGGCTTACGCAACGGTGGGGGCGATCGCCCTGCACGGTGTTCGCCGCGCGGAAGCTCAGCTCGGGGAGCGCGTCGGCGTCATCGGGCTCGGCCTCGTCGGCCAGCTCGCCGTCCGCATCCTCGCCGCCGGCGGTTGCACCCTAATCGGCGTCGATCTCGATCCGAAGGCGGTCGAGCTCGCGGCTTCTGGTGGGGCACGCGCATTCGAGCGCGATCGAGATGGGCTCCAGAGCTCGGTGCTCGAAGCGACGGGAGGGCTAGGTCTCGACTCGGTCCTCGTCTGCGCGGCCGCAACATCTTCCGATCCCGTTCGGCTCGCCAGCGAGCTTGCGCGCGACCGCGGTCGCGTTGTCATCGTCGGGGACGTCCCGATCGAGGCGGATCGCGCGCTGTTCTACGAGAAGGAGCTCGAGCTGCGGCTCTCGCGCTCGTACGGGCCGGGGCGCTACGACCGTGACTACGAAGAGCGTGGACGCGATCTCCCGCCGGCATACGTTCGCTGGACAGAGCAGCGCAACATGCAGGCGTTCCTCGACCTCGTGGCCTCGGGTGCGGTCGATCCGTCGCCACTGACGACACACCGCTTTCCGGTCGAACAGGCCGAGCGCGCCTACGCGCTCCTCACCGACGACCGGGGCGAAGAGCGACCCTTCGGCATCCTGCTCGAATACGCGTACGAGGAGCGACCGGCTGCGCCAACGCCCCACTCGGCTCGCCGGAGCGGAGCCGGCACCGCTCGCATCGGCCTGATCGGGGCGGGCTCGTTCGCGCGCGCGACGCTCCTCCCCGCTCTGCGTGACGCAGGTGCCGAGCTCGCGGCCGTCGCAAGCGGCGGCGGGTTAACCGCCACCGATGTCGCGACTCGCTTCGGCTTCGAGCGAGCTGGCGACTCCGCGGACGAGATTCTCGCCGACGACTCGATCGACGCTGTCGTGATCGCGACCCGCCACGCAAGTCATGCACAGCTCACCGCGTCCGCCCTTCGAACCGGCAAGGCCGTGTTCGTCGAGAAACCGCTGGCGATCGACCGGGACGGCCTGGCAGAGGTCGAGGAGGCGCTGGCTCCCGACTCGTTGCTGATGGTCGGCTTCAACCGTCGCTTTGCGCCGCTCGCCGTGCAGTTGCGCAACGAGCTCGAGGCTGTTGCCTCGCCGACCCTGCTGGCACGGGTGAATGCGGGGCCGCTGCCGGCCGACCACTGGGCGCACGACCCCGAAGACGGCGGCGGCCGACTGATCGGTGAAGGCTGCCATTTCGTCGACCTGCTCTCGTATCTCTCAGGTGGGCCTACTGTGGTCGTGCACGCACTTGCCGTTCCGCATCCGCAGCGCCCGCTCGAGTGCAGCGATGAGGTCGTAGCGACGCTGCGCTTCGGCAACGGCGGCGTCGGCACCCTCGTCTACACCGGCGGTGGCGATCCCCGGCTGCCGAAGGAACGCATCGAGGCGTTCGGCGGCGGCCTCGCAGCTGTCCTCGACGACTTTCGTCGGCTCGAGCTCAGCCGCGGCGGCAAGCGCCGCGTCACGAAGCAACGGCAGGACAAGGGACACAAGGCGGAGTTGGCTCGCTTCCTCGCAGCAGTGCGAGGTGAGGCTGAAGCTCCTGCGGTCAGCACGTATCTCGACTCGACACGCGCGACGCTCGCACTCGTCGACTCGCTCCGCGACGGCTCGGCCGTCGAGGTTGCGTGATGGACCTCTTCTAGGGCCGTCAGCGAGTCGTCGTCGGCACTGCTCGAGAATGAAAGTTGGGCCAGGCCCACCCGATCGCATCTGATCTAGCCGATCGAGGATGTCGGACTTCGTCGCATTTCAGGCCTCCGCTGCGATTGTGATCGACTCCTGCGGGTACACGAGAGATGACATATCTGCGAGCGCCGTGCTTTACTCACCGAGAAAGCACGGGAAAAGGGATCATGTGCGGAATTTGCGGCACGGTGGGGCGCGCGAACCTGCCTGAGCTCGACGCGATGACTGACTCGATGATCCATCGCGGTCCTGATGGGCGTGGAGTCACTATTTTCGACGGCGAGCCGCCTGCGGGCCTCGGGCACCGCAGGCTCGCGATCATCGACCCCACCCCGGCGGGAGCACAGCCGATGGCTTTCCGTGATCGTTGGTGGATCACCTACAACGGCGAGCTCTACAATTTCCGCGAACTTCGGCGCGACCTCGAAGCGCGCGGCGAGCGCTTTCGCACCGATTGCGACACCGAGGTACTACTCCGGATGTTCGTCGTCCACGGGCCGTCCATGCTCGAGCGGCTGAACGGCATCTTCGCCTTCGCCGTTTGGGACGACCGCGACAAACTCCTCTTCCTCGCTCGTGACCGGCTCGGCGTCAAGCCGCTGTACTACACGCGCGCGCACGGGCGTTTCGCGTTTGCGTCCGAACTGAAGGCGCTGCTCCCTCTGATCAAAACGCCGAGCCTCGACCTGACGGCGCTCGAGGACTACCTGACGTTCCTATGGGTTCCGGACCCGAAGACAGCTTTCCGTGAGATCGCGAAGCTTCCGCCGGGCCACTATGCATGGGTCGACGCGAACGACGTCTCGATCAGGGAGTACTGGGATCTGCGCTTCACGCCGGAGGAGCTCTCCGAGGAGGACTGGCGCGAGCGCGTCGCCGAAACAGTGCAGCAATCGGTCGTGCGGCAGATGGTGTCGGACGTGCCGCTCGGCAGTTTCCTCAGCGGCGGGGTCGACTCCTCCGCGATCGCCGCGGCGATGACCTCCGATGCCGCGAAGGTCGACACGTACACGATCGGATTCGACCCGGAGGACCTCAGGCACGAGATCATTCCGGACGACATCGTGTACGCGCGCCGCGTCGCTTCCCTGCTCGGCACCGAGTATCACGAGTCCATCCTCCGGCCCGATGTGCTGGAGTTGCTACCCAAGACGGTCTGGCATCTGGAGGAACCGCTGGCAGACCCGGCGGCGATCTCCACGTACCTGATCTGCCGGGAGGCGGGTAAACAGATGCCGGTGATGCTAAGCGGCATGGGCGCCGACGAGCTCTTCGCCGGCTATCCGAGGCATCTCGCCTACCGGATTGCGCAGGCGCTCGACCGTGTCCCTCGGCCCGTGCAAAGAGGTCTCGAAGCGCTCGCCGGCACCCTGGCTCGCCCCGGGCGCCCCGGTCGCCTACGTGGCCCCCGCCGCAATCTGTGGAAGTTCATGCGCGCCACGGGACTGTCGCCGGCAGAGCGGTACCTTTCGTTTTCGAGCTACTACGCGACGGCTGAGCTTCGAAAGCTGCTTGTCCCGGAGCTGGCTGCCGAGCTCGGCATGTACGACCCGTTCGCCACGCACCGTCGCTACTTGGAGCGCGATACGGGAGGCGACGACCTCAGCCGGCTGCTGTACTTGGATGCGAAGACGTTCCTTCCCTGTCTCAACCTCACGTATACGGACAAAATGGGTATGGCCGCTTCGGTGGAGGTACGGGTTCCGCTGCTGGACGACGAGCTCGTCACGCTTGCGGCGCGCATCCCGTCGAGCTTGAAATTGAAGGGATGGCGGCGGAAGTACATCTTCAAGCGCAGCCAGGAAGACCGGCTGCCGCGCGACGTCATCTGGCGACGCAAGGCCGGCTTCGGCGCGCCGATCCGGTCGTGGCTCGTCGGTGATCTTGCACCCCTGCTCGATGACCTGCTATCGGAGGAAACGCTTCGCCGACGAGGCCTCGTCGATCCCGCCCATGTTGCTCGGATGCGCGCGGAGAATGCCGCCGGCCGCGCCGACTACATTCTGCAGCTCTACGCTCTGCTCTCGCTCGAGCTCTGGTCGCGAACGTTCCTCGACCGTTCCTGGTCATTCAGCGAGACGCCTCCGACGGCGGGGTCCTTGATCGCCTCGACGTAGAGGTGCCAGCCGATCCGCTCCTCGAGGCGTCGGGCGAGGCGCGTCTTGGCGATCCGGTCCCCGCTCATAGCGGAAACCCTTCGCCGACGAGGTCTGGTGGATCCCGGATATGTTGCGCGGATGCGCGCAGTCAATGCCGCGGGGCGCGCCGACTATGCGCTGCAGCTCTACGCTCTGCTCTCGCTCGAGCTCTGGTCCCGGACGTTTCTCGACCGTCGGTGGACCTTCGAAGACGCGCCCGTCGTTCTTGCAGCGCGTTGAACGAGAGCATCGCGCTCCGGGTAGTGGCGGGTGCCCGGGCGGCCGAGGCGTATCTGATACGTGAGGGTTACCGTGGCTACGATCCCTACGACGCGCTCCTATCTCCGCTCTTCCGGCTACCGGTTCTTCGCAGCACGGTCGCCCGGCGTTTAGCGCAACAAGCCCTTCGGCGCTTGCCGGTCAACGTCCGGCCGCTTCTGATGATTAAAAAGGGCTACAACCCCGTCACGCTCGCGCTCGCCCTTCAAGCGTACGCGTATCTGTCCGTGGCTGATCCGCCGCGAGCCCCCTTGTATCGTGAACGAGCCGCGTCGTGCATCGCGGAACTCGAGCTCCTGAGAGCACGCGGCTACTCCGGCTCCTGCTGGGGTTACGACTTCGATTGGGAGGCGCTCGGCGCAAGCATGCCGGCGGGGACACCCACGATTGTCGCCACGGGATTCGTGACGCACGCACTCTTCACCGCGCACCAGCTGTTGAGAACGGAGCGCGCGTTGTCGCTGCTTCTGAACGCTACGGAATTTGTGCGACGGGACATCCCCCGCCGCATCGAGCGGAGCGGTTGCTTCAGCTGGTCGTATTCGCCGGTCGATCGCACGACGGTTATCAACGCGACGGCGAAAGGAGCCCGTCTGTGCGCGGAGGGTTACGCGCTCACCGCGGATCCAGAGCTCCTGGAACTCGCGACCGGCGGGGTCACGTTCGTAACGCAGCAGCAGCGGGCAAACGGTTCGTGGCCGTATGCAGTCGGCGACCGCAGAACGTGGGCAGATAACTTCCACACAGGCTACGTCCTCGAGTGCGTCGCGGACTATGAACGTCACACTGGCGACTCGTCGTTCGCGGGCTCCCTGGAACGCGGCTGGCGATACTACCGCGACCACTTCTTCACCACAGACTCGATTCCGAAGTACCGCGACGATCGGGCATATCCCATCGATGCGACGGCGGTCGCACAATCGATCTTGACCATGTGCACGTTCGGCGATTACGCAACCGCCGAGCGCATTGCCCTGTTCGCGCTCGAGCGGATGCAACGCCGCGATGGCGCGTTCATCTACCAGCGTAACCGTCTCTATTCGAACCGGATCACGTACGTGCGTTGGTCCGTCGCCTGGATGTTCTGCGCCTTTGCCAGGCTTCTCTGCGCGGAAAGCGGGCAACATTGAGGCGATGCGAATCTGGTTCGACGTAGACAACCCGCCGCAGGCGCAGTACCTCCTACCACTCGGCCAGACATTCGAGGACGCGGGCGACGACCTGCTCGTCACAGCCCGGAATTACGGCATCACGTTCGATTTGCTGAAGCAGCGGGGTACCCCATTTGTTCCGGTTGGCCAGCGGTTCGGCAAGACCAAGCTCGCCAAGGCGTTTGGCCTTGTCAGCCGAGCCCTGGCGCTCGTAGGGGCGGTGCGTCGGGCTGGCGGCGTCGACGCACTCGTCTCCTCTTCTCGGCCTTCGGCGCTCGCGGCGCGGCTCCTGAGAATCCCGGCCTTCATCGTCTGCGACTACGAGTTCGTCGACCTTCAGACGTACCGGCGTCTCGATGTCCATCTTCTCTTTCCGGATGTGATCAGCCCCAGTGTCTTCCTCGGCCAGGGATTCGAAGGATCGCGCCTTATGCCTTTCCACGGCCTGAAGGAAGACCTTTCGTTTTCGGGAGTGCCGATCGAATCGCTCCCGCCGTACGCACCCGCTGCGATAGACGATCAGTTGGTCCGCGCCCTCTTCCGGCCTCCGGCAGACGAGAGCCACTACTACACGGAACGGTCGGGCTCAATCGCGTGGGACCTGCTCGCCTACCTCGCCGCCGCGGAGAACGTCGTCGTCCTCTTCGCGCCGCGTTATCCACGACAGCAGCGCGAGGTTGCGCGTTTCGCCTGGAGGAACCAGCCCGTTTTGCTCGACGACGCCATCCCGTTCGTTCCGCTCCTAAAGGCGGCAGACGTTGTCTTCTCGTCCGGCGGAACGATGCTCCGCGAAGCCGCCTACATGGGCATTCCCGCCTACAGCGCCTTCGGCGGCCGAAAGGGGGCCGTGGACACATATCTGGCGGCGATCGGGCGGTTGCAGTTCCTCGACTCGCCGGCCGACTTCCAGAGGATCGCGCTCGAGAAACGCGACGGCTACAGACCGCTCCGCGCGAATCCAGCGCTTCCTGGCCAGTTGCTTGAGATGATACGAGGGCGCGTGCAACACCTAACATCGAATCTTCGCCTGCACGCTGCGAATTGAGCCCGAGCTAATTTCCGTGTTGCACAAACCGCGCATTCCTGTCCGGGCGATCCTCACGGAGGGAATGCTGCCGTCGACGATCCAGCGGCGGCTCTACCGACGGCGTGGATACACCATCGCGCGCGACGTCGCATTCGCTCCCGGTGTCGTCATCGATGCCGACGAGGTCTCGATCGGCGCCGGCACCAGCATTGGCTTTGGGACCGTCATTCGCGGTCGCAGCGTCCGAATCGGTCGGCGCGTAGACATAGGGTCATTCTGCTTCTTCGAAGGACGCGATCTGGTCGTGGGCGACGATACGGTCGTACGTGAGCAAGTCTTCGTCGGCGGCCCGCTTTTCCCAGACTCGCTGCTCGAGATCGGTAAACGCGTGCGCATTTTCCAGACCTGCTTCCTTAATCCGTCGAAGCCGTTGCGAATCGGAGACGAGACGGGCGTCGGCGGCCGCTCATCGATCTTCACCCATGGCTCGTGGCAGTCGATCCTAGATGGATACCCGGTGGCTTTCGAGCCCGTCACGATCGGCAGAAACGTGTGGTTACCGTGGCACGTCTTCATCCTTCCGGGGGTAGAGATCGGCGATAACGCGACCATCGCCGCCGGGTCCGTAGTCAACCGCTCCGTTCCGGGGGGAACGCTCGCCGCGGGGGTTCCGGCGAAGGTTCTGCGTGGGCCGGAGGAGTGGCCACGGAGGCTCGATGAGCAAGAGAAGTGGGCGATGGCTCGCTCGATCTTTGAGCAGCTCTTCGACTACCTCACGGATCTTGGCGTGCACTTGGAGCGACACGACGAGGAATGGCGACTGGCAGCCTCGCTGACGCACCAGGACACACGCGCCCGTGTCGCGCTGGTCCGCGGCGGCGGCGAAGTGCACGCAGAAGACGATGTCGTCTTCCGCTCGATGTCAGCGGCACTGCGGCAGAGCGGCCGACGTGGCTCTTGGCCAGTGGCTGGCGCGTCTTCGCGCGGCCGCGCACGCCGTCGAACTCTGGAGAAGAGATCGAGACGTTCGCGCTCGCAAGTGGGCGAAGACTGAGCGCGTTCTGGGACGTGGACGCCGGGCGCTTGTCGCTGCCGTTCGATCTGCAAGAAGCCCACGAGAATCTCGTCTCTGAGCGCTGGAGGAGCGACATGAAGACGAAGCAGCTCACGGCCGCCCAACTTGATCTCTTCTACCGGGTTAAGAGGTTCATTCCGAGGAACTGGCAGCTGCTCGGACGCCGTGCTCTGATCCGCTGGCAAGGACGGCCGAATTTTCCGCGGTGGCCGTACGAGGACAGCGGAGCTCATCTCCTTTGGTTCTATGCGCGCTGCCTACTCCTGACGCGCCAAGAAGATGAGGTGCGTTTCCGCTGGTTCTGGCCTGACGGTATGCAAGCCGCGGTCGTGCTCACACACGATGTCGAAAGTGCGGATGGCCTTCGGCTCGCTCTCCAGCTAGCCGATCTCGAGCAAGAGCGCGGTTTCCGTTCGTCGTTCAACATCGTCGCTCGCTCGTACCCGCGCGATCAGGGGATCCTCAACGAGCTTTCGAGCCGCGGGTTCGAGCTTGGAGTCCACGGGGTCTATCACGACCGCTCGATGTTCTCGTCGAGAGATGCTTTCGAGGAGCAACTTGCTGCAGTGCGCGTCGCGGCACAAGAGCTCGGCGCCTCCGGCTTCCGCTCACCAGCGACCCACCGCGTGTTCGGTTGGCTGGCGGAGCTCCCGCTCGAGTACGACTGTTCGGTTCCTCACTCCGATCCATTCGAGCCGCAGCCCGGCGGCTGCTGCACGTGCTGGCCTTTCTTCGTCGGCAGCGTTGTCGAGCTCCCGTACACGATGCCCCAAGACCACACCCTCTTCACTCTGCTCCGGAACACATCGATCGATCTCTGGCTGGAGCAGATGGAGCGGCTCATTCAACGCAGCGGGCTCATCCAGGCAGTGACCCACCCCGACCCGGGATACCTCGGCGACCGCGAGAAGCGAGCCCTCTACGCGGACTTCCTGGACGCTGTCAGCGAGCGCCAGGGACTCTGGCGAGCTCTTCCGCGCGACGTCGCCCACTGGTGGAAGCAGCGCGATGAGGGCCGCAACGGGCGTTGGGGGATCGTTGCTGGAAGTATCCGTGCGACGGGGGACGGCGAGGTCAGCCTGAGGCCGACCGATACGGAGGTCGCGGAAAGTTGAGCCTTAGCTCTGGGCGGCCGAAGCGAGGGGGCGGGCTGGGTTGCCTGCGACCGTCTCCCCCGGCGGCACATCCTTCGTGACAACAGCGCCCGCGCCGACCAAGCCGCCGGCGCCGATCCTGAGCCCACCGAGGATCACCGCGCCCGAACCGATTGATGCGCCGCGTTCGACGATGGTTGGAAGCCGCTCCCATTCGCCCGCGGGGCGCGGTCGATTGTCGTTGATGAACATCACGCCGTGGCCGACGAAGACGTCATCCTCGATCGTCACCCCGTCGCAGATGAAGGTGTGGCTCTGGATCTTGCAGTCGGCGCCGACGACCGCACCGCGCTGGATCTCGACGAATGGACCGATGCGCGTCCGGTCGCCGATCCGGCAGCCGTAGAGATTTGTGAACGAGAAGACGACAACGTCGTCGCCGAA
>WNGA01003934.1_pt1 | contig 22068 bp, 15 predicted proteins | sample 5400061 | NCBI WGS metagenome assembly WNGA01 (sample SAMN13153366, study PRJNA577476) | soil metagenome | isolation source: 100 cm soil or saprolite under grassland replicate 2 | place: USA:California | collected 2016-06-15
GCCAGGGTCATGATCGGCGTGTCCGCCGGATTGACCTTGTTGTAGATCGGCGGCGTCGGCAGGTCGGCGGGAAGAAGGCTTCCGGAGGCGTTGATCGCCGCCTGCACTTCCTGTTCCGCGACGTCGAGCGCCAGGTTGAGATCGAATTGCAGCGTGATGACCGAGGCCCCGGCGGAGCTGGTCGACGACATCTGCTTCAAACCCGGCATCTGCCCGAACTGGCGCTCGAGAGGCGCGGTAATCGAAGAAGTCGTCACGTCCGGGCTGGCGCCCGGATAGAGGGTAACAACCTGGATGGTCGGATAATCGACTTGCGGCAGCGCCGAGATCGGCAGCACGCGATAGGCGATGATGCCGGCCAGCAGGATCGCGAGCATCAAGAGCGACGTCGCCACCGGCCGCAGGATGAATGGGCGGGACGGGCTCATCGCAGGCTCATCCTCGGTGCGTCACGCGCGCGCCGCGTGGAATTCAGCCGCCGCTCTTCCCGCGGCGGCCTTCGCCCGACGACTTGTCCGCGCCGGGAGGTCCCTTGCGGGGCGGTGTCGCCTGTCCCGCACGCCGGGAGGCGGGATCGACGAGCTCCACCTTCGAACCGTCGCGCAGCTTGTCGGCGCCGTCGACCACGACGAGATTTCCCGGCTCGAGTCCGCTCTGCACTTCGGCGTTCTCGCCCTCGGTTGCGCCCAGCTTGACGGGCGTCATGGCAACGGACTGATCCTGCTTGACCACGAACACGAAGGTGCCAGGGGCGCCGCGTTGGATCGCCGCCGTCGGAGCCAGCGTCACGTCCTGCCGCGTCTCGATGGCCATGCGCACATTGACGAACTGATTGGGAAAAAGCGCCGCGTCCTGATTGGGAAATTCGGCTTTGACCTTGACCGTTCCCGTCGCCGTATCGATCTGATTGTCGAAGGTCAGGAGACGGCCCGTTGCGAGCTTGTTCTTGCCGCTGCGATCGAACGCTTCGACCGCGACTTCCTGTCCGCTTTGCATTCGCTTGACGATGCGCGGAACGTTGTCCTCGGGAACCGGATAGATCACCGTGATCGGCTGCACCTGCGTGATGGTGACCAGGCCGTTCGCGTCCGACGCGTGCACCATGTTGCCGGGATCGACCTGACGCAAGCCGACCCGGCCGCTGATCGGCGCAACGATGCGCGCGTACGTGATCTGAAGTTTGGCGTTGTCGATGGCGCCTTGGTCGGATTGCACCGCACCCTGATACTGGCGAACGAGCGCTTCCTGCGTATCGACCTGCTGCTTGGAGATCGAATCCTGCGCGAGTAGCGTCCGGTAGCGCTCGAGATCGACCTGCGCATTCTTGAGCTGCGCCTGATCGCGCGCCATCTGCCCGAGCGCCTGCGTGAGCTGCACCTCGAACGGACGCGGATCGATCTGGGCCAGCAGGTCGCCCGCTTTTACGGTCTGGCCCTCGCGGAACGCGACGCTCATGAGCTGCCCATCGACGCGCGAGTGCACGACGACCATGTTGCGCGGTGTCACGGTGCCCAGCGCATCGATGTGGACGTCGATGTTGCCCTTGCGGGCGGGGGCCGCGACGACGGGCAGCGGCCGCGCATTGGGATCGAATCCGCCACGGCCCTTCGCCGCAGGCGCGTTCGCCGGCGCGCGTAACATCGCCCACGCAATCACGCCCGCGATGATCGCGAGGACGAGTATGACCGCAAGCCAGATGTGCCAGTGAGCGCGCCATGTCGCCTTCAGGCGCGATTCATCCGTCGCCTCGACCTGCGGTGGCAGCGTGTCGTTCATGGCAAAGGGAAAAGCCGGGTCGGGCGATTGTTAGTCTGATTCTAGGGCCAACGTTCGCGGCCAGTTGTAACCAAGTGTTTTGGTCGGCGCCGCTTCCGGCCGCTATCTGACGCTATCCTACGCCAGAGCATGGCCAACCGCCGGGGGAGGAACAACCCGCTTCCGCTACTTCCCGATCCAGAGCCTGGCGAACGCGGCTAAGTGCGCGCTGTTATGGACGAGCTCAAGAGTACGCCGCACCCTTGGACGCAATGTTGGACGCCCGGCAGCTGGGCTATATCCCGGCCAGTTCCGAACCGCCGTGCTTATTGCTGGGATTGCCCCCGTTCCGATTCTCTACCCCCCGCTATACAAGGCGCGTGTTCAACATCAAGGGACGCTGGTGGCGCCTCCTTCGCGATCCTTGGGCACGCGGGGCTCACTGTTTGGGCGCCGACTTTTGAACGGCGCTGGTGCCGGGCTGCTGCGTAACCATTACGTCGATGCGCGTTGGATCTGGCCTAGTCTTTGCCAGTTCCAGTCGGAGTGCCTCGATGTCCTTGCGTAACGCTTCAATTGATGCCTTCGAAACCTCTTGGGTGGCATTGGTCTTGCTGTCCATCGTGTTCTGAAAAATCTGAATCAGCGCGAAGCCACCGATAAAAACGCCCGCAAGGATACTTAACACGCTAATCCAGATGCTCCGGTCGACGCTCTTCTTCGCTTCGGCCGCGTCCTTCTTGCCTTCAGCCGCGTGCTTCTCCGCCTCGTGCGCGCTCTTTGCAGCTGTTTCGGCGCCTTCCTGGGACTCGCGAATCGCTTCCGGAATCGAACTTACAATGCGCTGCCCTTGATTGGCTTTGGCGAAATACGTTTCTGCGACGATAAACTTCTTGTCTGGGCGAAACGGGACATACTTTCCGCGGCGTTGTTGACCCGGTATGGCGGCCCAACGTACGTTATCACTCAACTTCGTGAATTCGACCCAGATAAAGCCGTGTCCTTTGATCAGCGTGTACTTGTTCGCCGTCAAATTGTGAAGCGGAACTAGGAGCCTTCCGCAAAAACCAGGGTCCACGAGCGGACCCGTTCCAAGCAATAGCCCCTGGTGTACATGAGTTATCCGAAGGTTGAAGCGGACAGCAATGTAATCGGGCAAGAAGAAATTCGTGTCGAGATTTACGAAGGCGATCGAGTTTGACTCGAGGTTGAACACGTCGCCGTCGTTCTTGATATCCAGCTGCTGCCGCGTCTTGCTCGACACGTCCCACCAATAGACCGTGCCGCTAAACGGGATTTCATATGAGGCCGGTTTGAGATTGTCTGGGATGAACGGATCAATCATCCTCACTGTAGTTATGTAATCGGTGATATCAGCCGAGTTGAGTAGTGCCGGTTTGATGTCAGGGAAGGGGTCCTGCGATTGGTATTTGATGTACTCAGGCGGGGGACTCGGGTTCATCTGTTAACCGCCTTTCGAGGCGCAAACCTTCTCTCTTCGAGGGACGCTGGCCCAAAGCCAAGCCAGTCGATTTCTCGACCGATTTCCTGTTCAACCCGCCGTACGAATGCGCTTGCACGCTGCGTCAAGCAGCGCTGCGAGCCGCACATAAGGTCGACGTAATCGAGGTGGTTGAGAACGATCGATGAAGGCCGATTCCGCGCTATTGCCCGCCTCACGACGTCCGCGTCGAATCGCGCGACCCTTCTAATCTTCTTCGTGACAGTCGTGTGCTCAACCAGAGGGCTTGTTGAGCCACTTTCCGCGGATATCGCTTCCCATGTCGTTTCGTTCAGCAACGGCCCGCTTGAGCCAGCGACCCTTATCGGGTAAGCCCGTATGACCATCACGACGTCATCGACGTCTAAGGGGCTAAGCCCTGATTCGGACAGAAAGGCAGCGGCCGTCGTGTCTCGGCTAGTACAGTACGGATAATGCTCGGAGTGAAGGAGCGAGAGGCCGAACCCCTGCGTGCCTTCAACGACCACCCGCTCGCCTCGCGTCATCGCATCAGCGAGCAGTTCGGCAGTGTCACTCAGGTATGGTGCGAAAGCTTGAACATGTTTTGCGAACGTTCCGGGTCCGCTTCGGGAAATTCGTCGCGCGAGGGCAGCTCCGGTACCCGTTGCCGTCGATCCAATCGAGGCAGACAGCCTCAACTTCCCTTCCGCCTCAACATCTTCCTGGGTAACCACCCAAGCGTTCGGATCGATAGCGAGTTCGGTTCGTCCGATCTTGGCTCGCGCGATTTCCGCAAGCAGCGTGGGAACACTTAAGTAGCTTCCTGGCGGAAGAACACTCCTCACGCCCGCGAGCAAACAGGCTGTAGGTAAGTGACGAAAAATGACGGGCACGCCGTCACTGGTTATGACGGTGTGACCCGAATTAGGTCCTCCGACTCGTATAGCAACGGTCGCCTGCGCCCGCTCGGCCACGCGATGCGCGACCTTACCTTTGCCCTCAGACCCGAACTGACCGCCGATGATTACTGTGGCTGGCACGACCTTCTATTGACACGATTGACAGCGCTCCGAATCGAAGTGATAAGGTCCTCCGTGGAACCCTCGTTCCTAACCACAAAATGCGCCAACCGCTCGAGGCTCGACACCTCCGCTTCGACATCGTGACGTTCGGCCTGTTCGAATTCCGCCGCTGTTCCACCGCGTTCCGCGTATCGCCTTTGCCTCACAACAGTCGGCGCCGATATGTGAATGTGCACGAATGCTGGCCCAAACATTTCAGCTAGATACGCGTGGTCCTCTGGAAATCGTAGCCCGTCGATAACGTAGCTGGCGCCAACAGGGAGTCCCTTCAGAAGCTCCGAACCTAACCACCTTTGGCCCTTGAGCTTGTGCAGACGGTCTCCCTCTTCTTGGAGCGCCTTACGATTCGGCTCAAGTCCCGCGCGGCGCACCGATTTCTCCACGACCATGCTGTAGCGGCCGTAATGCAATCCCATCGATTGCAGTGCCTGCGCAGCGGTGGTCTTTCCCGCAGCAAGCGCCCCGCTAAGACCAACTACGACCCGGCTTCTCCACTCCATCGGCGAAACTTTAAGATCGGGAATGATGAGCGCCTCGTCACCAAAGACATCTGGACCCAGCCGCTCGAATCGGCCAGACCAGAAAAATACTCCAACTATCGCCGAGGTAATAGCGTCAAGCTCGTCATGACCGACCGGCGCCTTGAGAAAGTCGCCGACGACACCAAACTCCGCCAATCCCGCTTCCAGCAGCTCCAGACTTGCACGCTTTCGCGGAATGTTCATGACGTCCTGTGCGGCGCCAGGATAGCTTTCGATCGTCGCAACCCCGTAAGACCGAAATATCTTAGCAAGACGAATGCCGCGTGCAGTCAGCCGCTGCATGCTTGGAATCATTGCCGGATATGCGTTGACCCCCCTTCTTTTCAACACCCGTTCACAAAAGCGCATGATGTCGCCCTTGCCCGCCACGCCGCCGTTTGGCGACAACTTAAATCCGTCAGGCAACGAGAGCGGCGAATCGATGGATACGATATCGGGCTTGGCGGCCAAGGTCTGCTCAACGAGTTCGTCATCGGTACTGATTAGGCGGGTCGCCACCTCGTTGCCTTCGAGGCGACACCATCCTGTCGCGCGCCGCTCGGAACCCGTGAGATCAATGCCCACTATTGTTAGCGGCGGCGAGTTGCGCACCCCTACCAGGTCGTGGATTGTAGCGGCGGACTTGACGTGCGCAAACTGATTGCCGAACTGCGCGCGAAGCCGCGCTACGTCGGCGTCCGCGTCCAGCGGCGGACGCTCCTCGGCAAACTTCGGATGAAGCAGATCCAATAGCGGGATCCGGAGCCTCTTCACGAGGCGCCCGGCAACGACATCGAATATTCCCTTCATGCCGAGAACGTCAGAGTAGTTGTAGAGCATGAGGCGCCGAAGGGCTTCCTCGTCACCACGTCTAAAACGATGCCACAGCGCTGGGGCGCTATCGCCTCGCACATTTGAAACTTGAGCGGGTCGCTTAATTGAGAGCCTTTCCTCGATTTCCTTTTGGCCTCCCGATAGACCAGCGCGTCGAGCCAGGAACCGAAGGTCGACGTGCACTAATGGAATGCGCACCTCCGCGAACTCTTGACGCACGAATGGTAGATCGAATAGGGACCCGTTAAACGTTACGACCACTTTCGCAGAGTTGATCGCTTCAATCAGCGGTTGTGGATTGCAGCCTCGGAGGTGCACGTAATACGACTTGCCCTGTGACACACCCACCAGGGTTATGTAATCGTAATAGCGACTAAGCCCCGTGGTCTCAATGTCCAGAAATATCGTCTCCTCGGGGAAAGCGTAGGCCAGTCGGTAGTGCTCTCGCTTTGGTAGCTTCTCGGCGAAGTATTGGAGCTCCCGCCTTGCGAGGGCTTCACGGGAGAGATCGAGCTCGCGTAACGCCGCACTGGAGCCGCCGCGTCCTGTGATCAAGGAAAGCTGGGGTTGATAGATCCGCTCAAGGTCGTCCCAGGTGGCGACACCGGATCTCCAAAGCGCTTGCTCGCGATCGGCTGAAATGCCGCGCAAGTGGCAAAACGTTGAAGTGATAACGTTTAGCGACATAGGGTTATCGGCGACGTGGGAGTGCTTGCTCTCGGCGAGCTTTGATCGGCCTCCATATGCGCTGACGCTCCTCTTCCGCCTTTCTCGCCATTGCCGTCGTGAGTCGGAATCGACCCGCGGCGTCGACGACTACGGACTGAGCAATCTCCTGTGAGACGACAGATAGATCCGCCACGAAAGAAAAGATGTGCTGCCCAGACCGAAGCTGACGTGCTGCCTCAGTGGGCGGATATACAGCCAGCTCGTCGCCATCTACGAAAAGAGTGCGGGCAAGCTGTTGGCCAGGTCTTATCGCACCGAACTCGGCACGGAACCGTTGGAGCGATTGACGAAGGTGACGGACTCTCCCTTTGCGTGTGCATATCAAATTCAGAACTCTGAGCAGAACGACATCTTGGTAGCTGTATCGGCGGCGTACTCCTTGGCGACGCATTTGGTCAATAGGGGCAAAAATTTCCTCTCTGGCCAGATAGTCGAGCATGTACCGCGAAAATCCGGTGATCACCACCACTTCGTGGACATCAAAGTGAGACTTGACAGATAGACGATTCATAGAATAATGAGTCTAACGCTGTACTCGATACTTGGTCAATGTGAACCCGTTACCATCATCGCCTCACGCGCACCGCGACCCTTCGGACTAATGGCTGAAGTGCTGCCCTGCGGCTAATACTTGGAATCCCGCATCGTCCTACCTCCGCCCCTTGTGCTGGACAAGGGACCAACACGCTTTTGTGCGAACAACCTACGCCGCAATCGACTTCAGCCATGACTTACGCTGACCTACCAGGCGGCTCGGCGTAGCGCCCTACACTCGACTCACTTCCCGATGCAAAAGCGGCTGAAAATGGCACCGAGCAAATCGTCGGCGGTGAACTCGCCGGTGATCGCAGAGAGCGCTGCTTGCGCCTCGCGCAGCTCCTCGGCGAAGAGCTCCAGCGGCGGCGCTGCGGCCTTTAGATGTGCCGCGGCTGCCGCCAAATGCAGATCAGCCGCGTGAAGCGCGCGCAGATGCCGTTCGCGCGCGAGAAAGCTTCCCTCCATGTTCTCGTGCACACCGACCGCCGCCAGTATCGCCTCGCGTAACAGCTCCACCCCGGCGCCGCTCAAAGCTGAAAGCCATACTTCGCTTGTACGATCATTCCGCCCCGACCTTGCTTCGAGGCCGGCCAGGTCGATCTTGTTGCGCACCACGATGCGGGGCAGCGCGGTGGGAAGGCGTGCGACGATCGCGGCGTCGGCCGGGTGATCCGGCTCGCGCGCATCGGTGACGACGAGCGCCAAGTCCGCACGTTCGATTGCGGCCAACGTGCGCTCGATGCCGAGCCTTTCCACCGCGTCGCGGGTCGCCCGCAACCCGGCGGTGTCGATGACGTGCAGCGGGATGCCGCGGATCTCGATACTGCTGCGAATTGCATCGCGCGTGGTTCCCGGCACCGGCGTCACGATCGCGACGTCTTCGCCGACGAGTTGATTAAGAAGGCTCGACTTGCCCACGTTGGGCTGCCCGATCAGCACGACGCCGAGCCCCTCGCGCAGCAGGCTTCCCTGCCGGGCCCGACCGACGATTGCCGCAAGCCGCTCCCGCAGCATGGCAAGCTTGCCCGCCGCATCCGCGGCGCGAATGAACTCGACGTCTTCCTCCGGGAAATCGAGCGTGGCTTCGCTGAACATCCGCAGCTCGATCAATGCATCGACGGCCGTGTGTATCTCGCGCGAAAAGGCACCGGTGAGGCTGCGCGCGGCCGCGCGCGCGGCGGTCGTCGTCGCCGCCTCGATCAGATCGGCCACGCCTTCCGCCTGCGCCAAGTCGAGCTTGCCGTTGAGAAACGCGCGTTTGGTGAATTCTCCCGGCTCGGCAAGTCGCGCGCCGAGATCGAGGCAGCGATTGAGCAGCAGCGCAAGCACGGCCGGGCCGCCGTGCCCCTGCAATTCCAGCACCGTCTCGCCGGTGTATGACGCCGGTGCCGGGAACAGCAGGGCGAGTCCTTGATCGAGCGCCTCGCCTTGCGCGCCGAGGAACGTCGCGAACGTCGCAACACGCGGCGCAAGCGGTCGGTCGACGACAGCTGCCACGATCCGCCCTAGGTCGGGTCCCGACACGCGGATGATGCCGATGCCGCCGCGTCCGGCCGGCGTGGCAACCGCCGCGATGATGTCAGCCGGCGCCGGCACGGCGGTGCTCTCGGTTCGCGTAACCGCGCTTTAACGCCGCTTTGCCGTGGCAGCAGCCGTCTCGCGCTCGATCACCCGGTTCATATGCCACTGCTGGAAGATTTGCAGCGAATTGTTGATCAACCAGTACAGCACCAGACCGGACGGGAAGAAGAGGAACAAGACCGAGAAGGCGATCGGCATGATCTGCATGACCTTCGCCTGCACCGGGTCCTGGATCGGCGTCGGTGAAAGCCTCACCTGCAGGTACGCGGTGATTGCGTAGACGACGGGGAGCACGAAGTAGGGATCGGGCGCGGAAAGATCGTGGATCCAGCCGATCCACGGCGCATTGCGCAGCTCGACGGCCGCGAGCAGAACCCAGTAGAGCGCGATGAAGACGGGTATCTGTACCAGAATCGGCAGGCAACCGCCGAGAGGATTGATCTTTTCGGTCTTGTAGAGCTCCATCATCTTCATCTGCAGCTGCTGCTTGTCGTTGGCGTACTGCTCCTGCAGCGCCTTCATCTTGGGCGCCACGACTTTCATCTTCGCCATCGATCGCGCACTGGCGTGATTGAGCGGGTAGAAAGCGCTCTTGATGATGATCGTCATCGCGATGATCGCCCACCCCCAGTTGCCGAGCAGCGAATGCAGCCACTTCAGCAACCAGAACAGCGGTGCCGCGATCACGGTGAAGATGCCGTAATCGACGACCAGATCGAGGCCGGCCGCGAGCGACTTCAGCGTGTCCTGCTCCTGCGGGCCGACGTAGAGCGGCACGGAGACGCGGGCAGTCGCGCCGGGCGCGACGCTGCCGACGGGGATCTTGACGCCGGCGTAGTACAGGTTGTCGACCTTGTTGACGTAGAACTCGCGGGCGAGCTTGGTTGCGTCGGCAGGGAGCCACGCCGCCACGAAATAGTGCTCGACAATGCCGACCCAGCCGTTATCGGTCTTTTCGGTGAACTTCGCCTTGCCCTTGTCGATGTCCGAAAAATCGAGCTTTTTGTACTTGTCGGTTTCGTTGTAGAGCGCGGGTCCAGTGTAGGCCGCCGGCGCGCCCCAGCTCTGTATGCCGGTCGGCTTGCTGTCGCGCGCAAGCTGGAAATACGCGGTCGGAGTGATCGGCGCCGCGCCGGTGTTGGCGACCTCGTAGCTCACATCGATCACGTAGCTCGCGCGGTGGAACGTCAGCGTTTGCGTCACCGTCGCGCCGGCGGGGGTCGTCGCGGCCAGCTTGAGCTCGAGCTTGTCCATCCCGGGGCCGAGCTCGCGCGGACCGGAGAGCGCTCGCCAGAGCGTGTGGTGGTTCGGCAGGCCCTCGCCGATCAAGCCGCTCTGGGCGAGGAAGGTCCGGCTTTCGTTCCTTTGCAGCAGCACATAGGGCTTGTCGGGATGATCCGTGTCGCGATGCTGGGTCAGCGCGATCTGGGTGATGACCCCGCCCAGAGTGTCGACGTCGGCGACATAGCGGTCAGTCTTGATCTCAATCTTTTCGCCCGTCGCCGGCGCAACGCTCGCGCCCGGCGCGTTCGGCGCACCCGCAGCCGGAGCGGCACGGGGCACTGCGCTCGGCGTGTCGCTGCTTGGCTTGGCCACAGTTGGGGCCGACGTCGGCAGCGGCGGCCGATGCTCGGCCTGCCAGCGGTCCCATAGGATAAACGCCGAGAACGAAAAGATGACGAACAGGATCAGGCGTTGGGTATCCATGGACGCGGGCGCGAGGTGTAGGGGCGGGCGGCGAGCGCTGGCGTCACGGCACCGGATCGTAGCCACCCGGATGATAAGGATGGCAGCGCGCGACGCGGCGCAGCGCAAGCCAGCATCCCCTGGCCGCTCCGTAACGATCGATGGCTTCCCGTGCGTATTCGGAGCAGCTCGGGTAAAAGCGGCAGTTCGCGCCGAAGAGCGGGCGAATCGCGTACTGGTAGCCGCGCAAGGCCAGGAGCAGCACCGCTCTCATCGAAGCGTTTCCGGTACGGGTGAGGCCAGCGCGTCGAGGAGAGCCGCGGCCTCGGCCGCGACGCCGCCGATCTCGGCTGCGTGGCAGGGCTGCCGCAATCTTACGATGAGGTCGAAGGCATTGAGCGCCGGTCGGCGCCCGCGAATTGCTTCGCGCAGCATGCGCTTGAGCCGATTGCGGTCTACCGCGCGGCCGAGAAGCTTCTTGCCGATCACGTATCCGACGCGGCCGGTCGCGCCGGAGGTCGGGACGGCCAGAATCTGGAGGCGGCTTCCTTCGAAGCGGCGGCCGCTGCGAAACACCGCGGCAAACGCAGCGGTACCGCGCAGCCTATGGCGATGGGTCAAGCCGAACGGGCGCGCCGGGCCGCTTTAGGCGGAAAGCCGGGCACGGCCTTTGGCGCGGCGCGCGCGCAGAACTTTGCGGCCACCGACCGACTTCATCCGGGCGCGAAACCCATGGGTCCGCTTCCGCCGGATCACGGAGGGTTGATAAGTGCGCTTCATGGTTCTGCCTTGCTGGAAAAAAGCTTTGTATTAGAGCGTTTAGCGCACCGCACTGTCAAGGTAAATCGCCGCTTCGCCAAGACACCAGATGCTGTGGATAACTGCCGGCACTGCGCGTACAATTCGGTTTCAACGGGCTCCCTCAGGGCGCCCGCGTTTTTTCTCCGAGCTTCCCACTTCCGAGCCCCATGTCGACCGCCTCTTTCTGGCCGAGTTGCCTGGAAGCCTTTAGACGCGAGCTGACCCCGCAGCAATTCAACACCTGGATTCGGCCGTTGCGCCTTGAGCATGCCGGCGACGGCCTGGTGCTGATCGCGCCCAACCGGTTTGTCCTGCAATGGGTCAAGGAGCGATTTGTCGCGCGCATCGAAGAGCTTGCCACCGTGGCGCTGGGCCGCGCCCCGCGCATGGCGCTCGTCGTCGCTGAAGAGCTGGTCCGGCCACTGGCCGCGCCCCCGCCCGCAGCGCCTGCGCAAGCTCAGGGCGGCCGGCGCAGCGCGCAGGCGAGCCTCAATCCGGGGTTTACCTTTGCCGCTTTCGTCGCCGGCAAGGCCAACCAGCTCGCGCGCGCCGCCGGCCTGCAGGTCGCCGAGCACCCGACGTCCTACAACCCCTTGTTCGTCTACGGCGGCGTGGGGCTGGGCAAGACGCACCTGATCCAGGCGATCGGCAATCACATTCTCGATACCAGCGCGGATGCGAAGATTCGCTACATCCACGCCGAGACTTACGTTTCCGACGTCGTCCGCGCTTATCAGCATAAGGCCTTCGACGACTTCAAGCGCTACTACCGGTCGCTCGACTTGCTGCTCATCGACGATATCCAATTCTTCGGCGGCAAGAGCCGGACCCAGGAAGAGTTCTTTTATCTGTTCAATACGCTGATCGAGGCGCACAAGCAGGTCGTGATCACCTGCGATACGTACCCCAAGGAGATCACCGGGATCGAGGAGCGCCTCATTTCGCGCTTCGGCTGGGGTCTCACGGTCGCGCTGGAACCGCCCGAGCTCGAAATGCGCGTGGCGATTCTGCTTTCCAAGGCTGCGGCCACCGGCATGAAGGTCGACGAGCAGGTCGCGTTTTTCATCGCCAAGCACATCCGCTCCAATGTTCGCGAGCTCGAAGGGGCGCTCAAGCGCGTACTTGCGTACTCAAGCTTCCACGGTCAGGAAATCAACTTGTCTCTGGCGAAGGATGCGTTGCGTGACCTCCTCGCCGTGCAGAACCGGCAGATCTCGATCGAGAACATTCAGAAGACCGTCGCCGACTATTACAAGATCCGTATTTCGGACATGCACTCGAAGAAGCGCTCGCGTGCGGTCGCTCGGCCGCGGCAGGTCGCTATGGCGCTGGCCAAGGAGCTCACGCACCTTTCGCTGCCCGAAATCGGCAGCAATTTCGGAGGCAGAGATCATACGACCGTCCTGCACGCGTGCCGCCAGATCGCCAAGCTCCGCGACTCGGTTCCTGAAATCAGCCACGACGTAAATTTCCTCCTGCAGGTGCTGCGCAACTAGCGCTTCGGGCGGGCTCACGGAGGTATGAATCCGCTGCGAAGCAGTCTATAATTTGTGGATTGAGCTTCCGGTTGTGAAACCCGCGTTTTCATCCCCATTTAATACACAACTTCGGCAGCGGTTGTCCGCATGGTTAGCGTTGCGCCAAGCCATGGATCGCGTTGGTATTTTCCGGGTTGCCAGGCTCGAGCCACTGCGTCTTATTAGCTCTTACTAGGTTTTAATAATGCAATTAAAGCAAATGCCCAGAGACGCGCTGCTCAAACCCCTGCAGGCTGTTTCGGGGATTGTCGAGCGCCGGCAAACGCTGCCGATTCTTGCCAATGTTCTGCTCGAGCAGAAAGACGGCCGGCTGTTTGTCACCGCCACCGACCTCGAGATGCAGATCACCGCCTACGGCGAGTTCGCGGGCAAGCAGGACCAGTCGATCACCGTCGCTGCGCGCAAGCTGCAGGATTTGTTGCGTGCCCTTCCGGAAGACGCCGTGCTCAATGTCGACACCGCGGCTGGCAAGATGACCGTGCGCGCGGGCCGTTCGCGCTTCAACCTGCAGACGCTGCCGGCCGCTGACTATCCACGCATCGGGCTGGCGCAGGAGCAGCTGCAGACGATCAGCTTGCCGCAGCGCGACTTTCGCGGGCTGCTCAAACTCGCCGAGTTTGCAATGGCGCAGCAGGACATCCGCTACTACCTGAACGGCATGCTGCTCGTGATCGATAAGGGCTCGCTGCAGGCGGTCGCCACCGACGGGCATCGCCTGTCTTACGCGAGCCTCGTCGTGCCGGGAGATTATTCGCGTCAGGAAGTGATCCTTCCGCGGAAGACGGTGCTCGAGCTGGGCAAACTGCTCGAAGACAGCGAGGCGGAGGTCACGATCGATGTACTTGCCAACCAGGTGCGGTTCCGCTTCTCCAACATCGAGCTGGTGAGCAAGGTCGTCGACGGCAAGTTTCCGGACTACAACCGCGTCATTCCGAGCGGCCATTCCAAGCAGCTCGACCTGTCGCGCACCGAGCTGCTCCAGGCTCTGCAGCGTGCGGCGATCCTTTCGAACGAGAAGTTTCGCGGTGTACGCCTGGTGCTGGGCAGTGACCAGCTCAAGATCATCTGCACCAACAGCGAACAGGAGGAAGCCGAGGAGGAGCTCGAGGTCGGGTACAAGGGCGAAGCGCTCGACATCGGCTTCAATATCACTTACCTGCTCGACGTGCTTCACAACCTCGCTGCCGACCAGGTCGTCCTGGCTCTGGGTGACGCCAATTCCAGCGCGCTCATCACCATGCGCGAGCGCAACGATTACAAATATGTCGTCATGCCGATGCGAATCTAGTGTTGGGAGCGAGTCATCGACTAAGCCTGCGGCGCCGACTTAAGAGTCGGCGTCGGCGTTTAATGGACGGCAAGAAACGAGACAAATGCGAATGAGCGAGCACAACCCGAAGCCCCAGGACAACGGCGGCGATTACGATTCGAACAGCATCAAGGTGCTCAAAGGCCTCGATGCCGTGCGCAAGCGTCCCGGAATGTACATCGGCGACACCTCCGACGGCACCGGCCTGCATCACATGGTGTTCGAGGTGCTCGATAACGCCATCGACGAAGCGCTCGCCGGCTACTGCGACGACATCAGGGTGGTGATCCACGCGGACAACTCCATGTCGGTCGTCGATAACGGACGCGGCATCCCCACCGACATCAAGGAGGACGACGAGCAGAAGCGTTCGGCGGCCGAGATCGTCATGACCGAGCTCCACGCGGGCGGCAAGTTCGACCAGAATTCGTACAAGGTGTCGGGAGGGCTGCACGGCGTGGGCGTCTCGGTTGTCAATGGCCTCTCCGAGTGGCTCAAGCTGAGGATCTGGCGCAACGGCAAGGCGCACCAGATGGAATTCCACGACGGCGTGCCGGTTGCGCCGCTCGCAGTTGTCGGCCCGACCGAGCGGCGCGGCACCGAAGTGCATTTCAAGGCTTCGCCGGCGACGTTCAACAACGTCGAGTTCCATTACGACATTCTGGCGCGCCGCATCCGCGAGTTGTCCTTCCTCAACAACGGCGTCAGGATCGAGCTCCTCGACCAGCGCGACGGCAAGAGCGAGAACTTCGCGTTCACCGGGGGCATCAAGGGATTCGTCGAATACATGAACCGCAGCAAGACGGTGCTGCATCCGAAAATCTTCCACGCCAGCGGTGAGAAGGACGGCGTCACCGTCGAGGTCTCGATGCAGTGGAACGATTCGTACGCGGAGTCCGTGCAATGCTTTACCAACAATATTCCGCAACGCGACGGCGGCACCCATCTCACGGGCTTGCGCCAGGCGATGACGCGCACGCTCAACAGCTATATCGAGAAGGAAGAGCTCGCGAAGAAGGCAAAGGTCGAGACGACCGGCGACGACATGCGCGAGGGGCTCACCTGCGTATTGTCGATCAAGGCCCCGGAGCCGAAATTCTCGTCGCAGACGAAGGACAAGCTCGTCTCTTCCGAGGTGCAGCCGATCGTGCAGGAAATCGTGGGCGGCAAGCTCAACGAGTTCCTGCTCGAGAACCCAAGCGACGCGCGAATCATCTGCGGCAAGATCATCGAGGCGGCGCGCGCAAGGGAGGCGGCGCGCAAGGCGCGCGAGTTGACAAGGCGCAAAGGCGTGCTCGACGGGATGGGACTGCCCGGCAAGCTCGCCGATTGCCAGGAGCGCGATCCGGCATTGTGCGAGATATATCTCGTCGAGGGCGATTCCGCCGGCGGGTCGGCCAAGCAGGGCCGCGATCGCAAGTTCCAGGCAATCCTGCCCTTGCGCGGAAAAATTCTCAACGTCGAGCGCGCGCGGTTCGACAAGCTGATCAGCTCGCAGGAGATCGTCACGCTGATTACCGCGCTGGGGACAGGGTTCGGCAAGGCCGCCGGTGACAAGGAGGACAAGGACGCCTTCGATATCGCCAAGCTGCGTTACCACCGCATCATCATCATGACCGACGCCGACGTCGACGGCTCGCACATCCGCACGCTGCTGCTCACGTTCTTCTACCGGCAGATGCCGGAGCTCGTCGAAGGCGGTCACATCTACATCGCGCAGCCCCCGCTATACAAGGCGAAGCAGGGCAAGCAGGAGATCTATCTCAAGGACGATCATGAGCTCAAGCAGCATCTGCTCAGGGTCGCACTGAATGGCGCGGAGCTCACGCCCGGGACCGGCATGCCGCCACTTGCGGCGCAGACCTTCGAGGCCATCGCGCGCGAATACCTGCTCGCCGAGGCCGTCGTCGAGCGCGTCGCGCGGGTCGTCGATCCGGCCGCGCTCTACGCGATGCTCGGCGGCGTGCGCATCGAGCTCGGGACCGAAGCCGCGGCGGCGCGCAGCGCGCAGGCGTTGCAGCATGCGATCGCCGATCCGGAGGTGCGAGTCGAAGCACGCTACGACGCGGCATCCGAAACACGGCGCCTGGTCATCGTGCGCACGCATCACGGTACGCCGCACTGGACCGCGCTCGATGCGGATTTCCTGGCCAGCGGCGATGGCGCGCAGATCCGGGCGGCGGCGGAAGTGCTGGAGGGATTGATCCAGCCGGGAGCCGTCATCAAGCGCGGCGACAAGCAGCAGGCCGTCAAGTCGTTCAAGGAAGCGCTCGACTGGCTGCTTGCCGAAGCGCGAGCTAGCGTCGCCATACAGCGCTACAAGGGCTTGGGCGAGATGAACCCGGAGCAACTCTGGGAGACGACGATGGATCCCGAAGTGCGTCGACTGCTCAAAGTGCAGATCGAGGATGCCGTGGCGTCGGAGGAAATCTTCTCGACGCTGATGGGCGACGAGGTCGAACCGCGGCGCGCATTCATCGAGTCCAACGCGCTCGGCGTGCGCAATCTGGACGTGTAGCGCATCCTTCCGCCAGGGTGGCCTTACCCGGCCTTGCGGCAATGAGCATCGATCGCAACGCCTTGCTCGCGCGCCTCGACCTGCAGGCGCAAAACGCCGGTGCTTGCGCCGGGCCACAGGGCTGGCGTGGGACCGGCGCGACACTCGCGTCGCGCAACCCCAGCGATGAATCGCTGATCGCCGAGATCGCGACCGCGACAGCCGACGACTACGATGCAGTGCTTCAGAGCGCCGTAGCCGCCGCGCGCGCCTGGCGCGAAGTGCCCGCGCCTAAGCGCGGCGAAGCCGTGCGCCGCCTGGGCCTCCTGCTGCGCGAGCGCAAGGACGCGCTCGGCACGCTCATCGCGCTCGAGAACGGCAAGGTCAAGGCCGAAGGCGACGGCGAGGTCCAGGAGATGATCGACATCGCCGACTTCGCCGTCGGCCAGGCGCGAATGCTCTATGGCAAGACCATGCACTCCGAGCGGCCGGGGCATCGGATGTATGAACAATGGCACCCGTTGGGCGTCGTCGGCGTGATCACCGCATTCAACTTCCCCGTCGCGGTCTGGGCATGGAATGCATTGCTCTCGGCGGTATGCGGCAACGCGACCGTCTGGAAGCCGTCGCCGAAGACGCCGCTCGCCGCGATCGCCGTCCAGCAGCTCTGCAACCGGATCGTTCTCGAGCTCGACCTGCCGCCGATTTTCACGCTCCTGATCGACTCCGGGCGCGACGCGGGCGCGCGGCTTGCCGCCGACCCGCGTGTCGCGTTGCTCTCGTTTACGGGATCATCCGCGGTCGGCAGGCAGATCGCCCAGGTCGTGGCGGGGCGATTCGGGCGCTGTCTCCTCGAGTGCTCGGGCAACAACGCGATCATCGTCGCGGCGGACGCCGATCTCGACCTGGTCATTCCGGCAGTGGTCTTCGGCGCAGTCGGCACCGCGGGCCAGCGCTGCACGAGCACACGCCGGCTCCTGGTGCACGAGTCGATCGAGCCCGAAGTCGTACGGCGGCTCGAAGCGGCGTACGCGCAGGTGCCGATCGGCGACCCGCTAGCGCCATCGACGTTGATGGGGCCGTTGATCGATGCGGCTGCGGTGGCCGCGTTCGTTCGTGCCGTCGAGGAGGCGCGCGCCGCAGGCGGCGCAGTCATATGCGGCGGCAAGGCGAGGACGGGTCCGGGCTTTTTCGTCGAACCGACGATCGTTCGCAATGCGCGCAATGATTGGTCGCTCGTGCAGCGCGAGACTTTCGCGCCGATTCTCTATGTGATTCGTTGCCGCGATCTGCCGGAAGCGATCTCGCTGCACAATGCTGTGCCGCAGGGTCTGTCGTCGTCGATTTTCACGCGCAGCCTGCGCGATGCCGAAGCCTTTCTCTCGGCGGCCGGCAGCGATTGCGGCATCGCCAACGTCAACATCGGGACGTCGGGCGCTGAGATCGGCGGCGCGTTCGGCGGCGAAAAGGAAACCGGCGGCGGGCGCGAGGCGGGATCCGACGCGTGGCAGGCTTACATGCGCCGCCAGACCAGCACGATCAACTGGAGTCGCGAGCTCCCGCTCGCTCAAGGCATCAAGTTCGGCGGTGGTTCCGACGGCTCTAGCGCGATCTAGTCTTGCGCCAAGGCTTAAGCGGCCCGCTTGCGGTGCGCCGGTTTGGCAGCCTGCCTGCCAACCTTCGCTGGCCGGGCACTCCGGGTCTTCCCGGATTTGGCCGCAAGGAGCGCGACCGCTTCGCCCAGCGTTACTGCATCGACCCGATCCTTGTCGGGCAGCGTGGCGTTGATTCCACCGTGTTTCACATACGGGCCGTAGCGGCCCGTATGCAATTCCACGGGCTGCTTGTCTTTCGGATGCGGTCCTAACACCCGCAACGCCGTCGCGCCGCGCGTAGCCCTGGCGCCGCGGCCTTTGGCGCCCTTCTTGGCCTCGAACTCGAAGCCGATCTTGCCATCGGGCTGGCGGACGAGGTACGCCGCAAACGGGCGGCGCGTCCGCGCCGAGACGAAGGGCAGCAAATCGGTCTTGCCCGAGGCGAGCAGCTTTTGCATCTGCACGCGCTCGATCGGCCGCTGCAGGATCACGCGACCCGAGCGAAAGTCGCAGGTCTTCGCCGGGCCCACGGCGCGCTCGCAGACGTACGCAGCGGGCAGTTCGAACACGCGGCCGCCGCACTTCGGACATTGACCGAGCGGCTCCTGTCCGCTGAAATCCGGCGCCTCGGCGCCGCCGCCGTCTCCTCCGTCGCCAAAGTCGAACTGGACTTCGTAGTCGTCATTGAGCTTAAGCCGCGCGGCAAACGGCCGGCCGGCCTTGCTGCGAAATCCCTCGAGGGGACCGACTGCCCGCTCGGTGAGCAGCGCTTCGGCCTCGGGGATCTCGAGCTCGCGGCCGGCGATGATCTTCCACATGCCGAAGTCGCAGGACTGACACTGGAATTTCTTGTATTTCTCATGCACTTCGCCGCCACACTTGGGGCAGCGCGCCGAAAGTGTGGCGAAATCGCCCGGAATCGTTTCGCTCTCATAGTTCTTGGCCTGCGCGACGATGTGCTTGGTCATGCGGATGATCTCGCGCATGAACTGCTCGCGCTTGAGCTTGCCGTGCTCCATCTGCGCCAGCCTGAATTCCCATTCGGCCGTGAGCTCGGGCGAAAAAAGCTCCGGAATACCGAGTCCGTGCAAGAGCGTCATCAAGGAAAACGCCTTCGCGGTCGGCGTGAGCTCGCGCCCGTCGCGGTGGACGTACTTCTCCTGGATCAGGCCCTCGATGATCTGGGCGCGGGTGGCGGGCGTGCCGAGTCCTTTTTCGCGCATCGCCTCGCGGAGCTCGTCGTCTTCGATGGTCTTGCCCGCACCCTCCATCGCGGAAAGCAGGGTTGCCTCGGTAAACCTAGCCGGCGGCTTGGTCTGGTTGCCCAGGACTCGCAGCTCTTCGGTCGCGACCTTCTCGTTCGGGTGCACCTTCGCCAGCATCGGCTGATCGGCGGATTGCGCTTCCTTGCCGTAGACCGCGAGCCAGCCGGGATTCAAGAGCACTTTTCCTTCGGTCTTGAAAGGCTCGCCGGCGACACGTGTGATCCGCGTGGTCAGCAAATACTCCGCGGGCGGATAGAAGACCGCCAGGAAACGCTTGACGACGAGGTCATAGAGCTTCGCTTCGGCCTCGGTCAGGCTCTTGGGCTTCTGCAGCGTCGGAATGATCGCGAAGTGGTCCGAAATCTTGGCGTTGTCGAAAATGCGTTTATTCGGCTTGACCCATTTCTCCTTCAGGACCTGCCCTGCGAAGGCGCCATACGGATTCGTTGCGCGCAGCGCTTCGAGCGTCGCCCTGACTGTCGGGAGATAATCCTCGGGCAGGGCACGCGCGTCGGTCCTCGGATAGGTGAGCACCTTGTGCCTTTCGTAGAGGGCCTGGGCCAGCGACAGCGTCGTGCGCGCCGAAAACCCGAACCGGCCATTGGCCTCGCGCTGCAAGCTGGTTAAGTCGTAGAGCAGCGGCGAGCTTTGCGTCGATGGCTTGGATTCTTCGCTGACGGTGCCGGGCTTGCTCTCGCACTTGGCCGCGATGGCTTGCGCCCTGGCCTCCTCCCAGAGGCGTTCGGCGCGAGCGTCGGGGTCGTCCTGCTTCCGGAATTTCTCATCGAACCAGCGCCCCTCGTAGGCGCCGCCGGCGGCGCGAAACGTCGCGAGAACCTCCCAGAAATCGCGCGGCTTGAAGTCGCGAATCGTCTCCTCGCGCTCGACCAGGATCGCGAGCGTCGGGGTTTGCACTCTTCCCACCGTCGTGAGCTGGAAGCCGCCCGATTTGGAGTTGAACGCGGTCATCGCCCGCGTGCCGTTGATGCCGACGAGCCAGTCGGACTCCGAACGGCACACTGCGGCATCGGCGAGCGGACGCATTGCCTCGTCGCTGCGCAGCGCAGCGAAGCTTTCGCGGATTGCGCCGGGCGTCATCGACTGCAGCCACAGCCGCTTGATGGGCTTGGCTGTCTTGGCGTACTGAACGATATAGCGGAAGATGAGCTCGCCCTCGCGGCCGGCGTCGCAGGCGTTGATCAACTCGACGACGTCCTTGCGTTTGATCAGCTTGAGCAGGAGCCTTAGCCGCGACTCGGTTTTCTCCAGCGGCCTCAACGCGAATTTCGACGGGATCGCCGGCAAGTGAGTGAACGTCCACTTGCCTCGTTTGACTTCTTCCTCTTCGGGCATGCCTATCTCAAGCAGGTGCCCTACCGCGGAGGAGAGCACATAGCGATCCCCTTCGAAGTATTCATCGTGGCGCGCGAGTCCGCCCAGTGAGCGGGCGATGTCCGCCGCGACGGAAGGTTTTTCGGCAATGATGAGGCGCTTGGCCATCGGCAGGCGGTCGGGTGAGGTTGAAGCCCGAGCGAGAGGGGGTGAATGATAAGCAAGGACCGGCGAGGGAACAAGGAAAGCTTCGAGGCCTGCAAGGCTCGCGCGCAGCGCCGGGGAGGCGCCGCCTTGCGTTGCTGCGAGTCAGCGCAACCGCTGGTACGCGCCGCCGGGCAGCGGAGCGATTTTGCCGGAGAGCTCGAGCTCGACTAAGGCGACCGCGATCGCGTCGGCCGCGAGGCCGGTACGTTCGCACAGCGCATCGACGCCGGCTGTATCGTGTCCCAGCGCCGCAAGCACGCGCGCCGCTGCACCTTCGATCGCGCCATCGGTTTGCCTTGCGGCGGCGGGCGGGGTCTCGACAGCCGAAGCTGCGAGGCGCAGCTCGTCGAGCACATCCTGCGCCGTCTCGACGAGCTTGGCCCCGTCCTTGATCAGGCGATGGCTGCCCTTGGAAAAAGGCGAGTGAATGGATCCAGGAATTGCGAACACATCGCGGCCCTGCTCGGCGGCGAACCGAGCGGTGATGAGCGAGCCGCTGGCGAGCGTTGCCTCGACCACGAGCACACCGCGGGACAAGCCGCTGATCAGCCGATTGCGCCGTGGAAAGTTCGCTGGCAGCGGAGGCGTCCCCAGCGGAAACTCGGACAACAAGCCCCCGCATTCCGAAAGGCTCTGCGCTAGAGCGCGATTGGCTGCGGGATAGACGCGGTCGAGGCCGGTGCCGAGCACAGCGACGCTGCTGCCGGCGCCCGAAAGCCCGCCCCGATGTGCTGCCGCATCGATGCCGATCGCAAGCCCGCTCACGATCGTCAGCCCCGCGGCCGACAACGCTGCCGCGAACGTCTCGGCATGCTCGACTCCTTGCGGTGTCGCATTGCGGCTGCCGACGATGGCGAGCGCCGGCTGGCTCAATAGCTCACGCCGGCCGACGTAGCAGAACGCTGCCGGCGGATCGGCAATCGCGAGCAACGACGCGGGATAGTCAGGGTCGTCCCAAGCAAAAAGCGAGTGCCCGGGTACGGCGAGCCAGGCCAGCGTGCTTTCGAGCTCACCCGGATCCGGTCCCCGCCGAGTCGCCGCGGCGACCTCAGCGGTGACGAAGCGCGAGAGCGTTGCCAGCGAGGCTGCGCGCACTTCCGCCGGCCCGCCGAGCGCCTTGAGCAGCGCGAAGAGCGCACGCGCAGTCAGGCCCGGTACCAGCTGGAGCGACGCCCAAGCCTCGACGCGGGCGTCGATGTCCATCCGCGGGTGGCGTGCTAAGGTCTGCGCACGACATCGCCCACGACAATCGGCTCGGTCGTGTTGAGCACGATGGCGTAGGAAAGCTTGTCGAAGACGCGGAAGACGAACAAGAGGCCCGTGCGCTCCGGCGGGAG
>WNGA01003936.1_pt1 | contig 22066 bp, 22 predicted proteins | sample 5400061 | NCBI WGS metagenome assembly WNGA01 (sample SAMN13153366, study PRJNA577476) | soil metagenome | isolation source: 100 cm soil or saprolite under grassland replicate 2 | place: USA:California | collected 2016-06-15
GCCCATCCCACCGCGGCTGTCCTGAACGCGGCGGCGAATCGGCTGGCAACCGACTACCAGTACACCGGCGGGGTTGCGGGCATCCTGAACGGCCTCGCCCTGTTCGAGGAGCCCCTCCCTCCGGTCGGCATCGGCCGCGAATGCATCGCGTGTCACCTCGGCGCCAACACCACGAGCGCCTCGGTGGCGAACCTCGTCGGGGGCGTGGCGGAGCCTGGACACCTCGCGCTCAAGCTCGCCGGGTTCAACCTGAACACGGAGCGGATGTTCATGCAGGAACCTCCGGTGCCCACGGACCTGCTGAGCATCATCCAGGGCCTGCCTGCGACGTTCTGGACCGATCAGGTCACGTTCGATCCCAGCACGTACGCCATCACGGTGACCAGCATTCAGGGCAACCCGAACCCGCCGTTCGCGGTCCCCGGACCGGCCCGAACCGCGGTCTATGACGCCGGCTGGTACAACCTCGGCGTCCGGCCCAGCGCGGACGACCCTGGCGTGAACGGGTCGGATCCCTTCGGCAACAACCTCTCCTGGACGAGGCTCTACCAGGCGCTGCCGGACCCGGGGGCCATCAAGGTGCCCGGAGGGGGCCTCGCCTGCGCCAACGTCCCGCCCGGCGCCGACCCCGTCTTGTTCCCCCTGTTTCCGTTCGAGGTGTTGAACGCGACCGGGTTCCCGCTCCTGTCGGGACCTCTCCGGGCGACCGAGCCGACCGACGTCGACGGCACCTTCAAGACGTCCGCGCTGCGCAACGTGGAGCTGAACGGGCCTTATTTCCACAACGGCGGCAAGTCCACCCTGAAGCAGGTGGTGGAGTTCTACGACGACGGCGGCGACTTCGCCAACGACACGCAGAGCCCGCTCATCAAGTTCTATGGCTTCCTGTCGGCGAACGGCCTGGGGATGACGCCGGGCCAGACCGACGACCTGGTGGCGTTCCTGCTCGCCCTCACCGACGAGCGCGTGCGCCTGGAAAAGGCGCCGTTCGACCACCCGCAGTTGTTGGTTCCCAATGGTGACAACCCGGCCGGCACAGACAACGTGGTGACGATCCCGGCTGTCGGCGCCGGCGGCTCAGCGCCGCTCAAGAGTTTCCTCCACCTCAACCCGTTCCACCCTTAACACGCGGCAAGGCCGCCAGAAAGGGAGAACAGCAATGAACCGGCAAAAACTGAAAGTGAGTAGGCGAGATGTGCTCAGGCTGTCGATGATGTCGGGGATGGCGACCCTGCTCGGCGCCAGGCGCGCGTTCGGCCAGACGTGTGTCGATCAGACGCCGTTCCCGATCAATCAGGCCAACACGGGTATCGGGGTTGACGGCGAACCCATCCCGACCAGTCCGTTCATCCTCAACCCGTTCAACGATCCGCTTCCCATCCCGACGGCCATGAAGGCGGGGTATCGGCAGCCTGACGGTACGCTGGATCCGAACGCTACGGACGCGTGGACGTGTCGGTACTCGGAATTCGGGTCCGGCATCGTTCGTCCAGGGCCGAGCGCGGGCTGTCAGGACGCGATAGGCGAGAGGCGTCAGGTATGCAACGATCCCGAAACAGGAATCTCATATACGCTTCCGAATGCAGGGACGCATCAGCTCTGGCCCGGGACGGCGGGCACTGTGTGCGGGAACTATCCGCAACCCATCCTCTACCACATCAGGCTTCAGGTGAACACCCACAGCTTCACCACATCACGGGTGCTGCCAATCAACGCCAACGGCGATCCTGTGGTCCCGCCAGGTGGCCCGCAGCTCCAGTACTTCTTGCCGCCGAGCACGATCTACGGCTTCAACGGGACGTTCCCGGGGCCCATGATCAATGCCGAGTACGGGAGGCCGGCTCTCGTGCGCTTCGAGAACGACCTGGACCTGAACCCGAGCTGCCTCGATCGTCAGGACTTCGGGGCTCCGGACTGGGCCTTCCTCACTCACCTGCACAATGGCCACACGGCGCCGGAGAGTGATGGCCAGCCACACCACATGTCGGAGAACGAGGGCGGCTACCAGCCCAGCGAGTGGTGCGACAACCTCTATCTCAACTATCCGGCCGGCGGCGACCCGGCGGAGATGCAGTCCTTCCTCTGGTTCCACGACCACCGGATGCACCACACCGGGGCGAACGTCTACAAGGGCCTGGTGGGGCTCATGCCGCACTACGACCGCGCGCTTGACCCCGGGGACGAGACGGGGCTCACCGTCGGCGGGAAGAGGAGCAAGACGGCGCTCCGCCTGCCTGGCCGCCGGACGAACAACGAGGACGGGACCTTCGACGTCAAGTACGACATCCCGCTGGCCCTGTACGACTGCCGCCTGGATGACGGGGTCACGCCGCACCAAGACTTCCACAACGGAGCCGGCGAGCCTCGCCCCGAGTGGTGGGGCAAGACGTTCTTCCGCCATTACCCCAACCACGGCTTCGTGGGCGACATCTTCACGGTCAACGGAGTGGCCTACCCGGTGCTGCACGTCTACCAGCGGAAGTACCGCCTCCGCTTCCTGGACGCCTCGATCGCGCGGATCTATCAGCTCTGGCTCATGAGCTCGGTCGGCGGCCCGCAGGCGGCCCCGGGGTCGATGGGGCAGTGGCAGCTCCCCGACGGCCAGCAGTGCATGAAACTCACCCAGGTCGCGAGCGAGGGCGGCCTGCTGCCCAGGCCGATCGTCCGCAATTCCTTCGAGATCTGGCCGGCGAAGCGGCGGGAGTTCGTCGTCGACTTCACCCAGTACATGGACAAGACGCCGACCAGCCCCGCCGACGTGATCTACCTCGTCAACACCCTGGAAATGGATACCGGGCGCAAGCCGAGCTTCCCCTTCGACGCAGGGTTTGTTCCCACGAACTACAAGGTGCCGATGCTGAAGATCGTCATCGACGGCCCACCGCCCGAGCCTGATCTCAGCGTGATTCCCGCCCAGCTCCGCGCCATGCCGAAGCTCCCGAAGTTGACCGGCCTGCCGACGCGGCACTTCACGCTGGAGCGTACCAATCTCGGCAATGAGACCGAGTGGGTCATCAACGCGCTGCAGTTCGATCCCCTGAACCCGCTCGCCCTGCCCAAGCAGGGGCAGCCCGAGCTGTGGACCGTCCAGAACGGCGGCGGCGGCTGGGTCCATCCGATGCACATGCACATGGAAGAGCACCGTGTCCTCTCGCGTAACGGGGTGACGGCTCCGGACGCGCTACACCCGGATGACACCGGCAGGGAAGACGTGGTCGCGCTGTACCCGAGCGAGTCGGTGCAGTTCTACCGGAACTTCAGGACGTTTGCGGGCAAGTACGTCGCTCACTGCCATAACCTGGCCCACGAGGACCACAACATGATGTTCGGGTGGGCCATCGTGTAGCCTGCCCCCGGGAGGGAAGCCCAGGCCCCCGGCGCTACGGCGCCGGGGTGTCTCAAGCCCCGCGGCGCCGCGGGGCTTCTTTTTTGCGCTCTTCAGCAGAACATGGGCCATGGCCCACCCGCGCATCATGAAAGTTGGCTATCATTGAGGGGCGCTGGCCGCCTGGCAACGTCGGTACAGTTTGGTACCGCGAGTCCGCCCAGAATTTGACGTGGGAGCTTCCGGCACCCCGCATTGTTGCCTTTGAGCACGCCGAGCAAACTCGTGATCGGGACGCTCCTCCGGGCGGCGGCGACACCGGTTCAGGGGAGGCGGCGCTATGGAACTCGTGATCGAGCGGTGTGGTGGGCTGGACGTGCACAAGAAGACGGTGGCGGCGTGTGTCCGGGTTCCGGGGCCCAACGGGGCGCGCACCCAGCACGTGCAAACCTTTGGGACGACGGCGGCCGAACTCCTGGCACTGCGAGATTGGCTCGAGGCCCACGGGGTGACGCACGTGGCCATGGAGAGCACGGGCGTGTACTGGAAGCCTGTGTTCTATGTGCTCGAGGAGGCGTTCACCTGCTTGCTGGCCAACGCCGCCCACATCGCGCGAGTCCCGGGCCGGAAGACGGACGTGCAGGATTGTCAGTGGATCGCGCAGCTGCTGGAGCATGGGCTTATACGGGGGAGCTTTGTGCCGCCAGCACCGATTCGCGAGCTGCGGGACCTCACCAGTCCAGTGTTATTCCGCCCGTGTCTCGTTCCCAGCGCGGCTATACTACCCGTGGCATCCGGGGTGCGGCACTGACATCGTCGTTCAATACCGGGAGGTGAGGAGCGGAGGAGAGGTCGTCTTCATCTGCCGCGTCGCCGGTGACTCGGCCGCTGTGATTCCCGCCTGGATGTTCGATCCCTCCTGCTGCGCCCGCATGGTGCTCGGGGCGCCGCACACCTCCGTGGCTGCTCTCGAAGAGATGTGTGCCCTTCTGCGCGAACTCGGCTTTGATAGTCCTGCCACCGCCACACATGTGCGGTCGCAGGAGGGTGCCCATGAGAGCGAGACGATTGTCGCGACGGAACCGTCCTCCGATGACGCAACTGCCGCTGCTCCGGCCGACGGCGCGCGTGGCGATGCTCGCCCCGCAGGAGCGCGCCGGCGTCATCGCCGCACTCGCCAGGCTGTTGCTGGAGGCCGCGCGGCCAGCCCACACGCTGGAGGGCGCCGATGATGCCTCGTGAACTCGCGCCGACCGTGGTGAGCCGCGGCGCCGTCGTCTACGTTCGGCAGTCGACCGGGGGGCAGGTGCAGGAGAATCTCGAGAGCCAGCGGCGGCAGTACGCCCTCGATGACCTGGCCCGCACCTATGGCTTCCAGGACGTCCGGGTCATTGATGATGACCTTGGGCGTTCTGCGAGTGGCACGGTGGATCGCCCGGGCTTTCGAAGCCTGGTCGGGCAGATCTGCGAAGGGCTGGTCGGGGCCGTGTTTTGCCTCGAGGCGTCGCGCCTCGCCCGCAATGGGCGCGACTGGCATCACCTTCTCGAACTCTGCGGCCTCGTGGGCACGTACGTCATCGACACGGACGGTGCGTACGACCCCAGCGCGCCGAATGACCGCCTGCTGCTGGGGCTCAAGGGCACGTTGAGCGAGTTCGAGCTCACACTCCTGCGCAAGCGTTTGCTCGAAGCCGCCCTGGCCAAGGCGCGCCGGGGCGAACTCCGAGTGCCCGTCCCGATCGGGTACGTCTGGTCGACCGACCTGGGGCTGATGATGGACCCGGATCAGCGCATTCAAGAGGCGGTCCGCGTCATCTTCCGGTTCTTCGACCGCCTGGGCAGCGCCCGCCAGGTGTTGCTGCATATGCGGCGCGAGGGCCTGACCGCGCCGCGGCCGATGGACGGTCGTCACGCGACCCCCGTGGCGTGGCGGGCGCCGGTCTACCGCACGGTGATCGCCGTCCTGCAGAATCCCTTCTACGCGGGCGCCTACGCGTACGGCAAGTCGCAGACGCGCACGACGATCTGCGCAGGCGCCGTCCGCAAAGCGCATGGTCGCCGGCGACCGATGGAGACGCGGACGGCGCTCGTGCGGGATCATCACGAGGCGTACATCTCGTGGGAACAGTTTGAGCAGAATCAGCAGCGCCTGGCACGCAATGCCTTCCGAAAACCGGCTGGCGCCGCCAAGGCCGGCCGTGGGGGACACGCCCTGCTCGCAGGCCTCATGCGGTGTCGGCGCTGTGGGCGGATGCTCCATGTCACCTACGGTGGCGGCGGCCGGCGCACACCCCAGCCTCGGTACACGTGCCGCGTCGGTCACGCGATGCACGGCCTCGAACGTTGCATCACGGCAGGCGCGCGGCGCCCTGATGCGGCGATCGCGCACGAGATTCTCCTTGCAGTACAGCCGGTAGCCGTGGACGCTGCTCTCATGGCTCAACGGGAGGCCGGTCAGCACCATGACGAGCGTCGGCATGCGCTGGAACTCGAGTGTCAGCAGGCCGAGTACGACGTCAAGCTCGCCGGACGGCGGTACGAGGCCGTTGACCTGGACAATCGACTCGTAGCCGCCGAGCTCGAGGCCCGGTGGAACGCCGCACTCACACGACTGCAGGACTGTCAGGCCCGGCTCGCTGAGGGGACGGCGCCCTCTCCGCCGAGCGTCACGCGCGAAGCCCTGCTGACGCTCGCGGGGGATCTTGAGGCTGCGTGGCAGGCACCCAGCACGGACATGCGCACCAAACAGCGGCTCGTGCGGGCGCTGATCGAGGAGATCGCCATCGACGTCGATGATGCTACTCGCGAGGTCGTGCTGCTCATCCACTGGCGCGGTGGGCAGCACTCAGAAGTACGCGTGCGCAAGCCTGGCCCTGGCGAGCACACGAAGCGGACGTCCGCGGACGCGGGACGGCTGATCCGCGAGATGGCGACCCGCTGGTCGGACGCCGACATTGCGACCACGCTCAACCGACTCGGCCTGACGACCGGGCAGGGAAACTTCTGGAACGAGCGCCGTGTCGGAAACTATCGACGCAAAGCCGGCATCGCTGGCTATGAGTCGGCGGTGAAAGATGGTCGCTGCCTCACGATGCTGGAGGCCGCGAGGACGCTCGGAGTCACGTGTCATGTGATTCGTGCCCTGATTCGCGACGGCATCCTGAGTCCGCTGCTGACGCCATCAACAAGCTGACCTGCGAGAGGGTTACAGCTCCGCTCACGCCGCAATGTCGCCTCGCTCTCGAGCCCACCAGCACCGTTTCTGTGCGACAATGCCCCAGATTTGCTTACGAAACCGAGTTTTGCGACAGAAACTAGTTAGCGGGTGAGGCTGGTCCGAATCACACGGCACGCCCGGAATCGGATGCGGTGGCACCGTGATCAGCGAGGACCTTATCCACGAAGCCCTGCGGGCGGCGGATTGGGAGGAGCCGTCGGTCGCCAGCCGCATCAACCGCTGGAAGAGAGTCGGAGATCGCTTTCTCCGAGTGACCTGCAGGGATGAACTGGGGCGGATCATGGTGATTTCAGCCGTCTTGAAGCGGAGAGGCCCGAGGGGGGAGGCGGAGCGGTGAAAATCGAGTACGACCCTGAAGCTGACGCGCTGTATATCCAAATTCGAGAAGCCCACCCTAGCGACAACATCGACATTGAGGATGGGGTCACCGTGGACGTGGACGAGCACGGTCACATAGTGGGCTTGGAGGTTCTCGACGCGACCAAGCGGCTGAGCCCTTCGGACCTTGCCAGCATCACGATTGAGAAGCTTCTCCTGGAAATCGCCCGACCGTAACGGCTCTGGTCCTCGACCGACCCGCGCACGACCAGCACTGCGCAGAGGATTCCGAAGGCCAGGAACTGGCTCCAGCCGATGGCTTCGTGCTCGCCCGGAGCGTCTCGCCCGGCCTGAAGTTCGACAAGGGCGCGGAGTTCTACAAGATCGCCGACCTCAGCCGCGTCTGGATCCTGGCGGACGCCTTCGAGGACGACGCCCAGTACCTCCGTCCCGGGGTCCGCGCTCAGGTGTCGCTCCCCGGTCAGCGGAAGACCCTTCCGGCCCGGGTCGCCCTGGTCCTGCCGCAGTTCGACGCGGCCACGCGAACCCTGAAGGTGCGGCTCGAGGCGGATAACCCGGGCTACCTCCTCCGGCCGGACATGTTCGCGGACGTGGAGCTGCCCATCGCCTTCCCTCCCACGATCGCGGTTCCGGTGGAGGCGATCCTCGATTCCGGCCTCAAGAAGACGGTGTTCGTCGACCGCGGCGAGGGGGTCTTCGAGCCCCGCCAGGTGGAGACCGGCTCGCACCTGGGCAACCGGGTGGGGATCGTCAAGGGCTTGGCCCCAGGGGAGCGGATCGTCGTCTCGGGCACGTTCCTCCTCGACTCGGAGAGCCGGATGCGGCTGGCGGCAGGCGGGATCTCCGCGGCGGCGAGCAAGGATCCCGTCTGTGACGCGGCCGTCGATCAGGACAAGGCCAAGGCCGCCGGCTGGGTGAGCGAGTTCAGCGGGAAGACCTACTACTTCTCCTCCGTCGACTGCAAGCGGCGCTTCGACAAGGACCCGGCCCGCTACGTGGTCAAGACCACCAATACCGGGGACGAGCACGCCGCGCACGGCCACGCCGGGGGCCACCACCACCAGTGATCGACCGCCGGTGATCGACCGCATCATCAGTTCTCGGCCGGGAACAAGTTCACCCTCTTCTTCCTGACCGCGACGGTAGCCTCCCGGCGTGGAGATCCTGCCGGTCACCACTTGTGGCGGGCGATGCGCTCCCCGAACCTCGCGAGGTCCTCGAGACCGTCCTGCAGATATTCGTAGACTCGCGTGTCCTCGACGTTCCAATAGAGGTGCACCAGCCGGTTCCTGAAGCGCGCCATCGCGCGCAGAGCCTCCTGCGACTCGGATGGGAGCACACCGTGCTCGATGAGCACGCTGAAGCTGTCCGCGTTGTCCTTGGGGAATCGGTAGTTCTCGGACGCCGAGATGTGGTTCGCGATGTCGATGCAGCATTCGATGGCGATGAGCAGGTGGTACTTGGCGTTGCCGATCTTGTCCTCGTCGGCGAGGAAGACGTCCCGTGGCACGGCGGCGAGTCGGCGGAGCACCCCAAGATACGCGCGCAGATTCGACAGCATCTGATCCAGCGTGCCCTGGTCTACCACGATCAGAATGCCCGCGCGGCGAGCCCGCGCAGCCGGCGCTCGTGCATGCGCCGGAACGCGTCCTTGGAATCGTGATAGCGCGACAGGAGGTACCTCTCCAGCGCCACGCGCTCCGCTTCGCTGGCCGAGTAGACACGCCGGCCATCCTCGAGAACCCGCCCGCGTAGATCGAGCGGCGCTTCCGCAAGGTTTCTCAGGTCGACCTCGAGACCGATGGCGTCCGCCAGCGCCGAGGCAAGCTGGATCTCGTCTCGCAAGGGGAGCGTCGCGCCGTCGCGATAGCCGGCGAGGTAATAACCCACGTCGAGGTCGCTCCCCGGTCGTGGACGTCCGGACACCCGGCTCCCGTAGGCATAAGCCACGAGCACGGGCGAGCCCCTGAATACGAACTCCGCCGCCGTCCTGAGCCGTTCGAGACTCGCCGCATCCACTGCGCTGTCTCCTCGATCGATTCTAGCCGAGCTCACCGGGGTAGCGGTCAACAGAACGGCGCTCGGCGCGTTCGCCTGCTGCAGGACTTCCTCATCGGTAACGCTTGGGGACAGCTCGGCGACGTAGACGACCGCATGGCCGTCCCGTTAGCCGGTCCACCACTGGGCGGTCGACCCCTTCATCGGCGACCAGGTTCACGCCGATTTCGCACTGACGGGATAGACCACCTCAGCCCGAAGGGCCTGGGCAGCGAAGCGGAGGGCAGCCAGCACCGCCTCGCGGGTCAGGCGGGGGTGGGACTCGAGCCCCTCCTCGATTGATTCTCCGCTACCCAGCTTCTCGAGGATGAGATCCACCGTGATGCGCGTTCCTGCAACGACGGGCTTGCCCATCATCACCTTCGGGTCGGAGACGATCGTCGGCTCAGTCATCGTCAGCCTCCTGGTGCTGACTCTAGCCGAACACCGGGCCCTCCAGCAACGGCAGAAGATCGACCTGCTTCCGCGTGCCATCTTTGAACGTAGCCATCGGAATGATGTTCGGCTGGAGGATCGTGCCGTAAGCTTCCTCGGGAGTGAACCCGGCGCTTCGGCGCCGGGCTGCCCCAAGCCCCGCTCCGGCGCGGGGCTTCTTTTTGAATGGAGAGCCTCGTCTTTTGCTACATTCTCAGGGGCGTCACCCGCGGAGTGGGCACGGCTGCCCGATATCGCAGAGGGATCTTCCATGAGGAAAGCCGCGTATTCCATCGTCCTGTTGTTGTCGATCGCCGGGGCGTTCGTGGCGGGGTCCTGGTACAACCAGCGGAGGGCCGTCACACCCACCACTCCCGGGGCCCGTGAGATCGTCCAGCACGCGGAGCCTGCGCACCCGGCGCACAACCCCGACGCGCCGGGGATGGCGCCGGACTCCGGTATGCCATCCGGGCCGGCGCACTCGCACGGAGGGCCGGCGGATTCCGGGCGAAGCTCCGCTTCCATGTCTCCCGGCAGCGTGAATATCAGCCCCGAGAAGCAACAGCTCGTCGGCGTGCGCGTGAGCCCGGTCGAGAAGGCGCCCGGCACACATACGCTTCGCATCTTCGGCCGGGTCGCCCCGGACGAGACACGGCTCTACCGGCTGAATGCCGGGTTGGACGGCGTGATCCGGGAGGTCTCGCCGCTCACGACAGGCAGTCAGGTCAAGAAGGATCAGTGGCTCGCCACGTTCGCCGCGCCGGACTCCATCACGGCGATTCAGGCGTACATCGTGGCGCTCAATGCGGTGGATCGCGTGAAGAGAGGCGGCGACGAGACCGCGGCGCGGAACCAGGTCACCAGCTCGAATTTCCAGCAGCGCGTCGAGAAACTGCAGAACCTCGGGATGTCCGACCTCCAGATCGCGGAGGTCGAGCACGCGCGAGAAGTGCCCCAGGGCATCAAGATACTCGCTCCCGCCGACGGCTTCGTGCTCGCGCGGAACGTTTCGCCCGGCCTGAAGTTCGACAGGGGCGCCGAGTGGTATCGGCTCGCCGATCTGAGCCGGGTCTGGATCCTGGCGGATGCCTTCCTGAACGAGGCGCAATACCTTCGCCCCGGGGTACGCGCGCAGGTGTCGCTCCCCGAACAGCGGAAGACCCTTCCGGCCCGAGTGGGGGAGATCCTGCCGCAGTTCGACGGGACCACCCGAACGCTGAAGGTGCGGCTCGAGGCGGACAATCCGGGCTACATCCTCCGGCCGGACATGTTCGTGGACGTGGAGCTGCCCATCGCCTTCCCTCCAACGATCGCCATCCCGGTTGACGCGATTCTCGATTCCGGGCTCAAGAAGACGGTGTTCGTGGACCGCGGCGAGGGATTCTTCGAGCCCCGCGAGGTGGAGACCGGCTCGCGCCTGGGCAACCGGGTGGAGATCGTCAAGGGCCTGACGCCCGGGGAGCGCATCGTCGTCTCGGGCACGTTCCTCCTCGACTCGGAGAGCCGGATGAAGGTGGCGGTAGGAGGGATCTCCGGGACGACGGGCAAGGATGCTGTCTGTGACACGGCCGTCGATCAGGACAAGGCCAAGGCGGCCGGCCGGGTGAGCGAATTCCGCGGGAAGGCGTACTACTTCTCCTCCCTGGAGTGCAAGCAGCAGTTCGACAAGGACCCGGCCCGCTACGTGGTGAAGGCCGCCAATACCGGGGACGAGCACGCGGCGCACGGCCACGCCGGGGGGCACCACCACCAGTGACGGTGTCGCTCCCTGTGCCCGCTGCGCAGCTCTTCAAGCTGCGGACAGAACTCGGGGGTCCCGCTCCACGCGGCCTGCCGGAGGCCGCCCCGGCGCCACCCGCCGGTCCCGCGATCGTCCTCACGAATAACCCCCGCTGGTGGCGACTCAGAAAGTCGCAACACCGCGCGCGGGGCCGGGCCGAGTTGCTCTCTCCGGAACACGCTGAGTCGCAATCCGCTGCGCCGGCGCATCACGGACCACGAGACGGCGGTCCACGGCTCCGGCAACGCCCAGAAGCCGGTGTGACGACGACGTTAAGGTCGGCCATTCTGAGCCAAGCTGATCTGGGATTGAGTAGGAACCAGAACGTACAGGCCGCGTCGAACCCGCTGAACCCATCCGTGCGCACGCCAGTGCGCAGGAGGCGTGCTGTTGCCGTTGCGTCGATCCCGAGGATGGAAGTCATATCAACGACCGTGGTGAGCGGCGCGCGAAGCGCGTCCGATCGAGCACGTTGTTAGCGAGCGCCTTGACGGGACTCCAGCCACTTGCGGAGCGAGTTCTGTGTTTCGCCAGAGGGCCGGCCCGCAAGAAGACCGCCAACGCTGATGTCTTCGTCCAGCTCGGGCCAGTGAATACCCTCGCCCCGGCCGATCAGGCGACAGTTTGCGCGTTCTGCCGGCGTGCCATGCGCGAGCCGGGGATACCAGAGCAACGGCACGCTCACGGTGCGCCCGTCGACGAGATCGACAACGAGCGCGTCCTCGGTGACGGTCACCCGCTGCGCCAGCGCCGCCCGCAGCTCACTCGGTGAAGTACTCATCCCACGCCCGACGGAGTTCAACTGCGTTGTCCCTCACGAGTGCCTCCACTCGTCTGACCTCGGCCCTGCCAAACCCGCCGCTCTCTGCCAACCGCACCGGGTCGAGCCAGAATTTGGCACGGTTTGCTTCCCGCTCCACATGCACGTGCCGTGGCTCGTCTCGATCTCCGGAGTAGAAAAACAACCGATATGGCCCTGTCCGGAGGACCGTCGGCATCGGGATAATTATATGCCAACACCGCTGGAGAGAGGTGTCGCTGTCCTGCTACACATCATGACTTCCGCGGGGAGAGGCTGACCTCCGGCTCACCGCGGGTTCGCCTTTGGGCCAGAACCGCCTCGCGGGTCAGGCGGGGGTGGGACTCGAGCACCTCCTCGAATGGCGGGTTCTCGTCTCTTGCTACATTTCAAGGCCTGACCTCTCCGGGAAGTCGAGAGAGCACCGCCTCGTAGACCTCTCGCGTCAGCGCCAGGGCGCTGACGGCGTCCTCGACGGGCGGCTCCTCGAGCTCACCGGGGTAGCGGAAGATCCACGCAAACGTCGTCAGCGTTTCCGCGCTCCGGCACAGGGGCTCGAGTGAACGATCCAGGCCGATACACTGCTGACCGATCTCGGCAAGGTCGTGGGTCTTCCGAAACGGTACGTCGTGCCAGGCGAGGAGCGCCTTCAACGCCTTCTCGGCCGCCTGCTGGCAGTGGAAGACGGCGTCGCCAATGAGAGGAGGGTCAGCCGCGAGGTCAACGTCGGCGCCGCGTAAGTCCGCCGCCGCCCGGCGGAGCCAGCCCCGCGTATCGGCCGCCCGTGCCGCGTCAGCGGCCATGAAGCAGCACGCCCTCCCTGACCACGGTCGCCGGGAGAGAGGCCCTCAGGTGGAGACGGCTGTCGAAGGCCTGGCGAGACCAGACGAGGATGTCGGCGGCCGTGCCGAGCCCCCACAGCAAGCTATGCGCTCGCTGGGCCAGGCGATAGGACGGTTCGTGGAGCTCGCCGAGCACCATCAGCAGGTCGTAGTCGCTGTCCAGACCGGCATCCCCTCGAGCGCGCGAGCCAAACAGATAGATCCGTTCGGGCTGGAAGCCCGCGACCAGCCGCCGGACGATCTCGGCCAGGACCGCGTCCGTATTCGGGTTCGCGGAGCGCATCTCCACGTGCTCAACTCTACCTCGACACAGCCCGAAACGGAGCACATCCGCGAGAGGCGGGACCTGCAGGCTCCTTGATCACACGAGCGACGATTTCCCCGAGCCCGAGACACCGGTGACGACGAGGAGCTCGTCGGTGGGAATCTCGAGCGAGAGGTTCTAGAGATTGTTCTGGCGGGCGCCCCGGATGACAATGGCTCACGCGGCCAGCCCGTACGGCGGAGCTTCGGTGTGTCCATCCGATGACATTGACGCAAGCGCAGGCTGCCGATACCATCACCCGGCTGGCGGCCTACGAGACCCGGACCCGACGCTGGAGCAGAGCCGAGTACGAGAAGCTCGCCGACCCGGGCGTGCTAGGGCCGGGCGAGGCCATCGAGCTCATCAGTGGCGAACTCCTGGTCGCCGAGCCACAAGGATGGTGTCTCGCCCCGTACCGCACACCCCCTTGAAATTCCGGCGTTCAGGTTCCACTATCTCCCACCGTCCCTAGTATGCTAGTATTCTAGGTGTCATCGACAGAGACGTGCTGGCACTGATCGAGGTGGACGTGCCCGACACGAAGGAGTCACGCGAACGGCTGCGAGCCTACGCGCGCGACGTTGTGCGGGAACGGTTCCAGCAGAAAGCCGTCTATCTCAAGTTTGTGGGTCCGGTCGAGCACCTGGTCGTCAGTGAAGAGGAGGTTCGCGATGAAGACTAAGCGCGTCACCAGAGCCGGCGGGCCGCGGCGGGCCGTCCGGGCCGGAGATAAGAGACTTTCGGAGCCCGTGACGCTCTTCGCGGCGATCGAGGCCGAGCAGCACGAAGCACTCCGCGCGATTGCCTTTTCTGAGCGGCGGTCACTCGCGGATGTTGTACGCGAGGCACTGAGCCGGTTCATCTCGCAGCACCCCGCGGGCCGGCGGCTCGCCGCCGCGAAGCGGTAGCCGCTTCGGCCGTAGAGCGAGGGCGCTGACGGGAGGGCCCGGCGGAGTGGCAGGGCGGGCGCGAGCGGGCTAGGGCGACCCAGCCCGTTCGGGTCATCCCACAGTCAAGAAATTCCTCTATCTCGACCCCAGCTTCGACCGACTTGCTCGCCTCGACCGTGGAGGCCTGCTGTGACTTCCCCCCACGCTCCAGAAGCAACGCGACGACGCGAAGCGCAAGGGTCAGGTCGCGCGCCAGAAGATCTTCGCCGGCCTCCTCACGCGCCTGGACTACCACAAGGCCGGCTGATGAGGGGGCTGGCTGGGGGACAGATGTGGGACGGCGGACGCGACATTCCAACAGACGACGGACCGGAGCCCGACGCCGCGAGTGACGCGGGGCCCTCTTGGCTCAGAAGCCGGGCCGGCGAGCGAGGTAATACCCCGTCATGCGACTCCAGCACGTCGGCGACGAGGGTGCAGAACGAGCTTTGCCCGGATGCCAAGGCGGGCCAGCATGTCGATGAGCGTGTCGATGCTGAAGAGGTCGATGCGACCGCGCATCACGTCGCTCACCCGGGGCTGCGTGACGCCAAGAAGCTCAGCCGCCTCGGCCTGCTTCAATCCGCGCGCCGTGATCACCTTCTGCAGGTGGACCATCAGCTCTGCGCGCACCTGGAGGTACTCGGCCTCGTCGCCGGAGAAGCCGAGATCGCGGAAGACGTTCCCGCTCGATCGGGTGAGCTTCACCTTCCTCATGGACCACCTATCCCTCCGGCGCGCCCGCTGGTTGATCAGCAGGCGCAGGCGCTGCCTCTCGAGATCGAGGTCGTCTTTCGGCGTCCGGCGCGTCCGCTTCTCAAATATACAAGAACTTAGATGTCAGAGATCACCCACATAACGGCAAGCTCTTGCAGAATCCCCAAGGGCTCCACGCCGGAGCCGATCCATCGCGACATTTACCAGGCCCCTCCAGATCCCTCACGAGGTCATCAAGCCCGTCAAGGCTTGGGTCGACAGCCGCGCATAGTGACGTGACCCGTGCGTAAATGATGCTCCGGCGACCCCGTGGAAGTTAGGCTAGCCGCCATCCCGCCCCTCGTGTACCCCTTGCCCTCCTGACAATTAGCGGGGTCAGTGCATCCCTGCACTGCTCCCCTCCTGCAGCGCCACCCCCCGATCCAAGAAGTGGGATGACCCGAAAGGGCTATGTCGCCATGGCCCGTTACCCCTGCCGACCATAGGATTCCCCGTTCGTAACTCCTGTGATTTTTCCCCTTTCATCCTCAGATTTCACCGACTTGGCCCGCATCCCCCAGACACCTATCGTTCTTGTATGACATTCAGGTTTGACCGAAAGGCCGTAGTCAGCCTCGTGGTAGCCGTGACCAATGAGCGCGAGCGCTTGGAAAGGGCGCCGTTCGACCACGCGCAGCTGCTCGTTCCCAACGGAGACAACCCGGCCGGCACCGACGCCATGGTGGAGATCCCGGCCGCAGGCGCCGGCGGCTCGTCAACGCCGCTCAAGCCGTTCCTCAACCTCAACCCGTTGTTCATGCCCTAGAGCGGGCAAGCGCGCGAAAGGAGAGCAGAGATGAACAGGCAACAGTTGTTAAACAACCTGAGCAGACGAGACCTGATCAAGCTGTCGATGATGTCGGGGGCGGCGACCCTGCTCGGCGCCAGACGCGCGTTCGGCCAGGCGTGTGTCGATCAGACGCCGATCGATATCGCCGAGGCCGTAAATCTTTGTAACGTGAACGAGGCGTTCCCGACCAGTCCGTTCATCCTCAACCCGTTCACGGATCCGCTGCCCATCCCGACGACCTTGAGGCCGGGGTACCGGCAGCCCGACGGCACGCTGACGCCCACCGCCACGAATGCGTGGACGGTCCGGATGTTGAACGGGGTCAACCAGTCCATCATCAGTCGTCCCGGTCCCGGCGCGGGCCAGCAGGACGCGCTCGGAGCGAGGGCGCGGTTCTCCGTTAGCCAACCAGCCCTGGGTGGGGACGGGACGGTCTATCCGCTTCCGGATGCCGGGACGCATCAGCTCTGGACGGATGGGTCGGGAGTGTCGGGGTCGTCGGTGGCGGGGTCGCCGTGGTTCCCGATGCCGGACCCGATCCTCTACCACATCAGGATTCAGGTGAGGTCGCACGGGTTCACCAGCTCCGCTGTGCAGACGCTGGTCGACTACATCGATCCCCTCCGTGGCCTCATCCCGGCGGGCACGGTCGTCTCGCGCCTACCGGATAGCACCATCTACGGCTTCAACGGGACGTTCCCCGGGCCAATGATCAATCTCGAGTACGGGAAGCCTGTGGTCGTGCGCTTCGAGAACGACCTGGACCTGAACCCCTTCTGCCTCGATCGTCAGGACTTCGGGGCTCCTGACTGGGCGTTCCTCACTCACCAGCACAATGGCCACACGGCGCCGGAGAGCGATGGCCAGCCGCACCACATGACGGACCACGAGGGCGGTTACCAGCCCACCGAGTGGTGCGACAACCTCTATCTCAACTATCCGGCCGGCGGCGACCCCAACGAGATGCAGTCGTTCCTCTGGTTCCACGACCACCGCATGCACCATACCGGGGCGAACGTCTACAAGGGCATGGTGGGGCTCACGCCGTACTACGACCCCGCGCTTGACCCGGGGGACGAGACGGGGACCATCGGGAGGGGGAAGAGCAAGACGACGAGCAGGACGGCGCTCCACCTGCCCGGCAGACGGGTGGACAACGCGGACGGGACCTTCGACGTCAAGTACGACATCCCGCTGGCCCTCTACGACGTGGCCCTGGATGACGGCGCGACCGAGCACGCGGACTTCCACAACGGCTGCGGCGAGCTGCATCCCGAGTGGTGGGGAAAGCAGTACTTCCGCCACTTCCCCAACCACGGCTTCGTGGGCGACATCTTCACGATCAACGGCGTCGCCTACCCGGTCCTCCACGTCTTCCAGCGGAAGTACCGGCTCCGGTTCCTCGGCGCCTCGGTCTCGCGGATCTATCAGTTCTGGCTGATGCGCTCGGCCGGTGGCCCGCAGGCGAGGCCGGGGACGCAGGGGCAGTGGCAGCTCCCCGACGGCCAGCAGTGCATGCGGTTCACCCAGATCGCGAGCGAGGGCGGGCTCTTGCCCGCTCCGATCGTCCGCAATTCCTTCGAGATCTGGCCGGCGAAGCGGCGGGAGGTCGTCGTCGACTTCACCAGGTACCTGGACAACAGCAAGACCAGGCCGGGCGACGTGATCTACCTCGTGAACAGCCTGGCGATGCCGGACGGGCGCAAGCCGGATAACTTCCCCGCTGACCCCAACGTGCCCGGGAGCTATCTCGTGCCGATGATGAAGATCGTCATCGATGGCGCTCCGCCCGAGCGGGATGTCAGCGCTGTCCCGAGCAAGCTGCGCGCCATGCCAACGATGCTAGGCACCCCGGCCAACCTGCCGCAGAGGACGTTCACGCTGCAGCGCGGCTCCCCGGCCAACAACACCTTGCCCGGCAGCGGGGAGACCGAGTGGCTGATCAACAGCCTCCAGTTCGACCCCCTGAACCCGCTCGCCCTGCCCAAGCGGGGGCAGCCCGAGGTGTGGACCGTCGCGAACGGCGGCGGCGGCTGGGTGCATCCGATGCACATGCACATGGAAGAGCACCATGTCCTGTTCCGCAACGGGGTGCCGGCTCCGGACGCGCTGCACCCGGATGACACCGGCAGGGAGGACGTGGCCGCGCTGTACCCGAGCGAGGCGGTGACGTTCTACCGGAACTTCCGGACGTTCGCCGGCAAGTATGTGGCGCACTGCCACAACCTGGCTCACGAGGACCACAACATGATGTTCGGCTGGACGATCGTGCCGTAGCGATCTTGCAGTGAACCCAGGCCCCCGGCGCCGTAGCGCCGGGGGCCTCAAGCCCCGCGGCAGCGCGGGGCTTCTTTTTTGAAGTGAATGTTTCGCCTCTGATACAAGAGAACGACTGTCGCAGGGCACTGGCGGGAGACGCCGGGGGGTTGCAGGGCGGATCCGCGCGGGCTATGGCGACCTAGCCCGTTCGGGTCCTCCCACAGTCAAGAAATCCCTATTCTCGACCCCAGCTTCGACCGACTTGCTCGCCTCGATCGTGGAGGCCTACTGTGACTTCAGGGGCCTCGAACGGCGCGGCACGAGCCGCGGAAAGAGGCAGAGCCAAGACTTGGCTCGTCGCGGGCAATCTCGCAACTCCGTTGTCGTGAAAGGACGAGAGAGGGGAGATCGAAGATGTCACACCGGATTCTGCTGGCTGACGATGCTCCAGCCGTCCGCCAGAGCGTGAAGGGCCTCCTGGAGCGGGAAGGGTTCGAGGTCGTGGGCGAGGCCACCGACGGCCACGAGGCCGTCCGGCTGGCTCAGGCCCTCTCTCCCGACGTGGTCATCCTTGACCTCTCCATGCCCCGGTTGAACGGCCTGGATGCCGCCCGGGAAATCCAGCAGGTCTGCCCCTGGGCGCACCTGATCCTCCTGACCAGTTGCACCGAGGAACACCAGATCGTCAGCGCCCTCCGGGCGGGGATCCAGGGCTACGTCGTGAAGGCCGAGGCCCCCGAGGACTTGGCCCGAGCCATCGGGGAGGTCTCCCGCGGAAGGATCTTCTTGAGCCCCAGCGCCTGCCGCGTCGTCATCGCCGCGTAATCGCTCAAGAAATCCCTGGGTCAAGCGGACTTCGGCGGTGGCTGCTCGAGGAAGCCCTCGCGAAGCGCAAAGGCGGCGGCTTGCACCCGGTTCTCCAGGTGTAGCTTTTCGAGGATGTTCTTCAGGTGGTTCTTGACCGTGTTCTCGGTGATGACCAGGGCCGATGCGATCTTCTTGTTGCTCTTGCCCTTGGCGACCAGTTCAAGCACCTCCTTCTCCCGCGGGCTCAGCCCGACGGTCGGCGCCGACCTGGACCCACCCCGCTGGCCTTGACGGGTGAGCTCTGCGACCAGCTTCGTCGCCATGGTCCTCGAGAGCGATGCCTCCCCCCGGGCGACCCCCCTCAGCCCGGTGAAGAGAGCTTGCGGCTCGATCTTCTTCAGCAGGTACCCCTGGGCCCCGCTCTTGAGAGCCTCGAAGAGGGTCTGATCCTCATCCGAGACCGTGAGCATCACGATCCGCACGTACGGGATCTCCTGCTTGATCCGTCTCGTGGCCTCCAGGCCGTCCATCTCCGGCATCGAGATGTCCATCAGTATGACATCCGGCATCAACTCTCTGGCCTTGCTGAGCGCCTCCCGGCCGTTCGCGGCCTCACCGGCTACCTGGAACTCCCCCTGCCCGGCCAGCAGGCTGACCAGCCCTTTGCGGAAGAGGGCATGATCATCGACGACCAGGATCCGTATGGGGGGATCGCCGGTCACGCTACGCCTCCAGCGGCAGCATGGCCACGATCCGCGTGCCCCGCCCCGGGGCCGAATCAACTTCCAGCTTCCCGCCCAGGCTCTCGGCCCGCTCGCGCATGGCCTCCAGCCCGAAGTGGTCCCGCTTCGTCGCGGCCAAGACTTCGGGCTGGAAGCCCTGCCCATCGTCCTCGATGGTCATCCGCACCCACCGCCCTTCGGGCCTCAGGCGGACTCGCGCCTGGTCGGCCCCGGCGTGCTTGGACACATTGGCCAGCGCCTCCTGGATGATCCGGATGAGCTGCACCTCCGTGGCGGGCGGCAGGCGGGCCGGCAATTCGTCGGCGGCCTCGAGCCGCACCGGAATCCCGGTCCTCGCGCTGAACTCGTGCAGGTATTCGGTCAGGGTCGGGATCCACCCCAGCCCGCGGGACACCATCGTCCGCAGATCGAAGATGGATTGCCGTAACTCGTCATACGCGTGCTCGGTGGTGGCGGCCATCTCACCCAGCACAGCCGTGAGCCGGGCATCGGTCGGGGGGCAGTTCTCCCGGGCCCTGAGGAGCTGCAAGTGCAGCACGCCCAGGGTCTGGGCGAAGCTATCGTGCATCTCGCGGGCGATCCGCTGCCGTTCCTGCAGGACCGCCAGCGACTGGACCTCCTCGTACAGCCGGGCATTCTCGATGGCGATGGCCGCCTGGTCGGCGAAGAGACCAAGGGTCTCGAGATCCTGCTCGGTGAATACCCGCTCGGTGCCCAGGTTGCTGAGGAGGATGACGCCGAGAAGACGATCGCGATACCGCAGGGGTTGGCCAACGACGGCGCTCCTCCCGAGCATCTCCGAGATCTCAGAAAGGGCATGCGGCGAGGCCGAGTAGTCGTGGACGATCATTCCCTGACGCTGCTGCGCGACGACCCCCGCGAACCCTTCGCCGAGTCGGAGCTTGATGGCTTTGAACCGGTCGCCGAACCCATACCAGCTTCGCGGGCAGAGCTGCTGGATCTGCTCGTCCCAGAGCAACAGGGTGGCGCTCTTCACGCCAAGCAGCTCCGCCGCACGCCGGGTGAGGAGGTTCAGGACAACGCTCAGCTCCAGCTCCCGCGTGATCTCCGCGGCAACTGCTCGAACCGCCTCGAGCTGACTCGTGTGCGCCCGCACCGCCTCTTCCGCCTGCTTGCGTTCGGTGATGTCACGCACGACGGCAGTATGAAATGTTCCTTCTGCGACCCTCCAGGTAGCCAGGGAAAGCTCCAAGGGAACTTCCCTGCCGTCTTTCCTCAGCCCCTGCACCTCGAGAAGGGTTCGCTCGATAGTGCGAGAAGGACTCACGTTCCGCATCATCTCCAGTCCCCGTCGATGCGCGTCTCGGTACCGTTCAGGCGCCAATCCAGTCACCAGCCGACCCAACACTTCTTCTGCCCCATAGCCGAAGATGCGTTCCGCCGCTGGATTGAACGACTCCACCAGGCCCTGATCGTTGATGGTGACGATCCCGTCACGGGCATGGGCGACAACGGTCGCCGCCCGCGTCTGTTCCCGCACCGCGGTGCCGCGCAGCGGGCGGATCACAAGGAACCACAGGAACGGCGCACTCAGCACCAGCAACAGAACATCATCCACCAGGTCAATCACGATCAGGGCGCCGACATCGTACATGCCCCCCAGTATTACGGGGGCAAGCAATATCACGGCTCCTTCGGCGAGAAAGTAGATCACCAGGGCCCTGAGGAAGAGGTGTAGGGGAGAGGGGATACGACGAAAAGCCGTCATGGCTGAGCCCCTCTTCGGGAGACCATCCGGCGACTCCCGCCTGAGGTGATCCGTCGGCCAGTGCGGACGAGGAACTGCTCCGCGTCGGGGGAACCACTCATGGCGCTGCCGGCCTCACGGCAGGCGCAAACAGCTCTTCGGGCAACCGCGCGGACTCCAGCCATCCTTTCCTCCACCCCCGCCCAGGGCCGAGCGCCGCCAAGCACGTCGACTCGGTTCACGAACACCACCGGATACGGCACGTTCACCCGCCGCGCCCCGGCGGATACCCACTCCGAACCCGCAAGAACCGCAATTATTATAGCGCCATAAGCCCCGTCTTCGGAGTCCTCGGCGGGGAAGTCGGGGAAGTGTCTCGGTCTTGGATGATCGCAGGGCCTGTTCCCTATCTGGCCGAATCGATCCGCTCGCCCGCAACTCGTCGAACGCGCGGCCTGCGACAGCACGCTGCTCGCGTCGAAACGTAGGTCAGGCCGCCTCTCAAGATCTCCGGGCTCATTGCTCCATCATGCGCTTGCCATCGGCGCCGACTTTCGAGTCTTGGAGATCCTGCCGCACCGCCAAAAAATGGTAACCCGAAAGGGCTATGTCGCCATAGCCCGTCAGGCTTGACCCCCCTACGATCTTCCCTCTCCCATTGCCGGTGTCCACCGACTTGGCGGACCCACCACGTGAGCCCAGAATCGAGATTGTGAATGGATCCACAAACCCCGCAGAAACGCAAACAACCCGTGGAAAGGAGACAGGGTGCCGGCCGGCGGGCCGGACTCACCACGCCGGTATTCCGAGATCAAGCAAGACTCCGGGCTAACACACACACAACGACCGGAAAGGAGACGGACATGCGAAAGCTACTCATCACCACGTTGGTCCTTGGCTTGGGGCTGCTCTGGGCAACCGGAGCGTGGGCGCTGACGCCACCACCAATGCCGCAGTTCTTCTTCACGGGGTTCA
>WNGA01003939.1_pt1 | contig 22046 bp, 20 predicted proteins | sample 5400061 | NCBI WGS metagenome assembly WNGA01 (sample SAMN13153366, study PRJNA577476) | soil metagenome | isolation source: 100 cm soil or saprolite under grassland replicate 2 | place: USA:California | collected 2016-06-15
AGGGCAAGGTCGCGATCGTCACCGGAGGCAACAGCGGCATCGGCAAGGCGATCGCGCTCGCGCTCGCCCGGCGTCACGCCAACATCGTCATCGACTACGTCGCCGAGGAGCACGCCACCGAGGAGCTCGAGCACGAGATCGAGGGCCTCGGGGACAAGGCGACGGGCGTCAAGGCCGACGTCAGCAAGGTCGCCGACCTGCAGCGGCTGGTCGAGCGGGCCGTGAAGGCCTTCGGCCGCCTCGACGTGATGGTCAACAACGCCGGCGTGGAGACGCGGACCTCGGTGCTGGACACCGCCGAGGACCAATACGACAAGGTCCTGGCGATCAACCTGAAGAGCGCGTTCTTCGGCACCCAGCTCGCCGCCAAGCAGATGATCGCCCAGGGCGGCGGAGGCCGGATCATCAACGTCAGCTCCGTCCACGAGGACTGGCCGATGCCGGGGAACGCCCCGTACTGCCTGTCGAAAGGGGGGATGCGGATGCTCACCCGCACCGCCGGCGTCGAGCTCGGCCCGCACAACATTCAGGTCGTGGGGGTGGGACCGGGCGCGGTCGAGACACCGATCAACGTGTCGACGATGGACGACCCCAAGAAGATGGCGACGCTCGACGCCGCGATCCCGCTCGGGCGCATGGCGAAGCCCGAGGAGATCGGCAATGTGGTGGCGTTCCTCGCCGACGACGAGGCCAGCTATGTGACCGCGACCACCGTCTTCACGGACGGCGGCCTGATGCAGACCAGCCCCGGCCTCTGACCCTCAGGGACGCGCCGGCTTCGAGGAGGGTTCCGTGGCTGCAACCGAGCACTACGACGTGGTCATCATCGGCAGCGGCGCGGGCGGGGGGACGCTCGCCTGGAAGCTGGCGCCTTCCGGAAAGCGGATCCTGCTCCTCGAACGGGGTGGCTACCTCCCGCGCGAGCGTGACAACTGGGACACAACTGCCGTCTTCCTGCAGGGGAAGTACTCCACCGACGAGGAATGGCGCGACCGGAAAGGCGACGAGTTCACACCCGAGCAGAACTACTACGTCGGCGGGAACACGAAGTTCTACGGCGCCGCGCTGCTCCGGCTCCGCCCCGAGGATTTCGGCGAGATCAAGCACCACGGCGGCGTCTCCCCCGCGTGGCCTCTGTCGTACCAGGACTTCGAGCCGTGGTACGCGGACGCGGAGCGGCTCTACTTCGTGCACGGGCAGGCGGGCGAGGACCCGACCGACGGCCCGCGGAGCAGCGAGTATCCCTACCCGGCGGTGAAACACGAGCCGCGTATTCAGCAGCTCCACGACGACCTCGCGCGCCTCGGGCTGCACCCGTCGCACCTCCCGGTCGGCGCCATGCTGGATCAGGAAGCGGACGGGTCCGCCACGCACACCAGCCACTGCATCCGCTGTGACCGGCTCGATGGCTTCCCGTGCCTCGTGGATGCCAAAGCGGACGCCCAGACCGTCTGCGTCGACCCCGCCTTGGCGCAGCATCCCAACCTCGAGCTCGTGACGGATGCCAAAGTCGAGCGGCTCTTGACCGACGACGCGGGCCGTGAGGTGACCGCGGTCGTCGCCACGATGGCCGACGGCTCCGACGCGCGCTTCTCGGGCGACATCGTCGTGGTGTCCTGCGGAGCGTTGAACTCCGCGCTCCTGCTGCTGCGGTCGGCGAACGACCGGCACCCCAACGGCCTCGCCAACGGCTCCGACCAGGTGGGCCGGAACTACATGCGCCACAACAACATGGCGCTGATGGCGATCTCGCGCGAGCCCAACCCGACTCGCTTCCAGAAGACCCTGGCGCTCAACGACTGGTACCTGAAGGGCGACGAGTGGGACTACCCCTTCGGCGCCATCCAGATGCTCGGCAAGTCGGACGGTATCCAGCTCCGGGCCATGGCGCCCCGGCGCGTCAAGTGGGGCGCCAAGCTCACGCCGGAGGCGTCACTCGACACGGTCGCCCTGCACGGTGTCGACTTCTGGCTGTCCGCCGAAGACCTCCCCGAGCCGCACAATCGACTCACGATCGACGACGACGGCACCCCTCGCCTCACCCTCGGCGACGAGAACAACGCCGAACCGCTGAAGCGACTCCGCAAGAAGTTCGAATCGATGCTGAGCGACCTCGGCTTCGACGAGCACACCCACCGGCGCAACGTCTACCTGCACGAGGGGATGGCGATCTCGGCCACCGCGCATCAGGCGGGAACGGCGAGGTTCGGGAACGACGCGAAGTCGTCGGTGCTCGACCTCAACTGCAAGGCCCACGAGCTCGACAACCTCTACGTCCTCGACTCGAGCTTCTTCGTGTCCATCGGCGCCGTGAACCCGACGCTGACCATCATCGCCAACACGCTGCGCGTCGGAGCGCACCTGCTCGAACGGCTGGGGTAACGAGCACGTGAATCTCACAGTCGTCGCGTCGAGCGCCTCCTCAACGCTGCTCGCCGCCCGCGAGCAAATGGCCTTCACGCTCGCGTTCCACATCTTGCTCGTCCCGATCGGCGTTGCGTTGCCCACGATCACGCTCATCGCGAACTGGCGCGGTGTGCGCAAGCGCGACGAGGTCGCGCTGCTCCTGGCACGGCGGTGGTCGAAGGTCATGGCGGTGACGTTCGCCGTCGGCGCCGTGACGGGGACGGTCCTCTCGTTCGAGCTCGGGCTGCTGTGGCCCGGTCTGATGGGCAAGTTCGGCAGCGTCTTCGGCCTGCCGTTCGGCCTCGAGGCGATCGCGTTCTTCCTCGAGGCGATCCTCATCGCCGTCTACATCTACGGGTGGGACCGGCTCACCCCCCGCGCACACCTGTGGACCGGCGTGCCGATCCCGTTCGCGTCCGTGCTCGGCGCCATCAGCATCCTGGCCGTCAACTCGTGGATGAACACACCACAGGGCTTCAAGCTCTCGTCGAAGGGGCTGCCCCAGAACGTCGACGTCGCCAAGGCGATGTTCACGCCCGCGTTCCCGTGGGAGGTGACGCACTTCGTCATCGCCGCATATCTCGCCGCGGGCTTCCTCGTCGCCAGCGTGTACGCCGTCGGTATGCTGCGCGGCCGCAACGACCGCTACCACCGCCTCGGTTTCCTGATCCCGTTCACCATCGCGGCGATACTCACGCCGGTCCAGCTCGTCGTCGGCGACCAGATCACTCGGATGGTGATTCGCGAGCAGCCCGTGAAGTTCGCCGCGATCGAGGGCGTCCAGCAGTCGGGCACCCACGAACCGGAAGCACTTTTCGGCTACCTGCCCGGCAATGGCCAGGACGACAATGCCAGCATCGAGTACGCGATCAAGATCCCGGACTTGGGGTCGTTCCTGACCGGCGGGAGCGCCGACACCGAGATCAAGGGTCTCAACACGGTGAAGGACGACGACCGGCCGCCAGTGAACATCGTGCACTGGTCCTTCGACATCATGGTGTTGATCGCGTCCGCGCTCGCGCTGCTCGCGGTGTGGTTCGGCTTCGTATGGTGGCGGCGACGACGCCTGCCGAAGACGCGCTGGTTCCTCCGTGCCGCGGCAATCTCCGGTGTGGCCACGCTCATCGCGCTCGAGACGGGTTGGTTCGTCACCGAGGTCGGCCGCCAGCCGTGGATCGTCTACAACGTGCTGCGCACCAAGGACGCCGTGACCGCCCACGGCGGCATCTGGTTCACGTTCGGGATCATCGTCGCGCTGTACCTGCTCGTCGCGACCGGGCTCATCGCCACGCTGCGCGTGCTCGCACGACGGTGGCGATCCCAGGACGAGGGCGCCGACTCCGACGTCCCCTACGGGCCCCGGGGACCGCTGCGCCTCGGTGACCACGAGGCATCGCCGGCGGCCGAGAAGGTGGGCGTCTGATGGCGATCGCGGTCGCGTGCATCCTCTGGTTCAGCGTGATCATGTACTCGGTCCTCGGGGGCGCCGACTACGGGGCGGGGTTCTGGGACCTGTTCGCGGGTGGCACCCGGCGGGGCGAGCGACCGCGCGGGCTCATCGATCACGCCATGGCACCCGTCTGGGAGGCCAACAACGTCTGGCTGATCTTCGCCGCCATCGTATGTTGGACAGCGTTCAGCGAGGCGTTCGGCTCGATCATGAAGACGCTGTTCGTCCCGATCATCCTCGCGGGCATCGGGATCGTCGTGCGCGGCTCGGGGTTCGCGTTTCGCAAGATCGCCCAGAAAGCCGGGCGCAAGCGCGTGCTCACGGCTGCATTCGGCATCTCGTCGCTCGTCACGCCGTTCATGCTCGGCGCCGCGCTGGGCGGCATCGCGTCGGGGCGGGTCCCGCCCGGCAACGAGCAGGGCGAGCTCTGGTCGAGCTGGCTCAACTCGACGTCGCTCGTGGTCGGGGTCTTCGGCGTCCTGATCTCGGCGTTCATCGCCGCGACGTTCCTCATCGCCGACGCGAACCGCTACTACGACGATGTCATGGCGGCGTACTTTCGCACGCGCGCGTTCGTGATCGGCATCTTCGCCGGGCTGGCCGCCGTCGTCGGCCTCTTCGTGCTGCGCGACGACTCCCCCTACATCCATCACGGGCTGCTCCACGAGGGTCTGCCGTTCGTGATCGCGTCGGCGGTGTTCGGCCTCACGACCCTCGGCGCGCTGTGGCGGCAGTTCGGCGGTCCGCGGGTGCGGTTGCTGGCCGTCGCGACGGTCGTCTCCGTGCTCCTCGCCTGGGGGGCGGCGCAGTACCCGTACATCCTCCCGACCACGTTGACGATCGATCAGGCCGCCGCGCCCGGTTCGGTGCTCTTGTGGCTGGTCATCGCGTTCATCATCGGCGCCGTGCTCGTCGCACCCGCGCTCCTGATGCTCTGGAAGCTCGACCAGGGCAACCGGCTCGACGAGGGCACCGAGGGAGGCGCCAGGGAACGCCACCGCGTCCTCATCATCGGTGGCGGATTCGGCGGCCTCTTTGCCACGAAGGCGTTGGCGATGGCGCCTGTCGACGTCACCCTGGTCGACCGGCACAACTACCACCTGTTCCAGCCGCTGCTGTATCAGGTCTCGACCGGAATCCTCTCCGAGGGACAGATCGGCCCGCCGCTGCGCGACGTGACGCGGAACGCGCGCAACTGCCGCGTCGAGCTCGCCGAGGTCACCGGCTTCGACCTCGACCAACGCATCGTCTCCGCGCTGAACCCCATCGGCCAGCGCATGGAGATCCGCTACGACAGCCTCATCGTCGCCGCGGGCGGGCGCACCTCCTACTTCGGCAACGACCAGTTCGAGCGCTTCGCCCCGGGTATGAAGACAATCGACGACGCGCTCGAGCTGCGCCGCCGCATCTTCGGCGCCTTCGAGCTCGCCGAGATGGAAGAGGACCCCGAGGAGAAACGTCGGTGGCTCACGTTCGTGGTCGTCGGCGCGGGACCGACCGGCTGTGAGCTCGCGGGCCAGATCCGCGAGCTGGCCGAGCGGTCGCTGCGCCACAACTTTCGGACGATCGACCCCGCGACCGCCAAGGTCATCCTGATCGACGGCGGCGAGAAGCCGTTGGCCAGCTTCGGCGAGAACCTGTCCGGCAAGGGCCGCAAGGAGCTCGAGCACATGGGCGTCGAGTTGCGCATGGGCCTGCGCGCCACCGACGTCGACTTCAACGGCCTCGACGTCAAGACCCCCGACGGCACCGAGCGCATCCATGCGCACACCGTGATCTGGGCCGCCGGCGTCGCGGCGTCACCGCTGGCGAAGATGCTCGGGGACGCGTCGGGCGCAGAGGTCGACCGTGCCGGCCGGGTGGCGGTGCTGCCCGACTGCACGCTGCCCGGTCACCCGGAGGTATTCGCCATTGGCGACATGATGAGCCTCGATCACCTCCCGGGCGTCGCCGAGGTCGCGATGCAACAGGGTCTCTTCGCCGGCCGCACGATCCGCCGCCGGCTTCAAGGCGGCGGCGGCAAGACCGTGTCGTTCAAGTACGTCGACCTCGGCAGCATGGCCACGATCGGGCGCTTCCGCGCCGTGGTCGAGTTCAAGCGCATCCGCCTCAGCGGCTTCGCGGGGTGGGTGATGTGGCTCGCGGTACACCTCGTGTTCCTCACCGGCTTCCGGAACCGGCTCGGCGCGCTGTTCCGCTGGACCGGTGCTCTCCTCGGCCGCCATCGCGAGGAACGCGCGTTCACCGTGCGCCGGGCATCGACGGGCGACGACAGCTACGCCTCGGTGATCCCCACGAACATCGACAACCAGCGGACCTGACCTCACCAGCGCTTTAGGTGGGCGCGACCTGGTGCTCGGCACGCACGATGCGCGTCGCGAGCAGCGCCATGACGCCCGCGACGACGGCGACTGCGGCGAAGAGCGCCGACAGCGAGATCGAGTGCTCCAACGCCCCGGCGCCGAACGCGGCGATGCCGTAGCCGAGTTGGTACGCGGCGATGAGCCAACCGGCGGCGATGGTGACGAGCTCGGGGAACGTGGTCTCGCCGTACCCGACCGTCATGGGGAAGAAGCCCGAGCAGGCGAGACCGGCGAGGGCGAAGATGACGATCCCGTTCGTCTCGTCGGCCAGCGCCGCGACCAGCAGCAGCGTGCCCGCGATCCCCCACGGCAGCACGAGGTAGATCGCGGTCGACGGCAGGCGCTTCGGCGCGAGCGAGATCAGGAGCCGCCCGACAGTGACGGCGGCCCAGAACGCCGCCAACGCATAGTTGGCGGTGGTTGCTGGAGTGCCACCGTCGCGGACCAGGGTCGTGCCCCAGTTGCCGAACATCGTCTCGCAGACGCCGTACGCGACCAGGGCCGCCGCGAACAGCCAGAACACGGGTGGGATGCGCACGCGACCGCCGCGCTGCGCGCCTGTGGCCTCCGCCACGAGGCGTTGTGCGACGGACACCAGAAAGAGGGCCGCGAGTCCCGCACCCGTGACCAACGGGAGGTACCACCACTCCGCGACATCGGTGAAGAACGCGACCAGTAGCGGCGATAGCGCGGTGCCGAGCCCGAGGAGGACGTTCAGCGCGGTGAGCGCGACCTCACGCCGAGCCGGCATGAAGCCGCCGGCGAACGTGCTCAGGCACGACAGCGTCACGCCGAACCCCAGGCCGAGGAACCCCGTCGCGACCAGGAGCATCGGGAACGCGACCGCCTCCCCCTGCTCCGAGACGCTGGCGACGAGGACCGCCATGGAGATCACGTCGGCGGCGATGCCGACGAGGAACAACCGCTTCAAGCCGAACCGGCGGGACATCTCCGGGAGCAGGAGCGACCCGGCGATGGCCATGATCACCTGCGGCACGAACAGCAGGCCGTACTGGCCGGTCGACAGGTCGTAGTCCGACGCTCCCGTGAGCACGCTCGACGCGGCGGGGAACGCGACGAGCGCGAGTCCCTGGAACAAGCCGGCCACGTAGACCGTCGCCACCTCGGCGCGGGCGGCCCGCGGGGTGCCGTCGACCTGCGCCGTCGCGCTCAAGTGGCCTCGCTCCACCAGCGGGCCCGGCCCCAGATCCGTCGCTGCACCCGCAGGCCGGCGGCGCCCACGACGATCAGGATCACCACGTTCAACAGCAGCTGCAGGAGCGCACCCCCTGCCTCGCTCCACTCCCCGAACGCGATCGACAGCCCCAGATCCGCGGCCGCCGGAATGGTGGTGACCGAGATGAACACGCCGATCAAAGCGTTCGCTCTCGCCTCGGTCAGTGACACGACCCCGACGATGCCCGCCAAGACGGCCACGATCACCGAGAACACGTTGGGCGAGTTGATCAAGTCGGAGACCGGGCGGATGCCCGTCGCGAACGCCGGCGGTTGGAGGTCGAGCGCGTGGATCACCAGCCCGAACAGCAGTGTGGCGACGATCGCGAACAGGAAGCCGAAGAGCAAGGCGCTCAGCCCGCGCCGGATGGTCACCGCATCCCGGGTGTCGATGCCGAATGCCACGTTGATCATGGCCCCGTACTCCGGGCCCACGACCATGGCGCCGACGATGAGGATCTGCGAGTTCGTGAGGATCCCGACCGCGCCGATCAGGCCTGCGATGACCATGAGCACGAACCAGCTCGCCGGGTAGACACCGCGGGCTCGGATCCGGGCCTCGGCTTCCTCCCAGATCGGCGAGAAGCTCGCCTTGCCCGGCTCTCGGCTCTCCGCCCGAGCCGCGAGGTCGGAAATCGAGGCATCGACGTTCTCGATCACGATCGAGCCGCGCCGGGCGAGCTCGAGGTCGTGCAGCTCGTCGAGCACGCGGTTCGCCTCGGCGGTGATGACGTCGAACTGCACCGAGTCGCCGTCGGGACGCCTGGCAACACCCTTCAGGACGACGAGGTTGAGGACGCCGGCGTTGCCCTCCAACGACTGCACGAGCCTCGCGGTCACGTCCGCCGGGCTCACGGCCCGGATGTGGATCACCGAACCAGGTGCGCACGCACGAGGCGCGGCGATGAGTTTCTCCGGCGTCGTCGGTCCCACTCCCAAAGACCCTGAAAGGAGGGCCGATCTTGATCGGTCCCGACGCATCACCGGCGTCGCTGACCCGCGCCCTTCGGCCGCCCGCCGGCGCGAGGACGGTCGTGCTCATCGTCGATGAGCGAATCCAGCGCGCCTCGGTGCCCGGGCTCTGCGAGCGGGTCCGTGCGCTGCTCGCGAGTGGCGACGCGGAGCTCATCACCTGCGACGTGAGCAACCTCGTCGTCCCCGACGCCGCGGCCATCGACGCCCTGGCCCGCCTGCAGCTGACGGCGCGGCGGTCTGGAGGGTCGATCCGCCTGCGGCGCGCGCGTCGCCGTCTGCGCGACCTCCTCGCCCTCCTCGGGCTGGCCGACGTGGTGCCGCTGAGTGCCGATCTATCTGTCGAGCAGCACGGGCAGGTCGAACAACGGGAACAGGTCCGGGTCGACGAAGAAGTCGATCCCCGCGATCCTCCCGTCTGACACGCCGACGACGTGAATCGCCCACGCCTCGAACCCGCCGCCGAGCGCGGGGCGCCATTGCGCGTACGCGGGCGCGCCGTTCGCCACGACGGGCGCGAACCGCGATCCGCGACAACCAGCGCCTGCTCCGTGCAGCCACTTGCGGAGCTCGGCGGCGCCGCGCAGCCACAGGTCGTAGGGCGGCATCGACATCGTGGCGTCCTCGTGCAGGAGCGAGACGAGCGCCTCAATGTCGAATCGCTCGAACGCGTCGACGTAGCGTGACAGCAGCGCCTTTTGGGCTTCGTCCTCCAGCTCCAGCGTGTCGGTGCTGGTCGGATTGCTAGCCGCGAGCGTCGCCCGCGCCCGCTGGAGCGCGCTGTTCACCGACGCGACGCTCGTGTCGAGCAGCTCGGCCACCTCGTTCGCCCTCCATCGGAGGACCTCGCGCAGGATCAGCACCGCCCGCTGACGGGGTGGCAGGTGCTGCAGTGCCGCGACGAATGCCACGCGGATCGTCTCCCGCGACTCGGCCATTTCGGCGGGATCGTCGGCCTGCGGGACCGCGAGGCCGTCGGGGATCGGCTGGACCCACTCGCTCTCCGGATGGCGCGGGCCCGCGGTGACGTCGCCGGGGGAAGACGGTCCGAGGTCCATGGGGAGCGCGCGCCGCTGCCGGCTCTTCAGCATGTCGAGGCACACGTTGGTCGCGATTCGGTAGAGCCACGACCGGAGCGCAGACCGCCCTTCGAAGCGGTCGAATCCACGCCACGCGCGCACGAGCGTCTCCTGCACCGCGTCCTGCGCTTCGAACGCCGCTCCGAGCATCCGGTAGCAGTAGCCGGTGAGCTCGACGCGGTACTGCTCCAGCTGGAGCTCGAGGTCCGCGGGATCCGCCGTCGTCGTGGTCCCGGAGGTTCGGTCGGTGGCTGCGAGGTCAGACATCCGGGCTGCTCCTCCTCCTTGCCCCTCGTCGCGACACCTGTGCGGAGTCTCTCGAAGGGGTTTCGATCACCTGCACGTAGTTGCCGTCCGGGTCGAGGACAGTCCCAATGATTCCACACGAGGTGGCCTCCACCTCACGGACCCAGATCGCCTCCATGGCGATGAGCCGGGCTTCCACCACGGTGATGTCGTCGACGTGGAAGTTGGGGATGATGCGCATGGGCTCGACCGCGGTCGGTGCGACGTCGTCGCGTTGCGTGACGGCGAGGGGCGCGGCGTCGCCGGGCGGGAGCCCGAGCGCCCTGGAGAACCAGGCGGTCTCGCGCTCGGGCACGCGCGAGCCGAGGACGACCGCAGCCAGGACGGGCGGACGTTCGCTCATCGAGACGGCGCGTCGTCGTCTTTCATCTGGATGATCTGGATGTAGTTGCCGTCCGGGTCGACGAGGGTCCCGAAGAACCCGACCCCGCGGTCCTCCAGCTCGACCAGCCACGACGCACCCACCTCGTCGAGGTGCGCGGCGGTGGCGTGGGCGTCTTCGACGTGGAAGTTGAGGATGACGCGACCCGGTTCGGGGTTCTTGTCCGCGACGTCGGTTCGACCGTCGATGAGCAGCGCCACGCCGCCGAAGTCGAGGAACCCCTCTTCGCTCTCCTCCGGGCCGAGCGCGGCGATGTACCAGGCGCGGAGGCGATCCGGGTTGGTGGTGCCGAGCAGGATGCTCCCCAAGGCGGGTGTGGCCATGATGTGCTCCTCGCCGTGTCGGACGCGCTACGACCCCGACGCGGAACGCGCGCTGGCAGCGGGCGAGCCGCCGCCGTTGACCTCGAACGTGTTGCCGGCCGGGTCCTTGAACCACGCCGTCTTGAACGCGCCCGTGTCATGGACTTCGCCGTCGCGCGTCACGCCGGGAAGGTCGTCGTAGTGCTCGAAGCGCACTCCCCGGGCCGCGAGCTCCTGCACGGTGCCCTCGAGGTCGTCGACGTTCCAGAGCGCGGTGGTTCCCTTGTTCGTCCCCGCGAACTCCGACTCGTAGACCATGAGGACGGTGGTGCCGCTCCGGTACTGGACCACGTTCGGAGAGCGGTCCACCTTCGTGAGGCCCAACGCCGTCCCGTAGAACTCTTCGGCCGCGTCGATGTCGTCGACCGGCACCATCGTCGTCACGTCTACGTTGCCCAACATGACGTCCTCCCTCCAGGTCCGGGGCTTCCCTGGTACGACGGCCGGAGTCGCCGGAACTCATCGGTGACGGGCGTCATTCGCGGCCCGATGGATCAGGCTCGCTCGCCGCCGAGGCGGGTCGGCGGCCCGGGATCCAGACCGTGGCGCAATCGGTAGCGCCGCTCGTCGTAGCGGGCGGTCTCGTAGGCGATCATCGCCCAGAGCAGCACGTCCACACCGGCGAGCGCGGTCAGAGCGGGGACAGTCGTCGCGACCGGGATCAGCGCACACAACGCCAGGGCGAGCCCGAGCCGCTGGTAGTTGATCGTGCGGGCGTTCCGGAGCCGCAGCGCCACGTGCGCGAGCAGGTAGACCGCCACCCCGCCGAGCAACGCGAACGCGTATTCGGCGGCGAGCCGGTCGTCGACGTGGGCCAGCGTCTCCTTGAGCCCGAGCGCCGCGAGCACGATCCCCGCCACCATCGGGAAGTGCAGGTAGGAGTACGAGTCACGGGCGAGCGTGTTGCGCTCGCGGCCCTCGGCGGCCAGCGCGAGTCGCCGGGCCGTCACCAGTGCGACCACGTCGAAGTAGATCCACCACAGCGCGGCGGCGAGCCCGATCCCGAGCACGGCTGCGGTGATCACACCGGCGGTGAGGTTGCCTCGGGCTCCGACACCGAGCGCCACGATCGACTCGCCGAGGGCCAGAATGATGACCAGGTTGTTCCGCTCCGCGAAATGACCTGGCACGAGCTTCCACCCGGCGGCGCCGAACACGGCCGGTCCGCCCCAATCGACGAGAATCGCGCCGGCCCACAACGCTTCCTGGCCGAGCCCGGTGAGGAAGGACGCGCCGATCAGAAGACCCACTCCGATGGCCGAGCTGATCGCGAGGCTCACGACCGACCGGCGGAGCTCGGGATCGTCACGACTCGCGAGGACGAAAAGGGCGATGTGCGCCGCGCGCACAACGCCGTACGCGATCGCGAAAGCGAGCGCACGGTCTCCGAACGCCTCGGGAACGCAGAGGACGACGATGATCAGTCCGGCCATCGCCACGAACATCACGATCCGAACCGCGCCCTCCTCGGGATCGATGACGCTCGTCAGCCACGCGTAGCCGGTCCACGCCCACCACAGCACGGCGAGCGCGAGCATCCCGCGACCGATTCCCTCCCATGACGGTTGCGCAGCCATGAGCGCGGTGCACTGCGTGAACGCGAGCACGAACACGAGATCGAAGAAGAGCTCCAGCGGCTTGACGGCGTCACGTTCGCGGAGCTCCGTGCTGAGCCGGCGGCTGCGCGTCCTCGGCGCTCGTCGACGTGGCACCGTCAGAACATCCCGTAGGTTCGATGAACCTCGAACTCGTAGATCAGCCGCTGCTCGCCCCGCATGATCTCATGAGATGAAGTCGTTCGTCAGCCCTCGGGCTCGGCGCCGTACGGCTGGGTGATCACCTCCATGAGGTGGCCGTCCGGATCGTCGAAGTAGACACCCCGTCCGCCGTAGAGGTGGTTGATCTGCCCGGGCTGCTTGCGGAACGGATCCGCGTAGATGGGAACGCCGGTGGCGGTGATCCGCTCGAAGATCGGGTCGAACTCCGCTTCGTCGACGAGGAACGCGTAATGGTGCTCGTGGATCTCGGTCGTGTCGACGAAATCGAGACTGACTCCGTTGGGGACCGCGAGCACCAGGAACGGGCCCCACGGCTTCGCCTCCGCCAAGCCGAGGATCTGGCGGAGGAACTCTGCCGACGCCGCCTTGTCGGTGGCAGGAACGATCGTGTGGTTGAGCGCGACGGTCATCTCGCCTCCTATCTGCTGGTCATCTCGCGCGCGACGGGGACGACGTGGCGTGCGAGCTGCTCGAGGGGTGTTCGCCGCTCGATCTCCGGAACACGGCCGATGACGGTGTCGATGCCGCTGTCGCCGAGCCAGCGGAGACGATCGAGCAGCTCCGTGGTCTTGGGACCGCCGTCGTCGGCGGCGAACTCGAACGCACACGTGCGCTCGATGCGCTCGTAGTCCGTCCCGGCCTCGTCGCAGTGGCGACGGAGCACGTCGAGCTTGTGGCCGATGTCGGGTGTCGGACGCAGGCTGCACGCGTCGCCGTACCGCGCCACCAGCGCGAGCGTACGGCGCTCCCCCACCCCTGCGATCAGGATCGGCGGATGCGGTCGCTGCACGCTCTGGGGCACGTTCAGCATGCGCTCGGCGGCGACGTGATGCCCGGTGTAGGGCTTGTCGTCGCCGTGGTCGCCGGACCACATCCGGAGGCAGACCTCCAGCGCGTCCTCCAGCAGCTCGTAGCGCGTCGCGAGCGGCGGGAACGGGATCCCGAGGCCTTCGCATTCCTCCTCGTAGTGGCCGGCTCCGATGCCGAGCCACATCCGGCCGCCGGAGAGGACGTCGAGAGTGGTGACCGTCTTCGCCAGCAACGCCGGACGGCGGAAATGCGCGCCCGTGACGACGGTGAGCAGCCGGATGGAGCGCGTGTGCGCCGCCAGGTAAGTGAGCGTGGTGTATGCCTCGAGGCAGTTCGTCTCCGGCCCGCCCATGATCGGGTGCGACCACAGGTGGTCGGCCACCGCGATGCCGTCGAAACCTCCGGCCTCGCTGAGCCCGGCGACGTCGCGGAGCAGCGTCGGAATCTCGGCGGTCTCGACGGGCCACCCGAAGTCGGACAGATGCACGACGAGCTTCATCTCGCTCCGGCCATGCCCTCTCCTCCCGGTGTCTCAGCCATCTCGCGGTCCTTCATTGCCCGCAGCTGCTCGAGTGAGAGCGCGGGACCGGCGAGCCGTGTCGCCGCGCGCTCGGCGTTCAACCCGTCGATGAAGACATCCAGGTGACGGTGGGCGAACGTCCACTCGAGGTCGGCATCGAAACCGAAGCCGATCGGCCGCGAGAAGCGTGTGACGACGAGCCCGATGTCGGCGAAGTCGACGTCGGCACGGAGCGACCCCTCCCGCTTCGCCCGGTCGACGAGGCCCCGCTGCAGGGCCGCGGTCTCGTCGCGCCGGGCCATGACCTCGGCGTCGCCGCGTGTGTCGTCCGCGATGAGCGGCATGATCGAGGCCACGCCGACGTCGAGAGCCCGGTGCATGTACCGCCGTAAGGCGGCAAACGCGTCTGGCTCCTCGGCCACCGCGACCTGCAACTCGTCGATCGTGCGGGCCATCACGTCGACGGCCACGGCGCTCACGAGCGCGTGGCGTTCGGGAAAGTGGCGGTAGAGGGTCGCGATCCCGAGTCCCGAACGGCGGGCCACCGCTTCGAGCGCGACATCCAGACCGTCCTCGACGAAGGACCGGCGCGCGGCGACCACCAGGGTCTGCCGATTGCGCTCTGCGTCCGCCCGCATAGAACCGGAGGTCTACCCTCCGGTTGGACCCGCCAAACGGTCGCGGCGCCGTTGCATCCTCGGCGGGCGCGTCGTTAGGTTTCGTGACGCTGTAACGATTCATTCGTCCGGAAGGTGCACCATGGGAACGCCCGTCACGTACGAGCTCGACGGCGACATCGCCACGATCACGATGGACGACGGCAAGGTGAACGCCCTGTCGCCCGAGATGCTCACCGGCGTCGACGCTGCTCTCGACCGCGCCGCCGCCGATCGGGCGCCCGTCGTGCTCACGGGACGCGACGCCGTGTTCTCGGCCGGGTTCCACCTGCCCACGCTCCGGGGCGGCGGGCCCGAGGCGCGTGACATGGTCCGGGCGGGCTTCGAGCTCGCGGTTCGGATGCTCTCGTTCCCGATGCCGGTCGTCATCGCCTGCCCCGGCCACGCCATCGCGATGGCGGTGTTCCTGCTGCAGTCGGGCGACTACCGCGTCGGCGCCGGCGGGCCGTACAAGATCACCGCCAACGAGGTGGGGATCGGTATCACGATGCCCCGCGCCGCGATCGAGATCTGTCGGCAGCGCCTGGCGCCGGCGCACTTCAACCGGGCCATGATCAACGCCGAGGTCTACACACCGGACGAAGCGGTCGAAGCCGGCTTCCTCGATCGCGTGGTGCCCCCGTCAGAGCTCGACGCCGCCGCTCGCCAGGTCGCGCGTGAGCTGGGAGAACTCGACCCGGACGCTCATGCCGCGACGAAGCTCGCGGTGCGTGACGAGGCGCTGCGCGCGATTCGGGCGGGCATCGAGGCGGACGCCGGCGGCCTTCGCACGACCGCCTGACGGACTCGGTCGTGCCCAGAACGAAGCAGCGGACGCCGGAGCTCCGCGATCGCGTCGTGCGGGTCGCGGTGGAGATGCTCGCCAGTGACGGCGTCGCCGCCTTCACGACGCGACGGGTCGCGCACGAGGCGGCCACCTCCACGCCCGCGGTCTACGAGCTGTTCGGCGGCAAGGCGGGCCTCGTGCGTGAGGTGTTCTTCGAGGCCTTCCGCCTGCTGCGCCGCCGCCTTGCGCAGCTCGAGGACTCCGACGACGCGCGCGCCGATCTCCTTCGTGTCGTCCACGTGTTCCGGGCGTTCGCGCGTGAGAATCCGGTGCTGACCGAGGTGATGTTCTCGCGACCGTTCGCCGACTTCGATCCGGGTCCGGACGATTCGGCGGCGGGAAGCTCCGTCCGGGAGCTCATCCTGTCGCGCGTGCGGCGGTGCATCGATGCCGGCGTGGTCGTGGGCGACGAGACGGACATCGCCCACGTGCTGCTCGCGCTCGCACAAGGTCTCGCACTCCAGGAGCGGGCGGGGTGGCTCGGAACCTCCGAGACGTCGGCGGATCGCCGCTGGGATATGGCCTTCCGCGCCGCGCTCGACGGGCTGGGCCTGCCGCCTCGTTAGCGGAACTCGAACGCCGCCGGATTCGGCGCCTGCATCTCGGCCCGGAACCGATCGAACGACCACGGCCACGTGGCCGGAATGCCGCGGTCGTCCAGGTACCAGCTGCGGCAGCCCGTCACCCACACGGTGTGCTTCGCCGCTTCGACCCGTGCCGCTTCGTGCGCGTCCATGGCCTGCTGCGTGGCGCTGATCTCGCGGCACTCACCCGAGCGGAGGCGCTCGACGAGCTGCATGATGTATCCGAACTGCAGCTCGGCGACCTCGATCAGCGAGAAGTTCCCCACGGGACCATTGGGGCCGTTGATCATGAAGAAGTTCGGGAAGCCGGGGATCGAGATCGACATGAATGCGTTGGGACGCTTCGCCCACGCGTCGTCGAGGGTCTGGCCGTCCCTCCCTTTGATCGTCATCGGTCGCATGAACGCGTCCGTCTTGAAGCCGGTGGCGAGGACGAGCACGTCGAGCTCGTGCAGCCGGCCGTCCTTGGTGCGAACGCCGCCCGGCTCGATGCGCTCGATCGCCTCGGTGACCAGCTCGGCGTTCGGCTGCTGGATCGCCTTGTAGAAGTCGGGCGAGATGATCAACCGCTTGCAAGCCGCTTGGTAGTCGGGGCGGAGCCGTTCGCGCAGCTCAGGGTCGCGCACGTTCTCCTCGAGGTTGGAGCGGCACATGTCGGCGATCATCTGCATCTCGGGTGATTCCGCATTGACGATCGCGTTGGCGAACACGTCGAAGAACTGGGTGAGCTGCGAGCGCAGCTCCGCGAGGCGCGCCGGGTCGTCCCGGAAACCGGCCCGGTCGTCCTCCGTGTACGGCGGGTTGTCGGCCTGGAGAACCCACTGTGCGGTGCGCTGGAAGAGCATCAGGTGGTCGACACGCTCGACCAGCGCGGAGACCATCTGCACGGCGGTGGAGCCGGTTCCGACGATCCCGACGCGTGCACCGTCGAGCGGGACCTCGTGATCCCATCGGGCGCTGTGGAACAGCGCGCCGTCGAAGTCGTCCATGCCGTCGATGTCCGGGATTCTCGGATGATGGAGCACGCCGGTAGCGGCGATCACGACGTCGACCTCGTCGCGGTAGCCGGCCGCGGTCTCGATCTCCCACCGGCCGTCGGTGAACCGACAGCTCGTGACCTCGTCGCCGTATCGGACGTAACGGTCGACGCCGTGGTCGCGAGCGACGTCCTCGAAGTACGTCTGGATCTCCCCACCGGGTGAGTAGCGGTGGGTCCACTCCGGTCGGGGAGCGAAGGAGTAGGAGTACAGGTGCGACGGGACGTCGCACGACAGGCCCGGGTACGTGTTCTCACGCCATGTTCCACCGACCCGATCGGCCTTCTCGTAGACCGTGAAGTCGGTAAGACCCGCCTCCTGCAGCTTGATCGCGCTGAGGATCCCCGCCATGCCCGCGCCGATGACTGCCAGCCGCAGCGGGCGCTCCGACTCGGACCCGGCTTGGTCCCCGTCTCGGTTCACGTTCGAGCTCACTCCCCCGGGTCTCGGGTCGGCGGCCACGTTATTCGCTTCGACGTCCCTTTCACCCCGCGCGACGGCGGGCTGCAGGTCACCGAACCGAAAGGAACTACCCCGTGAACGTCGGCTGCACGACGACCGGCACGGGCACGGACGCCGGTGGCGGGTTCGGCTGCAAGATGTCGCTGATCCGACCGACGCGATCGCCGTTGCCTCCCAACGCGATCTCCGTGAACCAGAGCGTGGCAGCCGGACCGGTATTGATCACGAACGGGTCGGAGGCGGGGACGGGCAGCGCCGCCGAGGTGATCTCGCCGGTGGTCGTGATCCGGCCGATCGCCGCCGACGTCGCCTCACTGAGCGTGTACCAGAGGGCGCCGTCGGGGCCGGCCGTGATGCCCGTCGGCTCTGACGGCCCCGGCTGGGGCAAGTCGAAGCCGCCGACGGCGCCTGCGGTGGTGATCGTGCCGATGCGCGCGCTGCCCTGGAGCGTGAACCACAGTTGCCCGTCGGGGCCCGTCACGATGCCGGTTGGACTCTGTTGGCCCGCGGGGAGGGGAATCTCGACGAGGCTCGCCTGCACGTTGGCCGCCATCGGGTCGAGGTGACCGATGGCGTTCGTCGACTGCTCGGTGAACCAGATGAGCCCGTCGGGCCCGACCGTGATCCCGAACGGAAGCGCGCCGGTCAGGTTGTACTCCTGGATGGTCGCGCCGGGGTTCGGAGCGCTCGGGTCGATGCTGCCGATCTTGTTGACCGTCGGCCCGGCCTCCGTGAACCACAGGCGCCCGTCGGGGCCGGGCACGATGTATTGGGCGAGACTCTGGTTGGTGGGGAGCGGGAACACCGTGGAGACGCCCGCCGGTGTCAAGCGGACGATGGCGTTGCCGCCGGTGTCGTTGTCGTCGTCCTCGGTGAGCCAGAGGTTCCCGTCGGGCCCGACGGTGATGAAGTTCGGCTGGCTGAGCGCGTCACCCGAGGACGGGAACGTGTCCGTGATCTGTCCGTCGGTGGTCATGCGGAACACCCGGTCAGCGTCGATTCCGGCGATCCACATCGCGCCGTCGGGACCCTGCACGATGCCGACGGGCGTCGAATTCGCCGGGGTCGGGAACTCGGTGATCGTGCCGGGCTGCGTGCCCTGCCCGACCGCCGGCGCGGCGACCATCGCCCCGGCGATGCTGACCGCCACCACGACCAGAGCTGCGCGCACGGTTCGCATGACCGTCCCTTTCACGTCATCGCTGGCGCAGGGACGATATCCAAATCCCCCCCATACCGCTACGAACCACCCTCGACCCGGATCACCGGGCGTCTATGCGCGGCGCCCGGCTGCAAGCAGGGTGACGCCGGGGAAGTCCAGCCCGGCGGGCGTTTCATACGCACTGACGGCCTCCTGCACGCGCCGGTGAAGGGCCCGGGCGGCATCCTCGGGCAGCGACGCCAGCATCCCCGCGAGTGGCCCGGCAAGAGACGAGGTCCTCGACCACCACTCGTCGAACGAGTCGGCATGCAAGGGCATCGGAAGCTCGCTGACAACCACGTCGGAGAGGTCGGCGTCGGAGAGCAACCCGGTGAGCCTGTCCGGGTCGTCGAGCGAGAACGGGCCCGGAATACCGGGCGGAGGGACTGGCGCGCCGATCTGGGCACTCACCGAGTCGAGCACCACACCAAGCCAAGGGTTTTTCTCGCGCGGCCCCCACACCGCGAGCACAAGCCGTCCGCCGGGTCGCAACACGCGACGGATCTCACGGGCCGCGCGGGCAGGGTCGAGCGCGAACATGAGGCCCTCACGGCACAGCACGACGTCGTAGGACCCGTCGGGCTGGTCGATCTGCTCGACGTCCAGCTCGCAGGTGATCACATTGTCCAGCCCAAGAGCGGCGGCCCGCGCGGCGGCGATCGTGGTCATCTCGGAGGCCACGTCGGACACGACCACCTCACCTCCCGGTGCGACAAGCGGCGCGGCGGCCAGTCCCACTCCCCCGGGACCGCCCGCCAACTCGAGCACGCGCTCACCCGGTTGGGGTGCTGACAGCTCGAGCATCTTCGCCGTGATCCGCGCGCCGCGTGCGTCGACGTACTCGGCGTGCTTTCCCCACGACCCGGCGACGGCGGCCCACATGCCGTGAAGGCTCCGGCGAAGATCATGGTCATCCCCGGCCTCCGGATCCGATTGCAGACCGGGCCGCTCGACGCTGCTGCTGGGTTTCACGACGCCTCCGCTCTTTGAGTACTCGTAGAAAGTAATGAATTCTACAGTAGAGTACAGAAATGGCTGAGCGCGTCAAGCCCACGCGTCGCTACAACTCGCCCCGGCGGCGGGAACAGGCCGCCGCCACGCGTCGGGCGATCCTCGAGGCGGCCCAGCGGCTGTTCGAGCACCAGGGCTACCCGGCGACGACCATGGAGGCGATCGCCGCGGAGGCCGGCGTCGCGCTGAAGACCGTCTACGTCGCCTTCGACACCAAGCGCGGCTTGCTGCGGGCTCTCTGGGACTTGCTTCTGAAGGGCGACGAGGATGACAGATCCGTTGCCGAGCGGCCGTGGTACCGCGAGGTCGTCGAAGAGCCCGACGCCGAGCGCCAGCTGCGACTGAACGCGCGCAACTCACGCGTCGTCAAGCAGCGCATCGCGGCCTTGCTGGAGGTGATCCGCGACGCTGCCCCTGTCGATCCCGACATCGCTGCGCTCTGGCACCTCATCCAGTCCGACTTCTACGACAACCAGCGCTCGATCGTGGAGTCCTTGCACAAGAAGCAACAATTGCAGCCCGGTCTCGACATCACGCGGGCCACCGACATCCTGTGGACGCTGAATCACCCGGAGCTGTGGCTGCTGCTGGTCGGCAAGCGCGGGTGGACGCCCGAGGAGTTCGAGCAGTGGTTCGGTGACACTGCGTCCGTGCAGCTGCTCGGACTGCGCCCTGGTCAGGACCCCAGCCGGAAGGAATCGTCGTGAAAGCGCCGGCAAGCAGCCGGCGCCGTTAGCTGCCGGCGACGGGTTCGAGCGGTCGTGCCTCGTCGGTCACCAAATCGGGCTCGCCTTCGACCTGGACCCGTGGGAGCCACTCGAGCGCCTTCGGGAACCACCAGTTGCGGTCACCCAGCAGCTCCATCGTGGCCGGCACGAGCACGAGCCGCACCACGGTCGCGTCGATGAACACCGCAAAGGCGAGACCGAATCCGATGAGCTTCAGGACCCGCAGGTCGGACAGCACGAAGCTGCCGAACACGCAGATCATGACGGCGGCGGCGGCGGTGATGAGACGCGCGGTCTTGGCAAGCCCGTGCGCGACAGCGTCGGCGTTGTCGTGGGTGCGGTCGTACTCCTCCTTGATGCGGCTGAGCAGGAAAACCTCGTAGTCCATCGACAGGCCGAACACGATCGCGAACAACATCATCGGGACCCACGCTTCGATGGGGCCTTCCTTGCCGATGCCGACGACGTCCTTGAGCCAGCCCCACTGGAAGATCGCCACGATCACGCCGTAGGCGGCGCCGATCGAGAGCAGGTTCATGATCACGGCCTTCAGCGGCACGAGCAGCGAGCGGAACACGAGCATCAAGAGCACGAAGCTGAGGAGCAGGATCGCCAGGAACATGTAGGGCAGGCGTTGCCCGACCGTATCGGCGAGGTCGACGCCGACCGCCGTCTGACCGCCGACGTGCACGTCCAGTGTCGATCCACGGCTCGCATCGGGAATGGTGGCGTCGCGCAAGCGGTGGACGAGCTCGGTGGTGCTCTGGTCCTGAGGCGACCCCTTGGAGATGACCTGGAGCAGCACGCCCTTGCCGTTGGGGCTCTGGATCGGCGGGCTGACCTGGGCGACACCGGGATCGCGGGCGATCCTGTCGCCGAGGCGGGCCGCCGCGTCGGTGTCGGCCGGCGAGCGCACCTCGCTGGCGAGGAGGAGCGGACCGTTGAAGCCCGGCCCGAAGCCCTGGCTGAGCAAGTCGTACGCACGCCGCGTCGTCAACGACGTCGGGTCGTTCCCCGCGTCGGCCACCCCGAGCCGCAACCCGAAGAAGGGCACCGCGAGCACGACGAGGATCACGAGCCCGATGACCGCCGCCGGCCACGGCCGGGCCTGCAGGGTGCGGCTCCAACGCGTCCAGAAGCTGTTCTCGACGGAGCGCCCACGGCGAGCGCTCGGAAGCGCGAACCGGTCGATCGTGTGACCGGCGAAGCCCAGCACCGCGGGGAGCAGGGTCACCGCGGCGGCCATCACGAACAGCACGGCCAGCGACGCGCCGACCGCCAGCCCGCGGATGAACGACACGCCGATGAAGAACAGTCCGAGCAGGGAAATCACGACGGTGCCACCGGCGAACAGCACTGCTCGCCCGCTCGAGTCGATCGCGTGCACCACCGCGTTCTCGGGATCGCGACCTTCGTGCAGACCCTCGCGGTACCGAGTGCTGATGAATAGCGCGTAGTCGATGCCGACGCCGATGCCGATGAGCGCCGTGACCTGCGGGGCGAACGACGGTACGTCCAAGACTCTCGCGAGCAGATTGACGAACGCGAGCCCGATCCCGATACCGAACAGGGCAGTCATGATGGGCATGCCCATCGCGAGCAGCGAGCCGAACGCGATCAACAAGATCACGACCGCCGCGAGGATCCCGATCGCCTCGCTCGCGGGCTGCGTCTGCTCCGTGAACATCGAACCACCGAGCTCGACCTGCAAGCGACGAGAGTTCGCGTCCTCGGCGATCGTCCGCATGTTCGATGCCAGGTCGAGCGGGACGTCGTTCGCCTGCACGTCGAAGAGGATCTCCGCGTACGCGATCTTTCCGTCGCCTGACACGAAGCGGCTTCCTGCCGGCTCGTAC
>WNGA01005429.1_pt1 | contig 22032 bp, 19 predicted proteins | sample 5400061 | NCBI WGS metagenome assembly WNGA01 (sample SAMN13153366, study PRJNA577476) | soil metagenome | isolation source: 100 cm soil or saprolite under grassland replicate 2 | place: USA:California | collected 2016-06-15
CGGGCCATGCTGAAACGCCCGAGCACAACCCCAAGGACCAGCACCGCGGCTGCCGCGGCCCAGCGGAACGCGGGCTCATGCCGGGCGGGGCTGGCTTGCGGCAGCTTCCATTCGTCGAGCGCGTGCATGCCCGCGCGCCAGGTTTTCACTTTGGCGGCGCACTCGGCGCAGGCGCGCAGGTGGGCGTCGAGGTCGTAACGCTCGGTTTCCGTGGCCTCGCCGTAGAGGAAGGCCATCCAGTGATCGGGATTCGGGTGGTTCATATCAAGAGCTTCTCGCGGGGTCGCGGAGCGGTTTGAGGTTCATCGGTGAGCAAGGGGTTCAATCGTTTGCTGAGCTGGGAAAGGGCTTCGGCCATGCGCGATTTCACGGTGCCTTCGGGGATGCCGAGCACGTCGCCGATTTCGCGGAACTTGAGGCCCTCGTAATGGCGCAGAACAACGACCACACGATAGGGTTCCGCAAGTTGGAGCAGCGCGTGGCGGACCGTCTCGGCCCGCTCGCTGTTGGCGAGACGGACATCGGGAGCGGGTTCATCGGCGCCGGGGTCGAAGGCCGGACCGTCGTCGTCATCGTGTTCGTGTAGGGAAAACTCTCCCCGCCGTTTGATTTTCCGCAGTTCGTCATAACAAATGTTCAGCGCCATCCGCCACAGGAAGGTCGAGAACCGGGCGGTCGGCTCATAGTTTTTCCGCCGGGCGTAGAGCCGGGCGAAGGTGTCCTGCGCCAGGTCTTCGCCGCGATGGGCGTCGCCGGTCATGCGCGCGCAGAGGTTTTGAATCGGCCCCTGCCAGCGGGTGACCAGCTTGGCGAAGGCCTCCGCATCATCGTCGGTGCGCACGCGCCACATCGCCTGCTCGTCCGTCGAAGAGAAGAGCGATGGCCATGAGAACAGTTTTTTTGCCATCAGCTTCGGGTCTGGGAATCCGGTCGCTTCACTCTTACTTCGACAGAAGCCCGGCGTTCGAGCTTCCAGGGGGTTGAACGATTAATGTGAAGATTTGGTTCGGTGAATTCTTGCGCTGACAATCGTAATGCGTGAAGCGTGATGCGTGAAGCTTGAAACGCGAGGGCGCCGATGAAGGAGCGAAAACGACATGCCCCTGCCGTTGACTCGGTCAACCCACGCTGCTTTCGCCCGCCTGTGTTCAGTCGGGCTCCCGGTCGTTTTCTCCAATTGTCAAAACCGCTTCCGCGGGATCGGCCAGTTGCGCGCCGCCGCGCGGATGGCTGAGCAGGAGTTGGATCGTCTCGTCGCCCTCCACCAGCGCGTCATCGCCGACGGACACCGAGATCGTCTTCACTGTCTCCCCGTCGGCGAACACAATTCGGCCGGAGCGCGGCTGGAAATCCTGGCCAGGCTTCGCCGTCCCGGCGCGGACTTCGTAGTGCACCGACACGGCTCCGAGGCTGCCGCCAGTGCGCCGCACGGTGAAGGTGGCCGGGCCGAACTCTTCGAGCACCCGGAAATGGCGGGACAGAAACTGGATGAACCCGGGCGCCGGATCGTTGTTCAATCGGGCGATGCCGATGCGCGGCACGCCGTTCACCGTAATGAATCCGCCCCCGATCAGCACCTTTCCGTCTGCTTGCAGGGCGATGGCCTGGACATAACCCTCCAATTCAAACCCAGCGCCGGCCTGGAAGGTTGGATCGAGCGAGCCATCGGCATTGAGGCGGTTCAACCCGGTCTGCGGCGGGTACGTGCCCGGCGGATACGACGTGCCGGCATAGAGAATCCTTCCGTCCTCCTGCACCGCCACCGCGACCCCCACCGGATCGTCGGACGCGCAGCACAGTTGCGGATTGAAGCCCTCATCCAACGATCCATCCGGGTGGAGACGGGCCAGGTTTACGCTCGGACGCGCCCAAAAATCTCCTGTGGCCAGAATTCGCCCGTCCCGTTGCCGTGCCAGAGAATAAACGGTGGAGGAAAAGAACGCCGGCACGAAGCTCGTGTCGAGCGAACCGTCCGCTTGCAATCGCGCCACGCTGCTCTGCTCCACCCCGCCAATCGAACCGAATGCTCCCGCAACGATGACCTGGCCGTCCGGCATGAGGAGCAGATCGAAAATGCCCGGCGCCTGTGGCCCGCCCGGTACAAATGCCAACTCGGGTCCGGCGAAGCTCAGGTCCACGAGGCGGTCGCTAAACAGGCGGGCGGTCTGGTTGCGCGCAATTCCGTCGACCGCCAGAAAATCCCCACCGATGATTACGCGGCCGTCCGTCTGCACGGCGAGTCCGTGGACGCTCCCGTTCGCTCCGGTGCCGGCCGTGAACGAAGCGTCGAACGTGCCGTCGGGGTTCAGCCGCGCGACGCCGGGGCTGGCGACGCCATCGTAGCGAGTGAACCCGCCCGCGATGAGGATGTGGCCGTCGTCCTGCACCACGATGCGGCGCACGAATCCGTCGACTCCAGCTCCGGTGTGAAAACCCGGATCGGCCGAACCATCCGGCAGTAACCGCGCGAATGTGATCGAATCCCGCCCGGCGGTGGGAGCGCCCCCGATCAGGATCTTTCCATCCAATTGCACGGCGACAGAAAATATGGCGCCGATGTTCGTGCCGGCGTTGAAGGTGGGGTCGAGCGAACCAGGTTGCGCTGCGCCGCGGTGCGCCGCGAGGAGGCCAACCACGAGACAGACAGGCGCCGACCGCATGAAGGGAGGCAGCATCATTTTCATGGAATGGAAGAGGTTCTTAAGTGAGTCCATAACAGCGTAGGCTTATCAGAAAGGTTTGCAACCACGGCGTGGTTGGATCGCGGGCTGAGGGCGCCCGAGTGGCACACGAGCGCACGACGCCTGGCCGTATTTGCCTCACGCGTCACGCGTCACGCATCACGCACCACGCATCACGCACCACGTTTCACGTTTTGCGTTTTACGTCCCCGCCCCTCAAGCCTATCTTGCACCGGCCAATGAACCGGCGCGCCACATGAAGCAGTCTTCGCTCGAACCCCCGTCCGCCGCCGCCGAGCACTGCCTGGTGCGTTCGGTCGCGCAGGTGTTCGAGACGGAGCCGGCGCTGGAGGCGGTGAAATTCAACCGCGCGGAGCATTCGCTTTCCCTGGCCACGCTGGGCAAGCCGGACACGGCGGGCATCGAGAAAGCCGTCAGTGAGCGCATCAAGCAGGCCGAGGGCCAGGCCCACTGCGGCCTCTTGCGCGGCGATCCCGATTGCGCCCGTTGTCTCACGCCGGTCCCTGCATCCGCGCTTCCGCGCCTGACCGTCGAGCACGGGTCGGACACCACGACGATTTCGCGCGTCACGTGTCCGACCGCCCCGAAATTCTGGCGGTGGAAGGCCGTGCCGTTCCCGAAGATCGTCCCGCGGGAAGTTCTGCTGCCCGACGAGGAGGATCACGAGCATGTTTGGAAGTGGCAACTGGCCCTGGCGGTGTTATGCGGCGTTTTCGGGCTGCTGGCGCAGTTCGCATTGGGCGGGCACGCGGCGACCGTGGCCTACACGCTCGCCTACGTGGCCGGGGGATGGTTTACCCTCCACGAAGTCTGGGAGCGCCTCAAACACGGGCACCTGGACGTGCATTTCCTGATGCTCGCCGTGGCGGCGGGCAGCGCGAGCGTCGGCGCGTGGGCCGAGGGAGCCACGCTTCTGTTTCTCTTTTCGTTGTCGGGCGTCGGGCGCGCTGGAACATTACGCGATGGGCCGGACGAGCCGCGAGATTCGCTCCCTGTTCAAGGAGGCCCCGAAGACCGCCACGATTCTCGACGAAACTGGCCACGAGCAGACCTGGCCTGTTTCCCAACTCCGCGCCGGCATGCGGCTGCTCTTGAAGCCGGGCGAGCAGTGCCCGGTCGATGCTGAAGTCGTCAAGGGCGCGACAGCCGCCGACGAGTCCAACCTCACTGGCGAGGCCACGCCCGTGGAAAAGAAGGTGGGCGACACGCTGCTTGCCGGCACACTCAACTTGTGGGGTGCGGTCGAGGCCACAGTGCTGCGGCCCGCCAGCCAGAGTGCGCTTCAAAAAATCATCAAGCTGATCAAAGAGGCGCAGCACTTGAAGGCGCCTTCCCAGCGGCTCACTGACAAGTTCGGAACGGGTTACACCTGGGGCATCCTGGGGCTGTCGCTGGGGATGTTTTTCGTGTGGTGGCTTGGCTTCGGTCACGCGCCGTTCGTCTCGGGCGAGGCGGGGCGCAGCGCGTTCTACAAAACGATGACTCTGCTGGTGGTGGCGTCACCGTGCGCCCTGGTGTTGTCGATTCCCTCCGCGGTGCTGGCGGCCATTGCCTTCGGCGCGCGCCGAGGTGTGTTGTTCCGCGGCGGCGCGGCCGTGGAGAACCTTGGGGATGTGAACGTCGTGGCGATGGACAAGACAGGGACGCTGACGACAGGCGAACTACAAGTCGAACGGGTGGAGAGCTTCCCTCCCGGCCGCGAAGAGGACGTCGCCCGGCTGGCGTGCTCGCTCGACCGGTTTTCGACCCATCCGCTGGCCCGGGCGATTACGCGCCACGGCAAACAGCGCGGACTGGAGTTATTGGAAACGGAACGCGTGGAGTCGATCCCGGGAGCGGGTTTGCAAGGCCATGTACGCGGAAGGCTCGTGCGGCTGGGCAAACGCTCGTGGATTGCCGAAACTGCGGGGTCGGGCGTCTCCGCGCCGGCCACGGAGGCAGGCCACTCCGAAGTGTGGCTTGCGTCGGATGGCCTGGCCGGGCGGCTTCTGCTGCGGGATGATCTGCGTCCGGCGGCGCGGCCGGTCGTGGAACGGTTGCGTGCCCTTGGACTGCGGACCGTGGTGCTCACCGGGGATCGCAAGGCGACGGGCGAGCAACTCCAAAAGCAGCTCGCCGTGGACGAAGTGCGCGCGGAGTTGAAACCGGAGGAGAAGGTGGCTGCGATTGCCGCGTTCGCACGCGAAAAACGCAAGGTGGCGATGATTGGCGACGGCGTAAACGACGCGCCCAGCCTGGCCGCCGCGGACGTGGGGGTGGCGATGGGCGCCCGAGGCAGCGATGCCGCGCTCGAACAGGCCGAGGTGGTGCTGATGCACGACCGGCTCGAGAACTTTCTGACCGCCTATCAGCTCAGCCGTCGGGCGCGGGCGGTCATTCGCCAAAACCTGGTGCTCTCCCTGGGCACGGTTGTCGTGCTCGTGAGCTTTGCGCTGGCCGGGGCGATTCCCTTGACGATTGGCGTCGTGGGGCACGAAGGCAGCACGGTGCTGGTCGTTTTGAACAGCCTGCGGCTGCTTTTTGCAGGTCGAAGCGCCCCGTCCTGATCCGGAGCGCCGAGCTCCGGCTCGTACGTGTTTAGCGTGCCCGTGGCGCTATAAGCACGGAGTCCCGGCTTTAGCCGGCTGCGCGTCCGGCCAGGCACTGTCCGCATAGCTTCGGTTGCACTGCCGGCTAAAGCCGGGACTCCATGCGGGGATGGCCGCCCGCCGCTAAGTGGAGTTGGCGCGACTTGCGCCGAACGCCCTCCAAATCGTAAATCGTAAATCGTAAATCATAAATTCCTTCCGCCTGTCCGTGCTTGCCCTCCGGCCCGCGCTCGCTATTCTTGGCCCCGCGTCTGAATCACCCGATTATGTCACTCGACCTAGCCTTGATGGATTATCCAAAGGACATGGAGTTGAAGGGCGGCTTCAAGTGCGTCGTTCGTCCGCTTGAAAGCACGGACGAAATGGCCTTCCACGAATTCTTCCTCGCCGTGCCCACGCAGGAGCGCATGTTCATCAAGCATCGCGTTACCGATCCCGGCGTCATCCACGAGTGGTGCCAAAACATCGACCTGGGCCGCAACCTTCCGTTGCTGGCGTTGCTGGAGGGACAAATCATCGCCGACGCCACACTTCACCAGCAACTCGGCGGCTGGAAGCGCCACGTCGGCCGCATCAGCGTGCTGGTGCATCCGAAGTTCCGCGGCCGCGGCCTGGCTCGCGCGCTTGTCTCCGAGATCATGGTCCTCGCCCGCCACCAGGGCCTGGAGAAGATTGAAGCCGAGTTCATTGGCGAGCAGACCGGCGCGATGAAACTCTTCGGCATGCTCGGCTTCCTGCCGCTCTGCCGGCTCTCCGACTACGTGAAGGACATGGAATGCCAGACCCACGATTATTTCCTGCTCGGGATGGACCTCAAGACCGATGAGGAGTACGCCGGGATGGGCTGAACGAATTTACGATTTACGATTTGCGATTTACGAGTTGAAGACAGTTCGGCCGGACGGGTTCGACCCGTAAATCGCAAATCGTAAATCGTAAATCGCAAATGCCTCCCGCTCCCGAAGTCTGCCCCGAATGCGGCGCCCTGGTGCCGCCCAACGCCCGAGCCTGCCCCGAATGCGGGTCGGACGAGCAGACGGGCTGGTCGGAGCGCAGCCAGGCCCAGCGACTGGGCCTGCCGGATGACGAGTTCGACTACGACGAGTTCGTGAAGGAGGAGTTCGGCGAGAAACGCGCAAGCCAGGTCAAGCCGCGCGGCATCCACTGGGTGTGGTGGCTCCTGGCCGTCGGCCTTCTTGCCCTGTTCGCCTGGGGTTTCCTCCGCGGCCTTCACTGAAGCACAGGGATAACGGTTTGACTCCCCCTCTCGCGGGCAGTACACTTTAGTCGCATGCTGGCCACCCAACCGAGCGCGGTCGCTGACCCCAACCCTGCCACTCCGTCCGCGGAATCCAGGCTGGCGTGGAAACGGCTCATCGGCCCGGCCGAGCCGTTCCTTCAAGCCGTGGTGGACCGCGTCCGGGAACAGATCAGCGCTTTCGAGCGCGACATAGCCGTTTACGCCGAATACGCGCTGACCAACCAGGGCAAGCAACTCCGGCCGGCGCTGGTCGCGATGAGCGGCGGCGCCACGGGCAAGGTCAACGATCAACACGTCCTGGCGGCGGTCATCATCGAGATGGTCCACCTGGCGACGCTGGTGCACGACGACGTGATGGATGAGGCGCGCATCCGCCGGGGCCGCCCGACGCTCGCGGCGCATTGGGGCAATGAAATTTCGGTGCTCCTGGGGGACTGCCTCTTCGCCCACGCCCTCAAGCTGGCCGCCAGTTTTCCGACCCCCGAACTGTGCCGGGCCGTCTCGGCGGCGACCAACACCGTCTGCTCGGGCGAAATATTGCAGACCCAGCGCCGGAGAAATTTTGAACTTTCCCGCGCGGAGTATTTCAAAGCCATACAGATGAAAACCGGCGAGCTGTTCGCTCTGTCGTGCGATCTAGGCGCGTACTTGAGCGGAGCCGGCGCCGTGCCACGGACGGCCTTGCGCCATTACGGAATGGCGATCGGCACGGCCTATCAAATCTACGATGACTGCCTGGACCTTTTCGGGTCGGAGGCGGTCGCGGGAAAGTCCCTCGGCACCGACCTCGCCAAGGGCAAGCTCACCCTGCCGGTGCTGATCGCCCTGGAACGCGCCCCCACTCCGCAGCGCACCGAGCTGACCGTGATGCTCCAGCAGTGGGATCCCTGCCGGTTCGCCACGCTGCTGGGAGTGCTTCAAACCCGCGGCGCGCTCGAGGGCTCCTGCGAAGTCGTGCACGAATACCTCGCGACCGCCCGCCAGAAGCTGGCCGCTTTGCCCGATTCTCAGAGCCGCCAGGGTTTGTCGGCGCTGGTGGACTATCTGGCCGACCAGGCCGACGCACTGGCATTACCTGCTTGAAGGACGACTCAATGAGCCAACCTGCCCGATTGGAAGCGCCCGAGGTGGCCGAGGAAGCTCTGGCCGACGAGGGGCCGGGCGTCGTCCCGGCGGCCGATTCGCCTTCGCCCGACTCGGAGGCGGCGGACCTCGTCCTGGTCCAGCGCGCCCAACAGGGCGACATGCCGGCTTACGACGAACTGGTGCGCCGCTACCAGGAGCGCGTCTACGCGACCATTTACCACATGACGGGCAATCACGAGGACGCCGGCGACCTGGCGCAGGAGACGTTCATCAAAGGTTACGCGGCGCTGAAAACGTTCAAGGGCGATTCGAGCTTTTACACGTGGGTCTATCGGATCGCCGTCAACAAAACGATTAACTTCGTCAAGCAACGCCGGAACAAGTCCTACCTCAGCCTCAACGGCTTCGACTTCCATGCCGAGCACGATCCCGGCATGGTCAGCCTGGTTTCGGACAAGACCCCGCGGCGCGAAGCCGGGCTGAGCGAACTTCAGGAGCAGCTCAATGCCGCGATGCAGAAGCTCTCGCCCGTTCACCGCCTGGTGGTCGCTCTGCATGACGTGCAGGGGCTGCCTCACGAGGAAATCGCCACGATCATGGATTGCAACATCGGCACGGTGCGCTCGCGGCTCTTCTACGCCCGGCAGCAGTTGCAGGCCCTCTTGTCCGACTACTTGAAATGATATGAAACCGGAAAACACCAGCCAGGAGGAGCTGCAGCGCGTGCTCGCGCTCAAGCGCCACGAGCAGCCTCCGCGGCAATTCTTCAAGCGATTCTCCCAAAAGGTCATGGACCGACTCCAAAATCCGGAGCCGCCGCCGGAACCGACGCTGATGCAGCGGCTCGGCCTGGACTTCGACACCAAGCCGGTTCTGATCTGTCTGTCGGGCCTGGCGATCTGCGGCCTCCTGGCGTTCGGGTTGATTCTTTCGCGCAGCATGAAGGCGCCGCCGCCAGGTAATCCAACGGATCCTCTAGGGCAGCGGCCCATTCATGGGAGCGCCGGGGGGCTGGACAACCCAGGACTCATGGCCGCACCGTCCGTCAGCCAGGAGCAATCTGGTGGCGGTGGCGAACCTATCACCGTCGCGCCAGAACCGGGTCAACGAATCCCGCCTCGTCCTCGCCCCGCTCCGGTCACGCCCGTCAACACGGGGAAGTAACGGGGCGCCGGCACACTCGGTCGCTCGGCCCCGCCTATCGCTACTTCTCGAAGACCAGCCCGACGACCTCCTGACGGCCTGGCACGGAAAAGTTAAAGGTCAGCCGGTTTCCTTCGACCAGCGCATCCTCTTTCATGAGAGTCTTTCCGCCCTCGGCGATCGACAGCACGTAGCCGCCGCCTTTGCCCGGCTCCCATGTGCCTTCCCCCGAGTCCTTCAGGTTTTGCGCGGCCGCGGCAGGGAGCTTGAGCCCGGCAGCGAGCCTGGTCACGCCCGGGACCTTAAGGATAATCCTTTTGTCAACCGTGGCGGTGAGCATCGCCCCTTTGAAAACCGTGCCAAACACCACCCGCAGCCACCGGATCTCCTGCAAGGGCATGATTGGCTTGCGCTTCCTGGCCAGATCGAACGACGCCTTGCCGTCGAACTCCCAACGCCCGAGAATGTGCTCGTCCTCGTACTTGGGCGACTTGCCCGTCTCGAGGTAGGTCTTGAGATCCTTGAAGTCCCCCTCGAGCATCGTGACGAACTTATTGTACCACTCGCCGCTGCTGACGAGCGGCTGGATCAAATTGTGGCTCCGAAACTCCTGGATCGTCGGCCCCTTTGCCCAAAAATCCTGAAACGCCGTGCTGCTCCCAATCTGCTTGAACTCGGGCTTTTCGTTCAAGGTCAAGAACACCGGATACGTCGAGAGCCGGTTCTGGAGTAATGGATTCAGGAAGATGGACGCGGCGATGTCGGCGCCGTCGAAATAGCGTTCTGACTTCGGCACGAAGCCCGCCACGGCCTTGTCCAGTTTGGTGGACCGCAGGTCTGTTGCCAGCCGGTTCATCGCCTTCAGCCAGAAAGAATCCTTCTCCGACGTGGCGACCTGGAGCGTGAAGTAACCCAACGTGTAAATCACCACGCCAATCAGCACCACGTACACCATCGCGTTGAGCATGCCGACGCAAATTCCCACGCGGGAGTTCAACCGGTCGAACAGCATCCGGAGCGTGTCCGACGCCTTGTACTTGAAGTAGGTGTCCACCTTCCGGTGCACCGCCAATCCGCCCGCCTTGAACCCGATCAGAATCAGCAGATAGACGCAGAACGGCCCCAGAAACGACAGCAACACCGGATGCTCCAGGCCGAAGAGCTTCAGGATCGACTGGAACACCCCGCTCAACGGCATGGCCAGCAGCGCCCCCACCAGCAGGCCGGCCAACGAAAAGGCCACCCGCACCATCCCCTGATAATAGCCGATAATGCCCAATGAAATGATGACCAATGCCACGATAATCCAGATGAACATGGCCTCGAACCTAGGCAAGCCCGCCCCAAAAATCACCAACAAAATCCTAGCGCCGATTTCGGGAGTGCAGCCTTCCAAGGCCGAGTCTATTCAGCGTAGCTGCGACCGTCAAGCGCGGCTCCATGCCCGCTGAACCTGCCAGGCGCTGCGTCACAACAGATCGCGCAGTATCAAGGAGACCTCGCGAGGCACTTCGCCCCCGGATTGAATGCGAAGCCGAACGCGCGTGCCGGATTCGGCTCGAAAGACGCGCTTAATCTCACCGATCTTCAGGGTCGAAACCGGCACGCCGTTGATTTCCAGAAGGCGGTCTCCCCGCCGCACGCCCGCCTCGGCGGCTGGAGAATCCGCGAGGATGTCCTGCACGATCCAGTGGGTCCCTTCTGGCAGGCAGACGAATCCGGATCGCACGCAGGCCGGCGGTGGGGATCCCGCTGCGTAGCTCGCATTCGGGATGATCCACAATCGATGCGAGGCGACGTCGAAGGTCAGGTTAAACTGGCGGAGAAACGGTGCGCCAATAAAGCCCGCGAAATCGCCGGGCCACTTCCTGGTCTTCGGCTCAAATTCGGCGAACACGTTTGTGACAGTGTGGTCGCCCAGTTTCAGCGTTTGCAGCCGCGCGATTTCGCCATGCATCTGGCCCAACAAACCCACGCCCGTGACCAGGCTCAACCGTTTCGGATATCGCTCGCGCAACTTGTGCTTCTCCACGAACCACGATCGCAGAATCAGCGCCTGGCCACCTCCCGTATCCACCATGAGCCTGGCCGGAATGCCATCCACCTCTCCCTGGACGACCAGCATCGGAACTCCTTCCTGCATTGGAACACTCGATCCGCCTCCTGCGAGGTTCGTGCTCGCCCGGGGCGCAAACGAAACCGACTTTCGCTCGTAATCCAAACGAAAGTTGAATTGCTTGAGGAAGGACAGCCCGACCAGTCCGTCGCCCTGCAAAGGCGGTGGCATGGGCATGATGGCCACAGGCACTCTTTCGGCAACGGCGGGCCCGACCGCAACCGAATCAATGACTCCCACTCGTGCAGAGCCTCGCCGATCCCCGAAAGCGCTGAACTTTATCTTCGCATTGCTTCGGATTCCCGCCACCCCTGCAGCCTCGGGCGTGACGAGAACATGACTTGCTCCGGTGTCCAGAACGAGACGGACTTCGTGTCCATTCAGCCTCCCTCGAATCAATACATGGTCGTCGTCCAATTCTATCGGCACCGGATTCGTGGATAGAACCCGGGCGACCGAAGCCCGGTTCGTTTCTTCTTGGGAAACCGGGTGGACCGAACGGCAGCCACTGACAAGCAGGGGCAGCAGCGACCCCATCAATGCCACGACAGCACGTTGCCAAATCGCGCCCGAACGGTTCATGCCCTTCGCTCGCGGAAAGCGCGAAGAATATCCATCACCACTTCTTGAGGCTAGAGCGCAACATAGAACGCAACAGCCAGTCCGACAGGAGCCAGGGGCAACAGGACCCAATGCCAATGCGACTTCCACGTGAACCACATCCATGCGGCTGGGCCGGCCCCTTCGCGCTGGAACAAGTTTGCGGTGCGACGGAACGTGCGGCGCACGTCGCGCATGGAATTGAGGAGCCGCCACGCGCCGAAATGCGCGGCGAGTTGTCCGCGAATCGACCGGAAGCGCTGGCGGCGCTCTTCTGACGGCGCCTGTTGGAATTCCACCAGGGCCCTGGCGAGTGCGAGCATCTGCTGGTCGTAGATCGTGTTTTCTCGCGCAACGACATGTTGCAAGTGCTCCGCCGCCGCGGGCACTGCGCCGTCCAGGGCTTCCTCCACGGCGAGGAACAGGCGCAGGTCCGCGGCGCCTTCGCGGTGTCCCCAGGTCTGAATGACGTGCCGAGCCACGCGCGTTGCCTCGTCATATCGGCCCAGGTGCCGCAGCGCCAGGCAGTAGTTGAAAAGCATCCAGGGTTGGATGTCCCTGCGTTTTTCCCAGTCGTCCAACCAGCGCGCGACCCGCTTCATGCGATTGAAGTTGATGAGGGCGAATCCTACCTGCCCCCACGCTGCATCATCCTGGAAAAGAACTTCGTGTCGCCGCCACAGGAGCCAGCGAATCAGCATCTCGTTCTTTTTCTCCGCAAGGCCTAGTATCAGCGGCGCCGCGGCACGGCGCTGAACTTCACCGGGCTTCAGTCGCAGGAAAAGCCACGCCGCTTGGAGGATCGAACCCTGACCGAGCAGAAGCCGGATGGCCGCCGTCGCCACCTGGGGATTGCAGGTCGCTGACTTGATGGCGCGCTTGAGAATTCGGACTGCATCGCCGGACTGGCCAGCGCGTTGCAACGCAGTCGTGACAGCGTCCAACGGCCACGGATCGGGATCGGGTGATTCGCAAAGGGCTTCAAGGGCCTGGCGTGGCACGAAGTCCCACTCTCGTCGCAACCGCAGGAAGATTTCCGCCGCGAGCGTGGCGGCGCCCGGCTGATGAGTCTGCATGACCTGGAGCGTGGCAGCTGCCCCTTTCAAGTCAGAGGAAGCCAATTGAAGTTCCAGCAGGTTGTGCGCGGCTGCGATGTCCGTAGGTGACGACGCCAGCGCGGTGGAGAATGCCGCTTGCGCGCCCACACGGTCCTCTTGCTTCAGACGCAGGAAGCCGAGTTGGCGGTTTACCCAGGCATCATGGGGACGCAATCGCCGCAGTTGTTCGAGGGCCGCCGTGGCGTCGGCGACTGCGTTCTGCTCCAGCAGCCAGACGACAAGTTGATGCCAGCCCCAAACATAGCTGGCATTGTCTGCAAGCACCGCGCGCATGAGGCGGACGGCTTCTGGAATCTGGCGGCGCCGCACTTCGATCCAGGCGCGCCGCCCGCGCAAGACGTGGAGATCCGATGTGCAAGCAGCGGCGCCATCCTCGCATGCCTGGATGGCCTCGTTGAATCGCTCGGCCATGGCGAGTAACTCCGCTTTCATGTCCCACGCTTCCGTGGAGCGTCCATCCAAGGCCAGTGCGCGCTCGACGGCCTCCAGGCGCGAATCGGGTCGAGTCGACACCCGCGCGAGCATCAGCCACACGCGCAGCTCGCCGGGACGTTCCTGAGTCAGGATTCGGGCGAACCTGGCCGGGCGGTCCGGCTGGCCGGCCTGACCCGCCCAATCGAACAACAACTCCCACGCCCAGTCGAAAGCGGGCGCAAGGCGCAGGGCGCGCTCGACCGCGGCGAAGGCATCTTCCTTCTGCCGTTGCCTCCAATGCAGGTGAGCCTGGCAGGCGTGCAGTTGCGCATCACGCGGCGTGTGGTGCAGCGCCCGCTCATACACACGACGCGAGTCGTCCAGTCGCCCGCGACGTTCCAGAGCCGACGTCAATGTGAGCGTGGCGCGGCCCCACGCCGGGTTCATCTCGAACGCCCGCTCCGCCGCCCTGATTTCATCGTCGGGCCGGCTGCCCCTTTCATGAACCATCGCGAGGTCGAGCCAGGCGCGAGGCAAGTGTGGAAACTTCTCAGTCGCCTGACGGGCAATTTCCAATGCCTCGTCCAGTCGTCCCAGGTGGCCGAGTTGCGAAACGAGTGCGGACCAGGCGTGCCAGAGGTCAGGCCGTTCGCTGTGCGCCAGTCGCAGGATGCGCAGCAGCGCTTCCGGCTCCAGAATCGGGCGGGCGATTTCCAGGTAAGCCAGCAGGCCGTCGCCCGTCACGACCTGGCGAATGAGTTCCCCCTCGATGAACGCGAGGTCGCATTTCCGTTCCGTGTCCGTCTGCGCCAATTCAAGCAGCGCGCTGATGGCTTCACTGTTGTCCACGCTCAAGGCAACCGCGCGCTGGAATTGGGCACGAGCCTCGGAAGCGCGCCCAAAGTGCCGGTGGATGTGCCCGAGGACGGAAAAGCTGTAGGTGTTGCCCGGCTCAATGCGGGCGGCTTCGGTGGCTTCGCGCAATGCATCCTCGCCCCGTTGCAGGAACATCCCGGCCAGTGCCACTTCGCGGCGCGCCCAGGCATCAGATGGTTCAAGCCGGAGCAATTCCTGCGCGGCGGCTTCGACCGCCCCGGGACCGGCGGCGCGGCTCCATTCGACGACCATTCGATGGAGGCCGTAGTGATGAGGAAAACGGGCGCAGGCCTGTTTCAACCCGGCCAGGGCGGTCATCGTGCCTTCCCTGCGGGCCACGGCTCTTGCGATGCCGGCGTGCGTGTCGAGGGCGAGCGGTTCGCGGTCCAGCAATTGGCGCGAGATTTGCAGAACGGCCTCGAAGTCCAGGCGGTTCTCCGCGACGTCCGCGCTGGCGCGCAGCCAGTCGTTCTCCCGCACTTTGCCTCGGGCCGCGTTGAGGAATTTGCCGGCCTCGCCCGATTCGCCCAAACCGGCCACCAGACTGGCGGCACGGAGCGGCAGATAGCCGTCGTCTGGCCGCAGGCGAATAGCCTCCTCCAGGACCTGGCGGGCGCGGGCGGGTTGTTCCATTTCGCGCCATGCCCACGCGAGCGTCAGCGCGGGCTGTTCCGAGCGCGAGCCAAAGCGCGCGAAGCGATCCTGAAAGTGGGTCACAGCCTCCTCGGTTCGGCGCGTGCGGCGGCAGGCAATGAACCAGGCCTGATACAACGGCTCACGAAACCCTTCGATGTTGGCGGCGAAACGGTAGGTCTCCGTGGCCTCCTCGAGTTGACCGTCGTCCCAGAGCAAGTCGGCCAGGGCGCTGATGGCCGAGGCATCCATGGGCCGAAAGCGCATGGCACGACGCAACCAGCGGCGGGCGTCCGCGCGGCAGCGCGCATCGCCCTGCAACGTGCGCGCCAAGGCAATGAACAGGGCGGGGTCTGCTTCTTTCGCGCCGCAAGCGCCTTCGAGAAACCGGAGGCGCTCCTGGCGTGGCGCATCGCGCAGACATCCCAGCCGGCGCAGCAGTCGCGCGGGGTTGTTGGGAAAAAGCTCCAACAGCTTGTCGAGGCAACGCACTTGCTCAGCGTCATTGGCATCGTAGGCGGCGAGGTCGAGCCGCCCTTGCCAGGTCAGCGCGGCGTCGGTGGACTCGCTTTCCATCTGGGCCAGCGCCGCAGCGGCGTCAGCGCGGTTGTGCTTTGAAATCGCCTGCCACATACGGTGATAACCCTCATGGAGCCCGGACTCGGGTAAATCCAGGCTCTGGAGCCGTGCCGTCTCGCTCACGGGAAGGAACACCATTCCGTGCGGACCGAACGCACGGTAGCACTTCAGGAATGTGTCCGCATGCGCTTCGATGACGTAGGGCTGGGCCGGGTCGCGCAACAGCAGCGTGCCACGCGTGCGGTCAAAACCAATCACCGCCATCATGTGCGCGGACGTCGCCTCGACCGTGCTAATGGCGAACGGCACCCCTTGTTCAATGAGCCCGATCGTGCTTTCCCACGTCACGCGGAACTCGCGGACGCACCAGCCGTTCTTTTCCGCCCAATCCCGTTGCTGCCAGTGCGGTGTGCCGTCATAGCACATCGCCTCGGCCAGCTTAAGATGCTCGGACGGCATTCGCCAGTATCGCCCGAGGGCCGCAAGCGTGGCGGGAGCGCAGGTCTTGAAATGCTGGCGCACGAAATAGACGTCCAGTTGTTTGCGTTCGGTGCGCTCCGGCTGGGCGGCAAGCTTCGACGCGAATTGGATGTGAAAATCGTCCTTCAGCAACCCGGCGGATCGCGCCGCGTCCGCCCGCCGGCCCAGATGATAAGCCACACGGGCGCGCTGGGCATCCACCCATTTCCTGAGCGGCTCCTCCAGGAGCGGCGAAAGCAGGACGAACCGTTCCAGTGCCGCCTCCGCTTCCGTCCATCGGCGGTTCTCAGCCAACAGCCCATAGAGCTGAGCTGCAACCGGCCCATTTTGTAAAACCGCTTCCGCTTCCTGCAATAGTTGCGTGCCGTCCTCATCGCGGTCGAGCAATTGGAGCAAGTGCGCCGAGGTCTGGACTCCCGCCCGGTAAAACGGATGCGCGTGCAACGCGCAGGCCGCTCTGGATACCTCCAAGGCCTCCTCCACGCGATCCTGGCATTCGAGCAGATGGGCGCGCTGCAGGCGAATCCACGCCCGGTTCGGATCCATGGATTCGGCTCGGGCGAGAAATGCCTCCGCGTTGGCGAAGTCCCGCAAGTCGGCCAGGGCTCTACCCTTCAATGCCAGCACTTCGGCCAGATGCTCCGCTGAGGCGTCGGGCCTCTCCTGCCAGGTCCGCAGGATTTGCCATAAGACAAACGGCCCGCGACGGCTCATGACTTCGTAGCCGTATTGCGCCAGGGCTTCCGGGTTGCCCGCGTCGCATTTCCACGCCCGCAGACCGAGCCTGGTTGCCAACCGTGGCGCCCCCGCGTTGGCCGCAATCCGGGCTGCCAGGACGCAAGGCCGCACGCCCGCCCATTCCTTCAGCGGTGCGAAACTCTCGGCTCGTCGCAGGGCATCAATCGTCTGCCCACGCTCATACACCTCCATGACGAACCGGATGAATTCGGCGTCGGGTGTTCGCGCCGCTCGCTCATCAGGCTTCATCCCTCCCATAGAACTCAGAAAGGCATGACCATTAACCAGTGCCTCAGCTCCGCCGCTCGCGGATTGCCCCCAGGATGTCCGCCACCACTTCCGCTTTCGGCCTGGCGCCTTGGGGGCCTTTGCCATGGAGCCGCACGCTCACCGCTCCGGCCTCCAGGTCGCGGCCACCGATGACGAGCATGGTGTGGACGCGCACCTGCTCGGCTTCCTGAATCTGTGCATTGATGGGGCTCGAACTGAAGTTCACGAAGCCGGTCGCCTTCTCACGTTCGGGTCTTGTGGCGCTTAGCTGGCGGCTTGACCAGCGGATGGCTGGAGAGCTTTTCGCGGCGGCGCGTCTCGGCAAACAGCTTGTCCAGATCGTGCCCATACTGCGCGGAAAGGGTGTCCTTTGCGCGCCACACTTCCTGAAGCACCAAGTCGCCGGTCGCTTTCGCAGGCCGAATGTCAGTCGTTTTGCTCATGATCGTTGTCCATCAGTTCTTCCGGCGTGCAAATCACCGGAAGGGTGAAGCCGGCGGCATCGGCCAGCCGTCGCAGCCGCGCCTGAAGGGCGGCGTTCGCAATGTGCCGGCAATTCCAACTCAAGAGTATATCCATTTCGTAGACGCTGGCGAGGGCGATGTGCGCGGCATCGCGGTCCGCGGTGGCGGGGAGAAGCCCGGACGCCAGAATCTTTCGCGCCAGTCCCTTCGCTTCGTCGGTCACTTGGAGCAAAGGAACTCCCTGCAAAAGCTCCAATCGGAGCCGAGCCATCGCTTTTTCGCCAAAGGTAATTTCGTCGAGGACCACCTGTGAGGTGAAGATCTCGTGCTTCTCGCGTTGCAAATCCCACCAATCGCGGGTGAGTTGCTGCCGGGCGGCTTGCAGGAGGTCGCGGGCGGGTCGCGCAACCACGTAACTTGGAATCGTGCTCTCGATGTAGATGCGCATCGCCTGAGACTACGCCCGCCGCTCCCGGATCGTCGCCAGAATATCCGCCACCACTTCCGCTTTCGGTTTCGCGCCGAGGTTGCCTTTGCCGTGGAGACGGACGCTTACAGCGCCGGCCTCCATATCACGACCACCGATGACGAGCATCGTGTGAACGCGCGCGGTTTCGGCATCGGCGATCTTCGCTTTGATGGGCGTGGCGGAGAAATCAGCTTCCACACGGACCATGTTGGCGCGGAGTTCCTTCACGATGGGCTTGGCGTAGTCATTCAACGCCGCGTCGTCATTGAGCGTGATGACGCGCACCTGCTCCGGCGCGAGCCAGAGCGGGAAGTTGCCCGCGTAATGTTCGATGAGGAAGCCGATGAACCGCTCGTGCGTGCCGAGCGGGGCGCGGTGGATGCAGAGCGGAGTCTTGTTCGAGTTGTCCTTGTCGCGGTAGGTGAGGCCGAAGCGGGCGGGCACGGCGAAGTCCACCTGGTTGGTCGCCAGCGTAAATTCGCGGCCGATGACGCTCCAGACCTGCACGTCAATCTTCGGGCCGTAGAAGGCCGCTTCGTTTGACACTTCCACGTAGTTGATCTTCGAGTCAATCAACACCTGCCGGACCATGTCTTCGGTCTTCTTCCAAAGCTCCGGTTCGTTGACGTATTTCTTGCCCATGCCCTCCGGCGCGGAGGTGCTGAAGCGCATGACGTATTTCTCGATGCCGAAAATCTTGAAATACTTGAGATACATCTCGTTCACCGCGTTGAACTCGGCGGCGAACTGGTCCTCGGTGCAATAGATGTGCGCGTCGTTCATGTTGAGCGAGCGCACGCGCATGAGGCCGAACAACTCGCCGCTCTGCTCGTAGCGGTAGCAGGTGCCGTATTCGGCCAGGCGCAACGGCAGGTCGCGATAACTGCGCGGCTCCGCCGCAAAAATGCGGTGATGATGCGGGCAGTTCATGGCTTTGAGGTAATACTTTTCAACCGGCGGAAGCCTTTCGAGCAATTGCGTTTCCACCAAATTGAGATACAACCTTCCAAAGGCATGCGCCATCGCGTTGTCCTTCTTGTCTGCGGGAATTGCACTGAGGAACGCCATGGTCCTTTGTCCAAGCGTCGTTGCTTTTTCAAATGTCGACTGGACCTTCTCAAGCGTTTCGAACAAAAACTTATCCTTTTCCTTTTCGAATGGAGTGGACTTTCCAAACAAGATTGCGGCTTCAAGCAAGACCGGATGCGTCTCGCGCAGTTCCATCGGAGGGAACATTGATTCCTCGTAATACGGCAAATGCCCGGAGGTTTTATACATCTTTTCCCTGGCCAGATGCGGCGTGCGGACGCGCACGTAGCCCGCGGCAAATTCGGTTTCCTTGGCCAGCTTCTCCAGTTCCTCGACCAGCACCGTGCCCTTGGGCAGCCACAGCGGCATGCCCGGGCCGACGTATTCGGTGTCAATCACGAACAGACCCATCTCCGCGCCAATCTTGCGATGGTCGCGGCGCTTGGCCTCCTCCAGCATCTTGAAGTACTCGTCGAGCGCGGTCCTGTTCTTGAACGCCGTGCCGTAGATGCGCTGGAGCTGCGGGTTTTTCTCGTCACCCTTGTAGTAGGCGCTGGCCACGCTCGTGAGCTTGAACGCGCCAATGTTCCCGGTGCGCATCACGTGCGGCCCGGCGCACAGGTCGATGAACTCGCCGTTCTTGTAGTAGGAAATCGGCTCGCTTTCGGGAATCTGGTTGATCAGGTCGAGCTTGAACTTGCTCGCGTTGCCCGGCCGCTCAGCCAGTCCGCCGAGCCGTCCGCTCTGCGCCTCGGCGATGGCCTGTTCGCGCGTGACGACGATTTTCTCGAAGACGTTGTTGGCCTTGATCTCCTTCTTCATCTCCGCCTCGATTTTCTCGAAGTCCTCGGGCGCGATGCGGTGCGCAAGCTCCACGTCGTAGTAAAAGCCGTTCTCGACCGGCGGCCCATAAGCGAACTGGGCCTCGGGCCACAGCCGCAGGATAGCCGTGGCCATGACGTGGGCGCACGAATGGCGGAGGCGCTCCAGCTCGGTCATCTTCGCGCGGTCATCGAGCGTCTTGCGCTCGGGGTTCGGTTGCGCGGGCGGTTGATTGGGTTGCTGATTCTCGTCGGGCATAAAACGCTTTAACCACGGATGGACACGGATGAACACGGATAATTCGGCGCGCGGGCTTTGGCCCGCATCAACGCTGCCACGGCGAACGTTCTGGAATCGGCTTGAATCTCGCGCTCCGCTAGCCGCCATCCGTGTTTATCGGTGTGCATCCGTGGTTTCAATCAGGTTTTTGGAAACAAAAACGCCTCGGACTGGTCAGTGCGAGGCGTTGGGCGTTCACGAGTAGGTCGTGAACGCTACAGGGTAGTCGACGTGGCAATCAGCAAAATCACGAAAGCAATATACGACACGAGACGCAGCTCTGGCAAATCCAAACTGTTCCATTGATGGCCAGCGCGATTGCTCTGATGAGTTTTGCCAGCAGAGAGGCCTCACCCGCGCTTGCTTTCCTGATGGCACACCATGTCGATGACCACTGCGGTGGCCAGGATGAGCACGTCGTCCTCACCCTCGGCGATGTCCACGCCGTAGGTGTCGGTCCAGGCGAACCAGCGTTTGCTCACTTGCGCGACCTCCCGGTCATGGCGCGTGAAACTGTATTCGTGATCCAAACAGAACATGTCGCGACCCTCCGCGTCCTGGATTCGAAAGTCGTCGCCCCAGGACCAGAATTTCTGTTTCATCACATAGCGCATCGGCCAAGCAATAACACGCAACACGCATCACGCAACACGCATCACGCAACACGCAACACGCACCACGCACCACGCCTCACCACACTTCGACCGGCCCCTTGGGCACCGGGATCGTTTCGCGCCGCGCCGCGCCCGGTTCCTGCATGAAGCTGGCGACCAGGGGCGGGGGCTGGAAGCGGGGCTTGAGTTCGCCCTGATCATCCAGAAACTGCGCGCGCCAGGCCAGATAGAATTCCAGAATCTGGTGGAAGTGCGCCTTGTCGCGGACGAGCACGACCTGTTTGTTGAACTCGTGCGACGGGCCGAACCGCTTGGCGTACCACGGCGCGACCTTGCGGAACATCCGGCAGCCGTGCTCCTCGCCGAACACTTCGCACATCAGGTCGAGGTGCCGGCACATCACGCGCACGCGCTCGGCGAACGGTTGCTCCGGCGGCAATGCGCCGCTGGCAAGGTAGTCGCGCGTGCGGACAAAAATCCACGGATCATAAAACGCCCCGCGCCCCATGCTGACGCCGGCGCAGCCGGTCTCCTCGAACATCCGCTTCGCCGCCTCGGGCGTGGTCACGTCGCCGTTGCCGATGACAGGGATGGTCTTCACGGCGGCGACCACGGCGCGGATGCCGGCCAGGTTCACCGTGCCGCCGAAGCCCTGTTCGCGCGTGCGTCCGTGGACGAAAATGGCTGCGACGCCCGAGTCCTCGAGCACGCGGGCCAGGTCGGGCGCGGTGAGGTTTCGGTCGTCCCAGCCGAGCCGCATTTTCGCGGTCACGGGGATGCGCAACGCGCCGACCATGCCGCGCACGAGCGCGGCGGTTTTCTCGTGCTCAACCATCATCGAAGCCCCGCCGCCGACCTGGCACACCTTGCGCACGGGACAGCCCATGTTGATGTCGACGGACGCCATGCCGCCTTCCTGGAGCCACACCGCGGCGTCGCGCATCTCCTCGGGCGCCGAGCCGAACAGCTGCACGGCCAGCGGCCGGTCGCGGTCATTGGTTTCGATGAGCTTGAAGGCCTTGGGATTCTTTTCCAGCAACGAGCGGGCGTTGACGAGGTCGGTGGTGCAAAGGTCCACGCCGCCGATTTCGCGCACGACGAGTCGGAACGGCAGGTTCGTGTAGCCGGCCAGCGGCGACAGGAACAGGTTGCTCTTCAGTTCGAGCGGACCAAAGCGAATCATCTCCCCAGCATAGTGGAAAAAGGGCGTTGCGGGTAGATGCAAAGAGGTAATCCCTCATTGAAGACGTGATGCGTGATGCGTGAGAGCCTTCCGACGTCGGAAGGCCTTCGATCGCCTTTACGTTTTACGTTTTACGTTTCGCGCCCGCTCACAACTCATCCTCCCGTTCCGCGAAGAACAACCGGTGCGCCCGGTCAAAGTCCGCTTCCGGCACGAGCACTTTCGCGGGACGATTCAGGTCGCCGTCGTCGGGCAGCGCGGGATCTTCGAACTCCTGTGTCGCGGCGATGCCGTGCTTTTCGAGCATCACGACGAGCATCTCGACGTTCACCACCGGGCCAGAGTAAAGGAGCTTCACGGGACGGAGATTAGAACGGATGCCAAAAGTCGTTTCCGACATGGTGGAACAAACCTGCCGGCTTGTCGCGGCGCTGTAGGCATGGAGTCCCGGCTTCAGCCGGTTGCGCGTCCGTCCAGGCCCAGCCCGCCGGAGCTTCGGTCGCACTGCCGGCTAAAGCCGGGGCCCCATACGGGGATGGTCGCCTGCAGCTGAATAGGCACGCCAGTT